>Ga0180215_1003561_pt1 | contig 14520 bp, 17 predicted proteins | sample eDN3rd37CBELigBY_FD_128871 | JGI IMG/M metagenome (GOLD analysis project Ga0180215, IMG submission 128871) | Enriched backyard soil microbial communities from Emeryville, California, USA - eDNA 3rd pass 37_C BE-Lig BY (version 2) (version 2) | ecosystem: Environmental > Terrestrial > Soil >...
GAAATGATTCAGGATGTGCTGTCAAAACGCTTTAATGAACCGGTGCGATTCTTGAACGGAAGTGCTGCGAAAGTACAACGTGACAAGATGATTGAAGGGTTTCAAAACCGGGAATACAATATCTTGATTCTATCACTGAAGGCCGGCGGAACCGGATTAAACTTAACAGAGGCAAACCATGTCATCCACTATGATCGCTGGTGGAACCCTGCCGTCGAAAACCAAGCCACTGACCGTGCCTATCGCATCGGCCAAAAACGCTTCGTCCACGTGCACAAGCTAATTGCAACCGGCACACTTGAAGAAAAAATCGACGAAATGCTGGAGAAAAAGCAGTCACTCAATGACGAAATCATCACAAGCGAAAACTGGATCACCGAACTCTCCACAACCGAACTAAAAGAACTCTTAGGCGCGTTCTAGTTCAGGACATAGGAGACTCAGGTACTAATCTCAGACTCTGGGTCACGGGGCTTGGTTCAATGTCCCAGGCCATACAGATGGGACACAGGGACAGGTCCCTTGTCCCAGAACAAACGGATTATCAAATCTTGCTTCGCGCAAAAACCAAAGGAGCTGATTCATTTGGCCGAAAAAACAACCAAACCCAAGAAAAGAGCAAAAAAATTTGTGCCAAGTGAAAAGCACAAAGACAAAACCGAACCTTGGCAAAAATTTTACCACCTTGTCGAAGAAAAACTAAAGAAATAAGCAAAGGGTGGTGACTGTTGTCACCACCCGCTTTTTATCTAGAATCCCTTTGCTTGCAAGAGACCCCAGCCCACTCTATTAACCTACCTTTATATCTTCCTCAAATTGTTTATATAAAATATACCGCTGCATTCCCCGCGTTTTTTCATAAGCCTTTCGGATTTCAGCAACATACTCATCATGATTGCCTTTCTTTTTAGCAATCCCAGAAGCCAAGGCATGCTTCATCCACTCGGACTTCACCTGATTTCCAAGCTCAGTCGCCTGCTCCAGCTTCCCCTCCTCCACAGCAACAATCGCCTGATAATAGGCTTTATACTGTAGGGGACGGATGTCCTCAATGTCCTTTTTTACTCGTAAAATATCATCCTCGTATAAGGCATGCAATGTCTTAAACAACGCCTGTCTTGCGGGATCTTTATATTTTCGAAGCAAGGATTCTGTCGCTTCCTTCACGTCCTGGTCAATCCGATTGCCCATTCCGTAATAGAGCTTAAACGCTGGATTTTTTCTACGTTTCTCCAGATAGGACTCTATCTTTCTTACATTTTTCTCCCAGTAAATCGGATAAATAAATAAGTAAGTACCAAGAACAGCTATTACGATAATACTTATAATCATACTTGTCGGTTGACCTAGCTCCAAAAACCCTAGCAAGACTCCTAACAATAACGATATCCCAAACAAAACTGCAACTCTCACCACAATCATCCCCAACAATTTGTCATTATTGGATAATTATACCTCACTAGACTCCCATAAAAAAAGACCAATCATGTCGTTTTCCATGATTGGCGGGACGAGGGGACAGGTTCATTGTCCCAGCTTTCATAAATTTGCTTCAACATTCGCTTTCCGCGAAAAAGTTTATTCTTCACAAACGAAATATCTTTACACAATATTTGGCTAATTTCCTTGTAGCTATAATCACTAAAATAATAGAGAGATAGTGTTTGTTTGTAATCCTTGGGTAACGCTTCGATTTGTTGATAGAGCCTTTCTCTTTCGAACCTTTCCAATATTTCGTTCTCCACCATTTCATCGTTCGAATATCGCAAATCCTCCATCTCATCAACCAAGACAGTCACTTTTACAACCTTACTCCGAAGATAGTCAATACATTGATTACGTGTGATTTTATATAACCATGATTTCAATTTAGACTGTTCTCTAAACGAATTCAATTTTAAGAAGATCTTCAAAAAGACTTCTTGCATAATATCATCAACAACTGCCCAATTTCGAACATATCGAAAGGCTACGTATCGTAATTCTGTTCCGTAATTCGTAATGATTTCTTCCATTTTATGTTCCGTCATATTCTCACCTTATTGAGTGGGACACGGGACCTGTCCCCGTGACCCATTTTTTGGGGACACGGGACCTGTCCCTCTGTCCCACTAGTTGTTAATTTCGTAAATGTATAGTTTGTAGTCTTGCTGTTCCTTCTTTTGGTTTTTGACAACAAGTGTTCCTTCGTATAGGGACTGCCCGGTATTTAAGTCACTGATTGCGAGCGGATATTTTCCATCAACTGAGCTTATGATATAGATTTTTCCGTTTTGCAGCTCGATAAAAGGGGCATGTTCGCCTTTTTCATGTTCCACTTTAAATATTTGCTTTTCACCCCAGCTGTCATTTTCAATATTATACTGATTCACTTCTATTCCATTTGGCGATTGGTTTGGAATATATATTGTAGTGTCATTGATAGCAAACGAATCAATGCCATACCCTCGTTCTTCCGGACTCATTTCTAGCTTTTTCAATTGATTGGTCTCGATGTTATAGACCATGATTTCATCCTCAATGATTTTTGGTTCACCCATTTCCACCGCATCTTCATATGCAGGCTCTTCATGAGCGTACACTTGGAACAGCAAATATTTTTTCGGTTCTACTGAATAGTATTCATCAACGACTCTTATATCTGACCATCCATTCTCAATTTTTGGCGATCCATATATGGTTTCATCGCTAACTGCCTTTTTGTCTAAGTCAATTGTATATACATTAAGGTCCTCACCGCTTTCAGTGCGAAATCCTCTTGCGATAACCTTTATTTCGTTATTGATGGATTGGACCTCCATCACCTCGACCCAATGATAGTTGTCATCATTAGGAACATCTAACTCCATTGATGTCGTTTTGTCTGTTTTAACGTCTAAAACCTCTATTTCGAAATACATATTTTTAGAGACATTTCCATTACCTTCAACATTTACATACACAACAAAATTCTCATCAGCATATAAGCTATTTTCTAAGTAACTTTTTCCTCTCATAAAATGGCTATACTTTTCTTTTAGCTGATTATAAGCAGGTACCGTACTCGTCCTTGTCAATTCTTCAATTAACGACTGGTTACTTAAATTAATCGTTTTATCTTTCGAAATAAGCAAGGAATGATGAATATCATTACCGCTAAGATCTCCGTTAATCCTTATGTTCTCTATTTCTTTTTCATTTCCACTTACCTTTTCGATGCCGACTACAATATTTTCAGCTGCCAAACTAGAATTTATATAAAAAGCGCCAATCACAAGCACCGTAATTACACTAAGCGTGATTATTTTCCAATATCGTTTCATGCTTTTCGACCTCCTATCATACCCTTATTTTTTTGTTCATGAGGTAATTCCCGATCCATATTGCCCCAGCAAGGGTAAGTAAGCATGTACCAAGTTCCATATAGAACAATTCATTCGCATAAAAATAATTACGTAAGATAAGTTCATTCACTAATATCGGTGCAAAAAAGACTAAAATGGATACTGCGGCATAAAGGATTCCGAGGAAAATCCCTTTTAATCGATATGAACGTTCAAATAGAATCCCTGTAAACACGACACATACCGCTACAATCCCAACACCGTATATGAGAATAAAGTCTGCAATTGTCATAGGGAATAAAACACCTAAGTAATAATGGTTGGAAATTGTGGCAATTGAAAAATCAGTACGTAACTCATCTGGAACCAACCATTTTATAATCTGCATTTCAGCAGGAACCAATAATAATTGTAAGGCAATGAGACCCAAAACAAACAATAAAACCGTTGTAGCCTTCGCCAAGTAAATATTCAATCTTGCAGTTGGTAAAACGAGCAAACGATAACTAAACGTGTTCTTTCCAAACCAATCTCGGTACCAAATAAAGAATACATAGATTAGTAAAGTAACCCCAGCTAGCATAATCGGCCCCAAAAACCACAATGTTTCCGAAAAACGAAAAAAGCTCATTGTGCCATATTGAGAAATAAAATCACTCTTTGATAATAAATCCTCATATATCGCCTTGTTCGCACGACCTACATATCTTCTGGCTTCAAATATGACGCCCACCATTTGACATAACACCGTAATTCCTACTAAAACAAGATATAGTTTAAAAAATCGAGAAAACTCGAAATTGACTAGCTTCAAAAATCGATTCATGCTCTATACACCTCTCTCATCACATCGATGACCGATTTCCCCTCATTCTCCCTGACTTCTTCGGTATCGAATTCCCTTAACACAACGCCATTATCTAGCAACACCACTTTATCAATTAAATGCTCGATATCATTGATCTCGTGAGTTGTAATGATTACGCCACGATCCTCAATTAAATGGCTTGTAAATACATCCGCGATCTGCTCTCGACTAAAAATATCAATCCCCGAAAAAGGCTCATCCATTAAGACATAATCGACATCTAATGCCAATCCAAGGATCAAGTTTACCTTAGCCGTATTTCCCTTTGATAGATCCGAGATTCGGTCCGTTTCTTTTAATCTAAAAAATTCGAGTAGCTCCTCGGCACGTTTTTGATTCCATGAATCATAGAAATCAGCCATAAACATGAATGCTTCGTGAACTTTCATTTGTGGCAGCATCGTGATTGTATCAGGAATAAACGTAATTTTTTCATAGCTACCTTTATGAATCTTTTCCCCATCTATAAGAATCTGACCTCCATCAATAGGAGTTAATGCCATAATCGCCTTCATAATGGTTGTTTTCCCAACACCGTTAATCCCAATCAAACACGTAATCTTCCCTTTTTCAGCAGTAAAGTTTACACCGTTTAACACGGTCTTCCTACCAAACTTCTTGGTTACGTCCTTTACTTCAATCACCAAAATCCCCCCTATTCCTTCTCATACTCTTGTTCAACTATTTTCAATGCCTCTTGCAAAGGCATATTAATTGACCGAACTGAATGAATAAAAGTGGTAACAGCCTCTAATACCAATTCCTCACGAACCATCTTCAATACTTGTTCATCCTTCGTAATGCGACTAGGTAAATTTCCCTCTGTAAAAATCAACCCTTGTTCCTCCATTTCTTTATACGCACGCTGAGCCGTATTTGGATTTATCTTTAATTGATTCGCTAACTCTCTCCTTGAAGGAATTTCCTGACCTGGTTCAAAAAAGCCTTTCGCAATTTGTTCTTTAAAGAACTGAATGACTTGAACATATACAGGATCCCGATTATTAAACTTCACATCCATAGACCCATCTCCATTCATCCCCTGTATCAAGGGGTTAATACACCGAACTCAAAAAGAAGCTTATTTTGACGACTGTATTAAACACACCATACAGCTGTGATAAAAAAACTGCGGTGTATCAATCGGTTAATACACCTTATGAATGTATTATATGGTTAATACACTCTAACTGTCAACACTAAAAAAAAGGCTCTTTTCTAAAAGATTGTTGCTTTTTTGTTAATAAATTTCAAACCAAGTTGATTGGAGCGTAAGGTGGCGACTCCTCGAAAATGTATTCACATTTTCTTCGTACGTGGGTTATTTCAAAGAAGCAAGTTCAATGCCCATCGGGAAAAGCGTGAGACTTGAGACCCCGCAGGAGCGGCAGCGACCTGTCCAGTTGCAGCGGCTAGAAACTCGAGAAATTTCAACTCCTCCTTCAGAGGCAAAATACGCCTCTTTATGGAGTCTCCGACGCACACGACGTGCTAGTGCCGACTTCTCCTCAGGACGTGGCGCTTTAGTCGGCCAATTTTCTCATTTCTGTGCAAGCCGCCTCCACATTTCGACGAGGAGGCTCAAGCCACGCCCGCGGAAAGCGTCCACCTGAAGAGGAAGTCAACGGTATAATAACAACAAATCTTACGAAAACAGCCAAAAAGAAAAAATGTAAACAAGCCTATTGACCAACAGGAACAATTGTTCTATCATGAAGGTAAGAAAAAAGCCAACCATGTTGTGACCATGATTGGCGAGATTTGAAGAATTACTGGAGCATCCATCTATCTCTAGAGGAACCTTTTTGAAATGACGACTGAGGCTGCTTATTGCGAGGTACATGGATAGTGGGGATATAGAAAAAGTTCATATTCTAAATCTCTTTATTATCGTTCTCAAATTACAAAACCTTCCTTTCTAAAAGACGATTGATCTGTAAAAGTCTTTCCTTATAGTTTTGATCAATCTGATCCATGCGTTCTCCAATTTGGCCTTGTAATATTTCCAGATGCAATGCGATTCCCATAGCAAGCTTATTCAGCTTATCGTTAATATTCTTTATCTCATCATTGTTCATACATACACCTCCTAAACTTAGGCATCAAGGATCAATTTTCTACAAGCTCCCTAGGCTTTCCACCAAGAAATTTGACAGAGTCTGCTAACACTTCCGTCACATATACTCTTTTGCCCTCGTTGTTTTGATAGTTCCGGGTTTGAATTCGACCTGTAACACCTAGAATAGAACCCTTTTTACAATAGTTTGCCGTATTTTCTGCCGTTTTCTGCCACAGTGTACAGTTAACAAAATCGGTATTAATTTCGCCTCCTGCATTTTTAAAATTCCGGCTAACCGCAAGTGTTACATGTGCTACAGCTCTCCCGTCCTGGGTGTAACGTAAATCAGGATCACGAGTCAATCTTCCAACTAATATTACTTGATTAATCATATTTATTCCCCCTTGGTTACATCTAACAGGGCTATCATACTTCATGATTCAATAGAGGTAAAATTAGGAAAAATAAATTATTTCAAGGATGACTCTATAAAAAATTGAATTTCGCTACACCTCTTTTACATTTTTAATTGTAAATAGATTAAACCCAAGAATTATCTAAGATTCTACAAATTTTTTCAAAAAAGGACACAACTTTCAGATTCATTTCATCTTCATCTACATATAATAACCAAGTAAATATGCTATAATTTAACTATCTATTTAGTACGAAAGATTTATAAGGGGGTCAGGGATATGAAAACGTTTAGGTTGGTATCACTTAAAGTTCTTCATCAGGATGAACAGCCGGATCGGGTCGAGGATATTCCGTTGATTGATGGATTAATCATTAATCGGGAGGATGGGGAAAACCGTTGGATTGTGGAGGCATTTATTGAAAAACCGTATAAGGCCATTTTCGAAAAAGCAAAACAAGCCCAAGAAAAGCTTAATCTCCAAGTAACCATTTCAAAAAAATCAAATGATCCTGCCCCCTTAATGGGTGAAGTAAAGATCATTAAGGAAATGGAGAATAGTGTGAGTGTCCTTTTAGACGGAAACTTAGTTCCAAATCGACTCAACATCGCTGAAATCGTTCTTACCGACCTTATTAACCAAGGCTTAGAAGGAGAAGGTCTCCTTGCTGAATTTAAAAATAGACTCCAAGAAAAGAAAAAGACGTTACAAAGTTAAAAAGGCAGGACACAAATCCCGCCTTTTTTCATAACTATTGAGACTTATTTGCCTCCACCAGCACCGTTAGTACCACCATTGTCTTCATCAGGAACCAAATCATTGTCACCTAGCTCATCATTGTCATCCTTGCCCACGTCTAGGTCACCATCATTATTGTCATCTTCAATTAGATTTCCGTCACCATTTAAGTCATTATCATTGTTATTCATGTCATTATCACCAGGAACAACATCTTCCTCAGGAGTTACATCGTTATCTAGCTCGTTGTTGAAATCCTCACCAGGTGTTTCTAGTCCATCATCCTCTGGAGGCGGATCTTGGTCATCGGCATTACATCCGGTTACTAAAAACACAGCAAGTAGAGATCCCATCAACTTAAGGAACCATTTTTTGTTCATTTGCAAAATCTCCTTTCTGTTTTCTTCTAAGTATTGTAGTGACCACTTGGTCTTCACTTAGCTTTCCCAGAAGTGTACAAATGTATCAAAAAAATTACATCATTTATCTTTACTTTTTGAGTTTGGCCAAATAAAAAAACCAGATGATTCCTCTCATCCGGTTTCTACGTTATTCCTTATTCCGTTTTTTCACCTAGTGCAAACATAATTTCTGTTTCGCAAACGAGCTCGCCGTCAACCGTTGCAATCCCTTTTCCTTTGCCGATAGACCCTCTTAGACGTGTGATTTCAACTTCTAGACGAAGTTGGTCTCCAGGAACTACCTGTCTTTTAAAACGGCAGTTGTCAATTCCAGCAAAGAAAGCAAGTCTGCCTTTGTTTTCTTCTTTTTTTAGCATAGCTACTGCGCCAACCTGTGCTAATGCTTCTACAATTAACACACCCGGCATAACTGGGTATCCAGGAAAATGTCCGTTAAAAAACTCCTCATTCGCTGTAACATTTTTAATGCCGAGCGCACGTTTGCCGTCTTCCATTTCAAGGATACGATCGACTAATAAAAATGGGTAGCGATGCGGAATAATTTCCTTGATTTCATTAATATCGTACATCTTTACAATTTCCTCCTCTATGTATATAAGGACTTACTGAATAAAGTCAGTATCTTATGCCTATTATAATACAAGTGTTGTGGAAAATCTAAATTTCGTCGGGAAAGCCGTAAATTTCTAACCATAAAAAAAGAAGGCATTGGCCCTCCGTTTTATTTTTCTGCATCCTTATTTACAATGTCAACAATATGCTGCCATGTTTCTTTTTTCAAGGCATCACTTGGCTTACCATCCCCAATGACTCCGTAACCCACAACCACACCGATTATAATGCTGGCTGCAAAAAGAACAACGACAAGCAAAAGTCGTACCCAAATCGGAATTAAACGGATTCTAATTTTTGGTTCGCGCTTTTTCTTAGGTTCTTTTTCCGTATTCTTTTGTTCATCACGCGTTTTTCGAAAATCCTCGCGTGATTTTACTTGTGTATTGTTTAGTTCACTAGTCACTGAGATTACTCCTTATCTATAGGGTGTTCCAAGATTTACGATTGTCTGCCTTAATTTATAGTATTCCGTAGGTTTCTATTTTTATCAATAGTACCAAATCAAATACGCCAAGGCGTATTTGCGCCCGATTTTTTTTCGAGCCCGCTCGAAAAACTTCCTTTGAAAAATCGTGGCATCCGCCGGAGGTTATAACTTTATTCAGTCATTGTTAAACCCCAACTGAATTTATCATACTACTTTTATTCCTGGCTACGAATGAAGATGTTCACGCTGAATAAAGTTATCGTAGACCGTTCACAAGCCCCATCATTTGGTCTGAGATGGAGATTGATTTTGCATTGAATTGGTAGGAACGTTGAGTCAGTAGCAGATCTGACATTTCGGTTGTTAAATTAACGTTCGACTGTTCGAGAGCTCCTTGTTGCATACTCACTTGTTCACGGAGAGCGCCTTGAAGAGAAACGAATACGTCATCCGCTGCGATTCCAAGCTCCGCTAAGTCAGGTAACGCAAATTGATTTTGACCTACCGCTTGAAGAAGTTGTGGTTTTTGCACTTCAACAACAGACAGATTAAAACGTTGCAGCGCACCTGCTTCAGGGACAACTGTTATTTCCCCGTTTGCTGATATCTGAATTTCCTTAAAACGGTCTACAAACACAATCGGTTCCCCGTCTTGATCTAGTACAGGGTTACCATCGCTAGTCACTAGGGCAACACGATTTGTTCCGTCATTAGTTGGTGATAAATAAAGCGACCCATCCCTAGTGAATCGAGGAACTTGGACCCCATTTTCATCCACTACTATTTGAAGAAATTGATTTTCCTTTGTAAAGGCAATATCAAGTTCACGGTTAGTTTTTTTTATCGCACCTTGGCTCATCATCATATTGGTTGATCCAATTTTTGCACCAACACCTACACGAACACCATTTGGGGTTAAGCGGCCTTCTTCCTGCGCAGCAACTGGTTGATTATTAAACTGTTGGGTTAAAAGCTCACTAAAGGTGACCTGACGTTTTTTATAACCGGTCGTGTCAGTATTGGCTAAATTATGCCCAATTGTATCAAGCTGTTTTTGTAGCTGACTCATCGTATTGGTTGCTGTAATCATCGAGCGCATCTGAAGACCTCCCTACATTTTTCTATATATCTCGCTCAAGGCCCTATTAACTTCTAGGTTACAAGCCAATCATCGGGCATGCTTAGTGCTTTTCTTATAATCTTCCAATCTCGTTAACTGCTTTATCCATACTCTTATCATACGCCTGAAGAACTTTTTGGTTGGCTTCAAATGTGCGGTATGCTGTCATCATTTCCGTCATTGCTTGTGTTACATCCACATTTGAGCCTTCAATAAAACCTTGTTTTACCGTGAATGCTACTTCAGGATTTGCGGTTGCATTTGGTAACACTAAGCCATCATTTGTACGGTATAATCCATTCCCCTCTTTAATCAGGTTTTGTGGATTTTCTGAGTAAACAATGCCAAAACGCATTTGGGCAAGTCCGTCTACAAGAATACGGCCATCCGCAGTAACCTCAAATTGATTACTATCGACCTGGATTCGGTTCCCATTCTCATCTAGAACGAAAAAACCTTCGCTTGTTGTTAAATAACCGGTTGGATCAACAGTGAAGTTCCCATTTCTCGTGTATCTCACATCACCATTTGCATTTTGAACTGCAAAAAACAAAGAGCCCGGTTTGTTAGTCTCAGGATTGATCGGTAAATTTCCGTCCACTAATGCCATATCTGTGGAGAGTCCTGTTTCGCGGATATCTCCTTGCTTGAACAGCGGAATCATTTCTTGCATATACACACCGGTATTTAGTCCACCAATCGTACTTGCTGTCCGAAAGGTACCACCATTTTTCGCAGGACTTGGTACACCCTCAAGACGTTGCATTAACATTTCAGGAAAAGCACGTAAAGAACCTTGGTCCGCTTTGTAGCCAGGTGTATTCGCATTTGCAATGTTGTTCGTTAACATTTCCGTACGACGCTGCCCAGCAAGCATACCAGCCGCTGCAGAATAAAATCCACGTAACATAGACTCACCTCATTTTTCCATATCCCATATCCGAACAAATAACTACTATAGGTTGTTCAAAAAATGGGCCGTAAATGACACTTCGAATTTCTGCTTACATTGCTCCGAGAACTGGGTGAAAACCAAATTATGCGCTTGCGTCTACTAGCTTATTCACGCAGTAAATTCCTCAGCGCAAGGCTGCAAGGGAGTTAACTCAAGCAGTTGCCTCGCTCCGGTACTCAAAGCTGCGCCGCCTTGAAATTCTCGGTCCTTTTCATCCTCATTTTTGAACTCATACTACTATTAATTATAGTAGGAAATTCCTATTACTTCATCTGTAAATTTTAGCCACGTAGTAAAAAGGTAGAAATGTTAGAAAGGACCTGCCGGTTCGGAAAGGTCCTCAATTACGTATATTAGACTAATTTTCTTCGTGGAAGCTTGTCCAAGTTTTCAAGCATGACGCCTGTACCGATTGCAACACATTCCATAGGGTTTTCAGCAATTAATACAGGTACACGCAATTCTTCAGCTAAAAGCTGATCGATTCCGTGAAGCAATGCTCCACCACCTGATAAAATCACACCACGGTCAATGATGTCTGCAGAAAGCTCAGGCGGTGTACGTTCAAGTACACTTTTCGCTGCTTGTACAATTGCAGAAACTGGCTCACGTAGTGCTTTTTCAATCTCACCAGATTTAATTGTAAGTGTGCGCGGCAAACCAGTAACCATGTCACGACCACGAATGTCAATTTCTTCATTACGTGAATCCGGGAATACCGTTGCAACCTGGATTTTAATATTCTCAGCTGTTCTTTCACCGATTAATAGCTTGTACTGACGCTTGATATAGCTCAAAATTTCCGCATCAAAAGTGTCCCCAGCCATTTTAATTGATGAGGCGGTGACGATATCGCCCATTGATAATACAGCCACATCTGTAGTACCACCGCCAATATCAACTACCATATTTCCGCTTGGTTGGAAAATGTCCATGCCTGCACCAATCGCAGCCACTTTAGGTTCTTCCTCAAGATAGATTTTCTTCCCGCCGCTTTTTTCAGCAGCTTCCTTGATTGCCTTTTGCTCAACAGAAGTAATATTTGTTGGACAACAAATAAGGATTCTTGGTTTTGAAAGAAATCCTTTGACATTTAACTTATTAATAAAGTGCTTTAACATAGCCTCTGTTACATCGAAATCTGCAATAACACCGTCTTTTAAAGGTCGAATCGCAATAATATTACCAGGTGTACGACCGACCATGCGTCTTGCTTCTTCACCAACAGCTAAAACCTTTCCAGTGTTTTTATCTAATGCCACTACAGATGGCTCGTTTAATACAATTCCTTTGCCTTTTACGTGTATGAGTACGTTTGCTGTCCCTAGATCAATACCGATATCCCTAGCTAACATTTGAGTAACTTTCCTCCTTGCATTTTAAACAAAAATGCATCTATTTTCCTAATAATATATTGTATCACAATTTACCATATAAAATAGATATTTTGTAATTTTTTTGTAGGAAAATGTCGTAACTTAGAATAGCTTTGTGCTTGCCTCGGCCACAAGCATAAGACAAGCGCTGACAGAAGGTGTGTTTTACCTTCAGAAGCACTTGTCTTAGACTTTGATAGTGCCTAGAGCTAGCCATTGCAAGAAAGAAAGTCACAGGCATGTTATTTCACTGGTTCTTCTTGTAGTTCTTCCTCTTTTTTGTACTTTAGCTTTGTCGCTTCTCCACCCCGTAAATGTCGTATTGATTTATGATAATCAAGAATTTCTTTTACTTCATTTGCTAGTTCGGGATTGATTTCAGGTAGCCTTTCGGTTAAATCCTTATGGACAGTACTTTTGGAAACGCCAAATTCCTTCGCAATGACGCGAACTGTTTTTCTTGTCTCCACGATATACTTTCCAATCTTGATAGTTCGTTCTTTGATGTAATCGTGCACACTACTCGCCCTCCCTATATGGATGTGAGAAGTGTGAAATGAGACGCGTTCATGCTTCAACGAAGAAGAAGTAGTACTTGAACTATATTCGTCAAATGTTTTGCTGGAACTTTGAAGACGGTATACGCCCCCTCACCTCAAACACTCTCTTTGTTAGGTTTGTAACCATTTTATTAGCTTGGTTGAGGGATTATGCTATAAAAGTCAAGAGGGACAAGGGTTTTATCAAAATATTTTTAAAAATTGCTTGTTCTACCGATTGAGACAGGCTATTTTTGCCATTGGACAACCTGTTATCTAAAAAAATGATTCTGATTATTTTCTGTTGCTTGGAGAAGATCACCCCACGTTCGTTTTCCTCGGCTTTTAAAATGATGAAGGAGTTCGACAAAAAGATATGCTGTCGTTAAAGCATCACCTGTCGCTGAATGACGATTATACATTCTCGTTCCAAAATTCTGGGCGTATCTGTGCAGATCCCGCATATCATAAGACGGGGAAATATATCCGATCAAATCTAACGTATCAATCGTTGGCATCCGCACTAAACTGAATTTTTCCCGTTTCAGCTCACTTTTTAAAGTTGCAATGTCAAACGATACATAATGTCCAACCATACAGTTGCTGCTCTGTTCTTTTATAAAATGAAAAAGATTTGTAATTCCTTCAATCGATGAGGGAGCGTTTTCGACCTGTTTATCAGTGATTCCTGTCAATTCGATTATTTCCTGAGAAATTTGTCGTTTTGGGTTTATAAAAGTATGAAATTGTTCCTCTTCACAAACCCTCAATCCCTTTACCTGTACAGCAGCAATTTCAATTAGGCGATCAACAGTCGAAACCCGAAATCCAGTCGTTTCTGTGTCAAAAACCGTAAACGAAATTTCCTCAAGCGCTGTTGATAACGGTATTTCCTTATGAAGTTGCTGAAAAAGTGGCTTTTTACCAAAAAACAAGAGACTCCCTCCTTTTATATTTGGAAGTGGGCATTTACTAGAGTTTGTATCTCTTTTAAGATTTTCACACTTAAAATAAGTTCTTCCTTTTCCTTCGTTGTTAAGTGGGAAAAATGAAGAACTGATGTTAGCTTCTCCTTGTTTTTATATTGGCGCCATCTCAGTTTTACGTAAATATGCATCACATCTGAAGCAGCCGCTTTTACATCTCTTCCAAAACTATCGCTAAATGCCTTCTTCTCTACTAATCTATCAATTCTCTCAAATGGAGTCCCCGAGATGATTCCATATTCCAGAGAAAGAATTTGCAAGCAATGGTGGTATGGAAATAAAATTTCTTTTTTAATATCCAGCTGCTTTCGTTCCAATTTAAAAAGAGCACGAATCGGGTGATCTAATGAAGGGATTTGATGTTCCTGTTCTTGTAGGCGATACAGAAATATTTTTGCTTTTTTCATTTGTTCTAGAAGTCTTGCTTCAAATTCCTTATGGAGCTTCTCATCTCCATATAAAAAGCGATACGAAAAGAAATTCCGAGCGAGTAGCATATGCTGATTAGTTGCCGTTGTGCTCCATGTTTGTACTCTGTTCACCCATGTCTCCCATGATCCGCGCCAGCTTGGGTTGCTCGCCATCATATCTCCTAAACAGCGTGCATACCCGGCTTTCTCTAATATATGAACGATTTCTTCTCCTAATTTTGAAAAATAACTCTCTATCTTTGGGC
>Ga0180215_1003562_pt1 | contig 14519 bp, 14 predicted proteins | sample eDN3rd37CBELigBY_FD_128871 | JGI IMG/M metagenome (GOLD analysis project Ga0180215, IMG submission 128871) | Enriched backyard soil microbial communities from Emeryville, California, USA - eDNA 3rd pass 37_C BE-Lig BY (version 2) (version 2) | ecosystem: Environmental > Terrestrial > Soil >...
AGAGAAATCGTTGCGCCTGTCCGGCTGACTTGAAGCCCCTCATGATGCGCTCGCGTCGTCGGGTCGCCTGATGACTATTCTCGGCGGTTCCGTCGCAAATATTCTGTTTCAGTGTTCCAGTTACGGTAGTCATGGCCACAGCAGCTGGGATACGGATGTTCAATGGCAGGCCTTTTGATCCTTCGGTCATCTCAGAGGACAGACCACAGGTTAACGTGACATCACCGTCGCTGTCATGCCTCGGAGTTCAGACTTTGTCCGGTGGATCAAGCATGGCGACACCAGCGTCCCTTACGAGACGCTCAGGTCCGAGGTCGTCGACATCGCGAAGCGCTTCGTGTCGGACCATCCCGAGATCGGGGCTCTCGTGTCAGAATGCACGAACTTGGCGCCTTTCACGGGGGACATCAGCAATGCAGTCGCCCTGCCGGCTTTCGATACCGTATCGCTCGTGAACTGGTTCCATGCGGGGCTCAGGCCGCGCCTCTATTCGAGGTTCTAGAAGATCGCCACGTGGATGGGTCGGGAAGGAGGATATGCGATGTTGCCTCCCCGACTCTGTCACACCCCCGCCCGATCCAGTCCGGCACTCCCGCGACAGAGCCGGCCGACGATCCAATTGATCAGCTACTGGAACAGCTTTTGAGCGAAGTCGCGTAGGCTCGACCGCCAAACCCACCAATCATGGTCTCCAGGTCTTGGATCTGTGATGAAATCGATCTTGTTCGCCTTGAGAAGGCCCCAGATAGTGACGCTATCCCCATAGCCCCCGTCCTCGGTGCCAACCGACCAGTAGCGGACGTTTGTTTGGCTCAGTGCATCGCGTAATGCAGCCCATTGTTCAGGCTGCATTCCCTCTGTCTCCTTGCGGAGCAGCTTCACGCGTGTCCGTGAATAGCTAAAGATGCCGACGTTTCCGAAAGTGCCCGGCGCAGCCCGCACGAGTTCGAACGTCTGCCCGCCACCACGCGATAGGCCCGCGATGGCACGGTCCTTCGGATCCTTTGACACCGAGTAATTCGCTTCAATATAAGGGATGACGCCTTGCAACATGTCTGCCGTCATCAGATCCGGCAGCGCTCCAGAGGGCACCCGGAAATCGTCAACATAGCCGTCCGGCATGACGACGATCATGCGCTTGGCCTTTCCCTCCGCAATCAGCTTGTCAAGGATGAAGCCAGCCCGACCGAGCTTCGACCAGTGGTCCTCTGACTGCGAGCCGCCGGGCAGAAGGTACAGGGTCGGCAGCGTCTCCGGATTCGCTAAATATCCCGGAGGAGTGTACACGCGCATGCGGCGCTCGAATGGGACACCGGGTGTCCGGTAGAATACCTCTGCTATCGCGCCGTGAGGAATTCCTAGATCGTTTCGTGCGAACTCCTCACCTCCTCCGATTTCAACGATGTTCTCATGTCGTGTGCGGCCGCCAACAATCCATAGATTGTTCGGATCGAGCGTATGCAGGCCATCGATCTGCACGGCGTAGCTCTCGTAGCCAGGCTTGAGCTTGGGTGACGTATAGGTCCAGATGCCGTTTTCCCCCTTCTCTGCCGGTGCTACCTTGGGCTCAAGCCCTTCTACGCTCACATTCTTCGCATCGGGGGCCCAGATCTTGATCGTCACCTGACCATCCGCATTGACAGTCGGGGAGACGATCTCCGGTTTCGGGTTATCGCGCTTGGCACGGCATGTACTGTCACAATAGTCGGCCGGCACACCGCCAGCTGAAGGCGATGGAGCCTGTTGAGCGACAGCAAGCGAGCTCCCGATGAGAAAGGAGAGAATTGCTGGCGCAAAAACTGTTCGGTGTTTCTTCATTCGGCGTATCCTCCTGTTGCCTCGGGATAGGTCGCTGCACTTGGCGGCGCGAAACGCATTCCAAGGTGAGATAGCGCGACGCTTGCAGAAGGCAGGCTAAGTTGCAGATTGTAGACTGTCAAATATTTAGATCGTCGTGTATACCTGAATGGCTCTGCCGCTCGCGATCTGACAAAGCGGGACAACTATACTGATGGTGCGGCCGTGGGCCTCTTCCTGCCCATCTTCAGTGACTGCCGGCATCACTCATTTTCCTGGCCTGGAAAGGATCGAGAGCATGAGGAAGTTTGGGGCAGTTAAGCCGCAGCCTGTCTGTGGCCCCTGTCATTGTCGTTCATCAGGCCGGGGTACCAGTGCTCAAACGCGGCACGCAGCGAGCCGTCTAAGGCCCTGGTCCGCGTCTGCAGAAGCAGGTGCGCTCCGCGCCGGCTCCACTGCATCTGCTGCTTCTTAGCGAAGCGCTTGCTGACAACTGCATTCACCGTCGCCTCGACAAAGGCCGACGAGATCCGCTCGCCGGATCGGTAGCGCTCGCCATAATTGATCAAGCTCGACTCATTGCTGGCGATGTAGACCTGGAACTCTCGCATAGCCGTCCTTAACTTGCGCAGGTTGGGATAGCGACTGTCGAGAGTTTCGAGGTCGATCAGCAAATCATTGATGGCTTCCCGAGCCCGATAGGTATTGCCATGCCATAGAAACCACTTGATCCTTCGAAGTTCATCCAGAGCGGCCATCCCGGCATCCTCGTCATGGTGCACCAAGCCCTGAGCAAACTGGCGCAGGACCGTGATCCGCATCGTGATGTGGAACCAGTCGAGCACGTGCTCGCTGCACGGGCTGATCCGCTCCGCGAGGGCCCGGACTTCGTCACCTCCGTCTGTGATGAAAGTTAGATCCTGGTCTGCCTGGAAACCCTGTCGGCGGAGATGGTCGATGATGCGACGCTGCGGCTTGCGATCATAACCATGAACGAAGCCGATGTAGCGGGCGTCTCCCTCTTCGGGCATGGATCGGCCGACGATGAGCTCGAAGTTCTTCTTTCTGTCGCGCCAGTCGCGGATGTAGCCGCCATCCAGGCCGATGACCATCCGTCCGTCGGGGAACGGCAGATCCTCCCAGTCGCGAGGACCTGTGCCCTCTGCGAATGAGGTCCGCTGCTCGGAGAGATCGCCCTCCATCCGCTCGGCTGCCCGCAGCACGTGCTGACGTACCGTGGTCGCGTTGACGCCACTCACGACAGGCAGGACGTCGGCCAGAAGTTCTGTCGCTGCCGCATAGGGCACGAGCGAGGCCCAGCGGGTCTCGAGGTAGAGGCGCTCCGGCGCAACACGGTCGGAAAGCAACTGCGTCAGCGGCGAGATGGTCGCTGGCCCATTGGTCTGACGCTCCTTGGGAAGGTAGTAGCGTGGGCTCTTGAGTCGGACATCGCCGAATAAGGTTCGGAAGGTGATCGGGTAACTGCCCTTGCACCGGAGCTTCCGACCCGTGACCTTGCAGTGGCGGTGGTTCGCGAGCCAGCCATGGACCTGAGCCTCGACGATCCGCTGCTGAGCGGCTGCCAGCAGGGTCTTGCTCTCGGCCAAAGACAGGCCCAGATCCTCGGCTCGCTCAGTGACCTTCGTCAGCGCCACGATTTCCTCCGGATCGGCAATGGCGCCGTCGTCTCCGACGATCTGAAGCATGATCCTGACCTGCATGGGACCTTCCGTGAGTTCTCGGGCGAGTCGAGGCGCCGTTGTCAGATCACTGCGGCCATAGCCTCACCACTGCTGATGCATGAGGTCGAGATACTCGATCTTGCTTAGCCGCTCGTTGACGTCCTTGCGGGAGAATGGCTTGCCCTCCCACTTCTGGCGTACCTCAAGACGTTCCAGGGCCTCCCGGACCTGATCGACCTCCTCGGCGTCAATGGAGGCGCCTGTGCTTCGCTTAAGAGCGAGCAGGTCAACGAAATCGGCCAGGACGGCGAAGTCATGACTGACCTCCGGAGCTGTCCAGGCCTCACGCTGGGCAAGAAAGCCATTCACTCCGCCGCAATCCTCTGGCGGGCAGGATCCATCCCCGTCCAGGCAAATGGGATGGGTCCTCTGGGCGTCAGCCTCGTGCCGGCTCTCAAGGCGCACCTCGTGCTCCCAATTGAGGTCGTACTCGTAGCGGAAGCGGGTGCCTGAGCGGAGGCGCAGCTCTGAAAGCGGGATATCCGGAGACCGGGCCGACAGTTCCCGAGAGCCGAACTGCCGAGCCCGGAGCGTAAACTGGAACAGGTGGATGCCTTCCCAGCCCATCGCCACCTGAAAAACACCATGCAACTCTCGCAGGGTCATAGTGGCTGGGACCTGAACCCGCCGCCAGACCATGGGGCTGATGCCGAGCAGCCATACCTTGAATTGCAGAATCTCTGAACGATCGGGTGCCTCGGGTTCGGATGGAATAGGCTTTGGCAACTGAAGGTGCCCCGCAGGCGTGTTTCGTCCGGCCGGAAATCTTGTACAGCCGACCCGTTACCAATCTGCCCCACAAAACCTTATGCTCTCGACAGAACCCACATAAGTTTCATCCACTCGCCAAGAGCCTGAACGAGACCCTTGGTATTGACGCACTCGCTTCTCGATCCCTGGTGCATAGCGTTGCACCCAACGAAAAATCGTGCTCGGGTCAACCTCGACGCCCCGCTCCTCCATCAACTCAGCCAGATCGCGGTAGCTGATCCCGTACTTGCAGTACTAGCGCACGTACAGCAGGATGGTTTCGATCGGAAAGCGGCGGCGCTTGAACAGAGACATCAAAACGGCTCATCAGGTTGCCGCCTTCCTCTAACCTGCCAAGGTTAATGCAACGGTGCTGCGGGACGAGCCCTGGCCGATTGCCGCAAGGATTAGCTGGCGAGGGCCAGTTCCGCTCTGGTCTGGGCGGAATGCGCCGTCAGAGTCGCCTGTTCCAGGCTGACAGCCTGCGGAGCGATCTGGTCTGCAAAGAAGCGCGCCAAGCCGATACGCCCCTGATGAGCCTGGGTTGCCGGACCGTCCTCATTTGCGCGATGGGCCGCAAGGGCGGTCTGGGATAATAATGCAAGGCCGAGAGTATGGCCGAACAGAGTGAGATAGGGTGTTGCTCCCGCTAGGGCATTCTGTGGTGCGTTGCTTTCCAGCGACTGCAGCAGGAATTCCGTTGCGCGGCGGAAGCTGCCGATTGCTTTCTTCAGGCGCGCACCGATAGCAACGAGATCGGAATGACCCGATGCCGAGAGACGTCGTTCCGTCTCGCTCATCTCATCGACCACCAGTCGGACAGCGCTGCCCCCAGAAGCAGGCAGCTTGCGCATCACCAGATCGATGGCCTGGATACCGTTAGTCCCCTCATAAATCGGAGCAATCCGTGCATCACGCATGTGCTGCGCCGCTCCGGTTTCCTCGACGAAGCCCATCCCGCCATGAACCTGCACGCCGAGCGAGGCAACCTCACAGCCAATGTCAGTTCCATAGGCCTTGGCCACGGGCGTCAGCAGCGATGCCCGTTCATAAGCGACGCGCCTGGCTTCCTCACTCGCTTCCAGGCGCGAGCGGTCAATCGAGGCTGCTGTGAGATAGCAGATGCCGCGAGCCGCATGAATCTGGGTCTTCATCGTCAGGAGCATGCGCTTCACATCCGCATGCTCGATGATGAAGCTCCCATCCAGCGAGCCCGGCGCCTTGCCTGGCGTCTTTCCTTCGCATAGCCGAGAGCCTGCTGATAGGCGCGCTCCGCAATCGCCACGCCTTGAAGACCCATGGCGAGGCGAGCGTTGTTCATCATCGTGAACATGCAGTTGAGGCCGCGGTTCTCCTCACCCACCAGCCAACCGATGGCGCCGCCATTATCCCCAAAGATCATGGTGCAGGTGGGCGAAGCGTGGATGCCGAGCTTGTGTTCGAGTCCGCCGCAATGCACATCGTTGCGGGTTCCATCCGGCAGAACCTTAGGCACAAGGAACAGCGATATCCCACGAGTTCCTGCAGGCGCATCGGGAAGCCTAGCCAGCACGAGATGGATGATGTTGTCCGTTAGGTCATGCTCACCATAAGTGATAAAGATCTTCTGGCCCGAGATGCGATAGGTGCCATCTCCCGCCGGTTCGGCGCGGCTTCGCATCGTCGAGAGATCTGAACCGGCCTGCGGCTCTGTTAGGTTCATGGTACCGGTCCATTCTCCCGAGATGAGCTTGGACAGATAACGCTCCTTGAGTTCCGGGCTGCCATGGGCATAAATGGCCTCGACGGCTCCTGCCGTGAGCAACGGCCCCAGCGCAAACGCCATGGATGCGGAATTCCAGATTTCCGTGCAGGCCGCCTGGACGAGGAACGGGAGGCCCTGCCCTCCCCATTCAGGGTCACAGGAAACCGAGTTCCATCCTGCCTCCGACCAAGCCTGATAGGTCTCCTTCCACCCTTGAGGCAGAGCGACCTTGCCGCTCTCCAGCTTCGCGCCGACTTGGTCGCCGATCCTGTTCAAGGGAGCAATCCGCCCACCACCAAAGCGAGCGGCCTCTTCGATGATCGCTTCGACCAAGTCCAGTGTCAGGTCACCGTATAGCCCGCTCTCGATTGCATCGCGAAAGCCCGCAACCTCATTGAGCGTAAACAGAATGTCCTCGACGGGGGCGCGATAGCTCACTCGCAATCTCTCTTACAGAAAAACGATTTGCATTCGGACAGAGTGTTTAGGAGACCAGTTCGAAGGCAACGGCAATGCCCTGTCCACCGCCGATGCACATGGTGGCAAGGCCACGGCGACCGCCGGATCGCCTGAGCTCATGGATTGCCTTCACCGTGATGATGGCGCCGCTCGCACCAACAGGATGCCCCAGAGCGATGGCGCCGCCATTCGGATTGGTTCGATCCTCCGGGAAGCCAAGATCCCTGGCAACGGCGCAGGACTGGGCCGCAAATGCCTCGTTGGATTCGATCACGTCGAAATCATCGATCGTGAGGCCGGTACGCTCAAGAAGCCGCCGAACGGCCGGAATAGGTCCAAGTCCCATCTCGTCCGGCTCCACGCCGCCGTGAGCCCAATCGATGATCTTCGCCAAAGGCTTCAAGTTCTTGCGCTGAAGAACTTCCTTACTGGCCAGGACCAAGGCTGCCGCGCCATCATTGATCGAGGAGGCATTGCCGGCGGTTACGGTTCCGCCCTTCTCGAAGACGGGCTTCAAACCGGCAAGCTTTTCAGCCGCCGTGTCAGGGCGGACATTCTCATCCGTATCGAAGGCGCGCTCGTTCCTACCATCCTTGACCGTGACGGGCACGATCTGATCGGCGAAGCGCTTCTCATCAAGGGCCCGTGCGGCACGCTTGTGGCTCTCGGCCGCGAACGCATCCTGGTCCTCACGCGTGATCTGCCGACGACGGGAGATGTTTTCCGCCGTTACGCCCATATGCCCATGTCCAAACGGATCATTGAGGGCGCCCACCAGCGCATCGACAACCATGCTGTCCCCCATCTTCTGGCCCCACCGCGCCGACTGAAGGAGATAAGGCGCACGGCTCATCACTTCCGCTCCGCCCGCGACAGCTGTTTCGCACTCTCCAAGCGTGATAGCTTGTGCTGCGCTGACGATGGCCTGCAGCCCGGAACCACAGAGACGATTGACATTCATGGCAGGCGTTTCGATCGGAAGGCCGGCCTTCAACGCGGCAACACGAGCGAGATACATGTCCTTAGGCTCAGTGTTAATCACATGACCGAAGAACACTTGGCCGATTTCGGCTTCGCTCAATCCGGAACGGGCTACCGCTTCTTTCGTACAAATGGCTGCCAGCTCTGTCGGAGCATGGTTCTTCAGTGAGCCGCCGAAAACCCCGATAGCCGTTCGTACGGCGCTTGCGATGTAAACATCCTTGCGTGAAGAGCTCATGACTCAGCCTGCTTTCAATACTTGTTTTATTGTTGCACAACCGTTGCCGGACGCTCATCGAGAAGAGAGCGGCCAAGAGAGGCAGCAACCTCGACCATGGCGGCCGCGCCCGCAGCATCCGAACTCGATGCATTTCCGTCGAGATAGCGCTTCTTCACACCCTGGGTGATGGCCGCGAAGCGGAAGGCATGGAAGGCGAGCCACATGTTCCAGTCCTCGGGAACGTCTATCTGGCTGTGACGCTGGAACTCCTGGATGAAAGACACATCCGACAGGATACCCAGTTCATCGCGGTTCAGATCGCCGAGGCCCTTCACGTGGCCCTCTCGAGGCAAGCGCAGCATCGTGCAGAAATAGGACAGGTCAACCAGGGGGGTACCCAGGGTCGAAAGCTCCCAATCCAAGATCCCGATGATCTTCGGCTCAGTGGGATCGAAGATCAGATTGTCGAGACGGAAATCGCCGTGAACCAGGGCAATCCGTTCATCATCCGGCTTCCAGTCCGACATGCGGCGGATCAGATCTTCAATCGCAGGGATCGTTTCGGTCTCCGATGCCCGATACTGCTCCACCCAGCGTGAGATCTGGCGCTGGACGTAATTACCGCTCCGCCCGTAATCAGCCAACCCGACGTCCCGGACATTCAATCGCGCCAACTCACCGAGAACACGCGCGATCTCCTTGTAATAATCGACGCGCTCGTCCCTCGAGATCTCAGGCAATGCCGGATCCCAGAAGATGCGCCCTTCCAGGAAGTCCATGACGAAGAAGGGCGTTCCGACAACCGACGATTCCTCACACAGAAGGTGCGCCTTCGGAACCGGCACAGCACTTCCATCGAGCGCCTTCATCACCCGATACTCCCGCTCGACCGCATGCGCGGAGCGCAGCAGGACGCCAGGGGGCTTCCGACGGAGGACATATCGTCCCGAGGCAGCCTCGATCAGGAAAGTTGGGTTTGACTGGCCGCCTGGAAATTTCCGCGCCGTCGCCGGTCCTTGGAAGCCCGGCAGCTGGGCTTCCAGGTAAGGCGTGAGCTTCTCAAGGTCCAGATGGGCAATATCGCTCATGCTTTCGTAGGTCCGTATTGCTTGAGAATTTGTCTTCCGAGGCTCATCAGATGCACGGCATCGGGACCATCCGCGATACGGATCGTGCGCGCGTACTTCCAGGCGTCAGCGAGGAACGTATCCTGGCTCACACCCATGGCGCCGAACAGCTGGATGGCTCGGTCAATGACGGTTTGAGCCATGGACGGCGCAACGATCTTGATCATCGCGATCATATCGCGTGCAGCCTTGTTGCCTTCTCGATCCATCTTATCGGCCGCAGCAAAGGTGAGAAACCTTGCCTGCGCGATCTCACAAGCGCTGAGCGCAATGTCTTCCCGAACGGTTCCCTGCTCAGCAAGCGGCTTGCCGAATGCCACACGCTCGTGTGCGCGCTGGGACATCATTTCCAAAGCGCGCTGCGCGCAACCGATTAGGCGCATGCAGTGGTGAATTCGGCCGGGGCCAAGACGTCCCTGCGCGATCTCGAAGCCTCGTCCCTCACCCAGTAGTATATTTGCCTTCGGAACTCGAACGTTGTCGAACACGATCTCAGCGTGGCCATGGGGCGCATCGTCATGGCCGAAGACCTGCATGGGCCGGATCATCTTCACGCCGGGCGTGTCGGTCGGCACAAGGATCATCGATTGCTGCTTGTGGCTCTCCGCATTGGGATCCGTCTTGCCCATGACAATCAGGATCTTACAGCGAGGATCGAGCGCGCCGCTTGCCCACCACTTGCGGCCGTTGATGACATATTCGTCGCCATCGGCATGAATCGAGCAGCGAACATTCGTTGCATCGGACGAGGCGACTTCCGGCTCCGTCATGCAGAACGCGGAGCGGATTTCCCCGTTCAGCAGCGGCTCAAGCCAGCGCTTCTTCTGCTCCGGCGTGCCATATCGGACGAAGACCTCCATGTTGCCGGTGTCGGGAGCATTGCAATTGAACACCTCCGGCCCGATCAGGGAACGTCCCATGATCTCGCTCAGGGGGGCGTATTCAAGGTTCGAGAGGCCTGCTCCATAGTCGGATTCAGGAAGCCAAAGATTCCACAATTTCTGCTCACGTGCCTTGACCTTGAGTTCTTCCATGATGGGAGGGATGGTCCAGCGGTTGGCTGCCGACTCGACGTGAGAATGATAAGCCGCCTCTGCCTTGTAGACATGCTCATCCATGAAAGCGGCCAGCCGCTCGGCAAGCGCTTGCGTCTTTGGTGATGGAATAAAATCCACAATTCTTCTCCTCGGTTGCTTTGCTAGAAGCCTTTTAGCAAAGCGCCGCCTTCAACGGCCAAAACAGAGCCAGTCATGAAACTCCCCGCATCCGATGCCAGCAAGAGAATGGGCCCATCGAGCTCCTCCAGTCCGCCGAGCCGGCGGGGAAAGAGTTTTTCGACATATGCCTGACCCTGTGGACTTGCGAAGAAATCAGCATTGATCTCGGTCTGGAAGTATCCGGGAGCAATGGCATTCACCCTGACGTTCGAGCGTCCGAGTTCAAGGGCCATGACGCGCGTGAGCTGAATGACGCCCGCTTTGGCGGCAGCATAGTTCGCCTGGTTCCTTTGGACCGCAATGCCAAGTGCCGACGAGATGTTGATGATAGATCCCGTACCCCGGGAAGCCATTCTCCGCGCAGCAACCTGTGCGACGCGCCAGACACCGGTGAGATTGGTCTCGACCACATTGCTCCAGGCTTCCTCCGTCATATCGAGGAAGGAGGCCGTGTCAGCGGTTCCCGCGTTGTTGACCAGGATATCGATTGGACCGAGGGCCTCTTCGGCGGCTCCGAACCCTCGCTCCACGCTGGCGCGGTCCGTCACATCGAGCTCGACACTGAAAGCCTGCCGACCATTTTCTTCGATCTCTTTCTGGACCTCTGCGAGGCGATCACGGCGACGAGCTGCGAGGACCACATTGGCACCGGCAGAAGCGAGAGTCTTTGCAACATGGCGACCAATGCCACTCGATGCACCGGTGACGATGGCAGTGCGTCCAACGAGCGAAAAGCGATGATCAACGTCTGGCGTCACGGGAATCCTCGGCTGAGTATGAGAGAAATGGCACTATTGAACCAGGAGAAGCAGTCCCTCTTGCGTGGCTAATGTTTCGCTGGGTCAAGCCTCACCACCTTTCGAGGATAGCCGCTCCCCTTCACCCACTGGAGCCTATGGCTCGTCACCATTGCATTGATGTGAGCGAGGGTCTCACCGAATGCGAAGCGCATCTGGTGTATATCCTGCACCCTCGGGAACAGTATCTTAGTAAGCTCGGAAGCTGATCGAGGTACCTCCCCGCAAGCAGTCTCAATAATGGCACAACGGGATCTGTGGTGATCCTTCAATTCATTGATGCGTTTATGCAGCCCATAGAAGGGAAGACCATGCCCTGGTAGGATGAAGGCGTTTTCGGATACCCGTTTCTTCAGATCGTCGAGCGAGCGGATATAAAGATTGAGCGGATCTCCATTTGGCTCAGCCGACCAGACCCCGATATTCGGTGAAATCTGCGCAAGCACCTGATCTGCTACGAAGAACAGGCCATCGGCGGGACAGTAGAGCATCAATTGCTCGACAGAGTGTCCGGCACCGCTCAGAATGAGAAAGTTGCGCCTTCCAATCTGCATAGTGTCGCCGGGAACAAGCGGACAGAATGTAGACGGCAGCGCCGTGACGATTTCCTGATACTCACGCCCCAGGGCCACGACTTCGCTTGTGACCCCGGCATCCAGGCCGTGGTCCAGATAGAAGCGGCGATGATCCTCCGTATCCAGAGGAGATGAACTTAGCAGAATGCTTTGAGCGATCCGGTATTCCGTTTCTCCCATATAAAGGGGAGCATTTAGCTGCCGGCTCAGCCATCCCGCGGCTCCGACATGGTCGGGGTGGTGATGGGTGACGATCAAGCGTGTGATTGAAATGTTGGACAGAGGTCCGGCAAGGATAGAATCCCAGACGTCAAGTCCCGCGACGTCGCCCAATCCCGTATCGATCACAGTCCAGCCCACAACATCTTCGATGAGATAGACATTGATATGATCGAGCTTGAATGGGAGCTTTATGCGAAGCCAGAGGACGCCCGGCGCGACCTCAGTCAAACTGAGCGGTTCTGGAGCATCCATAAACGGGAAGTGTAAACTCGGATCGTGGATCAGCATTCTTTTCTGGAACCTGGAGGAAAAGGTCTACGGAAATGATCGCCACAATGACGTCAGTCCTTCCTTAAGTGCGCCGAATGTGAATGCCTCCGTCGACATGGAAAGCCTGCCCTGTTGAATAAGGCAAGAGGCCAGCTGCAAGGACGCCCACTGTTCTTCCGATATCGTCGGCCTCCCCCCAACGGGTGATTGGAAAGCCGCCAGCCTTGACCCAGTTGTCGTACTTGTCGAACACATCTGCGGTCATGTCGGTACGTATGATGCCCGGCCGAACCTCGTGGACTGCAATGCCAAATTCCGCGAGGCGCAACGCGTATAGGGTGCTCATCATGGCGACCCCTGATTTGGAAATGCAGTAATCAGCCTGTGCTTGAGTCGCGATAACGGCGTTTCCTGATGAGATGAAGATGATCGACCGTTCGGGACGTGTGATGTCACCAGCAGGCTCAACGATCATCCGACGCGCAATCCGCTGCGTCAGAAAAAAGGAGCCCCGGAGATTGACGGAGATCAGGCGGTCGAAGCTTTCAACCGGAACGTTCAGCATATCGCCCCGGTAGGCCGTCTGAACGCCCGCATTGTTGACCAGACAGGATATCGCCCCGAATGTATTCCAGACTTCGGCGACAATTCTCTCGTGATCTTCAACATTCGAAATGTCGCCGGCCACGAACGCACCGCGCCGCCCTCGTTGCGAGATTCCTGCCAGCGTCTCCTCTGCCGAGTGGTCATGCACAACGTCATTGACCACCACGTCGAATCCCTGCTCGGCAAGTGCATATGCGATGCCCCGCCCGATACCACGCCTTCCCCCGGTGACGAAGGCGATCCGTTGTCTATTGCTGTCTGGGCTCATCTTGATGCTCGATTCCAACTTATCGCGATTTCGTTGATGTCCATCGGTGCTGAAGGTGTCTCACGAGACTTGGACGGCGCCATTCAGTTCGGGGAGGATTGTGAAGAGGTCGCCGACGAGGCCGTAATCGGCGACCTGGAAGATCGGCGCCTCCTCGTCCTTGTTGATCGCCACGATCACCTTGGAATCCTTCATGCCCGCCAGATGCTGGATCGCGCCCGAGATGCCCACCGCGATGTACAGATCCGGCGCCACCACCTTGCCGGTCTGGCCCACCTGCCAGTCGTTGGGCGCATAGCCCGCATCCACCGCCGCGCGCGAGGCCCCCATCGCCGCCCCGAGCGTGTCGGCGATCGGCTCGATGTAGGTCTTGAAGTTCTCCGCCGAGCCCAGCGAGCGTCCGCCCGAGATGATGATCCTGGCCGAGGTCAGCTCCGGCCGGTCGTTCTGGGCGATCTCCTCGCCCTTGAAGCGCGACACGCCGGGATCCTCGGCCGGGCCGACCGCCTCGATGGGCGCGGAGCCGCCCTCGCCCGCCGCCGGGAAGGCGGCCGTGCGCACCGTGATCACCGTCTTGGCATCGGTGGCCTGCACCGTCTGGATCGCGTTGCCCGCATAGATCGGGCGCTCGAAGGTGTCGGGCGAGACGACCTTGGTGATGTCGGAGACCTGCATCACGTCGAGCAGCGCCGCCACCCGCGGCATGATGTTCTTGCCGTTCGAGGTCGAGGGCGCGATGAGGGCGTCATAGGAGGCGGCCAGCGCCACGATCAGCGCGCAGGCCGGCTCGGCCAGCATGTGCTCGTAGGCCGGAGCATCGGCGAGGAGCACCTTCTCCACGCCCTCGAGCCTGGCGGCGGCTTCCGCGGCCGCGCGGGCATTGGCGCCCGCCACCAGCACGTGGACGGGCGCGCCCAGGGCCTTGGCGGCCGAGAGCGCCTTGTGGGTGGCGTCCTTGAGGTGAGCGTTGTCGTGCTCGGCAATCAGCAACGTGGTCATGTTCTTGGTCTCCTTAGAGCACGCCGGCTTCGGTCTTGAGCTTCTGCACCAGCTCGGCCACGGACGCGACCTTCACGCCCGCCTTGCGGCCGCCGGGCTCGGCGGTCTTGAGCACCTTCAGGCGCGGGGCGACGTCGACCCCGAGCGCCTCAGGGCTCGTCTCGTCGAGGGGCTTCTTCTTGGCCTTCATGATGTTGGGCAGGGACGCATAGCGCGGCTCGTTGAGGCGCAGGTCCGTGGTGACGATCGCCGGCAGCGTCAGGGCCACCGTCTGCAGGCCGCCATCGACCTCGCGGGTGACGTCGAGCGAGCCCTCGGCCACGTTGACCTTGGAGGCGAACGTGCCCTGCGGCCAGCCGAGCAGCGCCGCCAGCATCTGGCCGGTCTGGTTGCAATCGTCGTCGATGGCCTGCTTGCCCATGATCACCAGGTCGGGCTTCTCCTGCGCGATCACGCCCTTGAGGATCTTGGCGACGGAGAGCGGCTCGACGGCGGCGTCGGTCTTGACCAGGAGGCCGCGGTCGGCCCCCATGGCGAGCGCCGTGCGGATGGTCTCGGCCGCCTGCTGCGGGCCGATCGAGACGGCCACGATCTCGGTGGCCTTGCCGGCCTCCTTGAGCCGCACCGCCTCCTCGACCGCGATCTCGTCGAAGGGATTCATGCTCATCTTCACGTTCGCGAGCTCGACCCCAGACCCGTCCGGCTTCACCCGGATCTTCACGTTGAAATCAACAACCCGCTTCAC
>Ga0180215_1003563_pt1 | contig 14519 bp, 13 predicted proteins | sample eDN3rd37CBELigBY_FD_128871 | JGI IMG/M metagenome (GOLD analysis project Ga0180215, IMG submission 128871) | Enriched backyard soil microbial communities from Emeryville, California, USA - eDNA 3rd pass 37_C BE-Lig BY (version 2) (version 2) | ecosystem: Environmental > Terrestrial > Soil >...
GTCATCACCTCCCGCACCCCCGTCGACCTGCCCGCCTTCGGCGCCGCCCTGGTCCACTACCTCGAAAACAACTAACCCCAGCCACCAACAGGCCCACCCGGCGGACCACCCGCAGAGGCTGCCAGAAGGAAGCATCATGAAAATCACCAGCGTAACCGCGACTCCACTCGGAGTGCCTCTCGATGAGGAACTCAGGTGGGGTGCCATGGTCGTCAATGTCAAGGGCGGAATCGTCGTCAGGATAACTACCGACCAGGGGGTCGAGGGTATCGGGGAGGCCGGATTTTCGGCCGCCTATTTCCCCACCGTCGGTCCGATCATTAACAGGCAGCTCGGGCCTATGCTGGTCGGCCGGGATCCCCGGGACATCGGCGCTCTTTGGCAGGAAATGCTCGATGCCACACATATGTGGGGACGCCGCGGCATCGAAACCTATGCTCTGAGCGGCATTGACATCGCCCTGTGGGACCTGCTGGGCAAAATCAGCAACCAACCCGTCTACCGGCTGCTGGGCGCATCCAAGCCGAAGGTCCGCGCATACTTCGCTCCCTCTCTCAAGCCCACACCCGCCATCGTCGAAGAGGTCAAGGAAGCCGTCGACAACGGTTTCACCGCCATGAAGCTGCGTGTGACCGGCGATCTGGCCTCCGCCGTCGAACTCATCGGCTCGGTACGCGATGCCATCGGCCGGAGCCCGGACATCATGGTAGACGCCAACATGTCCTATGACCGCCGCGGTGCCTACGAGCTGGCCAAGGAACTCGAGCCCTTCCGCCTGACCTGGCTGGAGGAACCGATCCTCTCGCGCAGCCTCAGCCAGTATGTCGAGGACAACACCTGGCTCAGCGACCGCATCAACATCCCCTTGGCCGGCGGGGAATCGCTGTTGACCCGGTACGAGTACATCGACCTGCTCAGCCGCCGAACGTTCGACGTGCTCCAGCCGGACTGCACGAGCGTCGGCGGCATCACCGAGGCAAAGCGCGTCGCCGATATGGCCAGCGCCTGGAACATCACCTGCGTCCCCCACATCGCCTGCTCGTCGGGAACCGGTATCGCCTTGGCGGCAGGTCTGCACATGATCCTGGCCTGTGAGAACTCCCCCATGATCGAATTCGACGCCTACGGCGGTCCAGGCTGGGACGGCCTGCTGGTGGATCCGCTGGAGGTCAAGGACGGATTCGTGCAGGTGAAGGATGCTCCCGGCCTGGGAGTGGAACTGAGCCCCTCCGCCTTCGACGTCTACCACCTCGACCTCTAGACCCGACCGGTCCCAGCATCAGGAAGGCAATGATGACTACCGCCCTGACCACAGAACACGTTGTCGAGCGCATCGGCACCGCCCGTCTCCTTCCGGTGTTGCGGACTCAGCGCGCCGAGGAGTCGCATGACCTGGCCATGCGGCTCCTCGGCCTGGGCCTGGCCGCCGTGGAACTAACGGCCACCACCCCTGGATGGGAGCAGGTGCTGTCGAGCCTGCGTGAGGAAGCACCCGAGGCGCTGATCGGAGTCGGCACCATCGGTTCCGGCGCCGATGCAGAGGCAGCATTGACAGCCGGTGCACAGTTCCTCGTCAGCCCGTATCCCGTGCCCGGGGCCCGGACAGCCGCGGAAGATCGCGGAGCACTCTTCATCGAAGGCGGCTTCACCCCGGGGGAACTGGCGGCAGCTTCCCGCCGCGGTGTGGCCAAGCTGTTCCCCGCGCATGTGGGCGGACCCTCGTACCTGAAGTCGATGCTCGCCGTCCTGCCGGGGGCACGGATCATTCCGACTGGCGGTATCCCGGCAGCGGATGTCCCTGCCTGGCTGCGGGCGGGCGCCTACGCCGTCGGTGTGGGCAGCGACCTGTATACCGGAGACCTGGAGGCCAAGGTCCAGGCCATCCTGGAGAGCCTGCAGGTGGTTCCATGATCCGGGTGGCCGCCGTGGGCGAAGCCATGATGGAACTGACGCACCGGGACGAACGTACCCTTGCCCTGGGCTTTGCCGGCGACACGCTCAACACCGCAACCTATCTGGCCAGGATGGCGGGGCCGGGGGTCCGGGTGGACTATGTAACCCGTGTCGGTTGCGACTGGTACAGCAACCAACTGGTATCCCGCATCGAGAGCGAGGGCATCGGTACCACTCTGATCGAGCGGGTGGAGGGCGGAACTCCCGGGCTGTATCTGGTCCGTACCGGCGCCGACGGCGAACGGAGTTTCACCTATCATCGTTCAGCTTCACCGGCGCGCGGCATGTTCGGCCCCGACCATGACCCCAGGATCGCCAAGGCCCTCGGCGAATACGACGTCCTATACCTGTCCGCCATCACCCTGCAGATCCTCGGCGCCGAAGCCCGGGAACGGCTCTGGGCCACGCTGGACGCAGTCCGGAGCTACGGAGGCAAAGTGGCCTTCGACTCGAATTACAGGCCTGCCGGCTGGCAGAGCGCGGACGAGGCCCGATCTGCCATCACGAACACCTTGCAGCGGGTCGACTGGGCATTTCCAACGTTCGAAGACGAGGCAGCGCTCTTTGGAGACGTCGATCCTGAAGCATGTGCCCGCCGAATCTCCCAACTCGGAGTCCGCCAAGTGGTCGTGAAGAACGGCGCCGAAGGCTGCCTGGTAGACACACCCACCATCAAGCAGTATGTGACCGCCGAACAGGTTCACCACGTCGTGGATACCACCGGGGCGGGCGACTCCTTTAACGCCGGCTACCTGGCCGCCTGGCTGCAGGGACGGTATCCCGGCGATGCGGCCAAGGCAGGCCATGAATTAGCTGCCAAGGTCATCCAGTGGCCGGGAGCCATCATCCCGTCCTGCCGGGCGGCCGACGAGGCTAAGGCCGGCCTGCGATGAGAAGGAAGGCCCCGGAACTTGCGCTGGCAGCGGAGGCGGATCTGGGCGAAGGACCTTGGTGGGATGAACAAAACCAGGACCTGCTCTGGGTGGACATTTTCGCCGGGGAAATCCACCGTTTCCATCCAGCTGACGGGAGCGACAGCAGCTTCAGCGTGGGCCAGCCGGTAGGCATGGTAGCGGGACGCCGACCAGGCGGACTGGTTTGCGCAGTACGGGACGGTATCGGCCTAATCGAGCCCGGCGAAGAGGTCATGACCCTAGCCGCCGGGGTCGAAGCTTCCCGCAGGGAAAACCGGATGAATGACGGTGCCTGTGATTCCGCCGGCCGGCTCTGGGCCGGCACAATGGCCACAGACCTCAGCTCCGGCGCCGGTGCCCTCTACCGGATCGGGCACGATCTCGCCGTTAACAAAGTTGTTGGTGACCTATCGATTTCGAACGGACTGGACTGGAGCCCGGACGGCAGCACGTTCTACTTCATCGACTCACCAACGCGCCGCATCGATGCCTATGACTTCGATGCCGGCAGCGGGGAGATCAGCAATCACCGCAGCCTGGCCGAGCTTCCCCACCCGGTGGCGACCCCGGACGGCATGGCAGTGGACGCGGACGGAACATTGTGGGTTGCCATGTGGGACGGCGGATGCATCCGCCGGTACAGCCCGGCCGGCCAGCTGCTGGAAACCATCAAACTACCGGTTTCCCGCGTCACGAGCCTCGCGTTCGGAGGCCGCAACCTGGACCAGCTCTTCATCACCACCGCCCGGCATGGACTCTCAAAGCAGCGCCTCGCTTCCGAGCCGCTGGCAGGGACCATCTTCTGCCTCGATGCCGGCGTCACGGGCTTCGCGCCACACTTGTTTGCCGGATGATCTGGATATAGAACCTGGCGGACACGCCCCGGCGGCTGCTACGGAGCATAGAGAGACCCCGCGGACTGAAAGTCCGCGGGGTCTCTCTCGTGCTGCTCTTCGCAGGTCCTGGCCTCGGCGCCCGGCCAGCGTCCGGCGCCAGCACAACGACGCCTGCATCCTGAACGGCGTTTCAGCGAGAAGTTCAATGACGCCGGGCACTTCCGCCGGGGCAACAAGACGAAATCCAGGGAGCCCCGCGATCTCCCACCAACTCGCACCGAAGGCGGTCCGCCGCCACGGATATCCGGACGATACGTAGAGGGGCCCCGGAATCGACTCGAGGTCCATTCCGGGGCCCGGGGGGCGCAAACGGCGGTTCCGCTCCTCAGCCCAGCGTCTTGGCAGCGGCGCCGATGATCAGCGCCATCGATGTGGATCCGGCATCCGCATAGCCGAGGGTGCGTTCGCCAAGGTAGCTGGCCCGACCCTTGCGGGCCATCATCTGTGCGGTCGCATCCCTGCCGGCCCCGGCTGCTTCAGCCGCAGCGTCCAGGGCGGCGCCAAGGCCTTGGCCTGCGGATACCTCGCGCTCATATGCTTCCACGGCAGGCGCCAATGCGTCATAGAGGGTCTTGTCCCCCACCTCCACTTGGCCGCGGTCCACGATCCCTTGGGCTGCGGCGGCAAAAGCCTTCCCAAACGCCCGCCCGTCCAGCACGGCCTCCGTTCCGCAGGCCAGCGCCATACGCAGGAAAAAGGTGCCGTACAACGCTCCGCTGGACCCGCCCACCTTGCTCACGAGCGTAGCCCCCACAGTCTTGAGCAGGGCGCGGGGAGACTCGCTGTTTTCCGGCTCCAGTGCCTCGACGACGGCTGAAAACCCCCTGTGGAGATTCGAGCCATGGTCGCCGTCTCCACAGGTTGAATCGAGGTCGTTAAGGGCCTCTTTGTTGGTCCTGACAAGCCTGGCGCTCTCATGGATCCAGTCGGCCAGAGCCTGGGTGCTGATTGCTTCAGGCATGGTTATACTCCCCACCGTATTGAAGGGGTGCACACGGGTGCATCCCACAGTTCCTTCATTTCGTCGTCCAGCTCGAGGATTGTCAGGGCGGCACCGGCCTGGTCCAGCGAGGTCAGGTAGTTACCGACCAGGCTGCGGACCGGTTTGAGGCCGCGAGTTTGGAGGCCGCGCTCGAATTCTCCGTACAGCAGATAGAGTTCGCTCTGCGGCGTGGCACCCATGCCGTTGACGAAGACGAGGACCTCAGCCTCCTGCGCCGGCTGCAGGTCCGTGAGTACCTCCTCCAGCATGACCGAGGCGAGCTCCGCCGCAGTTCCCAGCCGGGCCCTCTGCCGTCCCGGCTCGCCGCTGATACCGATACCCAGTTCCACCTCGCCCTCGGGTAGTTCGAAGATCGGCTTGCCGCGCAGCGGCGGGGTGCATGAGGACAGGCCGACGCCGAACGTACGTGCCCCACGGTTGACCCTGCGGGCAATGCCGGCCACTGTTTCCAGGCTATCGCCACGTTCGGCCGCGGCACCGGCAATCTTTTCCACGAGGATCGTTGCGCCGAGGCCCCTCCGGCCGGCGGTGCCAGGGATGTCCTTGACGGCCACGTCGTCGTTGATCAGCACCGAGTCCGTGGTGATGTCATCGAAGGCAAGCAGCTCGGCGGCCATCCCGAAGTTCATCACCTCGCCGCTGAAGTTCTTGATGATGTGCAGCACTCCAGCGCCGGCATCCACGGCCCGCGTTGCTGCAACAATCTGGTCCGGGACCGGCGAGGTGAAGATTTCGCCCGGACAGGCCGCATCGAGCATGCCGTGGCCGACATAACCGTTATGCAGCGGCTCGCAACCGGAGCCCCCGCCTGCCACGAGCCCGACCTTCCCCGCCTTGGGGCCGCCGGTCCTGGTGACGATGCGGGTGTCCGCGTCAAACCTGACAATCTCGCTATGCGCCGCGGAAAGGCCGACGAGGTACTCGGTCACGGCATCCGCGGGAGCGTTAAGGAATTTCTGCATGATTTTCTGTCTCTCTTAGCTGCGGCTGTCCCCGGGGCGGGCCGCCCGGCGAGTGCCCGCCCCCGGGCGGCGTTCAGTAGGTCTTGGACGGCTTCATGTTGCCTTGGATGTAGGCTTTGGCCGCGTCGACGTTTTTCTTCGTTACGACCCTGGTCGGCACCTCGATGATCTTGGCGACGGTTTCCCCCAGCACGATGCTACGGAAAATCGTGTCGATGAACGTCCGGCCTTGGTCGACGGAGCCGACATCGATGGTGGCGGTGAGCTTGCCGGCCTTGATCGCGTCCATGCCCGATACGAGGCCGTCGGCGCCGACAATGACTACTCCGTCGGTACCGTCCCACTGCTTGAGCCCGGCGGCGTCGACTGCCTGGGAAGCGCCCAGCGCCATGTCTTCGTTTTCGCCGTAGATGGCATTGACGTCGCGGTTCCGGGTAAGCAGGTCCTGTGCGGCGTTCAGGCCCTTGTCCCGGACGTAGCCGCCGTCGGCGCTGCCGACCACCTGCAGGCCCGGGTTCTCCTTGAGCGCCTGTTCGAACCCGATCTTCCGGGCCTTGGCCCAATCAGAGCCCGAGGGCCCCATGATCTGGATGATCTTGCCCTTGCCGCCCAAGGTCTTGGCGATGAAATTACCCGCCAGGTAGCCGGACTGCCAGCGGTTGTCATAACCGATGTTGGAGACCGTCACGACCTCTTCCTCCGGGTAGATTTCGACAGGCTGGTTGAACTGGAAGACCTTGGTGCCCGCTTCTTCAGCCTGCCGGTAGACGGATTGCATTGTGGCGAAGTTGGCGCCGGTGCAGACGAGCACTGCATCGAATTTGCGGGAGGTCCAGCCGCGGACGGTACTGATCTGCTGCTCGACCGCGTCGAAATTGCCGGTGGGCGAGGACCGCTCCCACTTCCACTGGACCCCGTACGCCTTCTCCAGTTCGGCCATGCGGCCGAAGGCCGCCTTCTCCATCTGGTCATACCACTCGGACAGGATCGGAGGCGTCCACCCCAGCTGGAGGGTACGCCCGTTGACCAGCTTCTTGATCTCGGCGTCATAGGCCGCGCCGCCGGCGCTGGCGGCTCCCCCGCTGCCGCCTGCTCCCGCGGCGGAGGCGGTGGACGTGCTGACCGTGGAGCATGCCGAGAGCAGACCCGTGCCGGCAAGCAGGCCTGCGCCGAGTCCCATCTGGGCGAGGACATTGCGGCGTGAATAGCCGCCTTTTCGGGTGTTTTCCGGTGCGGACATGATTGCCTGCCTTTTCAAGGAATTTTCAAGGAATTAAGGAATTGCTGTGCACGTGGCGCTGCAGCGCGAAGACCGCTGCGGTTTCAGGTGTGGGCGAGCCTCGTCTTCAGCCGGGTCGAACGGTCCCTCAGGATGCTGCTGACACGGTCAAAGACGACCGCAACGAGGAGCACCATGCCGGTCACCACCTGCTGCCAGGTCGAGCTGACACCCGAGATGTTGATTGCGTTGGCAGTGATGCTCAGGACCAGGGCACCGACGACGGCGCCGAAGGCTGTGCCGCGTCCGCCGGTCAGCGCTGCTCCGCCGATGATGGCCGCGGCGATGGCAGCGATTTCATACCCGATGCCCATCGTGGGTGCGACAGTCGAAGTCCGGCCCGCCATGAGCATTCCGGTGAGTCCGGCCATCAGGCCGCTGACGACGTAAGCCTGTACCTTGATGCGCGTGACCGGGACGCTGGAGAGCTGCGCTGCCTGCGGGTTGCTTCCCACGCCGTAGGCGTGGCGGCCGAAGCTCGTCCATTTCAACATGCCCGCAATGGCCAGAACTGCCACTAGGGCCAGCAGGATCGGGACCGTGATGAAACCGAACGGCTGTTGCAGACCGGCGATGACGTAATACTCCGGCAACATGTAGCCGTTCATCGGAACGCCGTTCGTCCACAGGAAGAGCAGGCCCCGGGCGACTCCGAGCATGGCAAGGGTGGCAATAAAGTCGGGCAGCCCGAGCCGGGTGATCATCAGCCCGTTGATCCAGCCCAGGAAGGCCCCTGCCGCGACGGCTGCCACCAGGCCGAATATCAACGGCACTCCGGACAAAATCACATAGGCCCCCACTGCGGCGCTGAGCCCCATGACCGAACCAACGGACAGGTCGATGCCTCCGGTGATTAGGACGACGGTCATGCCCAAGGCCAGGAGCAGGACGAAGACCATTTGGTTGGCCACGTTGCCGGCATTGACTCCCGTGGCAAATCCGGGGAAGGCAACCGACATGGCGATGGCCAGCACCATGACCAGGGCCAACGCGCCCGAACTGGGGTTTTGAAGCAGTCGGCCCCACCGGCTGGCAGAGGCATTTGCAACTGAAGAAGACGCAGCCATCACATGTTCCTTGCTACTGAGAGGGATGATCCGGACTCAGCCTCACCAGCCCCTTGGGCCGTTGGGCCGGGAACCGGCAGGGCTGGGAGCTTCTGGCCGGCATCCTCAGCTACCGAGACGGATCCGTCGCTCGGGTCGGGTGCCGTATGCCTGGCAGGAGCACCCTTGGCGGCTGCACTTGCCAGTTGCACGGCGACCAGACGCTGGATGCCGCGGTCGAAGGCGACGGCGATGACGATGCTGGCTCCGGTAACGATGTTGAACCACATCGGGTCGACCCCGATGAGTTGGAGGCCTTGGCTGAGGGTGGCCAGGAACAGTGCACCAACTACGCTGCGCCAGACGCTGCCGCGGCCGCCGGAAAGGGCAATGCCGCCGAGCACCGCCGCTGCAATGGCGCTCAGTTCGTAGCCCTGGCCCAGTCCGGGCTGGACGGAATTCAGATGCGATGCCAGCAGCACGCCCGCGGCTCCGGCGACCGTTCCCGAAATGAGGTAGACACTGAAGGTCAGCCGCCGGACGTTCGTGCCGGCGAGGAAGGCCGCTTCGCGGTTCGTCCCAAGGGCAAAGAGTCCGCGCCCGAACGGCGTGGCCAGCAGGACCCACTCGAGCACCCCGACGATGACCAGGGTGATCCACAGCCCGGTGGGGACGCCCAGAAAACTGCCCTTGGTCAGCGCGGCGAAGGCCTGAGAATCGACGCCGGTCAACTGCACCTGGGACGTGATGACCTGCAGCATGCCGGCACCGATGCTGAGACTGGCAAGTGTGACGATGAAGCCGTTGATTTTCAGGACCGCGATAAAGAATCCATTGATCGCCCCGGCAACGACTCCGGTAGCCACTCCGGCCAGAATGCCGGCGGCCAGCGGTGCTCCGTTCATGAGCGACATCAGCGTCATCGCAGCACTCAGCCCGGTCACGGATCCCACCGACAAGTCGAAGCCCCCGGTGACCAGGGTAAAGGTCATTCCAGCGGCGAGCAGGATGATGAACAGCGACTGAATCAGCAGGTTGCGAATGTTCTCTCCGGTCATGAAGAAGGGAGAGGCAAAGCTAAAGTAAATGACGGCTGCGGCCAGCGCCAGGGCTATGGCCAGCCCATCGATCGATGCCACCCTTCCCAGCCGTTCGCGGACGTTCATGCCACGTTCTCCTCTCGAGTGCCCTCGGCCGCGCCGCGGGCCGCCATAGCCATAATGGTTTCCGCGGTCTCGTTCTCGGACTGCGGGTTTCCTTCCCGTCCCACACCGGGCAGTTCCCCGACCAGCCGGCCTTCCCTCATCACGACGATGCGGTCGCTGAGGCTGAGCAGCTCCGGCAGCTCCGAGGAGATGACAATCGCGGCACCTCCCTTGTCCACGAAGTCATAGATCAGGCGGTAGATCTCCGCTTTGGCGGCGACATCCACGCCCTGCGTCGGCTCATCGAAAATCAGCAGTGATGGATCACTGAACAGGCACCGCGCGACAATCGCTTTCTGCTGGTTGCCGCCGCTGAGGTTGGTGATTTTCTGGGCGGGGCCGCTGGCCTTAATCCCCAGGTCCTTGATGTACCCGCGGGCTACGGAATTTTCGCGGCGCCGGTCCAGCACAGCACCGGCCCGCGAAACCTTCGAGAGGTCGGAAACGGAAATGTTCTTTGCAACTGAGAGCGAACCGAGGATGGATTGGACCTTCCGCTCCTCCGGAACGAGGGATATGCCCCGTTTCAAGGCCTCCCGCGGGCTGCCGATGGTGACCTCACGGCCCTCGATGAAGATCCCGCCGCCATCGGGTTTGTCCGCCCCGAGGATGATCCGGGCCAGCTCGGTCCGTCCGGCCCCGGCGATGCCGGCGACACCCAGGATTTCGTTCCTGTTGACCGTCAGGGAGACATCGCGCAGGAGGGGGTAGCGGGTGACCGACTCCAGGCGCAGATATTCGGCGGGTTCGGCCCGCTCGATATCGAGGCGGTTTTCGTGGACGGTGACGTGGGTCGAGGAACGCTCCCGGCCGACCATCAGGCGGACCAAGGAGTCAGGGTTGTGCTCTGCCGGATCGACGGTGGCTACCCACCGGCTGTCGCGCAGGACGGTGATCACGTCAGCCAGGCCGAAAAGCTCGTCGAGTCGGTGGGTCACCCACAGCAGGGCCACACCCCGGTCCCGCAGCCGGGCCATGTGTTCGAAGAGCATTTGGCGTTCGCTGTCCTCCAGCCCGGATGTCGGCTCATCGAGAATGACCACTCTTGCATCGAACGCCAGCGCTTTCAGGATCTGGACGACATGCTGTTTGAGAGCACCCAGACTGCCAGCCGGGCTGTCCAGGTCCGCCGGGGTCAGCCCAAACTCGCCGCTGAGCTCCTCCACGCGGCGCCGCATCGCCGCCTCGTCCAGCAGGAACCGGCCGCGCTTCAGTTCCCGTCCGAAAAAGACATTCTGGACCACGGTCAGATCCGGGGCGAGGGTCTGTTCCTGGTAGATGGTGCTGATGCCCAGTTGCTGGGCCTGCTTCGGACTTGAGAAGCTGCGAGGTTCGCCGTCAACAAACAGTTCGCCTGAATCCGGCTTCTTCGTCCCCGACAGCAGCCCGATGAGAGTGGACTTCCCTGCCCCATTTTCGCCCAGCAAGGCATGGATCTGGCCTGCACGGAGCGTCAGACTGACGTTGTCGAGGGCGATAACTCCCGGGTATCTTTTGCCCAGCCCGCGCGCTTCGACGAGAACGGCTTGCTCCGTCTGCGGCACCTGGGGGACTGTGTCCACATCGTTGTGGGACATTCCGGCTCCTTCAATGGTTGATGGAAAGAAAGGAATAGAGAAAGGAAGCGCGATCACCCCTCCACAGGTGTGGTCAGTAGATGATCAGGTGGTCTGAACTCTCTGAGCCTGTAGGCCCCAGGTGCTTCAAAGCCGCAAGGACCGAGGCAGACGGCTGTGGCAACCGACCTGCCGGCCTGCTAGGAAACGGAAGGAGCGGACAGGGACTGCACGATGTCCCGCTCGACCTCGCGCAGGTGCTGTTTGACAGCCAAACGGGCTTCACGCACGCGCCCCGCCAGGACGGCTTCCACAATCTTCAGGTGGCCGGCATGGGCATTCTGCCGCCGGCCGGGCAGTCCGATCACCTGATGGGAGTACTCTTCGAACAGCGGTCCAATGCTCTCGGTAAGATCCAGAAGCAACGGATTCCCGCTGGCAGCTGATATCCCCCTGTGCAACTCGCCATCCAACTGTACGAATTCTTCGTCGCTGATGCCCGGCACCGCAGCACGCTCCAGAATCCCCAGCAGCTTTTGCCGGTCCTCTTGGGTGATCTGCTTGGCGGCCAAGGCCGCCGCTTCACATTCCAAGGCAAGCCGGACCTCAAACAGATTGGAGACCGTGTAGTTTCCGCTCAGAGGCATATCCGACGGCCCCCGGACGTTCTTCTTGTCGCTGATGACAAACACGCCGACGCCGTGGTCCGTCCGCAGGAGGCCGTTGGCCTCCACCATACGCAGGGCTTCGCGCATGGAACTGCGTCCGACACCGAACTCGTCGGCCAGGATGCGCTCGGGCGGCAATTTGTCGCCGATGCCGTAGCTACCCTCGATGATGAGCCGCTCCAACTGTTCGGCCACGGAGTCCGCCAACTTGAGGCGCTGGACGCGCTCAATGGGTTTGGTGGGGCACATGGGCACTCCTGACTGCCTTGGTATTGATGGAACGAACACAAGAGGTTCGGTGGTATGAACAGTGGTCACGTTACCCGGTCTTGCCGCTTTTCGCCGCTGGAGCGGGAACCTTGTGAAAAAGCGCACTGTCTGTCACCGGCCCCGCCGGATCGCGGCGGGGCCGGTGAATCTGCGCTCAACTGTCCGCGGATTCGGCCCAGGTTGAGACCTTCAGGTGCGGAATCAATTCGTGCCAGTCGTACTCACCTTCATGGAAGTACTCATGGGTGTTGTAGGTGCCGTCCATGGTGTCCTTAAGGGATTTCGGGCCCGGGAAGCCGATGAACTTCCACCCCATCTGATCCTTGTTTCCGCCGTAGACCGGGTCGCAATAGAAACCCTGACGAGTATGCAGGCACAGTGCTGGAAAGAATTCCAGTCCTTCATCGAAGGATCCCTGAAGGAAGGTGGTTACGGCTTCCTTCGTGCCGAGCGTGACCTTTCCGGGCTTGGGCGCCCCGGAAATCGTCTCCAGCATGTCGTCCTGGTCCGCTTCAGACAGGTCCTTGAATCGGGCTCCCTTTTCCAGGACGGACCGGTCATCGAGGTCCCTGATCCCTTCGCGGTAGGTTTTCTGCATATCTGCCATCCGTGCACGCCAGGCGTCTGCGTAGCGGCCGCTGATCTTCAGGAAGCCGCTGCCGTCAGCGGCCGCATAGACGTAGTCGATCCCGGACAGGTACCGGTCGATGAAGACGACAACCCGTGCCTCCCGCGCCCCCGGGTCCTGGTCTGTGGGAATAATCCGCGCGGTGGCCGCCTCAACGGTTTCCCATTCGTGTTCGGTGAAGAACAGGCGATCTGTGGTGTCCGGATCCACCGGGGCTCCGATGACCTCCCAGTCTGCTTTGAGCGTCACGATTTTTCTCCTTCGGACTTGGAAACGGTTACTTGACCAGAGCCAGGTGCTCTTCGCGGCCCTTGGAATAAACCTCGGCGATGTATTCGCTGCACCGCCACGCGTTGGCCATCATGGTGAGGGTCGGATTTACGCCGGTCGCCGTCGGGAAACCGGAACCATCCACGACAAACAGGTTCTCGACCTCGTGCGCCTGGCCCCATTCGTTCAGCACGCTCTTCGACGGGTCGGTACCCATGCGGGCTGTCCCATGCTGGTGGCAGGTGTTGCCGGTCATCTTGTCCAGATACACGGGGACGGTCTTGCGGGCTCCCGCGGCTTCCAGGATTTCAATGTTCTTATCAACCTGCCATTTGCCCATCGCGACGTCGTTGCTGTGCGGGCGGTGGGTGATACGGGCGACGGGAAGGCCAAATGCATCCTTGACGTTCGGGTCAAGGTCCACACGGTTGGATTCCACTGGCAGGTCGTGCAGGATCAGGCCGATCTTCATCGCATAGTTGAAGTAGTTCCGGTCCGCGTCTTTCAGTGCTTCGCCCCAGCTGGGCCGGCCGGGGAAAACCCAGTTGATCGGATGGCAGGTCTGGGAAGCGGAGATGATGCAGCCACCGATATGTCCGCGGCTTTCGTCCGTTTCATAGAACTCCAGCGAGCCGCCACTAATGTAGTTGCCGGTCCAGCCGTTCAGCGGTTCGTCGATATCCTTATCGAACAGGCCGACCGCGAACAGATACTCGTGGAAGGTGGCGTTCTTGCCCAGCAGGCCGCTGCCGTTAGCCAGACCATCCGGGAACTGGGACGACTTGGACAGCATCATCAGACGCGCCGACTCAATCGCACCCAAGGCCAGGATGACGACCTTTGCCTCCTGTTCGACTTCATTGCCGTCCGGGTCGATGTAAATGACGCCCGTGGCCTTGCCGTCCTTGCCCAACTTCACCTCGCGGACGAAGCTCTCGGCCCGGACTTCGAAATTACCCGTTGCCAGCGCCTCCGGGATGAAAGTCGTCAGGATATTGGAGCGGGCGCCGCTGGGATCGCCGTACTGGTTCCAGAAGCTGGTCTGGTTGAACGGGTCCCGGCCGTTGTGGTTGTTCGTCACCATGGCGTGCGGAATCGGGAAGGCGTTGATGCCGAGCTTGTTGCAGGCGTCGTAGAACCGTTTCCCGTACCGGGTGGGGCGCAGCGGCGGGCTGGGATAGCCCTTGCTGCGGTACGGCTCGTACTTATCCGCGCCCGCGATACCGGAGACTCCGAAAGCCCACTCGACCTTGGTCAGATACGGTTCCAGGTGCTCATAACGGAACGGCCAGTCAGCCAGGCTCGCCCCGTCGATGTCACCATGCAGCGAACGCATCATGAAGTCAGATTCCCTTGGCCGCGGAACCCATCCCGCCCAGTGATTGGTTCCTCCGCCGACCATCTGTGGCGTCGGCGAGAAGGGGAAGCGCTCGGCCTCCGAATTTTCGTCGTACCGGATCGTCCGCGGGAACATCTTGGGATCCGGCCACATGTAGTCACGGTTGACGAACTTCAGTTCATCGCCCGAGTAATGTTCGTGGGCTCGGAGCCAGGGACCGCGGTCAAAGCCAATCGTTTTCAAGCCTGCTTCCGAAAGAACCTTCGCAGCGGTTCCGCCGTTGGCGCCGAGACCGACAATGATCGCGTCAACCGGCTCTGGCTTCCTCTTGAATACCGACATTATTCTCTCCTCTTTGAGACCCAGAAGCTGATGGGCAGGGCAGCCGTCGAAAACCTCTGCCGAAGGGCAGCCTCTGCGGGTGGTCCGCCGGGTGGGCCTGTTGGTGGCTGGGGTTAGTTGTTTTCGAGGTAGTGGACCAGGGCGGCGCCGAAGGCGGGCAGGTCGACGGGGGTGCGGGAGGTGATGAC
>Ga0180215_1003565_pt1 | contig 14511 bp, 9 predicted proteins | sample eDN3rd37CBELigBY_FD_128871 | JGI IMG/M metagenome (GOLD analysis project Ga0180215, IMG submission 128871) | Enriched backyard soil microbial communities from Emeryville, California, USA - eDNA 3rd pass 37_C BE-Lig BY (version 2) (version 2) | ecosystem: Environmental > Terrestrial > Soil >...
CGGGCAGTTCGATTCGCGCCGCGTATTGTTTCGGCGATTCGAGCGCGCCGTCCTTGAGCGTCCAGGTTCCGAAAACCGCGTCGCGCTCGGGGTCGACTCGCTCCAGCAGGTTGATTTCCCGGTCGGCCAACCTGGCGGCCAGGGCCATTTCAGGGGGCGCGGCGGCCTCGACCTCCAGGATTGAAGGCAGGTCCGCTTCGGAGGGTTCGGGGTTGGTCCGGGGGTCGGATCGAACCTGGAGGTAGCCCCAGATCTCGGCCGAGTCGCCGTCGGCGGTCGCGACCTTGACGCGATAGCTGACCGGCGTGGGATGGTCGAACGCTCCCAGGTGGACCGACCGAGGCGGCGCCCCGTCCGGCCCCGGCTCGCATGGCGCTTCGGTCCAGGGTCCGAAGAGATCGGCCTGATACTCCACCTTGCACGAGGCGACCCGCGCGTCCTCCGGCCAGTCGAGCGCCAGGGCCACCGGCTGGCCGGGGCGGGGAACTCTGGGCTCGGCCGCCGCGCGGAAGGTTGAGAAGAGGTCGCGCGACCGATCCAGAGGCGCTTCCGGCGGCGTCCAGCGAGCCGGCGCTTCTGGTCCTCATCCAGCCACGATTCGCTGATCCAGCCCTCATACTGACCCATGCTCATCACATTGCCATCGGCGTCATCCGTGTGGGGCAAGCCAATGGGATGACCCACCCCCTCGTGGTAGGCGACGCAGTCCGAACCGCGATACGGCACCCGCCAGCCGTCGGCGCTGACAAGTCCCCAACCAACTCCGCGACGTCCGAGATAGGTCGCCCGCGCCCCCCCGGACTTCGCCCCCGGAACGTGCCGGCCGCCAATATACGTCCCCTCGAATTCGAGTTGGCCCTCGGGGCCCACGCTCAACCGATAAAAGTCGTCGAGTGGTCGCCAGTTAATGTCGCTTAGGACCAGCAGGATCGGAAACGCGCCGTTGTCGTCCCGACCAAACTTCAACGCTTCGTCCACCTCGCTCATGGTCTTGAAGAAGATCCGGTTCGCGTCGCCGACGCGCAGCTCGGCCGTGGCGTGAGCGGATCGAAACGGCTCGTCGGAGACGTGGGCCGTGAGCTTCGATTGCCCGTTGAACTCGCGCTCGTGAAACCGCTCGATCCGTCGGGCGAAATAGTCCACCCGCTCGCGCCAATCGGGAAGCGGCCGGCGATCCCTGGGCACGAAGTAGACGATCGTCACGTCGACGGCCCGAATGGAATGCCGCCCGTCCCACGTCTTCAGGTCCGGAGAATCAGGCGCGGCCGGAGAATCGGCAGCGGGCGACCCCGTCACGAGCATGGGCAGGAGGGCGAGTTGGAATATCAGCGACGACATGAGGTTTCCTTTACCCTGACCTGGGGCGAGTTGGATGATTCGAAGCCATCACCCTACCCCACGCCCCCCGCGTGAATCTCAAGATATTTTCCAGAATCATGAAATATCGAGCCGTCCTCCGCTGATCGTACGAGGTGGGAAGGTCTGGCCTCCCCAACGCTCTTTGACAATTCAGCAGACTCGAAGCACGACGAATCGCCAAAATTGGCCGAACGAAGCCAATCTCCGCGTCGCGCCTCAATGACGCAACCTTTCGATGATCTAGGGTTTGCGCCCCAGAGCGGCGATTGACATGGCGACGACGAGAGTCAGGAAAAACGGAGCAGGGAACCACCGAGTCACGGAGAACACGGAGCGAGGGAGGAAGAGTTGAGCAATCTTCGACAAGCTTAATTCACTCCGCCCCCCCTTGAATCGGGAACCTCCTCCCCCCGCGCTTCTCTCCGTGTCTTCGGTGACTCGATGGTTGGCGACCGGATGGGAACCGCCGCCCCTTCGCGGCGAAAGATCGACGAATTTGGCCAAACGAACCCAATTTCCGAGCCTGGGGCGCGTCGCGCAACTTTCAGTCTCGCGGCAACTTGCGCCACAAAACGCCCTCCGGCCGACCGCGCCGAACGAACCCAATTTGGGATCGCTCGGCGCGTGGCGGGCGTTAGAGGATGTAGCGGCTGAGGTCCTCGTCCTTGGCCGCCTCCTCCAGCCGCTCGCGGACGAGGTTGGCGTCGACGACGACGCGGTCGCCCTTGCGGTCGGGGGCCTGGAAGCTGATCTCCTCCAGCACCCGTTCGAGGATCGTGTGGAGCCGGCGGGCGCCGATGTTCTGGGTGGATCGGTTGACCTGAAAGGCTAGGTCGGCCATCGCCTCGATGGCGTCGTCGGTGAATTCGAGGGTGACGCCCTCGGTGGCCAGCAGCCCCTCGTGCTGGCGGAGCAGCGACGCGCGGGGCTCGCGGAGAATCCGGGCGAAATCGTCGCGGGTCAGGTCGCTCATCTCGACCCGGATCGGGAAGCGGCCCTGAAGCTCGGGCATCAGGTCCGAGGGCTTGCTGCGGTGGAAGGCGCCCGCGGCGACGAAAAGGACGTGGTCGGACTTCACCGGCCCGTACTTGGTGTTGACCGTGGTCCCCTCGACGATCGGCAAGAGGTCGCGCTGAACGCCCTGGCGGGAGACGTCCGGCCCGCGCCCGCTCCCCTCGCCGTCGGCGATCTTGTCGATCTCGTCGATGAAGATGATGCCCGACTCCTGGGCAAGCTCCACGGCCGCCTGGTTGATCTTCTCGGGATCGAGCAGGGCCTCGATCTCTTGTTGCAGGAGGATCGGCCGGGCCTCGCGGACGGGCATCCGTTGCGTCCGAGAGGGCTTGGGCATGATCTTCTCGAACATGTTCTGAAGATCCATCTCCATCTGCTCCATGTTGCCCGCCCCCAGGATGGAGACCGGCGCCATGGAGCGGCCGGGGATGCTCAGCTCGACCTCGCGGTCCTCCAACTCTCCCGCGGCGAGCTTCGCCCGGAGCTTCTCGCGCGAGCGGCGCCGGCGCTCGGCGGCCTCGTCGGAGGGCGAAAGCTCGTCGACGTCGGCCCAGGGCGTCGGCGAACTCGGGACCCCGGCGTCCGGCAAGAGCAGGTCGAGCAGGCGCTGTTCGACCCGCTCGCCGGCGCGGTGCTGGACCTTCTCGCGCTCGGTCTCGCGCACGAGCAGGATGGCGGCCTCGACCAGGTCGCGGATGAGGCTCTCGACGTCGCGGCCGTAATAGCCGACCTCGGTGAACTTGGTGGCCTCGGTCTTGATGAACGGAGCGCCGATGAGCGAGGCGAGCCGCCGGGCGATCTCGGTTTTCCCGACTCCGGTGGGCCCGATCAGCATGATGTTCTTGGGTGTTACCTGGGGGCGCAGGTCGTCGTCGAGCCGACGGCGGCGCCACCGGTTGCGCAGGGCGATCGCCACGGCCCGCTTGGCGTCGTCCTGGCCGACGATGTCGCGGTCCAGTTCGGCGACGATTTGCCGGGGGGTCAGCTCGTGCTCGGGCACGGAAGTTCCTCCACCGTCGGGTTGTTGTTCGTGTAGATGTCGATGCCGCCGGCGATGCTCAACGACTCTCGAACAATCTCGGCCGCCGAGAGATTTGAGTGCGCCACGAGCGCCCGGGCCGCCGCCAGGGCGTAACCGCCTCCGGAGCCCGTCGCCAGGATGCCGTCGCTGGGCTGGATCACATCACCCGAGCCGCTCAAGAGGAGGCTGTGACGCGGGTCGACGACCAGCAAGACCGCCTCAAGCCGACGGAGCATCCGATCCGTTCGCCAGAGCTTGGCCAACTCGGTCGCCGCCCGCGGGACGTTCCCCGGGTGGTCCTTCAACTTCCCCTCGAACCGCTCCAGAAGCGCGAAGCCGTCGGCCGCCGAGCCGGCGAAGCCGACGATGACCTGGCCGTCCAGCAGCTTCCGAATCTTCACGGCGTCGGCCTTCATGACCTGAGTCCCCAGCGTCACCTGGCCGTCGCCGCCGATCGCGACCTTCCCCCCCTTGCGAACCGAGAGGATCGTCGTTGCATGCCACTTCAAGGAAGTCGTCCTCCGACCATCTCCATTGGGATCGTTGCTTCCGCAAGCATATCGCCCCGCGCGATCCGTGCCAATCGCGCGAGCGAATGGCGGGAGAGCAACACCCTCCCAATGATCCGCGTCCGACTCCCAATGATCCGCGTCCGACGCCTTCGAATGAGGCGCGGCGGATCACGACCCGCCCGCCTGAGAGTTGGTGGCGGTCGAGCCGACCTCCGGGGGCGGCGACCACCGCTCGTCGCGCGCCTTCTCGCGGATCGCCTCGCGAGCCTCGGCCTGCTCGCGGGTGTACTGATACGGCAGAGCCGCGAGCTGGTTGTTCAGTCGAAAGACCCGAACCCGGCGTATCAGCTTGCCGGCGCGCTCCACCCGAAAATCATCCAAAGCTTCGCAACTCTCAAACCATCTCAGGTACGAATTGAAGGGGGTGTAATCCTCGTTGACCATCACCAGCACGCCGTCGCGGCCGATCCATTGCTGGGGATCGCTCCAGAACGCGAACCCGCGCGGGTCGTCCAGGTTGTAGCAAAGCACCGGCCGCCTCAGCTCCGTCGCGCGGGCGAGCTGGGCGCTTAGGAACCAGTTGCGGGTGAACAGAAACACGCTCGGGTCGTCGAGAAGCCCCAGCTCGTCCAGCCGCGCGGCGACCTGGTCCCACCCGTACATCTCGGCCGTCGGGTCGGTCGTCTCGGTGAGAAAGCCGAAGCCCCCATCGTCCCCGCGCTGGAGCCAGCCGGTGTGGAACTGACCCAGCGCCACCGCCAGCAGAATCAGGGGAAACGCGCCGGCCAGCAGCAAACGACGCCGCGACCGACTTGGCCGCTCGACGGCCCGCCGCGCCATCGAACGGCCCAGCATCGGACACAGCGAGACGAGCCCGATCAACCCCCAATGCGGCAGAACCGGCTGAAAACAGGCCACCGCGGTGAACGTCGCCAACGGGGCGGCGCAGAGGCAAACCGCCAGCCGCTCATCCTCGGTCTCAAGATCCCTCCACCCCCGAACCGACCGAAATCCGATCCAAACCAGCGGAACCCAAAACCAGGGAAAGAGATACGCCGCCTGAGCCCCCAACGCGCCCGCCAGGTAATCGAGGCGGAGCGTCGAGCCGCCTACCGCCCTCCCCCCCTGAAACGCGAACGAGACCCACTCATGAGCCGCGTTCCAAATCAGCACCGGGCTGAAAACGAGCAGCCCCACGCCGATCGCCAAATACGGCCCCGGCGCGAGCAGCCAGCGCCTGCGCTCGGGACGGAGCAGCAAGTACAGCGCGGTTCCCACCGGCAGGAAGACCGCGTGATACTTGCTCAACATGGCGCAACCCCACGCCAGGCCGAGCGTTATCCACGGCCCCAGTCTCGCGGGCCGCTCGAGGGCCAGGCTCGCCCGGTCGATCGTCAGAAGCCAGAAGAACAAAAGAGGCCCGTCCGGCAGCGCGAAGGTCGAAGCGGCCAGCCCGTAGTACCCGGTGAGATTCAACGCCAGGGCCGCGTAAAAGCCGGCCCAGTCTCCAAACCAGCGCGAGGCGATCCGCCACATGAGCCAGGTCGACCCGGCGAACAGAACCACGAACCCCGACCGCAGCGCGAGGTTCGAAACGGAGTTGCCGAGTCCGAGCATCCCCAGCATCTCCACCCAGGCGACCATTGGCGGGTGATCGTAGTAGCTCGGGGCCGGATGCAGGGCGTAGAGGAGGTGGTACGCTTCGTCGTTGCCGAGCCCCAGGGAGGCCGCCGCGACCAGCCGCGCCACCGTGGAGGTCGCGATCAAGTAGCCCAGAGCGCGTCTTGGAGTCATGAGCCTCGCCGCCCGTTGAAAGCCCCCGTGCCAGCCGCGTCCTCCAGGGCCGCGCCGCCTCTTTGTACCCTTGCCGGCCAACACCGGGGAGGCCAATCCTCCACGGTGGGATCGACCCGCCGGATCGTAGAATTTCCCAGGCAAGTCTTACCAACCGAGGCCGGAAAGGAATCATCGCCTTCGACGCAAACCGAGGCTAGGGATCGCGCCGGCGGACGGGTCGCCCGTAAGGTTCGGGACAACGCGCCCGGCCCGAGACGCGCGCGGATCCTCGCCTTCTAAAACGCCCCATACTATTTCAATAAAACAACTTGCGTCATTCCATCCAAACCGGTCCCCAGCGTGGCCGCCAGCACGGCGGGCGTGGGCTGGAAAGGCGGAGTCGGCGGGTTGTTCCGGGTGTTCCTTCGGTAAAACCGGCGCGGGGCGGGGCGAACGGTCCTTATTTTGCTCTAGCCAAGAAATGCGGCCCGGAGGATTCTTGAGAAATCGAGCCGCGTGGCCCTTGTCTTGGCGGCCGTTGGGCTAAACTGATATGTGGGCGGCGAAGCCCGCCCGCAAGAATCCTCCGGAAGGCGCGAACTCGTTGGCTCCGGACTTCGTCTAGATTGGTGGGACGCGCTCGATTCAACAGATTCAACATGTTTTGCTCACCGGCTTCGAGTTGGAAGATCGCGGCGTCCCCACCGGAAGGCTCGAGGTTCGCCGGTTCACGAGTTCGTCAACTCGGGAGTTTGCGTCGTGACAAGTGACGCCTCTTCACAATACGAGGACTCGCCATGACAACGAAATTGGCCGATACCCAGCTCTGGCAGCACAATCTCGTGTCGCTGATCCGCTCGGGCCTCTTCCTTAGGGCCGAGACGTGCGAGTCCAATGGTCTTTTCACCGTCGTCGGCGTCTACACGGACGAGTCGAAGTCGGCGCCACTGGCGAAGTACTCCGACGAGCGACGGGCGAAAGACGCCGCCAACATCGTCAACCGCTTGGCCTTCGTCTCTCCGACCGTGGACGCGAACTGATTCCTCTCCAACCCGAAACCGAAACCAGCCGCCGTCACGGAACCGCAATCCGGGACGTCGGCTGGTTTTACTTCACGCCCGGCCCGATCCATCGAGGCCAAGCCCCGTGAGCCGACCCGGGGCAACGGCTCGCCGGCTCATGGGAAATTAGGCGAGCCCCTCCCCCGCGCCCCTCGCCTCTCGCTATGATTCATCTTTCGAGATGGTTCATGTCGACGCCTCGATGGTTCAGCGAGGAGGGGATCGTGGACGATCAAACCAACGCGCGGCCGTCTTCATCGTCGCGGCTGAAGGTCCTCGTGGTTGACGACAAGGCCGATAGCGCCGAGATGCTCACCCTCCTTTTGCGGCTTGACGGCCACGACGCGAGGGCGGCCTTCAGCGGCCCCGAGACGATCAAGACGGTTGAGGACTTCGCGCCCGACGTCGTGTTTCTCGACCTCGGCCTGCCCGTGATGGACGGCTATCAGGTCGCCCAACGCCTCAAGGAAATGCCCGCTCTGGAGCACACGATGCTGGTGGCCCTGACCGGCTACGGGTTCAACGAGGACAAGGAGCGAACCCGGCGCGCCGGGTTCGACCATCACATCGTCAAACCGGCCGATATCGACGAACTCCAAAACCTGCTTCTCCGAGTGGCCGAGCGGAAAGCGACGAACCGAGGGTTTTTGGTCTAGCGGCCGCCCGCCGCGTCGCGGGCCAGTTCAAGAGCGCCGTGGACCACGACCTCCTCGCCCAGAGCGGCGGGCACGATGTCGAAGCTTCCACGGAACGGGCCGAAAACCTCGGCGTCGACCAACCGACGTAGCGGCTCGAACCAGAGCCGCTCGCCGATCAGGGAGACGCCGCCGCCCAGGATGATCCGCTCGGGGGCAACCAGCGCCACCGCCTGCCGCAACGCGAAGGCGAGCGCGCGAACGGCTTGATCCAGAAGCGCCAGGCTCCGCTCGTCGCCCCGCTCGGCGGCCTGGGCGACCATCACGGTCGTGATCGCCTCGACGCGGCCCCCCGCGGCGTCCAGGACCGTCCACCGCTCGCCCCGCCCGGCCATCTCTTCCGCCGCTCGCTTCGCGGCGCGGGCGATTCCCCAACCGGAGGCGACTTGCTCCAATTCCGGAAAGCCGGACGACGCCCCATCGGCCACCGGCGTGTTGAGATGGCCGATCTCGGCGGCCCCTCGTCCCGCCCCCCGGTAGATCCGGCCGCCCAGGATCAAGGCCCCGCCGATGCCGCTGCCGATCGTCAGGTACAAGATGGGCGAACGGCCCACGCCGGCGCCGAGCCGGGCCTCGGCCAGCCCCGCGACGTCGGCGTCGTTGTGAACCGAGACGCTCGCCGCGCCCAGCTCGCGCCGAACCCAGTCGGCCAGGGGGAAGTCGGTCCACCCCTCAACCTGGAACGACTCGTGAACTCGGCCCGAATCGGCGTCGACCGGCCCGCCGAAGCCGATCCCGACCGCCCGAACATCCGAGACGCCCGAGCCGGTTTCGGCCAGCAGATCCGAGAAGCCGCCCCGGATCTGGACGAGGATGCCTTGAGCCTTGCGCGCCGGGTTGATGGCCAGGCGCTTCAGCGTCTCGATATTGCCGGGCTCGCGGCCGAGGCCAAGCTGGAGCTTGGTGCCGCCGATCTCGATTCCCAGAAGCCAATCGCCGTTCATGGGTCGTCACGCCCCGGCTCGGGCGCCGTTGGCGGAGGCGATCCCGGCCTTCTCCGCGAACCGGCGGTTCAGGTCGTCGATCAGCCAGTGGAAGACGACTTGATGAATCGACTCGACGATCCCCATGTCGTCGATTCCGACGTGGAGGTTGTGCTTCGCCAGCGCCTGGAGCTTGCCCCCGGAGAATCCCGTGAAGCCGACCGTTTCGAGGCCGTGGGCGTTGGCCCACTCAACGGCCTTGACGATGTTGGGGCTGTTGCCCGAGCCCGAGATCGCCAAAAGCGCGTCGCCGGGCGAGGCCAAGTTCTTGAGTTGTTCGATGAAGATCCGGTCGTAGCCCTCGTCGTTGGCCCAGGCCATGATGCCGGCGGTGTTGTCGGTCAGGCTGAGGACTTTGAGCCGCTTCTGGTTCTCGAAGTCGCGCAAGGTGCACTTGGCCAGATCCTCGGAGAGGTGCGAGGCGTTGGCGCCCGAGCCGCCGTTGCCGATGATGAAGACGAATTTCCCGGCGTCGTAGGCTCGTTCGATCACGTCGGCGACGTTGACGACCGCGCCCTCGTCGAGTCGCTCAATCTCCCGGCAAACCCGCGCGAGGTACTCCCCCGCCGAAAGCGTCGTCCCCAGCATCGTCGTCGCTCCCTCACAATGTTCGGCCTTGAGGGAGGGCAACACCCTCCCGCCGAGCCGGCGCCATGCGTGGGGCTCGGCGGGAGGGTGTTGCCCTCCCGGAATACGCCCTCGCGAGCCGGGCGCTCTTGTTCCCTCGCCAGCGCCGGAATCATAGCAACATCCCCCGCGGCCTGCAAAGCGGGAACGCCGGGGGAACAACCCGATCGCGCTTCGCCGGAAATGCTGGTATCGTGTTATGGTTCGTCGCGACCTTGATGGAGTACGAGACATCGCATGATCGGCTGGCCCTGTGTTCTCATAAACGGCCTCTTGTTACTGGCCGCCTGGTGGATCGCCGCGTTCAGACTGCGCCGTGAGCGGGGCGTCGACCGGGCGCTCGCCGCGGCGGTGCTCGCCTGGGTCTGGTCGACGCTCGGGATGCAGGCGCTCGGGACGCTGGGGCTGCTTCGGGTGGAGTGGCTTTTCGCCTGGGTCGCGCCGGCGGTGATCGTCGGGGCGGTTTGCCGGTTTCGCCGCGGGCCGGGTGACGCCGAATCGGGCGCGACCCTCCCAAACGAGCCCACGCAATGGGAGGGAATCGCGGCGGTCGCCTTGATCGGCTGGGCGGTTTTGACGCTCCTTCTGCCGTCGCTCTTAATGCCGGTGAAGGTGGTGAGCGACGGGCCGATTTACCACCTCTACTTCGCCGCGCGGTGGTGGAAGGCGGGACAATTGTTCCTGGTGGCCTCGCCGTTTGGCGAGAGCGCGGCGACGTACTTCCCGGCCAATGGGGACCTTTGGTTCTCTTGGTTGATGGTCGGCTGGGGGGGCGACCGCCTGGCGAAGATTGGTCAGGCGCCCTTTCTGCCCATGGCGATGCTGGCCGCGTTTGGCTGCGCCCGGGAGGTCGGGGCGAGTCGGGCTTCGGCGCTGATCGCGTCGGCGCTGTTCGCGGCCTCGTCGCCGATGATCCTCTTCGCCTTCGAGGCGAACGTCGACGCGATCTTCATCGCCGGCTACATCACGGCCGCCTTCTTCATCCTGCGGTTCGCCCGCCGGCCCGACGACGGGATCGCCCTGATGCTCGGGGGGCTCGCGGCGGGCGAGTCGCTGGGAACCAAGTCGGTCGGCCTGGTGTTCGTTCCCCCGCTCGCGCTCGCGGCCCTCTGGATCATCGCGCGCCGGGCCGGTTCGATCCGCCGCGCGGCCGGCTTGGCGATCGGGTTCGTCGCGGCGGTTTTGGCGACGTCGGGGTTCTGGTTCGCCCGCAACGCCCTGTTGACCGGGAACCCGCTCTACCCGTTGCGGGTTCAGCTTGGGGGCGCGACCTTGCTGCAAGGCTGGTACGGGCCGGAGGCGATGCGCGAGAGCGTCTATTACATCCCGGTGGAGGAATGGCGGGCCTTCGTCGACATCCTCGTCGGCGTGCTCGACCCCCGGTTGGCCCCGCTCTGGCTGGCGGCGGTCGCCGGGCTCTGGGCGCTGGGGCGTCGATCGAAGGACGGCGCGACGGAGACGGGCTGGGTCTGGGTCTTCGGCGCGGGGGCCTTGCTCAACGTGGCGCTCTACTGGCTGCTGATCCCCTACCGCACTCAGCCCCGGTTCATGCTTCAGGCTTTGGGAATGGCCGTCGTCCCGCTCGCCCGGCTTCTGGACCGGGGGCGCTGGCTGCGCGCGGCCGCGGTGGCGCTCTTGCTCGTTCACATGCTCACGCCGCAAGCCTGGCCGCTGGCCGATCGCGAGGAGGACATCCCCTGGGACCTGGACCCCCGAATCCCCAACGCCTTCAGCGCGGTCATTCCCCTGATGATGCGCCTCCAGCGCCTCGACGTCCTGGGGGCGCTCGCCACGCTGGCTCTGGGGGTGGTCGCCGCAGTCGTCGCCTGGCGACTCATGAGGGCAGGGCGCGGCGTCCAATCGCTCGCGACCTGGGGAGTCCTCGCCGGGGCACTGGGGGTGGTCGCCGCGGTCGGCTGGTTTGACGTGTGGAGGCTCAGCGCCGACCCACGCATGCTGATTTACCCCCCCTTTCCGGAGTTTTACGCGGGCTGGATGCAACTTGAGGCCCGGTCGGGCCCCAATGGCTCACGGGTCGCCTACGCCGGGACCAACATCCCGTATTACCTGATGGGCGCCGGTCTGCGCAATCATGTGGAATACGTCAACATCAACGCGCATCGCGATTGGCTGATGCATGACTACCACCGCGAAAGCCTGAGCGAGGGGCGCGGCGAGTGGCCCAATTCGAGGCCCGGCTGGGACCGCGAGCAAGCCGATTACGACGCCTGGCTCGCCAACCTGGAGGCCCGCGGAATTCAGCTTCTGGTCGTCACCCGGGTCAACCCCAACGAGGGGCCGCACAATGTGGCCGACGCCGACCTCTTCCCCATCGAGCGGCAATGGGCCGACGCCCATCCCGAATCCTTCGAACCCCTCTACGGCGCGGTCGAGCAAGACCCTTGGTTCCGGCTCTATCGGATCCGCCCGCGAGGCGGCGGGGGGCCGTGATCCCGAATAAGAAGCCATCGCCAGGCATCCTTCTCCCCCCGGGAGCCGGTGGCCCGAAGGGGCCGAATGAGGGTCGACGGGTTTACGTAAATGGCGCCGGAACGGGGCTGGGAGAGCAATGCCCTCCCGGGAAATCCGCTCGCCGCGCTCGCCTCGAACTCCCACAACCCTCACCCAGAGGGGGAGGGAAAAAACCGGCATTCCACGGAATGAACGATCGGAGCAACGAAATGGCGTTATTCACCCTGCTGCTTTTGGCCGCAACCACGGCGGCTCCGGACGCCGAGGCGCTGGTCGGCTATCGCCTGGCGGCGGTCGAACTGACCGGCCCTTGTGACCATCGCGAGGCCGTCGAGCCGGTCTGGGTCTACGCCTATCCGACCCTCAAGCTCCGGTATCGCGCCACCGGGACGCCAAGCGACGATTCGGCGGTTTTGACGCTCGGGCCGGGGAGCGTGGGACCGGTGACGCCGGGGGCGACGAACCCCGAGAATCCGTTCGTCGCCGGGATGCCCGTCACAGTCGTCCGCTCGCGCGACCTGACGGCCGACGGCGAAAGCCACACCCTCGAAGTCGACCTCCGCGACCGGATGCGAACGCCCCAGATCCACGAACTTCGATTCACGTTGCCCGACGGCGCGACGCTCGCCGTCGAGGAACTGACGTTCGTGGGCGGGCCGGAACTCTTGCCGGGGGAGGCTCCGTCCCTTCCGGCGACCGCGACCGCCTGGAGCGTCGAAGGCCCCATCACGGCGGGCGCCTGGCGCGGGACGACCATGCGCGGCGAGGGGTCGATCCAAATCACCGGCGTACCGCGGGCGGGGCGGGCGTTCCTGCTGGCGATCGCGCCGCACTTCGCGAACGTCCGCGAGTTCGCCGCGGGCGCGCCGGCGGAGCAAGTTCGCGTCAAGGAGAGCCGCGAGACGGCCGACGTCATCGCCCGGATCACCTACGCCGACGGCGGCTGGGAGGAGCAATTCCCCCTCTCCCTCGTCGAGCGCCGCCATGTCCTGACGAACAAGACGCCCGCGCTCTACGCCCTGGAACTGGAACACGACCGGCCCGTTAAGTCGGTCGAGCTAATGGACCGGAGTCCCCACGTCCAATTGTTCGTCGCCGCGGCGGGAGTCTCGGACGACGCGCCGCCGGATTCGCTGGAGCGGCTTCCCGCCGCCTCTCCCCGAGCGCCCGGCGAACCGGCCGCGCCCGCCGCGGTCTCCCTGGGATACCGCCTCGCCGGAGCGCCGGAGGGCGCGGTTTCGCCCAAGCTGTCGGAGAAGGTCGATCCGAACGGCCGCAGCGCGACTCTGGAGGCGAAGAACGAGGGAACCGAAGCCATCGACTTCACTCTGACGTTTCCCAGCGCGACCATCCGTGCGGCCGACGATCCGAGGGACGTCGCTTATCTGTTCCCGAAGCGCGGGACGATCATCTCGACCGAGGAGCGGACGCTGGAGGCCCCGTACAACGCCGCGTTCCCGCTTCAGTTCCTCGACGTCTTCGCCCCCCGGGCGAACCGAGGCGCGGCGGTGATCGTGGGCGATGTTGAGGGCCGCGCCAAGACGTTTCGGCTCACGAAGACCGGCGAGGAGGTTATCGCGGAGGTCGATTATCAGGTCCATTTGGAGCCCGGCGCATCGTGGAGCGCGCCCGAAGTCCGGATCGCGAGCCACGGCGGCGACTGGCGCGAGGGCTTCGCGGCGTACCGCGCCTGGCTGGCGACCTGGAGCAAGCCCGTCAACACCCGCCCCGCTTGGCTTCGCTCGGCGTTCTGGGCCCGTCGCGACTATCCCGTCGGCGGCACCGGCAAACTGTTCGACGCGAGGCAAAATCATTACACCTTCGACGCCCTGATCGAAGACGGCCGGGCGTTCGGCGGGATCGACTTCATCGACATCTCCGGTTGGGCGATGTCGGAGACCGTCGGCCGGGTGGGCGACTATCCGATCGAACTGGGAGGAGTCGAAGACCTGGCCCGCAACATCGCCGCGGCCCGCGAACAGGGCGTGCCGACGGGTCTCTACTTCGAGGGCTACCTGATCGACAAGCGATCCAAAATCGGCAAGGAGTTGATCGACGGCTCGCAGTTGATCGACGCGAACGGCAAGGGCGTTTGGTGGAGCGGCGGCGAGGCGACCGAGTTCTTCGCCTGCCCCTATGAACCGAACTGGCGATCCTTCCTGGCTCGGCGGGTGGCCAAGGTCGCCGTCGATGTTGGCGCGGCGGGGGTTTACCTGGACGAGTTCGGCTTCGGCGGCAAGCGGTGCTTCGCCACGAACCACGGCCATCGGCCGGGCGTCGACACGCTCCGCGGCGAGCTTGAAGCCGCCGCCGCCGTTCGCCGCGAGTTGGAGGCGGCGGGCGCCGGCGAGACGATGCTCTACATCGAGGAGACCCCGCCCGACGCCGCGGCCCCCCACTTCGACGCCGCCTTCTGCTACGCCCTGCCCTTCGCCGACGTCCGCCAGACGCCGCTGAAGCTGAACCTCTCGCGGTTCGCCTTCCCTGACGTTCGCCTCTGGGACATGGTCTCCATCGGCATCGACCCCCGCGCCCTGCCGGCCGAGGATTTCCGCCTGTCGCTCTGGCACGGCAACGGCCTTTGGCTCAAGGGGCACTCCCAGACCTGGTATGGCCCGAAGCTCCTCGCCTGGATCCAAGAGGCCCACGCCCTCTTGAAAGACCACGCCGAAGCCTTCGCCGGCCCCGCCGAACCGCTCGTGGCGTCACCCCATCCGGCGGTCTTCATCAACCGCTTCGGCGAGGGGCCGAGCGCCGTCCACGTCCTCTTCAACGCCTCGTACCGCACCGCCCGGTTCTCGTTCCAGGGCCGCGATTTCGTCCTCGCCCCTCGGGATGTGGCGGTGGCGCCGCCGCGGTGATTGTATGAGGTCGGGCTCCATGCCGGAGTCCCGGCCTCACCAAGGCCCGGCCACGACGGAAACCACCCCCAACGAGGATTCTCCAAAAAAATCGCACGGAATTCCGGGCGGCGCGCCACTGATATTGGAA
>Ga0180215_1003568_pt1 | contig 14503 bp, 11 predicted proteins | sample eDN3rd37CBELigBY_FD_128871 | JGI IMG/M metagenome (GOLD analysis project Ga0180215, IMG submission 128871) | Enriched backyard soil microbial communities from Emeryville, California, USA - eDNA 3rd pass 37_C BE-Lig BY (version 2) (version 2) | ecosystem: Environmental > Terrestrial > Soil >...
ATAATGCGCCTGCTGATGTTGCGGCAACCTATAAAGCGAACTGTATTCAATGCCACGGCACAGAGCTTCAAGGCCGTGTCGGCCCGCCGACTAATCTTCAGCAGATCGGCGCTAGAATGACAGCAGCGGATATTGCAGCCGTCATCGAAGAGGGGAAACGCCCGATGCCGGCCTTCAAGGAAACGTTGACCGAAGACGAAATTACGAAGCTAGCGGAATGGCTGGCAAGCAATAAATGAAAAGGGGCTTCCCTTAACCGGGACAGCCCCTCCTTTATTTGTTCAGCTGCTCTGCGACTGCAAATGCAGAAGCTAAGGAGCGCTCATGCGTAATCGTCACATGAATGCGTGTGCCCTCTCTGTCCAGCCCGAGCCTTTCCCAAGCCGATTCCGATAGGCTGCAGCATGGCTTGCCGGCTTCATCCGGAACGATAGCGATATCGGAAAAACCGACTTTTTGGCCGATTCCGCAGCCAAGCGCTTTAACGACAGCCTCCTTTGCGGCAAATCTGCCGGCTGTAAAGGTATAGAGCCGCTGTCCGATATAACCTTTTGCCAGCTCCCTCTCCCCGTCCGTCAAAATCCGCTTTAAAAATCGTTCGCCAGCCGTACTTTTGAGCACTCTAGCGATCCGTTCAATTTCCGATACATCATGACCTATGCCAATGATCACAATAACACCTGCCTTCAATGAGCGAGATTAGCAGATGGCTGCAGCGAAGTCAAGCGCCTGCCTTTGCCGCTGATGCTCCTTGTGCAGCTTCACGCTACACAAGCAGGAATCGCTCCAGCTCAGGAGCGGGCAACGGCTTGCTCCTATAATATCCCTGCATGAAATGGCAGCCTAGCTCGATAAGAAGGTTATACTGCTCCTCCTGCTCCACGCCCTCGGCTATAACCTCCAGCCCCATGCTGCCCGCGATTGAAATAATCGCCTTCACGATGCTAATATCCTGATGCTCGCACGTAATTTCTCTAATAAAAGATTTGTCTATTTTCACGAGATTGATCGGCAGCTTCTTCAAAACGGACAGCGAGGAATAGCCTGTCCCAAAATCATCCATCGCCGTCTGTATGCCTAATTGCTCAAGCTGTCGAAACATAGCGATCGTAGATTTCAAATCGTCGATAATCATGCTTTCCGTAATTTCGAAGCATAAAAAGCTCGGATCCATGCCCGTTCTCTCAATAATAGCCATTACATCGTCAATAAAGCCCGCCTGCTTCAGCTGCCTGCCGGATATATTAACCGACATTTTGAACGGCTTGTACCCTCTGTTCACCCATTCTACGCATTGCCGGCAAGCTTCCTCCAGCACCCAGCCGCCAATCGGCACAATTAAGCCGGTTTCCTCGGCAAGCTCGATAAAGGTCATTGGCGACACGAGCCCCTGTGTAGGCGAATTCCAGCGAAGCAGCGCTTCAACGCCGAAAAACCTCCCGGTACGCAAATCGAACTGCGGCTGGTAGTGCAGCACAAACTGCTTTTTTTCGATCGCAATTTTCAGTTCGTTCTCCGTATTGATTTTCCACATCGTCTGTTCGATCATATGAGGCGAGAACAGCTCGTAATTGTTTTTCCCGCTTTGCTTCACCTTGTACATGGCGATGTCCGCTTTTTTAATAAGCGTCTCCGGATCGGCACCGTCTCGCGGAAACAAGCTGATTCCCGCGCTCATCGACACTGCAAAATTGACGCTGTCTTCGATGAACAGCGTCGACAGGCTGTCTCCCATCGCACGGGCCAGCGCCTTGACCTCGCCGACATGCTCATAATTGTACATAATGACAAACTCGTCTCCGCCGAATCTGGAAATGGCGTCCTCCGGCTTCGTCAGCCGTTTCAGCTCGATATAAACGAGATGCAGCAGCCGGTCGCCGAGCTGATGACCGTAGCTGTCATTAATCTTTTTAAAATGATCCAGATCGATCATGATGACCGCGAATTGAGCGGACGCGATCGAAGCGGTATAGAGCAGCTTCTCAATAAAGCCTCTCCGGTTCATCGCCCCTGTCAGCGTATCATGATAAGCCATGTGACGCATTTTTTCTTCAGCTGCTTTGCGCTCCGTTATATCGCGCACGGAGCCGATCATACGAATCGGCGCATTTTGGCTGTCACGCAGCGCCTCTCCGGAAAGGACGCCCCAAATATAACTGCCGTCGCCCTTGCGCAGTCTGGCATCAAGCATAAACGGCTTTCCAGCTTCAATATGGGCGCTCAGCACCTCTTTATAACCGGCCAAATCGTCCGGATGGATAAGCTCTTCAAAGGAATGCGAACGATCGGTATCCAGCAGCTCATAGAATCGCTGGTTCCACAATATTTCGCCTGTCTGCGAGTCCCAGTCCCATATGCCGTCGTTAGACGTTCGCGATACAATTTCCAGATGCTCGGCAATTTGCTGATACTGCCTGCCCTGCTCCCTGACCTCCTCCAGAAGCGCCTGCCGGTCAAGCGTGCTCGCAATTAAATCCAAATAATGAATGATAGAAATATGATTGCGGATATGCTTCAGCCACTTGTCCCATGACGCCCCGACTGAAAGCACGCTCCAGTTAAGCACCTCTGTCCGATAAGGAATCATATAAATGATGTCGCTTTCCTTCTCGTAAACATCCGGCTTCAGCAGCTCGTAGGGAGGAAAACGTTCAATCAGAATATCCTTCGGATGAACAATTTGATCATTGCTCTGAAAATGACAGTACTGGCTAATCGTCATATTGCCGTCTTCGGAATCGGAGCCCTTCCAAATGCCGAGCATGCCCCAATCGAAATGCGGCGCGAGCACCCAAGATAAATCGCTTAACATCTCAAACTTATAGTTCAAAATGAATTTATTGAATTCATAATGAACGTTAAATTGCGTAATTCTATTTTTATTCGTTATGTAATCTTCGACAATGCCTTTGTACATCGCTTCCGTTGCCGGTCCAGCCTCGCTAAAACCGCTGCACCCGCATGACTCGCGGGCAAACAAGGTACAGGGAACGAGATGCCGGCTTGCATGGCTTTCATTCCTTTGGCCGATTTGCCTCAGCAGAAGCTCCACGGCCGCCTCGCCTGTCTTATCGAGATGCTGCTCGATGCTCGCTAAACTGGGCTTGCTCGTCCTTGCCGTATCCGTATTATCGAACCCGATCAACGCGAAATCGCCGGGCACATGATAGCCCAATTCCTGAAATCGTTCCAAAATGCCGTATGCGATCATATCCGTGCAGGCTACCGCTGCCGTAAACGGAAAATTCAATTCTACGATACGCTCCGCGGCAGCTCTTCCGCCCAGCACGCTGGTATCCTTCGGGTCAATGATAAATTCGGGCTTAAAGGGCAATTCAAGCTCCTCCAGCGCTTTCTCATATCCCGACAATCGTTCGCGCATATCATCCAAGTTCAATTGTCCGATAAAGCCGATCGCGCGATGCCCGTGCCCATGCAAGTGGCGAACCGCCTCCATAATTCCGCCTTCATTGTCGCATGCTACCATTTGGCCCTTCATATTCAGTCCTGAAATATCTTTGGCTATCGTTACAATCGGTTTTTTCCATCTATCCGCCAAATCCTTTAAGTAATGATCCGCAACAGCATTGTTGAGAACAATCCAGCCATCTACATGTTCCATTGCAATCGGACAGTCGAAATCTTTACCCGCTGTACGAATAGCAATAAGCTTAGCATCGTTTTTACTAGCAGCTAATTGAATCGAGGTAATAACGTCGCCGAGATAGTTACCGCCAAGAAATGGCGTTAATAAGCCAATTGTCCTTTTACGTTGCATGTGACACAGCTCAACTCCCTCATTAACTTCAAAGGTATGTATCTGCATCATATCATTTCCAGCATTGAAAGCGCTATCTGCTTTTTATCGAAATATGTCGCTCAATTAAATGTAACGCTTATAAATGCTTAAAATTAATCAAAAAAGCCACCCATTCGACACCGGACTGCGGCGCTCATGGATGGCTTCTCTTTATTTAAATTCCTGGAATTAAAGAACGTTTATGCTCCGTCTTCAAATATTGCTTCTCCAGCTTCTCCCGAACCTCGTCGCTAACCGGCTTGCCTTCGAGATAATCGCTGTTCTCGTCATACTTGATGCCAAGCTCGTCTTCATCCGTCTGCCCTTCCCAAAGTCCGGCTGTCGGCGCTTTATGCAAAACGCTGTCCGGCACTTTCAAGTAGGCCGCAAGCTGGCGAACCTGACGCTTATTCAACGTGCTGAGCGGAGTAATATCGACCGCTCCGTCTCCCCACTTCGTATAGAAGCCGGTAATCGCCTCTGAAGCATGATCCGTGCCGACAACGAGCAGATTCAGATCGAATGCAAGCGCGTATTGCACGACCATGCGCGTTCTCGCCTTCACATTGCCCTTGCCGCCTCGGCTAATATGGCGAGACATGCCGAGCGATTTGAAGCCGTGCTCTACTTCAAGCGCGATTTCGTCAACGGCATCGCCGATATTCGTCTCTACTTTATGCGTTAATTGAAAAGCTTCGGCTACTGCATAGCTGTCGCTAATGTCGCTTTGCTCGCCATAAGGCTGAAATACGCCTAGCGTCATATATTCTCTGCCGGTTTCAGCCGCCAGCTCGTCTGTCGCCATTTTGCACAGACCGGTTGCAACTGCGCTGTCAATGCCGCCGCTTATCGCGATCAGCAAGCCGGCCGTACCGGATTTTTTGATATATTCCTTCAAAAAATCTACCCGTCTGCGCACTTCCTGCTCCGGATCAATAACCGGCTTGACGCCAAGCCGCTCAATGATTTGTTGTTGTAGGCTCATATTGCTCCAGCTCGCTTTCGCTTAACGGCAATGCCGATCGAATGCGCCTGTTAAATCGGCAGCGATTTCAGCGGCAGACCGGTTCTCGATTTGATGGCGTTCAATAAAGTGAACAAGCTCTCCATCCTTCAAAAGCGCGATCGATGGGGATGACGGCGGGTACGGCGCAAAGTATTCGCGCGCCTTTGCAGTCGCTTCTTTATCTTGTCCTGCAAATACTGTATACAGATGATCCGGCGTCAGCTCGTGGTTAAGCGCCGCAGCAACGCCTGGACGGCATTGTCCGGCTGCACAGCCGCATACGGAATTGATGACGACCAGCGCGGTTCCTTTAGCGGACGGCAAAGCCTCTTCTACCTCTTCAGGACTGCGAAGCTCCTGAATGCCCAGTCTTGTAAGCTCATCGCGCATTGGCTGCACCATATCAAGCATATATCGTTCAAATGACATCATATCCACTCCCTTTAATAACTAAATTGTAGTTACTATTATACCTTCGTACACAAAAATAAAGCAACAAGAGCTTGCATTAGTATATACAAGCTCTCCCGCCATTATGATGCCGTTATGCGAAATGATACGATAAATACCGTGCCGAAGCCTTCTCTCGTATCGACATCGATTCGCCCGTTATGACGCTCCGCTATGCTGAGGCACAGAGGCAAGCCCAGCCCGGTGCCTTGTGTCTTCGTCGTGTAGAACGGTTCGAACAGATGCTTCATTTTGTCAGGCTGTATCCCCATTCCGGTATCGGCTATTCTAATAATTACTTTATTCGATTCTACGCTCGTTGATATGCGCAGCAGCCCTTTATCGTCCATCGCCTCCATGCCGTTGCGCGCGATATTAAGCAGCATCTGCTTGATTTCCCTAGGATTAAGCATCATCTTCGGCATGCTTTGGCATAAATCGACCTCAATCGTCTGGCCGCGCATATTCGCGTCGGCATGCAGCAGCGGAAGCAGATCGTTAATAATGTCGTGCAGCGAATACATTTCCATCATTAGAACCCGATTTTGAGCGAGCGACAAAAAGTCGCTTATGATTGAATTCGCACGATCCAGCTCTTCCATTACGATCCGGTAATAATCGTGCTGGTGCTCGGGGCTGCGCTCCTTCATCAGCTGTACGAACCCCCGTACGACGGCCATCGGATTGCGGATCTCATGCGTAATGCTGGCTGCCATTTGCCCAACCAGGCTAAGCCGGTCCATGCGGCCGACTTCATCCCGAAGCTTCGTAATCTCGGTTACATCATAAGTAATCATGGCGGCTCCGGCGATTTGATTGTTCGAGGAATTGCGCAGCGCGAAGGAAGTGTGCATAAGCGTCATGTCTTCTACCGTACTCGGAATGAGCATCGCCTTAGCGCCCTTTAGCGCGCCTTGAATATGCGTCACATAATCTGCGCCTTCGCCTGGCTTGAATACGGCCGCCACCGATACGCCCAATATGCCGTCGATGTTGTTGTAATGCGTCTTAATCGGCAACAACTCCAGCGCTCTATCGTTAATATGGGTAATTCGGCCTTTCCTGTCTACAATCAATACGGCCGACGTCGTTTCATCGATAAATTGCTGCAGCTTCACAACCTCATTATGATAGTTGTCGGAAACGCGAAGCACCTCGTTATGCAGCTTTTGTTTTTCTTTTACGATCTCTATCATATAGATAGAGAGCCAAGCGGCAAGAATTGTACCGAATACGGCCAATATCGATATAATAACGATTTGAAACGAAATTTCGATATGTATGGAAGCTAAATATCCGTAAAAGGAAAGAGAGCAAAGCAGCATACAGAACGCGATGAAAGCGACGCCAATCCGTTCCTTGCGGGATGAAGATACGCGGTTGAAAGGCCCTATTGCGATATACAATAGAAAAATAATAATGACGACTATAATATTGCCGCTTAACGATTCCCATAATGTGTTGTTCAGCGGAATGCTGGCTGCTACATAAGCGATGCTAAGCAGCACCAGCCCTCGTATTCCCCCATACAATGAACCGATCATGAACGGGACGAACCGAAAATCAATTTCATAGCCGCTCAGGCTAGGGGCGCTTAACATGCAAATGACAAGGGAGCCGCAGCTTACGAGAGCGATAAAAATGGATGCCCGGTTCGTAAGCCTATTTTTGTACATGAACAGTTGAAAGGCGAAAGCGGGAGCTAGTGCAACTATAAATTGTAATAACAACTCTTTCAACATTGCCGATCAGCTCCCCTAATCGCATGAATCTTATTGATCAAATAACTTATAATCATATATTTATAATCAGATTAAAGCACAATCAACATTATTTTACAATTGTCCTTTTATCCACTCAATAATCTCCAAAATAATCGCTTCGCCTTCCAAATCATTATGCAGCTCGTGAAAGCCCCCCTCCCAGCTTCGCCACGTGCAGCCCGATCCGATGCTCTCTGCGAGCGACTTGCTGGCGGCGTATGAAGTAATGCGGTCATCGGTGCCATGAAGCAGCAGCATCGGTACGTTTAAGTTGCCGCCGGCATGCATAAGCGCCCACTCCCCGCCAACACGCACTGAAAAATAGGTTCGCGGCGTAATATGCGTATGATTGAGCGCATCGCCTTCAATTGACGGAGCTTTCGCATAGCCGGGCCTGAATAAATCGCCGGACTTCAAGCCGGTTTGCTGATGCAGCCTTGGAGCGAGCGTTGACGCCGCCCTGCCCAGCCACTCCTTGACTGCCGGAGGAGCGAAGGCGAGCCTAAGCCAGGGACTCGACACGATCAGCCCCTTGATGCGCGGCTTCAGCCGAAGGGCGCAGTTAAGGACGACGTTGCCGCCCATGCTATGTCCGTAAAGAAAAACCGGAACCCCAGCGTATTGCCCAGCCGCTTCATCGATAAGCTTCGCCGCGTCTTCTATCGCGGATTCCAGCGATTGCATATGTCCCCGTTTGCCTCCCGAGCGGCCATGCCCCTGCTGATCCATCGCCATCACAGCCATGCCTTGCTCAGTTATTAGCTCCGCAACATGCATATACCGACCGCTATGCTCTCCCATTCCGTGAATAATGCATACGACCGCTTGCAGTTCCTGCTGCTCCGGCTCCCAATGACGAATGTATAACTGCTCGCCGCTTGAACCGACTATTCTTCTTTCACTGAAGCGCATATCCAATACGCCACCCTTCTTATCCGCTTTTTTTCAACTAACTTGCGATCCGCTTTCATTCCTATTCTTAAAATAAATTATATCGTATATATCGTCTGGAAAGAATGATACGATATAGGAAAAACGGTTGGGCGCTTTGCCAAAATGCAGCCCGATATGGCTTGCGATACTAGGCTTAATGTTTATAGAAAGGCAGCGTGTTAAATATGTATGACGTAATCATAATTGGAGGCGGCCCTTCGGGCTTGATGGCAGCAGCCGCAGCAGGCGCCGAAGGGGCGAATGTGCTTCTAATCGATAAAGGGGACAAGCTTGGCCGTAAGCTCGGCATCTCCGGCGGGGGGCGCTGCAATGTAACGAACGCCAAAGAACTGGACGAGCTTATCCGCCATATACCGGGCAATGGCAGGTTTTTATACAGCGCGCTCAGCAATTTTAGCAATCGGGATATTATCGCTTTTTTTGAAGGAATGGGCATCGCTTTAAAGGAAGAGGACAACGGCCGGATGTTCCCGGTTTCGGATAAAGCGAAGACGGTGGTCGACGCATTGATTGGAAGGGTAAGAAGTTTGGGTGTTACAATTCGCACCGGTTCGCCTGTAGCCGAAGTGCTTTACGATAACGGCGACGTCAGGGGCGTAATGCTGCAAAGCGGGGAAACGATACATGCAAAAGCAGTCGTCATCGCAACCGGCGGCAAATCTGTCCCTCATACAGGCTCCACAGGGGATGGCTATCCTTGGGCAGAAGCAGCCGGACATACGATTACGGAGCTGTATCCGACCGAAGTTCCGATCACTTCGAGCGAGTCATGGATACGAAACAAAACGCTTCAGGGCATCTCGCTGCGGAGTGTCGTATTGACGGTATGGAATGACAAAGGAAAAAAGCTGATTCAGCATGAGGGAGACATGATTTTCACTCATTTCGGAATATCCGGGCCGGCTGCGCTCCGGTGCAGCCAATTTGTCGTTAAAGCGCTGAAGGCCGGCAAGTCGCCGAAAATTACGATCGATCTGATGCCTAGCCGCAGCGAGGCGGAAGTATTCGAGGAAACGCTCAGGATGGCAAAGCTTGAGCCGCGCAAGGCAGTCAAAAATGTGCTGCGCGGCTATTTGCAGGAGCGGCTGCTGGACTTTCTGCTCCAGCAATGCGGCATTGACGGCGATACGACGTATGATCATATTCCGAAGGAGCCGTGGGCGGAGCTTGCCAAGCTGGTCAAAAGCTTTCCCGTTGCAGTCAACGGCACATTATCGCTTGAAGAAGCTTTTGTTACAGGCGGTGGCGTCCATTTGAAGGAGATCGATCCGAAGACGATGGAATCCAAGCTGACGAGCCGCCTTTATTTTTGCGGAGAAGTGCTCGATATTCACGGCTATACCGGCGGCTACAATATTACAGCCGCATTTACAACCGGCCATAACGCCGGCCTCCACGCGGCTCAAGCTGCTGCGGAGCTAAGATAGCAGGCAGCCGTTTGTAATCAAACTTCGCTACGCATGAACATCTCCCGAAAAATAATCATAATCGCGCGGATCGGGCAAAAATTCGGAGCTGTATCCGGCCTCGCCCTCCTCCGCTGCGATCAAATCCTCATTGACGACGTGCGCCGGAATCGTAATCGCATTCAAGGCGTACGCGCTGCCCGTCATTGTGTCCTCTTCAATTTCCGACTGCTCGACGAACGTTCCTCCATACGCTTGCGCGATTTCCAGAGCCGACGTTAAATCGCTACCTTCTACGTGGATATGCACCCGATTGCTCTCGTGCTGGACAGGCGAATAGCCAAGCTGCTGCAGCATCTCGCAAGCAAGGGAGGCGCTATTTCCATCGCTGAAATCAAACATTATCGCTGAATCGATATTCACTCTGCATCATCCTTTTTATCGTTTCCTTTAGTGTGCCAATTTTGCCTAATTTTCATTAATCGATCGTTCACGTCAGCTTTTCCCGCCTTTCTCATTCGCTCGTCATAAATGTAACCGTATACAAGTTGCAAACTTCATAAAACCATCACATCTTCGCCATCTTTTTTTCAATTAACTATATTATTATGTTAGATTTTATGACATAATTGGTTATATACACGTTTGATATCACAACTGGTGGGAGGGTGTCCTCGATGAATCATCTTTTTTATTCGCTTTCCGATCCAATGCTAATCATTGAAGCCGACGAATCCCGTTGGTTTATCCGCGATGTCAATCAAGCCTTTGTTACATTGTCCGGCTTCAAACAATCCGTTCTATCTCAACTTGATGCCTCTTCCATTATTTCAACCGGCAAAGCAGGGGTATCCTTCGCGGAAGCTGTCAACAAGCTTGCCAATGACCAAACGCCTGACGCCTCATTGGAATGCGAGCTCGTCACGAAAGCGTCAATGCCCGCGACAGTCAGCATTTCCTGCCGCATGTTCCAGCTTGAGCAGCAAACGATGTATGTCGTCATATGCAAGGATTTGCGCGAAGCCAACTGGATCGATGAATTTATCGTCAATAATAAAGTGATGATTTCTGCCACGGTAGACGAGCGCTTTATCGTCTCTAGCTTCAAGCACTACTATGCTCCGGTTCAACAATCCGCCTCCGCTTATGCGCATAAATCCTTCTTCGATCTCGTTTCCGAGCAAGAGCACAGCAAGCTCAAGCAATTGCTTGATGGAGTCAAAAACAATCGCAATGAGGCAAAGGCGAGCTTCCAGTTGAAGCTTGGCGACGAAATCTATTATGCGGATGCGATCATTAAACCTTTTTACTACGGAAATCGCAGCTTCAAGAACTTCCTAATCGCTATAACGAATCTGCAGCTCAATGCGCAGGAGGATGATCCGTCCTTCAAGCTGCGGATGCTGATGCTGAGCAAAAACATTTCAGCCACGTCGCTGGCGCAGTCGACGCTGATCTCCTTAACGACGATTTCAAAAATTAGGACGGGAAAAATTAAAAAGCCGCAGCGCCTAACCGCGGAGCTTATCGCCGGGGAGCTTGGCGTTCGCCCGGAAACGATATGGAGCAGCTTTAAGCGCTGATTGCAGATTGGTTTAGAGCAAAAAATCAAAACGCAAAATGGCGGTGCAGAGATAACCACCCTGACACCGCCATTTCTTTCATTTCACCGATATTTTCATCAGGCGGACTGTTTACTCAAAGCTTAGTTGCGATAAGCAGCCAGCGCTTGATTCAAGCCGCGGGTTTGTTCGTAGATATTCCGGTAAATGTCGAATAAGCCTTTATATGCTTCCACCGCTTCAGCTTGCGGCTCGTAAGCCTCGCCATACGATACGAATGACGCTGCGCATTGCTCCAGGCTTTCGAACCAGCCGCAGCCGTATGCCGCCAGCATAGCGGCGCCAAGTCCCGGCCCTTGCTCGTTTTGAAGCGCAACGACCTTGGCGTCAAATATATCCGCCTGCATTTGCAGCCATACTGGGTTTTGCGCCCCGCCTCCGATTGATACGATTGTATCAACCGTTTTGCCGGCTTCGCGGAACATCGCTACCGACTCATTAAGCGAGAACGTAATGCCTTCCATAACGGCGCGCGCAAAATGCTTCCGTTCATGTGATCCGTCTATCCCGATGAAGCTGGCGCGAATCGCGGAATCCGCATGCGGCGTCCGTTCGCCGACCAAATACGGCGTGAACAGCAGCCCGTTCGAGCCCGGCTTCACCTCGTCAACGCCGCCCAGCAGCTCGTCATAGGACTCGCCCGGAGCGAACGTTTTCTTAAACCAGCTCAGGCTGTAGCCTGCTGCCAGAGTAACGCCCATCGCATAGAAGGCATCCTCTTTGCCGTGATTGAAGAAGTGAACCTTGCCGGCAAAATCCTTTGATTTATCTTCCTCATAAGAAAGAATGACGCCGGAAGTGCCGATGCTGGAAAGCGTCAACCCTTCGGATAATATGCCGGAGCCGATCGCGCCGCACGCATTGTCCGCGCCGCCGGCGAACACCTTTGTCGAAGCGCGAAGCCCCGCGCGTTCAGCGATTTCTGGCAGCAGCGTGCCGACCAGCCCATGCGATTCCACAAGCGGCGGGCAGAAGCTTGCAGGAAGCCCGAACGCTTCAAGCACGTCGCTGCTCCAGACTTTGCCCGCTACATCCAGCAGCAGCGTGCCGGCAGCATCCGAGTAATCCATATGCAGTTCGCCTGTCAGCCGGTAGCGGACATAGTCCTTCGGCAGCAGGAACAGCTTTGCTTGCTCGAACACGGCAGGCTCATGCTGGCGAACCCACAATATTTTCGGAAGCGTGAAGCCTTCGAGCGCCGGATTCCGCGTTACGCTAAGCAGCTTGGCGCCCAGCCCGCTTTCGATTTCACGGCATTGCGCTGTCGTGCGCGTATCGTTCCATAAAATCGCATTGCGAAGCGGATTGCCTTCTCCGTCAAGAAGAACAAGCCCGTGCATCTGCCCGGAAAAGCTCAGTCCTTCAATCTGATCCGGCGAGACGCCATTAGATCCAGCAAGCTCCTTAAGCACTTCTAGCGTTGCAGTTACCCAGTCTTCAGGTTGCTGCTCGCTCCATCCCGAATGCTGGTGGTAAAGCGGGTAGCTGCGTGTCGCTTCTGCAGCTACCGTTCCGTTGCGGCCGACGAGCAGCGCTTTGACCGCGCTCGTGCCTAAATCGATACCGATAACATAGCTCATATTTACATTCCCCTTTGCTTAGACGCTGAAAATAACTTCGCTTAGCATGAGGCGGATGCGCTCTTGGCGTCCGGATTCGTTCTTGATCGGGTTGTTTTGCAGTGCGTATTGTTCAAGAGATGCAAGCGTAGCTTTGCCTGATACGATGTCGGCGCCGATGCCCTCTTTGAAGCTGCGGTAACGGTTATCGACGATATTGTCGAGAATGCGTTCCTCAACAAGCTTCGCAGCCGCTTTTAGGCCCCAAGCGAAGCTGTCCATGCCGGCGATGTGAGCCAGGAACAGGTCGTCGTTTTCGAACGATGCGCGGCGCACTTTCGCGTCGAAGTTAACGCCGCCGCGGCCCAATCCGCCCGCTTTAAGCACTTCATACATTGTAAGCGTCGTGGAGTACAGGTCGGTCGGGAACTCATCCGTATCCCAGCCCAGCAGCAAGTCGCCTTGGTTAGCATCCAGCGAGCCAAGCATGCCGTTAATGGCTGCCGTGCGGATTTCATGCTCGAACGTATGACCGGCAAGCGTAGCATGGTTCGCTTCAAGATTCAGCTTGAAATGATCCTTCAAGCCGTATTTTTGCAGGAAAGAAATTGTCGTAGCTGCGTCAAAATCGTATTGATGCTTTGTCGGCTCCTTCGGCTTAGGCTCAATCAGGAATTGCGCGTCAAAGCCGATTTCCTTCGAATAATCGATTGCCATATGGTACAGACGGGCCAGGTTGTCTAGCTCGAAGCCCATATCGGTGTTAAGCAATGTTTCGTAGCCTTCGCGGCCGCCCCAGAATACATAGTTTTCAGCGCCAAGCTCTTTGCCGACTTCAAGCCCTTTTTTCAATTGCGCGCCTGCGTAAGCATATACGTCTGCGTTGCATGTCGTGCCTGCGCCGTGTACGTAACGAGGATTCGAGAACATGTTAACCGTGTTCCAAAGCAGCTTTTTGCCGGAAGACTTCATCGCTTCCTTCAGCAGAGCTACAATAACGTCCAGGTTTTTGTTCGACTCGGCAAGCGTTGCGCCTTCTGGCGCGATGTCTACGTCATGGAAAGCGTAGAACGGAATGTTCAGCTTATCCATAAATTCAAAGTTTGCTTCTACGCGAGCCTTCGAACGGTCAAGTCCGTCGTATTGATCCCATGGGCGAACCATCGTGCCGACGCCAAATGGATCTGACCCGTTAGCGTTAAACGTATGCCAGTAAGCGACGGCGAAGCGAAGATGCTCCTCCATCGTTTTGCCAAGAACGACTTGCTTCGGATCGTAATGCTTGAATGCGAACGGATTGTCGGAGCCTTTGCCCTCGAATTGAATTTTACCAATATTATTGAAATAGCTCATTGAAATAAATCCTCCTTCATTTTGATGAACAATTTGTAATAGAAATGAAAACGCTCACCACAAGAATAACACGATAAACTTTGTTTGTCTATTAAACAAACTAAGTTTATGTGTTAAAATAAAAAATATGATATTCATGCTACAATATTAGTTATTTGTATTGGATGGAGGCTTACTCATTTGAATAGAAAACCTACAGGAGACCTGGCGCTCATCAAAAAAATGAACACCGCTATCGTGCTCGATGCCGTACTGAAGCATGCCCCGCTTTCACGCGCGCGCATATCCGAGCTGACGGGGCTGAATAAAGCGACTGTATCCAGTCTTGTGCAGGACTTGATCAACAGTCATCTCGTATTGGAAATCGGGCAAGGAGAATCAAGCGGCGGACGCAAGCCTGTCATGCTGCTGTTCAACGGCACTGCCGGCTATGCGATAGGCATCGATCTGGGCGTTAATTATATTCGCGGCCTGCTCGTCGATTTGGAAGGGAATGTAGTCGCCGAGCATCAGAGCGAGCTCAAAACCTATGAACCAGCGCATGCGATTCAGCAGCTTGAAGCATGCGTTGAGACGCTGATCGCCGGTGCG
>Ga0180215_1003569_pt1 | contig 14499 bp, 8 predicted proteins | sample eDN3rd37CBELigBY_FD_128871 | JGI IMG/M metagenome (GOLD analysis project Ga0180215, IMG submission 128871) | Enriched backyard soil microbial communities from Emeryville, California, USA - eDNA 3rd pass 37_C BE-Lig BY (version 2) (version 2) | ecosystem: Environmental > Terrestrial > Soil >...
GACCTCGCGCAGATCGGCCGTGCCCTCTGCGCGGCGCATGTGGCGCGCCCGCATCGTGGCCACCTGCAGCACCCCCTCCTCCACCCGGAAGAAGAGGGGGCCGCGCTGCCACCAGCCGTCGCCGGCGAAGAGGGCGGTCTTGCGGAGCACGGCGAGCAGGTCCTCGCCCGCCCCCTCGCCGCGGAGCTCCACCCGCGCGAGGAGCGGCGGCCAGGTGTCGAGGCGGCCGTCGTCGGCCCCCGCCACCAGCGCCGCCACCAGCTCGGTGAAGGCCTGTGCGTCGAAGTAGATCGCCGCGCTGGCCTTGCCGGTGAGATCGCGGAGGAGGCGGGTGAGGGGGACGCCGGTCCGCTCGCGCACCATCGCCTCGAAGAAGGCGCGGCGCATCGGCTCGGGAAAGGCGAGCTCGAAGAGCGCCTGCGGCTCCAGCGACAGGGAGAGGTGGCCCACCGCACCGGCGGGGAAGCGATCCAGCGCCTCGCTGCGCCCGGGGCTCCTCCCGATGGCCACCGCCGCCTCCGCCGCGGCGCGGGGATCGAGCGGCATGCCGAAGCGGGCCACCGCCGCGGACTCCGCCAGCTCGAGCCCCACCACGAGGCGCATCCAGCCCCCACCCTCCTCCGGGAGCTGGGTGAAGAAGATCGCGTCCTCCCCCGGGGCGAGGGCCCGCGCCTGCTGGAAGGGCTCGAAGGCGGCGAGGCCGCCGCGGGTGGCGGCGAGCACGCGCACCGCCTCCTCGATCGCGCCCGCCTCGTCGCTGGCGCGCATCGCGAGGTAGCCGCCGACCACGGCGAAGACCCGCATCTCGCCGGTGGGGAGGAGCCCCACCCAGAGCCTTCCGCCCTCCACCTCCACCGGCTCTGCCGCCTCGATCTCGAGGATGCGCCTGCCCAGCGCCTCCGCCTTCTCGTCGTCGAGGACGCCGAGGAGGACCCAGGCGGACGAGGGATCGAAGTCGAAGACGACGAAGGCGAGGTCCTCCGCGGGATCGATCCCCCGGGCGGCGAGCTGCGTGGGATCGCCCGGGTCGGCGCCGAGCCGCTCGCGCAGGCGATCGACGAAGCTCCCCACCGCGCCGTCCGGCGAGAAGCGCTTTGCGAAGGCGGCGAGGCGCGGCCAGCTCGACCAGACGCCGGGAAGCGCCACCGCGAAGCGGACGCCGTCGGGGATGATCCGGAGCACCGGACGGGGAAGCACCTCCACCTCGAAGGCGGCGCTGCCGCCCCCGCCCTCCACCACCACGGTGTGGAGGCCGGGGCGCTGCCAGGCGTGGACGAGGCTGGGCCCCTCCACCGGCGCGCTCCCCTCGCCCGGATGCCAGCGCACCCGCTCGCCCGCAGGCGGCGGCACGGGGAGATCGATCCGCGTGGTCTCGCCCGCGTAGACCTGCACCGGATCCGGCGCGACCGGGCGGAAGCCCGCGCAGCCCGCGGCGAGGAAGAGGACGAGGATGGGAAGGAGGCGCACGTTCGACCCCGCCGGTTACGACCCGAAAGCGGCAACGATAGTCGAACGGGGCAAAAAAGAAGCGGCGATTCCCGGAGGAATCGCCGCTTCGAAGAGAGTGATAGCCGGGCAACCCGAGTACACGCGAAGGATCGCTACCGTTGCTCCCTTCCGGGCCTGGCGGGGTTCACGTCCCCGCGTTACCCGGACCCGGCTATCGCAATTCTGGCGGAGAGGCAGGGATTCGAACCCTGGGTACCCTTGCGGGTACACACGCGTTCCAGGCGTGCACCTTCAACCGCTCGGTCACCTCTCCAAACCAATGCGCCAGCGCGGAGCATTCCGCACTGGCTTATTCGATTGTGGCGGAGAGCGAGGGATTCGAACCCCCGGTACCCTTGCGGGTACACCTGATTTCGAGTCAGGCGCCTTCGACCAGCTCGGCCAGCTCTCCAAAACTCAAACCATCCGGGGTGCCTTTGCCGCAGCGCGCTTGCTGCGGAAGAAGTCGGTGAGGAGCGCGCCGGCCTCCTCTGCCCGGATGCCGCTCACCACCTCGATGCGGTGGTTGAGCCGGGTGTCGGTGCAGATCTCGTAGAGGCTCCGCACCGCGCCTGCCTTGGGATCGCTCGCCCCGTAGACCAGGCGATCGACCCGGGCGTTGACCATCGCGCCCGCGCACATCGCGCAGGGCTCCAGGGTTACGTAGAGGGTGACCCCCGTGAGACGCCACCGGCCCAGGTTTCGCGACGCTTCCCGGATCGCGTCGAGCTCGGCATGCGCCAGCGGGTCCGCCCTGCGTTCCCTGGCGTTGCGCCCCGTGCCGACCACCTCGCCCTGGAAGACCGCGATGGCTCCGACCGGAACCTCGTCCTCCGCGGCGGCCCTTCTCGCTTCCTGCAGCGCCAGTTCGAGAAAGGCTTCGTCGGTGGGGTGCATCGAAAAGTGGCGGGCCCTGCAGGATTCGAACCTGCGGCCTTCGGATTCGTAGTCCGACGCTCTATCCAACTGAGCTAAGGGCCCTTTTCGTACTTCAAATGGCGGAGAGAGAGGGATTCGAACCCTCGATACGGTGTTACCCGTATGCCGGTTTAGCAAACCGGTGCCTTCGGCCTCTCGGCCATCTCTCCCGAAGAGAAACTCCAGCGAGAACGGCGGCCGGCACTACCGCGATTCCCGGTATTCACTTGTTCTGGCGGAGGAGGAAGGATTCGAACCTTCGGGACGCCTTCCAGCGCCCAGCGGTTTTCAAGACCGCCGCCATAAACCGCTCGGCCACTCCTCCGTAGCCTCCGCCCGCCGCGCCGTGTTTCCCTCGCGACGTGGGCGGGCTTATTAGCAAACGCTTCGGAGCGCTGGCAAGCGCGATCTGCACGCGCTCACAAAAAAATTCAGCGGAGCTCCTTCACGCCGCCCAGGTAGGGCTGGAGCGCCTCGGGCACCGCCACGCTGCCGTCCGCGCGCTGGTACTGCTCGAGGATCGCCACCACCGTGCGGCCGATGGCGAGGCCCGAACCGTTGAGCGTGTGGACCAGGCGGGGCTTCTCCCCCTTCGCGGGCCGGTAGCGGATCTGGGCGCGGCGCGCCTGGAAGTCCTCGAAGTTGGAGCAGCTCGAGATCTCGCGGTACGCCCCCTGCCCGGGCAGCCAGACCTCGAGGTCGTAGGTCTTGGCCGCGCCGAAGCCCAGGTCGCCCGCGCAGAGCGCCACCACGCGGTAGTGGAGGCCGAGCCGCTGCAGGATCTCCTCCGCGTCGCGGGTGAGCGACTCCAGCTCGTCGTAGGAGCTCTCCGGGGTGACGAACTTGACCAGCTCCACCTTGTGGAACTGGTGCTGGCGGATCAGCCCCCTGGTGTCGCGGCCGTAGCTCCCCGCCTCGCGCCGGAAACAGGGCGTCCAGGCGGTGTAGCGGAGGGGCAGCGGCTCCTCGATGATCTCGTCGCGGTGGAGGTTGGTGACCGGCACCTCCGCGGTGGGGATGAGGAACTTCTCGTCCTTCTCCTCCTCCTCGCGGGTCTTGAAGGCGTCCTCCTCGAACTTGGGGAGCTGGCCGGTGCCGGTCATCGACTCGCGGTTGACCAGGTAGGGCGGCAGCACCTCCACGTAGCCGCGGCTGGTGTGGACGTCGAGCATGAAGGCCGCGAGCGCGCGCTCGAGGCGCGCGCCGAGGCCGCGCAGCACCGCGAAACGGGCGCCGGAGATCTTGGCCGCCCGATCGAAGTCGAAGATTCCGAGGGCGGTGCCGATCTCGTCGTGGGTCTTCGGCGCGAAGTCGAGGGACGGCTTCTCGCCCCACGTGCGCACCACCACGTTGTCCTCTTCGCTCCTGCCGTCCGGCGTGCTGTCGGCGGGCAGGTTGGGGAGGTAGAGGAGCGCCTTCTGGAGCTCACCCTCGATCGCCTTGAGCTTCTCGTCCTGCGCCTTGATCCGGCCCGAGAGCTCCTTGAGCTCGGAGCGGGCGGCGGCGAGCGCCTCTCCGCCCTGCTTCGCGAGCGCCTTCATCTGCTCGTTGGCGGCGTTCTGCTGCTGCCGCAGGCTCTCGGTCTCCTGCAGGAGCGCGCGGCGCTCCTCGCCGAGCCGGCGGATCGGCTCGAGGTCGATGCCGCCGCCGCGGCGCCCGAGGCGGGCGGCCACCTCGTCGAAGTTGGACAGGACGTATTTCAGATCGAGCATCGATTCACTCCGCCCACTCGGGAGGGTCCTCGCCTTCCACCATGTCCTCCCACGGCTCGCCGCGGCGGACGCCGTAGTAGATCCAGGCGGAGGCGTCGGGATCGTAGACCTTGTCCTCGAAATCCGCAGGGCGCACCGGCTCGAGCGCAGCATGGAGCGCGCGCACCACCTGCTCCCAGTCGGGCCGCTTCGCCTCGTCGCCCCCGAGCATGGGGCCTTCGGCCCCCTGGTAGACGTAGGCCTCGGTGACGTCACCCTCCGGGCCGCGGATGAGCAGCGGCCAGGTGAAGGCCTCCGCCAGCGCTTCCGTGCGGTAGGGCGGCGGTCCGGCCAGCGCCTGCAGCTTTCCGCGCAGCTCCGGCATGGTGAAGTCGAGGGGGGCGATCGGTTGTCCCAGGATGGAGAGGTGCAGGTCGAGTCCGGCAAGCAGGAAGGCGTAACCCTCCGCAGCGAGGGTCCGCTCCGGAAGCGGCGCGCCGCTCGAAGCGGCCTCCTGTGCGCTGCGCAGCGCTGCCTCGGCGTCGGCCCGACGCTCCTTCAGCCCCATGGATCGCTCCTCCGCCTTCACACACGGCTGGTGTTCACACTGGAAACGAGCGGCACGGAGCCGCCCGCCGGGGAAGGCGAAGGTATAGCAAGATCGGCCCGGCGCTTCGATCAAAGACGCAGCGTGGCGATCTCGTCTTCGATCTCCCCCTTGTCGGCGGCGTCGGGCTTCCGCTCGAGGTAGCGCTTGAAGGCGTTGACCGCGTCGCCGATCCGGTTGCGCGCCTTGTAGGCATAGCCGAGCTGCCGCCAGGTGACGGCGTTCGAGGGGTCGTCCTTCGTCGCCTGCTGGAACCAGCGGATCGCCTGGGTGGTGTCGCCCTTCTCCTGGTAGGCGATGCCGAGGCGGAAGGAGACACCCTCGAGCCCCGCCTCGCGGGCGCGGCCCAGCGCGGCGATCGCCGCGTCCCAGCGGTTGGACTGGAGGTGGGTGTCGGCGATGTCGAGGAGGAGCCGCGTCCGCGCGGGGTCGCGCTCCAGCGCCTGCTCGAAGGCCTGCACCGCCTTCGCGCCCGCGTTGAGGGAGATGAGGATCCGCCCCTGGTGCTCGAGGGCGTCGGCGTGGCCGGGGTCGAGCCGCACCGCTTCGCGGAAGGCCTCGAGGGCGTCGGAGGGGTTGTTCAACGCCTCGTGGATCAACCCCATCTGGTAGGGATAGGCGGCGTTGCGGCCATCGAGGGCGATGGCGCGGCGGATCGCGTGGAGCGCAGCGCCGTTGTCGCCGCCGGCGAACTGGAAGCGGGCGAGGTAGAGGTAGGTCTCGGGGTTGGTGTTGTCGAGCTTGAGCGCCTCCTCGATGGTGCGGATCGCCTCGTCGATCCTCCCCGCGTCGAACTGGACGGCGCCGAGGCGGGAGAGGATCGCGCCGTTCTCCGGCGCGAGCTTCCGCGCGGCCTGGAGCGCATCGATGGCGCGGTCCATCTCCTTCCGCTTCCAGAGGGCGGTGCCGTAGCGCAGGTGGTGCTCGGGGTTGGCGTCGTCGACCGCGAGGAGCGTCTCCCAGGCGGCGACCGCAGCGGCGAGATCGCCCTGCTGTTCCAGCGCCTGGGCCTTGCCGCGGTGGGCGGCGATCGATTCGCCGTCGATCCGCAGCGCCGCCTCGAAGGCGCGCAGGGCGCCCTCCGCATCGGCCCTGGCGAGGAGGATCTCCCCCTCGGTGACGTGGACCGCCGCGCTCTTCGCCGCACCCTCGCCCGCCGCGCCGAGGGCGGCGAGCGCCTGACCCGCGCTGCCCTGCTCGAGGAGCACGCGGGCGTGCATCACGTGGGCGTCGAGCTCCGCGGGGTTCTTCTCGAGCGCCTCGCGGAACGAGGCGAGCGCGTCGTCCAGCTTGCCGTTGCGCCGCTGCACCAGCCCCTGCAGGTAGAGGAGGCGGGCGTCGTCGGGGCGCTTCTCCCGCAGCGACTGCACCAGCTTGTCCGCCTGGAGCATCTTGCCCGCGTCGGCCCAGGCGCGGACGAGGAGCTCCGCCACCTCCGCGTCGGTCTCTGCCCTGGCGCGGATCGGCTCGAGGACCTCCACCGCCTTCGCGGCCTGGTCGCGGTCGAGGAGGAAGCGGCCGTAGCGCACCCGCGGCTCCACGTCGTTGCCGCCCGCGGCGATCGCCGCGTCGAAAGCGGCGACCGCGTCGGTGGGTTGGCGGAGGCGCGCGAGGGCCGCGCCCCGCAGGGCGTGGGCCCTGGCCAGGGCGACGCCACCGAGACCGGGGACCGACTCCTTCGCCAGGGCGGCGTCGAGGTGATCGCGGGCGGCAGCGGCGTCGCCTGCGGCGAAGGCGAGCCGGGCGAGGGCCACCGCGGAGGCGGCGTGCTGCCGGTCGGCGGCGAACGCCGCCGCGTAGCTCTCCTTCGCTGCGGCGAGGTCGCCGCGCGCCTCCTGGATCATGCCGCGCAGGTGGAGGAGGCCCGGGGCGCCGGGCGCCGCGGCGAGCGCCCGCTCCACCAGCGGCGCCGCCTCCGCGGGCTGGCCCGCGCCCAGGTGGGCGGCGGCGGCGAGGCCGAGCGCCTCCGCGTCCTGCCCCGCGACGAGGGGCTCGAGGGCGCGCGTCATCGCCGCGAAGTCGCCGCGGCGGAGCGCGTCGGCGGCGCGGGTCTTGCGCACCTCGGGCTCGTCCCGGGAGGTGGCGACGAGGGCGTCGAGGTGGCTCTGCGCCTGGGGCAGCCAGGTGCCGACGCCGAAGCCGTGGTGGAGGAAGAAGGCGGCGCGCGCGAAGAGGGCGCGGGCGTGGACGTCCTCCGGCTCCTCGGCGAGCCCCGCCTCCGCCGCGGAAATGGCGCGCTGGAAGGCGGCGAAGTTGTCGCGGCGCAGCTCGGCGCGGGCGGTGTCGAGGTTGCGCGCGAGGGGCGTGCCCTCCTGCGGTCCGTCGTAGCCGAGGAGCGGCTTGCGGAACCAGAAGCCGTAGGGCGTCGCCAGCTCCTGGACCACGCCGACGCCGAGGAGCGCCACCGCCGAGGCGGCGGCGATCACCTTGCGGTTCAGGCTGCCGCGCAGGCGCGACGCGAGCTCGCGGGCGCGCTCCGCCGCGGTGGGCGGCTTGATCCGCAGTACCTCCGAGAGGGAGGGGGCGGGGACCGCTTCGGCACCCAGCACCGGCGGCGCGAAGCCGGGGGAGGAGGGGGCCCTCCCGCCGGTGACGGTGGCGATCGGCGCCCAGGTGGAGCCGTCGGCGGAGACCTCCTCGTCGCCGTCGAGCTGCCCCTCGGCGAGCATCCGCTGCAGCGCCTCGACCGTGAACGGGCCGAAGGTCTTGCCGCTCCTGCGGCGCACCTGGAACGCCTGGGCGGCGTCCGCCTCCTCCTCGGCGCCCGCGCCGAGGAAGGCCTTGATCGCGTCGTCGGTGCCGCCCGGCGGCGGAAAGGCGGTGGGGTCGAACTCGCCGTCGTCCTGCACCGGCGCCGGCGCGCCGCCGGGGGGCGGCGGCGGCAGGTCGAAGCCCAGGTCGGAGAAGTCGATCGCCGCGGTCTCCCGGGGCGGAGGCGGCGGCTGGGCGCCCGGCGGGGGCGGCGGCGTGCCGAAGTCCACGGCGCCGAAGTCGAAGGCGGGATCGGGCGCCGGCGCCGCGCCGTCCACGTCGGCGAAGGGATCGAAGGTCGGCGCCGCGGGCGGCCGCACCATCGGGCGGGTGCGCTGGTCGTCGAACGCCTCGTCGACGGGGAGATCGAAGAGATCGCCCGGGCCGGGGCCCGCCGGCGGCGGCGGCAGGGGCACGGCGCCGCCCGGCGGGACGGGCATCGCGCCCTGGGGCGGCGGCAGCGGCACCGCGCCACCCTGCGGCGCGGCAGGCGTCGCACCGGCCGGCGGCGGCGGGAAGGGCATCGCGCCCGCCTGCGGCGGAGGCGGCAGCGGCACCGCGCCACCCTGCGGCACACCGGCCGGCGGCGGCGGGAAGGGCATCGCGCCCGCCTGCGGCGGAGGCGGCAGCGGCACCGCGCCCCCCTGCGGCACGCCGGCCGGCGGCGGCGGAAACGGCATCGCGCCCGCCTGCGGCGGAGGCGGCGGCGGCACGGCGTCCCCCTGCGGCACGCCGGCCGGGGGCGGCGGAAACGGCATCGCGCCCGCCTGCGGCGGAGGCGGCGGCAACGGCACCGCCGCCTGCTGGCCCTGCCCGGACGGCGGCGGTGCTCCCGTGAAGGTGATCGGCGGCGGAAGCGGCTCCGGCGCCGCCGGGTCGAACGACTGGAGCGGATCGAGATCCCACGTCGGCCCCGGCACCGGCGTCCCCTGCGCCCGCTGCTGCGGCGCGGCCCCCGGCAGCGGCACCGGCCCCTGCGCGCCCGCCGGCGCCTTCCCCGGCAGCGGCACGGCGCCGCCCGCGTGCTGCGGCGGGCGCACCGCGAAGACCGCGGCGCATTTGGGGCACTTCATGTTCAGCCCCGTGGGCGGAACGCGCGCGTCATCGATGCTGTAGGCGGATTTGCAGCCAGGGCAGGCGATTCTCATTCCGGCACCCGCGCGGCCCCCCGGGACCGACGCGCCCAAATTCACGTGGAAAAATCGGTGGGAAGCCTACCACGCGCCCCCGTGGGATCCACAATTCAAGCGGCGGCGTCCGCAGGTTCCCCGTCGGGCTGGCCCACGGGCAGGCGGACGAGGAAGGTCGCACCCTGCCCCGGCGCGCTGCGCGCGGTGATCTCCCCGCCGTGCCGCTCGGCGATCTTCCTGCAGATGGCGAGGCCGACCCCGCTCCCCTCGTAGACCCCGCGGCCGTGGAGGCGCTGGAAGACGGCGAAGATCCTGTCGAGGTACTTCTCGTCGAAGCCGATCCCGTCGTCCGCCACCTCGAGGATGCAGACGGTCCCCTCCGCCCCCGCCTCGAGCCGCGCCTCCACCCGCACGTGCGGCGCCTTCCCCGGCTCGTGGAACTTGAGCGCGTTGGAGAGGAGGTTCTGCAGGAGCTGCCGCATCTGGAGCGGATCGGCCACGATGGTGGGCAGCGATCCCAGCTCCACCTTCGCCCCCGTCTCCTCGATCCGCACCTCGAGATCGGAGAGGACCTGCCTGGCGACGAGGGCGAGATCGCAGCGCTCGAACGGCCTGCCGTTGGTGGTGACCCGCGAGAAGCCGAGCAGGCCCTCGAGCAGCGCGCGCATCCGCGCGGCGGCGTTCATCATCCGCTCCAGGTAGTCGCGCCCCTGCTCGTCCAGCGCCGCGCCGTGGCGCCGCTGCAGCCGCTCGCCGAAGGCCTGCACCTTGCGCAGCGGCTCCTGGAGATCGTGCGAGGCGATGTAGGCGAAGTCCTGGAGCTCGCGGTTGGAGCGCTCGAGCCGGCGCGCGCTCTCCCGCAGCTCCTCCTCCGCCTTCTTGCGCTCGGAGATCTCGGTGGCGAGGGCGAGCCCCGCGTAGATCGCCCCCTGCTCGCCGCGCACGGGCGCGGTGCGGACGTGGAACCAGCGCTTGCCCCAGCGGACCTCCGCGTCCTGCGCGATTCCCTCGAGGGTCGCGGCGTAGCGCGGGAGCAGGTCCGCGGCGACGATCTCCGGGAGGAGCTCGGTGAGGGGCGTGCCGTCCAGCGGGCGGCGGTGGAGACCGAGCCGCCGGAGCAGCGGCCCCTCCGCCAGCAGGACGCGGAACCCGGGATCGAAGAGGAGCACCGCCGCGTCGGGGACGTGGGCGGCGAGCGTCTTGTAGAGCTCCTCGCTGCGGTGGAGCGCCTCGGTCACCCGCTCCCGCTCCTCCATCTCCGCCTCGAGCCCGCGGCGGACCGCCTCCGCCTCCGCCGCGCGGGCCCGCGCCACCAGCGCGCTGCGGATCGCCGCGGCGAGAAGGAGGCCGATCGCCAGCCCGGCGGGGATGGTCAGGGCGGGGAGATGCTGGGGCTCGTCCTCCAGCCGATCGGGAAGGGGCGCCAGCTCGATGGACCAGGGGATCCCCACCACGTCCGCCACCCGGCTGCGCCAGCGCAGCGCCGCGGTCTCCACGCCCTCGGGGACGTCGGAGAAGATCGTCTGCCCCTCGTCGCCGATCACCACCGCGTAGCCCTCGACGCTCCCGAAACGCTCGAACGTCTCCTCGACGAAGTCGGCCACGTCGAAGGTGGCGAGGAGGAGCCTCTCGCCCCCTGCCCCCACCGGAACGAGGACGAAGAAGCCCATGCGCCCACCGGCGAACGGCACGGCGTGGGAGACGACCGGGCGGCCGGTGGCGCGCATCTCCGCGAGCGCCGTACGCCACGTCGCGCCCGCCTCCAGCCCGAGCTGCGCCTCCTCCGGCTCGATCCAGTAGCGGTCGCCCTCCGGCTCGACGAGGGCGATGGAGCCGTAGCCCTCGAGGTTGCGGACCAGCCAGTCCGTGTCGCGGCGGAAGCGCCGCTCGTCGACACCGTCCTCCGCCCAGCGCTGCGCCATGCTCTCCAGCGCCTTGGTGCGGGTGCGGATCGCGGTCTGGAGGGAGGCGGCGAGGCTCTGGGCGGTGGCGAGGGTCTTGTAGTCCTGCTGCGCCTCCAGCCGCGCCTCGACGGTGCGCGCGAGGGCGAGGCCCGCCAGGAAGACGAGGAGGCCCGCGACGAACGGCGACCAGCTGCGCAGGAGCGGACGCACGGCGGGTCAGGCCTCCGCGGGGGAGGCGGGAGCGAGCGGCGGGAGGATGACGCGGAAGAGGCTGCCCTCGCCCACCTCGCTCTCCACCTCGATCCTGCCGCCGAGGGAGCTGACGATCCCGTCGCAGATGGAGAGGCCGAGGCCCGTGCCCGTTCCCACCGGCTTGGTGGTGTAGAAGGGATCGAAGAGGCGGGGCATCGCCTCCGGCGCAATGCCGCAGCCGGTGTCGGCGATCTCCACGATGGCGCTTCCGTCGGCGCCGGTGCGGGTGGCGACGGTGATCACGTTGCGATCCGGCGCCCCCTCCGGCAGCGCCTGCACCGCGTTGAGGAGCAGGTTGACGAAGACCTGGCCGAGCTGGGAGTCGTTGGCGGCGACCCGCGGCGCCGGCTCGCAGGCGCGCACCAGGCGGGCGGTGCGCCGGATCTCGTTGGCCACCACCGAGAGCGCCGACTCGAGGACGTCGCGCACGTCGGAGTCGCCGCCCTGGCGGGTCTCCCGGCGCACCACCATCTTCAGATCGTTGACGATGCGGCTGACGCGATCGGCGCCCTCCAGCGACTCGGCGACGATCTCCCGCAGCTCGGCGAGGAGCGCGCGCACCGCCTCCGGCGAGGTGGCGCCGCCCTCCACCTTCTGCGCCGCCAGCTCCAGCTCCCCCTGCATCAGGCTCAGATTGGCGATGAGCGAGGCGAGCGGGTTGTTGATCTCGTGGGCCACGCCCGCGGCGAGCGTGCCCACCGAGGCGAGGCGGTCGGCGAGGAGCAGCTTCTCCTGCATCCGCTTCTTCTCGCTCACGTCCCGGGCGAAGACGACCACCGCATCCCTGCCGTCGAAGGCGAGGGGGAAGGCGGCCACGTCGACGACGGCGCCGCGGTCGGCGCGCAGGCGCAGCTCCCCCTGGCGCCAGCCGTCGCCGAGCAGCTTGCGATCCTCCTGGTGGACGAAGTCGCGGAAGTCGCGGCCGAGCAGCTCGTCGGCGCTCGCCGCGCCGAGGAGCGCCGCCATCCGGGAGTTGGCGTAGACGAAGCGGCGGTCGCGCTCCACGCCGATGGCGTCGGGCGCCTGCTCGATCAGGCTGCGGAAGTTGTTCTCCGAGCGGCGCAGCGCCTCGACGTTGCGGGCGCGCTCGATGGCGTAGCGGATGGAGCGTTCGAGGAGCGCGGCGCTGATCTGGCTCTTGACCAGGTAGTCCGCCGCCCCGGCGAGCAGGGCGCGCCTGTCGAGCTCCGGATCCACCTGTCCGGTGAGGAGGAGGAGCGGCGCGGCGCAACCCGCCGCGATCGCCTCGCGGATCAGCTCCAACCCCTCCCGCTCGCCGAGGCGGAAGTCGACCAGGTGGACGTCCCAGCCGCCGCCGCGGATCGCCTCGCGCCCCTCCTCCCAGGTGCGGGCCCAGCCGAGCTCGTAGCGCTGCTGCTCGATCTCCCGGAGGAGGTCGCGGGTGAGCAGGTAGTCGTCCTCGTCGTCCTCGACGAGGAGAACGCGGATGACCGACCGCTCCATCAGGTGGCTTCCTCCTCCGGCGGGAGGGCGACGATCTCGAACCAGTAGCGGCCCAGCATCCGCACCGTGTCCACCATCGACTCGAAGGAGACCGGCTTGGTGATGAAGGAGTTCACGCCGAGGTCGTAGGTGCGGAGGATGTCCTCCTCCGCCCGGGAGGTGGTGAGGATCACCACCGGGATGCGGCGCAGGGAGGGGTCGCGCTTGATCTCCTCCAGCGCCTCCCTGCCGTCCTTCCGCGGCATGTTGAGGTCGAGGAGGATCAGCCCGGGGCGCGGCGACGAGGCGGGCGAGGCCCACTTCCCCCGGCGGTGGAGGTAGTCGAGGAGATCCTCGCCATCCTCGACGAAACGCAGGTCGTTGGCGAGGCGGGCCTCCTCGAACGCATCGCGGGCGAGCATGCGATCGTCGGGATCGTCATCCGCCATGAGGATGGTGATCGGGCGCCGCTGGCTTTCCATCTCTCCCTCGCTGGCCGGACCGACGATGCCGGCAACCGACTGTAAGCCCGTGTCGGGCAGGAAACAATCATCTGGCCCCGGCGGCGCGCGGCGTCCGCCCGGAATGCCGCTTGAGCAGCGGCGCCGGCGCGCTACATTGCCGCCTGATGCCCAAGCTCGCCTGCGTCACCATCAACCTCCAGGGCCTGCCCCACCTCTGCCGGCGGGTCGGCGTGGACGAGCGCTCGCTCCCGCCCGCGGGCGCGGGCGCGGTCACCCGCAGGGCCCCGGAGCGGTTCGGCGAGCTGCTCGACCGGAAGGGCGTCCCCGCCACCTTCTTCGTGGTGGGTGAGGATCTGGAGGACGGCCCCTCCGCCATGGCCATCGGCGAGCTGGCCCGGCTCGGCCACGAGCTCGGGAGCCACGGCTGGACCGGCGATCGCGATCTGGCCTCCCGGCCGGTGGCGGAGGCGGCGGAGGAGGTGCGCAAGGGGAGCGAGGCGATCGAGCGGCTGCAGGGCCGCAGGCCCGCCGGCTTCCGCGCCGCGGGGGAGATGCTCGGCCCCGACCTCCTCGGCGTCCTCGAGGACGAGGGCTTCCTCTACGACGCCTCGGTCCACCCCAGCCCGCCGCTCTGGTTCACCCGCGCGGTGCGACGCCGCATCCTCCGCACCGGCGCCCCCGGCGAGCGTCCCGACTCCCCCGCCCTCCTCCTCGCCCCCCGCGAGCCCTACCGGCCCAGCCCCCGCGATCCCTACCGCCGCGGCTCCTCCAAGCTGATCGAGCTCCCGGTGGCGACGGTCCCGGTCTCGCGCCTCCCCTTCTCCGGCACCTTCCTCGTCTCGGTGCCCAAATCGGCGGCGGCCGCTCTCTACCGCGCGGTCCGCTTCCGGGACTTCCTCGCCATCGAGATCCAGGGCTACGACATCCTCGACGAGAGCGACGGCGCGAGCCCCGCCCTCGCCGCGAGGCGCCGCGACCTGCGCATCCCCGCGGCCGCCAAGCGCCAGCGCCTCTCCGAGCTCCTCGACTGGCTGCGCGACGACTTCGAGATGGTGACCCTCGAGGAGGCGGCGGCCCGGCTCGCCCCGCATCTCCGCTGATGCAAAGCGGGACCCGGGCCATTACCATGCCCGCCCTATGGCCGAGCCGATCGGGAACCGGATCCAGCGCACGCTGCGCGAACTGACCTACCGCATCGGCGGCGAGGAGGTCCGGGAGCGCCTCGAGGCGGTCTCCACCAACCGCAACGAGTTCGGGGTCGATCCCTTCGGGATGGACGTGGACTACGCCATCTCCGCCATCGGCCCGCTCCTGTGGCTCTACAAGCACTACTTCCGCGTCCAGCTCACCGGCATCGAGAAGGTGCCGGCGGGGCGGGTGCTCCTCGTCGCCAACCACTCGGGCCAGCTCCCTCTCGACGCGGCGATGATCAGCGTCGCCCTCCTCACCGAGGCCCAGCCGCCGCGGGTGGCGCGATCGATGGTGGAGAAGTGGGTACCCACCCTCCCCTGGGTCTCCACCTTCATGGCCCGCTGCGGCCAGGTGGTGGGCACGCCGCAGAACTGCATCAAGCTCCTCGAGAGCGACGAGGCGATCCTCGTCTTCCCGGAGGGTGTGCGCGGCCTCAACAAGCTCTTCAGCCAGCGCTACCAGCTCGCCGCCTTCGGCCAGGGCTTCATGCGCCTGGCCCTCGAGACCAACGCGCCGATCGTGCCGGTGGCGGTGGTGGGCGCGGAGGAGCAGGCCCCGGCGCTCTTCAACCTCGAGCCGGTGGCGCGGCTGCTCAAGATGCCCGCGCTGCCGATCACGCCCACGCTGCTCCCCCTGCCGCTTCCCTCGCGGTACCACGTC
>Ga0180215_1003572_pt1 | contig 14491 bp, 13 predicted proteins | sample eDN3rd37CBELigBY_FD_128871 | JGI IMG/M metagenome (GOLD analysis project Ga0180215, IMG submission 128871) | Enriched backyard soil microbial communities from Emeryville, California, USA - eDNA 3rd pass 37_C BE-Lig BY (version 2) (version 2) | ecosystem: Environmental > Terrestrial > Soil >...
ACACCAGATACGACGCTGAACAGCAGGCGTCGCAGCACAGGAAGCGCTCATGAGCATCGAAGTGAACAACGAGTCCGTCATCGACGTCGATGAGGCGGCACTGCAACGGCTGGCCACCTACGCCCTCGACCAGCTGTACGTGCATCCGGATGCTGAACTCTCGATCGTGCTCGTGGACGAGGGCGCGATGGAGCAGCTGCACGTGCAGTGGATGGACGAGCCCGGCCCGACCGACGTGCTGAGCTTTCCGATGGACGAGCTGCGGCCGGGAACTGAGGATGCCATCAGTCCCGCTGGGCTCCTGGGCGACGTCGTGCTCTGCCCGCAGGTTGCGATCGCGCAGGCGGAGGCCGCTGGCCACAGTGCCCTCGACGAACTGCTCATGCTCACCACGCACGGCATCCTCCACCTGCTCGGGTTCGACCACGCTGAACCGGCGGAAGAGAAAGAGATGTTCGGCATCCAGCGCGACATCCTGGTCGGGTTCATGCTCGAAGAACGCTCTCGCGAGAAGTGATCGGGCGTTCGGAGCTGAACCGATGATCACCATCTTCGTGAGCGTTGCGGTCATCCTGATCGCGCTCGGCGGCCTGATGGCGGCCACCGATGCTGCGATGTCGGTGCTGTCGCGGGCCGACATCATCGAGCTGGCGGGAGGCTCCCGAGCTTCCAAGTCGCTCACGGCCATCGCCGGTGACGTCGGCGCCCACCTCAACGCCGTCAACTTCGTGCGCGTTGTCGCAGAGACCACGGCAGCAGTGCTCGTCACCCTCTCGTTCGCCTCGATCTTCGACGAGTGGTGGCTCACCCTGCTCTGCTCTGCGTTCATCATGATCGTGGCGTCGTTCGTGCTGGTGGGTTCCAGCCCACGAAGCGTCGGGCGGGAGCACGCCAGGGGCATCCTGCGCGGGTCTGCGTGGCTCGTGCACGGCGTTCGTGTTCTGCTCGGACCCATCGCTGCCGCTCTGGTCGCCATCGGAAACCGAGTGACCCCTGGAAGGCCGAAGTCACCCACCTTCTCGTCGGAGGAGCAACTGTTGAGCATGGTCGACGAGGCGACAGAGCTCGAGGTTCTCGAGGAGGAGGACAGGGAGCTCATCCACTCGATCTTCGAGTTCAGCGACACGGTGGTGCGCGAGGTGATGATTCCGCGCATCGACATGGTGACGGTGGAGTCCACTGACACGCTCGGCTCAACCATGGGGCTGTTCCTGAGCAAGGGGGTGTCGCGGATGCCGGTGATCGGCGACGACATCGATGAAGTGCTTGGCATCGTGTACCTTCGCGACGTCGCCAGGCTGAGTTTCGAGCAGCCGATCGACGCCGAGACGATCACGGTCGCAGAGCTCGCCAGGCCCGGGGTCTTCGTGCCGGAGTCGATGAAGGCAGACGACCTGTTGCGCCAGATGCAGCTGGAGTCGAACCACCTGGCCATGGTGGTTGACGAGTACGGCGGTATCGCCGGTCTCGTCACGCTGGAAGACCTCATCGAAGAGCTGGTCGGCGACATCTCGGATGAGTACGACCACGCGGTCGAAGAGGTGAAAGACCTGGGTGGCGGTCGCTTCAGGGTCGCGGCGCGCCTGCCCGTCGACGAGTTGGGGGAGTTGTTCGGGCTTTCGCTCGACGACGACGACGTCGACACGGTCGGTGGCCTGCTCACCAAGCAGCTCGGGCGTCTTCCCCAGTCCGGTTCCGTCGTCATGGTGCACGGTCTCAAGCTGACCGCAGAGCGCACGGAGGGTCGTCGAAAGAGGCTGAGCACTGTGCTGGTCGAGCGCGACGAATCGCTCATCGACGCAGAGCTCGTAGACACCACCCCGGCAGAACCAACCGAGCAGCGACCGGCGAAAGGTGCCAATCGATGAGTGAAGACAGCAGTCAGACGGCCGATTTCCGTGCGGGTTTCGTCTCGTTCGTCGGCCGCCCGAACGTGGGAAAGTCGACACTCACCAACGCACTGGTCGGCGAGAAGATCGCCATCACCAGCACAAAACCGCAGACCACCAGGCGCGCCATCCGCGGGGTCGTCCACCGACAGGACGGCCAGCTGATCCTGGTCGACACCCCGGGCATGCACCGCCCTCGCACGCTGCTCGGTGAACGACTGAATACCGTTGTGCAAGACACGCTCGGCGAGGTCGACGTCATCGGGTTCTGCGTACCAGCGGGCGAGAAGATCGGCCCGGGCGACCGCTACATCAACGAGCAGCTGGATGCGTTCCCGCGAGCCAAGAAGGTCGCCATCGTCACCAAGATCGACTCCACTTCGCGGCCCGCAGTCGCGCAGCAGCTGCAGGCCGTGTCTGAGCTTCGGGACTGGGAGGCGATCATCCCCGTCTCTGCTCTCACGAGCATCCAGCTCGACACCCTGGCCACAGAACTCATCAAACTGCTGCCCCTTTCTGAACCGCTGTACCCGTCTGACACCGTCACGGAAGAGGGGCTGGAAGCCCGCATCGCCGAGCTCATCAGGGAAGCGGCGCTCGAGGGCGTTCAGGACGAGCTGCCGCACTCGATCGCCATCACGCTCGACGACATGATCGAGCGTGATGACAAAGAGCTGGTCGAGATCTTCGCCAACCTTTACGTGGAGCGTGACAGCCAGAAGGGCATCATCATTGGCCACCATGGCAAGCGACTCGCTGAGGTCGGAGCTCGAGCGCGTGCGCAGATCGAGCCGCTCGTGGGCAAGCAGGTGTACCTGTCACTGCGCGTGAAGGTTGCCAAAGACTGGCAGCGCGACGCCAAGCAGCTGGGGCGTCTGGGCTTCTAGCGCCTGGCCGGGTCGCATACATCGCACGGATGATCTTCGTGCGCTGTGGCCCGCGCTGACCATGGCAGGCCGTAGCGTGGATACCATGTTTCGCCAGCTGACACCCCGCCAGCTCACCTTCGACGTGACACTGGCCGTTGTCTGCGTACTGTTTCGGCTGACGATCGGCATCCAGGAGCTTCCCCTCATTCCCGTGGTCACCCTCATGGCCGCGGCGCTTGCCGTGCGACGGTTGAGTCCGACAATCGCGTTGGTGATTGCCTGGGTCGGTGCCATCCTGCAGCTGTCTCTCGGGCTGGACCCAGACGTGTCCAACCTCGCCATCCCCGCAGTGCTGTACACCACGGCTTCGTACGGCTCTCCGCGCACCAGATGGGCGGGGCTGATCTCGGCTGGCGCCGGGGCGCTCGTCGCCTCGACGTACCTTGTGTGGGGCGGGCTCGCCGATGTCGCCAATTGCACGGGCGAGGGTTTCTCCGCACGCTGCCTCTCCGCCGGCATCGCCGCATACGCTGCGGGGTATGCGGGAGTCTTCCTGCTCTTCCTGGTCGGCTTCGTGCTCAGCTGGACCTTTGGGCTTCTGGCCCGCACCTGGCGCCTGGCGCGGGAGAGCAAGCGCGCGCAGGAACTGGCCGAGGCTGAACGCCTGAGCGCGCAGCAGGTCGTCGTGGTCGAGCAGGAGCGCAATCGCATCGCCAGGGACATGCACGACGTCGTGGCGCATTCCCTTGCCGTCGTGATCGCCCAGGCGGATGGCGCTCGCTATGCGCGCGAATCCGATCCTGAGGCCGTCAACACGGCGTTGGCCACCATCTCCTCCATCGCGCGGGAGGCGCTCGGCGACGTGCGGCTGCTGCTCGGGCAGTTGCGCCACAACCAGTCGGAGGGCCCGCAGCCGGTTCTGGCAGACCTCGAACGCCTGATCGAGCAGTTCGGCGCATCGGGTCTGGCGGTGAGGCGCACCGACTCTGGCGAGCAGCAGCAGCTCGCAACCGGAAGGCAGTTGGCGATCTACCGCATCGTGCAGGAGGCACTCACCAATGCTCTGCGCCACGGCGACGGTACTCGCGGTGCAGAGCTGCACTTTTCGTGGGCCGACGATGGGGTTGAGGTCACGGTCGTGAACTCGCTGGCCGACACACCGTCAACGCCGAGCGGTCTCGGGCACGGTCTCGCTGGGATGCGTGAGCGCGCGATGCTCGTGGGAGGCAGACTCACAGCAGAGCCCCGCGACGACCGCTTCGTGGTGACCGTCTGGGTACCCGGGGGTGAGCAATGAGCCGCAGGATCCGCGTGGGCCTGGTCGATGACCAGGCCCTGTTCCGAGCCGGAATCCGTATGCTCGTGTCGTCGCAGCCCGACCTGGAGTTCGTCGGCGAGGCGGGCAACGGTGTCGAGGGCATTGCGATGGCAGCACAGGCCCGCCCAGACGTGGTGCTCATGGACATCCGGATGCCCGTGATGGACGGTATCGAGTCGACGGCCGCCATCCTCTCTGGCGCGCATGAGCGCGGCGGGGCACTGCCGCGGATCATTGTGCTCACCACCTTCGACCTGGACGAGGCAGCGGCGAGGGCCATTCGTGGCGGGGCGAGCGGCTTCGTGCTGAAAGACGCAGACCCCGAGTTCCTGCTCGCCGCGATCCGCACCGTGTACGCGGGCAACTCGGTGGTCGCGGCATCGGCCACACGCGAACTCTTCGAACACTTCGGCGAACCGTCGAGAGCCGAGCACGAGCCGGAGGAGTTCCGCACCCTCACGGCTCGTGAGCGCGACATCTTCCTGCTCGCGGCGAGGGGATTGAGCAACGCGGAGATCGCGAAGGGCGAGTTCCTGAGCGAGGCAACCGTGAAAACGCACATCAGCCGCATTCTGGGCAAGCTGGGGCTGCGCGATCGAGTTCAGCTGGTGGTCTTCGCGTTCGAGCACGGTTTGGCTGGCTGACCGACATCATCCTTCGGATGTACGCGAAGCCATCCAGCGTCGGATGCGCCGGCCTCTCTCCGAAAAATAGCGTTCTGGTATGGCTTTCAATCACGCAGAAGCGGGCCTCGTCGCCCGCGTATCCCAGGTCACCAAGTCGTACGGTTCCGGCTCGTCGCTGGTCACAGCTCTCGATGGAGTCTCCATCGGCATCCGACAGGGCGAGTTCACCGCGATCATGGGGCCGAGCGGTTCAGGCAAGTCGACCCTGATGCACATCATGGCGGGCCTCGACTCGCCCACGAGCGGTCGCGCCTGGCTCGGCGACACCGACATCACCGAGCTGGGCGACACCGAACTGACCGTGCTGCGGCGCAGGCGGGTCGGATTCGTCTTCCAGTCGTTCAACCTGGTGCCCACGCTCGACGTCAGTGGAAACATCCACCTGCCGTTCGAACTCGACGGGCGGATGCCGGGCACGACCGAGCGACAGTGGATCGCGGAACTGGTGGACTCGCTGGGCATGGGTGACCGCCTCACCCACAGGCCGCACCAGCTCTCGGGCGGGCAGCAGCAGCGGGTGGCCATCGCCCGCGCGCTGGCCACCCGACCCGACCTCGTGTTCGCCGATGAGCCGACGGGCAACCTCGACTCGCGCACGGGGCGAGAGGTGCTGTCTCTGCTCGCGGCCGCCAGCTCCGGATATGGGCAGAGCATCGCCATGGTCACGCACGACCCGATCGCGGCAAGCTACGCGGATCGCATCCTGTTTCTCGCCGATGGTCGCGTCGTGGAGGAGCGGGAGCGGTCGAGCGCTGAGGAGATCAGCAGCTACATGCTGGGCATGGAGCAGAACGCATGAGCCGGGTCCGCATGACATCACAGCCGCGCGACCACCGTTCGAGCCTGATCGTCACAGCGCTCAGCGCTGCGTTCGGCGTTGCCCTCATCCAGGGAACGTCATACATGGCGACCATGATCACCGCAGACGACCTGGGCTCATCCGCCACCGTGCAGCTCATGCTCTCGATGGTGGCGGGGGCCTTCGTGGTGATCGCGGTGTACGTGGGGGCGATCGTCACAGCAAACACCTTTGCCACCATTATCGCCGGACGCGTTCGCACCATTGCGCTGATGCGGCTCGTGGGAGCGAGCGCTTCGGCACTGCGGCGCTCGGTGGCCCGGGAGGGGCTGCTGGTCGGCCTCGTGGGTTCGGGTATCGGAGCCTGTGTCGGCTTCGCCGTGACATTCCTCGGACTGCGCCTCGCAGTGGCGTCCGGGAGGGTGCCAGACGTGGAGTACACCCCAATCGAACCGGGCATCGTGCTCCCCGCCCTCTTCGTGATGGCGGCGACGTGGCTCGCGTCGTGGGTCGGATCGCGGAGGGTGCTGTCTGTGACGCCGATCCAGGCGACCGGTTCTGCACAGGAGGCCACGAGGGAGGAGTCGCTCAAGCGCCCCGTACGCAATGCCTTCGCGGCGATCCTGTTCTACGGCGGTCTCGGGATGCTTGCCCTGGGCGTTCTCCTCGGCCTCGTATCACCTCTCGGTTTCCTGGTGGCGTTCTTCGGCGGATTGATGTCGTTCACGGGTTTCGTGGTCGGCGCGCACGTCTTCATGCCACCCGTACTGCGCCTGGCGGGACGGCTGATCGGCCGAAGCCCGGCTGCACGGATGGCGGCAGAGAACGCCACCCGCTATCCGGAGCGCAGCACTCGCACGACGGTCGGCATTGTGATCGGCATCACCCTGATCACGACGTTCGCCGTCGCCTCTGAGGGCTTCATCTCCATGCTCATGGGCACGCCCGAGACTCGTCCCCAGAACGCCGAGGAGGCTTTCGGCATCCTGTTTGCCATCGTGGGCGTGTTCTCGGCCCTGATCGGGTTCTCGGCGATCATCGCCGCATTCGGAATGGTGAACAATCTCTCGCTCAGCGTGCTGCAGCGCACGAGGGAGCTGGGGCTGCTGCGCGCCCTCGGATTCACGAGCAGGCAGGTACGGGGGATGATCGTCGCGGAGAGCGCGCAACTGACCCTCGCGGCTGTCGGGCTCGGCCTGGCCCTCGGGATCGTCTACGGGTGGGCCGGCGCTCAGTCGTTGCTCGGAAAGCTCGGTGAGGCCGTGATCTGGCCGACCGTGCCGTGGCCGCTGCTGCTGGCCGTGGCGCTGGGGGCCGCGATTCTCACGTTCGGTGCGGCACAGGTGCCGGCTCGCCGTGCGACTCGGGTGTCTCCGGTGACTGCGCTGACGATCGAATGATGGCCAACGCGGGTCATCGGCTGCAGCGGTGGCGACTGTCGCCTGACCATCGCTTCAGCCTCATCGTCACGAGCCTGAGCGGCGCGTTCGGTGTCGCCCTGATCCAGAGCACATCTCATCTGGCTGCCATTGTCGCGGCAGACGAGATCAGTTCGCGCGAGTCAGCACAGCTGGCCCTGGCGCTGGTGTCTGGGGTGTTCATCGTCATCGCCGTCTATGTGAGTGCGATCGTCACCGCCAACACGTTCGCCACCATCGTGGCTGCGCGGGCGAGGTCGATCGCCCTGATGCGCCTGATCGGTTCGAGTGCCTCAGCACTGCGTCGGTCGATCACGCGGGAGGGACTTGCCGTTGGGCTCCTGGGGTCACTCCTCGGTGGTGCCACAGGGCTTGCGCTCGCCACCCTCGGCCTCGGCTGGGGAATCGGCGCCGGGCTTCTTCCCGAGCTCGACTACGTGCCCATCGACCCGCTCGTGTCGCTTCCTCTGGTTGTCGTCGCGTGTTCCACCTGGGCTGCGTCGTGGGTGGGATCGCGGAAGGTCTTGGGCGTCACGCCCCTGCAGGCCGTGGGCAGTGCCGTCGAGGCGACACGAGAGGAGACCATCAGGAGGCCTGTCCGCACCGTGGGCGCCGGTCTTATGTTCTTTGGCGGCCTGCTCGTGCTGGCGGGCGGAGTGGTCGTCGGGCTGCAGTCCCCATTCGGCTTCGTGATCGCCTTCTTCGGGGGCATCCTGTCGTTCTCCGGTGTGGTGAACGGGGCTCATGTCGTGATGCCTCCCGCTCTTCGATTGGTCGGACGGATGCTCGGGCGATCGCCGTCCGCGCGTCTCGCCTCCCTCAACGCGCTGCGTTATCCGCTGAGGAGCACGAGGGCCACCATCGGCCTGGTGATCGGCGTGACCCTCGTCACGACGTTCGCGGTCGCTGCGCAGGGCTACGCCGACATGATCTCCGCGGCGCGCCTGCGGGAGCCCGAGAGCTACCAGCACGTCGATGGGATTCTCGGTCTCACCCTCGGGGTGTTCTCCGTGCTGATCGGGTTCTCCGCGCTCATTGCTGCGCTCGGCATGGTCAACAACCTGTCTCTGGGTGTGCTGCAGCGCAGGAGGGAGCTCGGGCTGTTGCGTGCCTTGGGCTTCACGGCTCGACAGGTGCGTCGCATGATTCTCGTTGAGAGTGCTCAACTCACGGTGGCGGCCGTTGCCCTCGGGGTGGTTCTCGGTGTCGGTTACGGCTGGGCGGGTGCTCAATCGCTGCTCGGTTCCGTGCACGGGAGTCCCGGCCTGGTCTGGCCCTCTATGCCATGGCCGCTGCTGGCGGCCTTGTCGATCGGGGCACCTGCGCTCATCTTGGTTGCTGCTTACCTGCCCGCCGCGAGGGCGACGACCGAGTCGCCCGTTCTGGCTCTGTCGAGCGTCTAGGGGCCGCGCTACTGACCGACGGGCCGAAGTGCTGAACGGATCGCGACAACACCCTCACCGTGCACGTCGTCCACATAGTCCTGGAGGCTGCCATCGTCGTAGATGACCGTCACGAACAGGTAGCCGTTGGAGGTCCACGACGACAGTTGCGGCACGGCGGTGTCTGATGCCAGGGCATCCTGTACCGCCACCAGAGCCGCCTCGTCATTGTCGCCGGCATTGGTCGGGTCGTCGAGGGGGTCTGGCTGCACCATGGGGTCGTAGAGCGCGAGCATGATGGGCGGGGCTGTCACGGTGAATTGCCTGCCGTTCCATTCACCCTGCAGCGCGTAGGCTCCCCACGTGGTTCCGTTCGCGGACTCCGACCCTTCCACGTCGTCCCAGGTCCAGTTGGTGATGTCCGGCCCTGAGCACTGCGGCGGGTACGACTCGGCCACGGCACCGAGGCAGAACATCGCGGGGCCACCATCCTGTTGCAGTACCGTGCCCGTACCGAGCACTTCGCCGCTGGCCGGCGGTGCTGCGGGAGGATCGAAACTGACGCCGCCGTTGCCGCCCGGGTGCGCGATGGGGGAGCCACACGCCGTGACGAGCAGGGCCGCACCGGCCGCCGCGACGAGGGATGCATACAGTCGCCTGTTCATGGTTTCAGTGTGGGAGAAACAATCTCGCAGCACCACCCAACGATTGGCGCGTTTGCGGCGTCAGGGTGGGACGGGGTGAATTTTTGGACTCAGCGAAACAATTGCCCTCCGAGGGTGTGAAGTGCAGTAACCTCAGAACGCGATCCGACCAGACCGGTCGAGCACCATTCCGGAGGCGCGCTTCGGAACTCGCCCCCCAACCCTCCACCTGAGAACGGACCCATGCCGAACAACGCCACAACACTCGCCACCCGATCACAGCGACTTGACGCACTGCCGTTCACGCGGGAACACCGAAAGGTGCTCGTGGGGTCTGGCCTCGGCTGGGCACTCGATGCGATGGATGTCGGCCTCATCTCTTTTGTGCTCGCACAATTGGCGGTCCAGTGGAATGCGACCAGCGTCGAGCTTTCGCTGATCGCGTCGTCCGGGTTCGTGGGGATGGCTATCGGCGCTGCGTTCGGCGGCCTGCTCGCAGACCGGATCGGCCGCAGGTATGTCTTTGCGCTGACGCTCCTTGTGTACGGCCTGGCGACGGGAGCTTCGGCACTCGCGGGCACGGTCGCTGTTCTCATCGCCCTGCGCTTCGTGGTAGGTCTGGGTCTCGGCGCCGAGCTGCCCGTTGCGTCGACTCTGGTGAGCGAGTTCGCGCCGCCACGCATCCGTGGCCGCATCATCGTGATCCTCGAATCGTTCTGGGCGGTCGGCTGGACGGCAGCCGCCGTGATCGGGTACCTGGTTGTTCCGCTCTCCTCTGACGGCTGGCGGTGGGCACTGCTCATCGGTGCGGCCCCCGCGCTGTACTCCGTCGTCATCCGCTTGGGACTTCCGGAGTCTGTTCGGTTCCTCGAGGGGCGCGGTCGGTTCTCGGAGGCGGATGCCACGGTGCGGCGCTTCGAGGCGTCCGCAGGCATGCGTTCCATCGCCAGTGAGCGGGAGTTCGCAGCCGCCTCGGTGTCTGCACCCCCGCGCAAGCCCGTTCGCGAACTGTTCTCGGCGCAGTACCGTGGCCGCACTGTCGCGCTGTGGCTCGTGTGGTTCTGCGTCAACTTCTCGTACTACGGGGCTTTCATCTGGCTTCCCACGATCCTTGTCGCATCTGGCTTCTCCCTCATCCGCTCGTTCGAGTACACGCTCATCATCACCCTCGCGCAGCTTCCCGGCTACGCGGTTTCGGCGTGGCTGATCGAGAAGTGGGGCAGGCGCATGACCCTTGCTGTGTTCCTCATCGGTTCTGCGGCGTCGGCCGCCGCCTTCGGTTTTGCGGGAGACCTGACCCAGGTCATCGTCAGCGGCATGCTGCTGTCGTTCTTCAACCTCGGCGCCTGGGGTGCCCTCTACGCGGTGACGCCCGAGCTCTACCCGACGGCCATGCGTGCCACTGGTGCGGGGTGGGCAGCGGGCATCGGGCGGTTGGCATCCATCATCGCCCCACTGGTGGTGCCGTTCCTGCACCAGGGAAGCGGCACGGTCGTGCTCTTCGCTGTGTTCGCCGCGTTCTTCGCGGCCGCAGCGTTCGGGGCCTTCCGCCTGCCCGAGCTGAAGGGGCAACCGCTCGAAGACTGACTGTCTCACGGTCAGCGTCACAGTTCGGTAGCAAAACGGGGGAGCGCGTCGATGCCACCGGCCGCTCGATGGTAGCCTGAGTGCGTGTTGTTCGGTCTGCTCCTCCTTAGCTGCCGCGACGAGTCCTAACCCAGGCCTCCCTCGTCGCGGAGTTTGTCGTTGGCTGAGTAGACCAGGTTAGGGGCCCACAAGGCCTGCAAAGGAGCAGCGAGAGCACAATGGAGAACACGCAAAGACCATCGGCCATGCCGATTCACAAGTACCGCCCGTTTCACGAGGTACTCAACGTCGATCTGCCAGATCGTACCTGGCCATCCAAGCGAATCACCCAGGCACCACGGTGGTGCGCCGTCGACCTTCGCGACGGCAACCAGGCGCTCATCGACCCGATGAGCCCAGAGCGCAAGCGCATCATGTTCGACCTGCTGGTGCGCATGGGCTTCAAGGAGATCGAGGTCGGCTTCCCCTCGGCGAGTCAGACCGATTTCGATTTCGTCCGCACCCTCATCGAAGAGAACCTGATTCCCGACGACGTCACGATCCAGGTGCTCACGCAGGCGCGTGAGGCCCTGATCAACCGCACGTACGAATCGCTGCGTGGGGCCAAGCGCGCCATTGTTCACCTCTACAACTCGACGAGTGTGCTGCAGCGCGAAGTGGTCTTCCGTACCGACAAGCAGGGCATCATCGACATCGCGCTCGAGGGAGCCCGGCTCTGCAGGGCCGCAGAGCCGCTTGCCCCGGGCACTGAGATCTTCTACGAGTACTCGCCAGAGAGCTATACGGGTACTGAGCTGGAGTTCGCCGTCGACGTGTGCAACCAGGTGATCGAAGTCTTCGAGCCGACGCCGGAACGCAAGGTCATCATCAATCTGCCTGCAACGGTCGAGATGGCGACTCCCAATGTCTATGCAGACTCCATCGAGTGGATGTCGCGTCACCTCGCGCACCGCGAGAACGTGATTCTGAGCCTGCACCCGCATAACGACCGCGGAACCGCGGTGGCGGCGGCAGAGCTCGGGTACATGGCCGGGGCAGACCGCATCGAGGGCTGCCTCTTCGGCAATGGCGAGCGCACAGGCAACGTCGACCTGGTGGCGCTCGGTATCAACCTCTTCACGCAGGGGATCGATCCGCAGCTCGACTTCAGCAACCTTGACGAGATCAAGCGCACGGCGGAGCACTGCAACCAGCTGAAGGTTCACGAGCGCAGCCCGTGGGCGGGCGACCTCGTGTACACCGCCTTCAGTGGGTCGCATCAGGATGCGATCAAGAAGGGCTTCGAGGCGATGGAGGCTCGCGCCGAGGCGGAGGGCGTGAGCGTCGACGACCTCGTGTGGGCCGTGCCGTACCTGCCTGTCGACCCGAAAGACCTCGGCAGGAGCTACGAGGCTGTGATCCGCGTGAACTCGCAGTCCGGTAAGGGAGGCGTCGCGTACTTGTTGAAGACCGACCACGCCCTCGACCTTCCGCGGCGCCTGCAGATCGAGTTCAGCGGCGTCGTGCAGGCGAAGACCGACGCAGAGGGCGGTGAGGTGACCAGTCAGGAGATCTGGGAGATCTTCAACGACGAGTATCTTCCTGCCACGGACGTCGGCGACAAGTGGGGGCGCTACGAGTTGCTGCGCACGCAGACCTCGAGCAACCTCTCTGGGTCGGTGAAGCTGCACGCAGACCTTCGCGTGGGCGACAGCGAGATCTCTGTCGAGTCCTCAGGCAATGGCCCTGTCGACGCGTTCCTGCAGGTTCTCGCCGCGCAGGGGCTCGACGTCAAGCTGTTCGACTATGTCGAGCACGCGATGGGTTCGGGAGGTGACGCCTTCGCCGCCGCCTACGTTGAGCTGGGTGTGAGCGGCAAGACCCTCTGGGGTGTCGGCATCGATCCGGACATCGCGACGGCATCGCTGAAGGCGATCGTGTCTGCGGTGAACCGTGCGATCCGCGCCCAGGAGAACGAGTCTTCCAAGAAGTTGGTCGCTGCCGTCTAGGGGTTAAGTCCCGCCAGGAATTCCGCGAACGTGCCGGTACCGTATCGATGGTCCGGCGCGAGGTGGGTGCCGTTCGCGTATGCGGCGAACGACCGCCCGGGAAGCTTCAGCGGAACGATCCTGCGTCGGCGACCCGTGCCAGCAAGGTACTGTCGTGCCAGATCCGCGCTGGTCACAACTTCAGGACCACCGATGTCGGCCGCACGCCCTGCCGGGGCAGCGAGCGCCAACTCCGCCAACCTGGTCGCGACGTCGTGCGTCGAGATCGGCTGGAACGAACACGCTGGTGTGAACAGGACGGGCAGCCACCGCTGCGCCCGGAAGACCCCGTGCACCAGGTCGTGGAACTGGGTCGCGCGCAGGATCGTCGAGTCGATGCTGGAGGCCTCGACAAGTTCCTCCACCTGGAGCTTGAGGCGGTAGTAGGGGAGCGGATGGCGGTCGACCCCGACGATCGAGATGTACACCAGGTGCTGGACGCCGGCGCGCTCGGCGGCCGCCAGCAACTGCTTGGCCGCCGTGACATCCGTTCGCCCGTCTGTGGCGCAGTGGATCACGGTTCGGATGCCCGCGAGCGCCTCATCGAGGCCGGTTCCCGACCTGAGGTCGCCGACCGCCCTGCCGTCACCCGCCTTTCGGGACAGTACTCGCACCGTGGATCCCTGTGCTCTCAGCGTGTCAACGAGTGGACGGCCCAGGGAGCCCGTGCCCCCTGTGACGAGAATTGTGTCAGTCACACTCACATTCTGCCCCTGCGGCGTGGGCGAGCTGTGCCTCCCAGCCATTCCCGCGTCTGCAACCGATAATTGATGCATGCCCCTGTACCGTGACGAAGTCGTCGTGCTTCGCACCCACAAGCTCGGTGAGGCCGATCGCATCGTCACGATGCTCTCGCGCAACCACGGCAAGATCCGGGCCGTCGCGAAGGGGGTGCGGCGCACGGCGTCGAAGTTCGGTTCCCGCCTCGAGCCGTTCATGGTCGCGGACGCGCAGTTCTACGAGGGGCGATCGCTCGACATCATCACGCAGGCAGAATCGATCGGCTCGTATGGTGCTGCGATCACCGCGGACTACGGGAGCTATACCGCAGCGAGCGCCATGGTGGAGACGGTTGACAAGTTGACGGAAGACATCGGCAGCCTGCAGCAGTACCTGCTGCTGGTCGGTGCGCTTCGTTCCCTATCCAGAAGGGAGCACGGTGCCAGCCTCACGCTCGACTCGTTCCTCCTGCGGTCGCTGGCGATCGCAGGGTGGGCTCCGAGCTTTCACGACTGCGCCATGACCGGCGCACCCGGGCCACACACGGCTTTCGTGGTGCAGCTCGGCGGTGTCGTGGCTGACGAGGTCGCGCCACCGGGAGCGCCGCGCCTGGATCCGGCCGTACTCACCCTGTTGTCAGCGTTGCTCACGGGCGACTGGCCTACAGCGGAGGCCGCCGATGAGCGCAGCAGGAGCCAGGCCAGCGGCATCGTTGCCGCGTACACCCAATTCCACCTGGAGCGGAAGCTGCGATCACTGGATCACGTTGACCGCACCCAGCAGGCACCCGATCTCGTCGAGGAGCGAAAGCAGTGACCCCGGTTCAGAAGACTCACCGCGACGCCGTCGACTTCAAGCCCATCGACTGGACGGGCATCTACCCTCCGAAGCTTCCACCCGCTGCGGTTCCTGAGCACGTGGCGATCGTGATGGACGGCAACGGCCGGTGGGCCAACTCACGCGGGCTCACGCGCGTCGAGGGGCACAAGGCGGGGGAGGCCGCTCTGCTCGATGTTGTCGCGGGCGCGATCCAGCTCGGAGTGAAGCACCTCAGCGTCTACGCGTTCTCCACCGAGAACTGGAAGCGTTCACCAGACGAGGTGCGGTTCCTGATGGGGTTCAATCGTGAAGTGCTGCACAGGCGCAGGGACC
>Ga0180215_1003574_pt1 | contig 14483 bp, 7 predicted proteins | sample eDN3rd37CBELigBY_FD_128871 | JGI IMG/M metagenome (GOLD analysis project Ga0180215, IMG submission 128871) | Enriched backyard soil microbial communities from Emeryville, California, USA - eDNA 3rd pass 37_C BE-Lig BY (version 2) (version 2) | ecosystem: Environmental > Terrestrial > Soil >...
AGTGGCAGGCGGATTCAGCACTAGGTACAATCGACGGCAACGGCCTGTTTACGGCAGGCGGTACGGCGGGCGAAGTGACGGTAACCGCCACAGCAGGCTCCGCGGCTGGAACGGGCAAGATTGAAGTGATCGATCAATTGACCGAGCTTAAATTCCCGGATGCGGTGAAAACGTACTCTTCTGGACAGACAGTCACGCTGCAGGTAACAGCGCTTCGTGACGGGCAAGTCGTGCAAGCAAGCAATGACAGCTTGCAGTGGCGAGTTGAAGGAGATATTGGAGAGATCGGTGCCGGAGGTGTATTCAAAGCGACTGAACAATCAGGCAAGAGCGGCAAAATATACGCAAGCTACGGAAATGTAGAAGCCTCCTTCGAGGTGAATGTCGGCCTTCCGCCGGTGATGCTGGAGGACTTTGAGAACGGCCTCGCCAATTATTCGGCAGGCAGCGCTGCGGCCGTATCTGTCACGATTGGCGAAACGGCGGATCAAGACTTCATTCGCAACGGCAATAAGGCGCTTAAGCTTTCCTACGATTTTACCGGCAAGACGGGAACATCAGGCGCTTATTTGCAAATCGCATCAAGCGGCAAGGCCATTGCTATTCCGGGTTATCCGGAGAAAATCGGCATGTGGGTATATGGGGACGGCAACACGCATTGGCTGCGCGCCCAGCTGCGCGACGGCGACAACAAGGCGATTCCAATCGACTTTACCGATCAGTCGGTCGGCGTGAACTGGACGGGCTGGCGCTATGTCGAAGCGGCTGTTCCGTCAGGACGCAGCACGCCTCTGACGATGGATATGCCTGTCCGTTACATGGAGACGAGCAATCTGAAGAAGGATTCCGGCGCGATTTATATCGACGATATTCGCGCGGTATACGGTCCTCTGAATGAGGATCATGAGCCGCCGGTTATTACTTCCATCTATCCGCTTGAAGATGCGATGGTAGATACCGCTGTGCCGAACATTACGATTACAGCGGAGGATGCTGGCTACGACAAGGAGCAGCATCCCGGCACAACGCTTATCGACCAAGATAAAATCCGGTTGTATGTAGACGGGCAGCAGGTGAACTTCGGCTTCTACCCGCCGGCGGGCAGAATCAGCTATAAGCCGACGGAGCCGCTGTCTGAAGGGCGGCATCATGTCAAAGTGGCCGTTCGCGATATGGATGGCAATCAGACGATCAAAGAATGGTATTTCAAGGTGAATTTAGGATCGCCTTATTATGAATACCGTATCGATGAAGAGCAGCTTAGCGGACAGCAGCATCTGCTCGATATTTCGGCTGCAGGCGCGGATCGGTTGAATGCAGGCTTACTGGAAATTACGTATACGCCAGGCGCGCTGCGCGGCTTTGAGCTCATCCCGAATGCCAAGCTTAACAGCAGCCAAGTGAAGCTTGAGGTTGATGAGAGCCAGTCGCTGCTTCGCCTAACTTTGAGCCATATTGCCGGATCCGGGCTGAAGGCCGACGATCTGCTCGCTCAAATCTCTTATAAAGTAAATCCGGAAGCGTTCGGTCCTTATACATTGGAGCAGATAGCCGGCAATCCGGCAGTAACGGTGAAGCTGTATGTTCGAACCGCTACGGTTGAGACTGCAGGCGAGCCGAACAAAACGGTCAACTACAGCGGAGATACGCTGGAGGCGACAATTAAGCCAAGCTATAAGCTGACTTGGGATCCTTATGCGACGGCAATGGGCCAAGAGGCATCCTTTGCAATCGTTGATGCGGCTTCAGGAGCGGCTGTAGAAGGCGCAGGATTGCTGCTTAACGGCGTGCCGCTGAGCGACGCGAGCTCGAATGCGGCAGGAATTGCGGCTTCGGCGCTGGCGACGGCTGCAGCCGGAAGCTATAAGCTGCAAGCATTCAAGGACAACCGTTACAGTGCGGTTATGTCCTTCGTTGTCGCAGCTCAAGCAGGCACCGAGCTGCCAAGCAATATTAGCGTGACGATGGGCAACGACGCGGCAACCTCGCGCAACTTGACGTGGCATACGAATCCTTCCGTAACGGATACGATCGTCGAGTACGTCAAGAAGAATGAATTTACCGGCTTTGACGGAGACAATGTGATCCGTCATACAGGCGCAAGCAGCCTGTACACGACTAATAATGACGGCACCATTCGTGTGCATAAAGCGGCGCTAACGGGTCTTGCGCCGGGCACGGAATACGTATATCGAGTTGGCGACGGCGCTGCGCGGGTTAGCGCGCAAGGAGTGCTCCGTACAAGCGAAGCGGATCCTGAGGCGGTCAAGTTCCTCTTTATCGGCGACTCTCAAGCCGATAAGCTTGCCGGCTTCGAGTTGTGGGGCGATACGCTGGAAGCAGCCTTCGGCGATATGCCGGACGCGGATATGCTCGTTCATGCAGGCGATATGGTCGACAAAGGCTATGAGCAGGAGCAATGGAACTGGTGGTTCCAGACCGCTCAGAGCCAATTGCTGAATACGACGCTTATTCCGATCATCGGCAACCATGAGGTTATGGGCAACAACGGAAACGGCGACTATTTGGCGCAGTTCAACAATCCTGACAACGGTTCGGCCGCTGCGAAGGGCACTACGTTCTCCTACGATATCGGCGACACCCATTTTGTCGTGCTGAATACCGAAATGGGGCCGTCAGGAATCGACGAGCAGGCGGCTTGGCTGAAGGCCGATCTGGCGAAGTCCGACAAGAAATGGACGATCGTGTTTTTCCACCAAGGGCCTTACGGCAGCATCTATTCCAACGAAAAGGTGCAAAGCACTTGGGTGCCGATCTTTGATCAATATGGCGTTGACCTCGTCATGAACGGCCATGATCATATTTATATGCGCACCTTTACGATGAACGGCGGCGCAGCTGCCCAGGATGGCGAGACCGGCACGCTCTATATGGTCGGCGGATCCTCCGGGCCTAAATTTTACGGCTTGACGGTACGTCCATGGCAGGACGTTGTGTACACGGAAGAAAAGCAAATTTATACGAAGGTTGAAGTAACGAATGACCAAATCGAGGTCGTCGTCAAAACGAAGGAGGGCCAAGAGGTCGACCGGTTCCAAATCGCGAAGGCGGAAGCGGAATCGGTGCATATTAAACCGGCAGGCTCAACGCTTGAGGTAGGCGGCAAGCTGCAGCTGGAAGCGAGCGTGCAGCCGGAAGGCGCGACACAGAAAGGCATTGTCTGGTCGCTTGCATCGGAAGGCGCTTCGGCTATTATCGCATTGTCCGAGACAGGCGAGGTTACGGGTCTGAAGGAAGGCAAAGCGACAGTACGCGCTTCAATCAAAGGAAATCCGCAGGTTTGGAGCGAAATCGAGCTTGAAGTCGTCAAGCCTTCTACGGGGCCGGAGCCAACTCCGACAACAACACCGGAGCCGACCGCAACGCCGGGACCGACAACAACGCCGGCGCCAACGGTAACGCCAGCGCCGACTGCAACGCCTGGCCAGCCTCAGACAGGCGCAGTTACGATTAGCGAATCGGAGCTGACAGCTTCGGGCTCGAACGTGGTTATTTCAACGAATCAAGCCATTGAGGAGCTCCGCCTCCCAGGCCGTGCTGCCGAGCTTCTCAAGCAGCGCTCCTTGACTGTTAAGGCTGCTAATCTGAACGTGACGATTCCATCGTCGGTTCTTAGCCAGCTAAGCGGACAAGTGTCTGCCGGCCAACTGGCGGGCAGCACGATTACGCTGCGGATGACTCCATGGCAGGGCGTTGACGAGCAGGAGCTGCTCAAGAAGGCTGGCTCTGCGGAGGGAGCGACGCTAACTGCGCTGCATGGCGGCATGACAGTTAGACTAGTTCTCACGACAGCGGACAAGGATACTTTTGAAGCGGGCCGAGCAGACGGCTCCATTCTGATCGAGCTGCAAGCGGGCGCCAAGTGGGACGCTGCGGTGACTGGACTGTACGAGCTTACGGCTGACGGCAAGCTCCGTTACGCCGGCGGACAAATGGACGGCGGCTCGTTCAAGGCGGACGTACCGGTTCAAGGCGACTATATTGTTCTCAGCTACGATAAACGGTTTGCGGACGTCCCTGAAAGGCACTGGGCTTACGATACGATACGCGAGCTGGCTGCCAAAGGCTTGGTCAACGGCGTAACTGCGGAGCAGTTCAATCCGGGACGCGAGGTGACGAGAGCGGAGTTTACAGTTATGCTCGTTCGATTGCTCGGACTGGAGCAGACAGGTGAAGCGTCCTTTAACGATGTGCCCGCTGACAGCTGGTATGCAGGCGCAATTGCCGCAGCCGCTAAAGCAGGCATTATCAACGGCAAATCCGACTCCGTCTTTGCGCCGGATGCGGAAATTCAGCGCCAGGAGATGGCGGTTATTATGATGCGGGCGTACGCTTATGCGAGCGGCAAAGCGGCCGACAGCTCAGGCGGAGCCCCATTCAAAGATATGGGCCAAGCGGCGGATTGGGCGCAGGCGGCTATATCGGCAGCTTACGATTCAGGCCTTATTAACGGGCGCTCCGAAACGAGATTCGATCCGTCGGGCCAAGGCACTCGCGCCGAAAGCTCGCAGCTGCTGCTTAATTTGTATAAGAAGCTTCAATAACCGGCAACTCTAACGAAAACACCGTGCATACAGCTCAAATGAGCTCCTTGCATGGTGTTTTTTTCGATTATGCCATACTAGAGGATTTTACCCCCTTATCATCGAAATGTGATTCTTATGTAAACGGATTCCCGCTTATATAATCGGAAGTACAACGAGGCTATTCAAAGAAAAAACAATACAAGTCGGGAGGTCCACAATGAAAAAAGTATTAACTTTAGTACTCATGTTAGTGGTAGCCGCTTCAACCGTCCTTGCCGCATGCGGCAGCGATAACAAAGGAAACAACGGCAATGCGACCAATCAGCCGGGCAACACTGACGCGCCGGCGACAACAGCTCCGACAGCGGAGCCTGAGAAGGTTGAGCCGTTTTCCGTTTCACTTCGTCACATTCAAATCGGGGAATCCACAAAGTTCCGCAAAGCCATCTTGGATGACGTTGTTAAGAAAACAGAAGACGAAATTCCTGGCTTGACGTTTGAGTTGGACGGCCTTGAAGATCAGGTGAACCGCTTTACAAAGCTTCCTGCTGAAATGGCAGCAGGCAGACCGCCAATCGTATTCGACTTGTTCGGCGGCGCCGGCGATGCTTTGAAGTATGCGGCAGCAGGCAGGCTGCTTGATCTGACGCCAATTCTTGAAGAACTGGGACTTTCGGATAGGTTCTTGAACCTTGGCCAATTTACGCTAGACGGCAAAGTGTACGGCTTGCCAATCGGCGGTAATACGGAAGGCTTCTACTATAATGAAGTGCTGTTCGAAAAGTACGGCTTGAAAGAGCCGACTACTTGGGAAGAGCTTGAGCTGGCAGCCGAAACACTGAAGAGCAACGGCATTACGCCATTTGCGATGGGCTCGAAAGGCGCATGGGTGCCGCTTATGCTCGTGAACACGCTGATCGGCCGCTATGCTGGTCCTGAAGCGATCGACGGATTCCCGGCAGGCACGCAGGCTTGGAATGCTCCTGAAGTCGTGAACGCATTGACGAAGTACGAGGAATGGATCAAGAAAGGTTATTTTACAAAAGGCGAGCTTGGCTATGAGTATGCGGATATGTTGAACGATTTTGTATCGGGCAAAGCAGGCATGATGTTTGACGGCAGCTGGCGCTCCTCCGTATTCAAGGATCAAGAGCAAGCGGGCGAATTGACTGGCAAAGTCGGCTTCTTCGCAATGCCGGCCGTACCTGGCGGCAAAGGCGATCAAACATTTGTTAACGGCAACTACAGCAACGGCTACGGTTTCTCTGCAAAAGCAAACGAAAACGAGCTGAAAGCCATTAAAGCATTTATTAAAAACCTGTACAACGACGAAATGCAGCTTCGCGGCTTGCTTGAAGACGGCGTTCTGCCATCCATCAAGCTGTCCGATGAAGCCATCGCTAAAGTTGACGACAGGATCAGCACGAAGGTTATGAATATTCTCGGCGCTTCCGGCGGAGCATTCTCGCACTATGACTCCACTGTGCCATCTGAGGTTTACAGTGAGTCCGAGAGCCAAATTCATAAGCTGATTGCAGGCAAAGCGACGTCGCAGGAAGTTGCGGATGCGCTTCAAAAGGTACAGGAAACAGCTAACAGCAGACCGGCAGAATAATAAGTAATGCGGTTGAGCGCCGTCGCACTGTAGCGGCGGCGCTCTTAATTCTAAGGGAGAAATGGGGATAGCGCATGAAACAAACATTAAGAAACCCTGCAGTGTATGCACTGTTTATTATACCAACATTGGCGCTCTATTGTTTATTCTTCATTTATCCGATGATTACGTCCTCATACTATGCTTTTACGGATTGGAATGGCTTGGACAATTACAAATTCATAGGTCTAAAAAACTTCGCAGACGTATTCAGTGACCCGGATTTCAGAAGCGCAATTGTAAACAATATCATTTTTATTCTATTTGCAGTATTTGTTCAGGTGCCGCTCATCATTATCATGGCGATATTGATTGGGAGCGTAAAGCGTCTGCAAGGCTTTTATAAGACAACTGTATTTATTCCTTCGATTCTGTCCACAGCGGTAATCGGCATCCTGTGGGGTTTCATCTATCATCCGGAAATAGGTCCTTTAAACACATTTTTAAGGCTGTTCGGAATTGAAAATATTTATTGGCTGGCGGATGAGAAATGGGCGATGCCTGCGGTTCTTTTCGTCAATGCGTGGCAATGGATGGGTTTCTATATCGTAATTGTACTGGCTTCTATTCTGGCGCTGCCGAAGGAATTGAATGAAGCGGCCGCAATAGACGGCGCAACCGGATTTCAACGCGCCATTTATATTACGGTTCCGCTCATTAAACCGATTATTTCCGTTATTATGATGCTTTCGATCGCAGGCGCTATGCGTGTCGTCGATATCGTTCTCGTTATGACGAAGGGCGGTCCTGTCGGCGCGACGGAGGTTATGGCTTCTTATCTCGTAAAGGAGGCGATGGGCGTCAATCCAAATTACGGACTAGGTACAGCTATCTCGCTTATCATATTTGCATTTGCCCTTATTTTAACAGCGCTCTATCAGATGTCGTTCGGAAGATCCGAGAAAGGAGATGTGTCCTAGTGCGAACATTGAAACGAATATTGCCGCACGCTGTGCTGCTCACCTATATTGCGCTCATTTTATTTCCATTCGTATTCGTTCTGTTCTCGTCCTTGAAGGAAAGCAATATAGAGATCGCGGCACATCCTTTTTCGCCTCCTACGGAACTGTATTTCAAAAATTATGTTGAAGCATGGGTGAAAGCAAAAATTAACGTCTACTTCTTCAACAGCTTGTATCTAGCGACAACGTCCGCAATCGTCGGCGTGCTGCTATCGGCGGCAACGGCATTTGCAATTACGCGCATGAAGTTTATTAAAATGAGCAAAGCGCTGTATCAGTTTGTATTGCTTGGCATGCTTATTCCGGGCAACGTGCTTTTTATCGCGCAATATATTCTGGTCATGAATTTGGGCATTTTGAACACGCATTGGGCGTTGTTCCTGCCTTATACGGCCGGCGCGCTGCCGCTTAGCGTACTGCTCATTTCCGCTTTCATGAAGTCGATCCCTAATGAGCTGGAGGAAGCGGCGATTATGGACGGATTGAGCTCGATGGGATTGTTTGCTAAAATTGTTTTACCTATTACTATGCCAGCGTTAGTTACGGTGTTTATCGTGAATTTCCTGGGTTCGTGGAATGAATATTTATTGGCTAACTTCTTTATTAGCAAGGACGCGCTCCGAACGCTTCCGACCGGTATGGTAGGATTTAGAGATACCTTCAAGACGGATTACAAATTAATTAGTACAGGTATTGTGTTTAGCGTAACGCCGGTATTGCTGCTATACGCATTCCTTCAGGAGAAAATTATCGAGGGCGTGACGGCGGGAAGCGTGAAAGGCTAACAGATAGAAGGGCAGTGATGCTACCGTATGTCGCTAAGAGTTAAATTATTCACTGCATTTGTCGGTTTCATTATACTTCCGCTGCTTGTGCTGGGCATTGTCGCCTATCAAATCGCTTCTAACATGACGGAGGAACGATATTCGCAGCATACGGAGCTTACGCTGCGCGCGCTCGTGCATAGCGTTGACTTTGTGTTCGCTGAAATGAATAAGGTGACCGACAGCACGATCGCGAGCCGGGCCATTCAGGAGGCGCTCTCCAATACACAGGGCTCGGAGGAAATTCATGAGATCGATTATTTGGAGCTGAATGAGGTTCAGCGAAACTTTCGGGAGCTGCTCGTCAATCATCCTTCTGTCAGCTTTGCCTTTATGTACACGCTTTATAATGAAAAGATCAATACGTTGTTTACGAAAGGCAGCTTTACGGCAATGCCGTTCGAGACGTTCAAGCAGCAGCCTATCTACGCCAAGGTGCTTGAACGGAGAGGCTTGCCGGTATGGGTAGGCCCGTTCGAGTATCCCGAGCTTACCGGCAGCGAGCCTGTATTTACGCAAATTCGCGTCGTGAAGGATATTGAGACGCTGCGCGACAAGGGCATATTGCTGGTGCAAATTAAAAACTCCGGCATTGACGCTATTTTTCGCTATTTTCGCTTTAATCAAGAGCAGTACGAGACGCAGTTTTTTATCGTGAACAAGGACGGATTAATATTATATGACAGCGGCGATCGGCTGCTGGGACAAAATTTGAATGAGCTGGCCAGCAATATCCATTGGGAAGGCAGCTATCGAAGCGACCGGATGATGTTCGAAGGACAGGATACGATACTGTCCAGCATCGACTTGGGCAATGACGAGAAGTGGAGGCTTGTGTCCGTTACTTCTTGGAGCTCGCTCGCTGGAGAGATGGCGCTGTTCGCAGGCGGAATCGCCGGCATTATTTTATTCTGTCTTCTGCTTGCCTGCGCGTTTATTTTGTTCTTCGCCAATCGCATTGCGAAATCGATCGTTCAGACGGTCCGCGTCATGAGCGAGGTAGAGCGCGGCAACTTGAAGGCGCGTGTCCCGGTTAGCGGCAATGACGAGACGAGCCTGCTTTCCCGCGGCTTTAACAGTCTCGTTCACCGGCTGGAGGGGCTGCTGGAGGAAGTGAAACAGCAGCATGAGCGGAAAATGGAGGCGGAGATGACAGCGCTTCAGGCGCAGATCAAGCCGCATTTTCTATTCAATGCGCTGGAATCGATCAATGTGCTCGCCATTCAGAATCAAGGCCGCAAGGTCAGTCAAATGGTGGCGCGGCTTGGCAATATTTTGCGCATCAGCATTCAGCAAAAGGAAGAAATAACGGTCGAGCAAGAGCTGGAGCATTTGAGAAGCTATCTGGAAATTCAGAAATTCCGCTTCGAGGAGCTGTTCAACTACGATATTGAAATTCCGCCGCAGCTAATGTCATGCAAGATTTTGAAGCTGACGCTGCAGCCGCTTGTCGAGAACAGCATTCAGCATGGCTTTGAAGGCATTGAATATATGGGGCATATCCGCGTCTGGGCGGAGGAGGAAGAGGAGCGCGTCGTATTTTATATAGAGGACAACGGCATTGGAATGGCTGCCGAGCAGCTTGCCAAGTTCAAATACATGCAGGAGATGCTGCCTTCCCACAGGAATAACCCTGAGACCGGCGAGCGCCGCGGGCTGGGAGTTAGCAACGTAGCCGATCGGCTGCGCATTCGATACGGCACATCCTATGGATTGTTCATTTGCAGCCAGGCTGGCCAAGGAACGAAGATCAAATTCGTAATTCCGAAGTATACAGGGAGTGAGCAGTATGAGGCTGAAGGCGCTTTTGATCGACGATGAGAGCAATATATTAAAGAATCTAGAGCTCGTCATGCCTTGGGAGGAGCTTCAGATTGATATCGTTGGCTTGGCAAAAAACGGCGTTGCCGCGCTGGAGCTCGCGAAGGAGCATAAGCCGGACATCATCTTCAGCGATATTCGCATGCCTGTAATGGACGGCATCTCATTCCTTGAGGAGCTGCGCAAGCTGGATCAGGAGGCCGAGGTCGTCATGCTGACCGGCTATCAGGATTTCGAATATGCCCGTTCGGTTATCCGTTACGGGGTAAGAGACTATATTTTGAAGCCGATCAATTATGACGAGCTGACCGCCGTGCTGACGCGAATTGCGGGAAGCATTAGAGCGGAGCGCCAGCAGCGGATCATGGAGGAGAAGCGGCTCGGCAAAGCGATGTCGCTCGCTTACGAGAAGCTGCTTTATGATATTTTGATGGGCTATTCGGTTCCGGACTCCGCTTTTTTGCAGCATGATGTAGAAAGGCCTTACGAAAATAGCCGCTTTATGATGCTGCTTGCCGATTTCGACGACTATTCCCATAAATGCCGGTCGTCCAACGATACGGAGAGGAAACTGTGGAATTCGGCCGCCCGGAACGTGCTTCAAGAGGCGCTGATCCAGGAGGGGCTTCATTACGCGGTGCTGCAGCTTCGGGAGGGCGAATGGTGCGTTCTGATCGAACTTCCGCAAGAGGCTTCAGGTATTGCCGCTGAGCGGGCGCGAGGCTGGGCGCTTATTTTGCAGCAGGCTGTCGCAGACAATGTGAAGATCAATCTTTCGATCGGCGTTCATCCTGATTTGATCGAGCTGCAGCAGTTGCCTGCTATTGTTAAGCTGCTGCAGAAGACGGTGCATTTGGCGGCCGATAAGGACCGCTCTATTATTTTGACGAGTGAGGAAGTTTCTTCGGACGATGATTTGAATACGCTGTGGAAGCCTGCAGAGGAACTGGTGTCGGCGCTGAAGCAGAATGACCGCGGCGAAGTGGAGAAAAAGCTGGAGCGGCTGCAAAAGCAATTTAAGGCGGTATCCAATCGCTCATTGGCGCGAGTCGAGAAAATGTCGCATTTCATCGTGCTTCATTTGCTTCGGGAAATGCGCCAGCTTGATGTGCTGTCCGAAGCGAAGGAAGCCGAGATTTGGAGCCATATGGAGCAGGCCGGCAGAGTGAAGGATATGATAGCCGTCATCCGGCAAATCGTCGATGAAAGTCTGGCATCCTCCATGAGCAAGAAACAGGGGCATGTCATGATGCACGCGGCGAAGGATTATATTCATCGCAATCTCGCCAGAGATATGAGCATCGATGAGCTGTCCGATTTTCTCGGCATTAGCTCGAGCTATTTCAGCATGCTGTTCAAGGGGCATTTCGGCTGCACATTCGTTGAGTACGTCACCTCGGAACGAATCGAGCTTGCCAAGTCTCTGCTGCTTATGACCGACAAGAGTGTAACGGAGATCGGGCGCTCGGTAGGCTATGTGGAGCGGCGTTATTTCAATAAAGTATTTCAGAAGCTGACGGGTGAAATACCGTCTGAATATAGGGAGAAGAGAAAAGCCGTACATTGATCGGAGCTGTACCAATAAGTTATGGGGAATGGAAGGTGCGGAATGTGAGGGATATATCCAAATGGACCTTGCAAGACAAGCTTGGCCAGATGCTCATTTGCGGATTTGACGGGAAGCAGCCGACGGTCGGAATCGCATCGTTGATCCGCGATTACAAGCTTGGGGGAATCGTTTATTTTCGCCGCAATATCGGGTCGAATGATGAGATAGCCGCTTTGTCGGCAAAGCTGCAAGCGATTGCGGCCGAGGCTTCGAATGTGCCGCTTACAATCGCCGTTGATCAGGAGGGCGGCATGGTCGCGCGAATTGACGGAGATGTGGCGCTCATGCCTGGCAATATGGCGATCGGGGCGACCGAGAATGAGAAGTATGCCTATGAGACTGCCCGCGTAACAGGCGCCGAGCTGCGCGAGTTGGGCATTAACATGAATTTTGCGCCATGCTTGGACGTGAACAACAATGCGGCTAATCCGGTAATTGGCGTGCGTTCCTTCGGGGAAGTGCCTGAAATAGTTGCGCTGCTTGGAAAAGCGGCGATTGCGGGCTATCAGGCTTCCGGTGTAGCCCCTTGCGCCAAGCATTTTCCGGGACACGGCGATACGACGGCGGATTCCCATTACGAGCTGCCGGTCGTCGCCCATAGCGTCGAACGGTTGAATGAAGTGGAGCTGGCGCCGTTTCGCGCGGCGATTGCGGCTGAAGCCGATGCGATTATGACGGCGCATGTGCGGTTTCCAGCCTATGAGCCGAGCGGCGTACCGGCGACATTGTCCCGCAGCGTGCTGACCGGCCTGCTGCGCGAGGAGCTTGGTTACGAAGGCGTTATCGTTACCGACTGCTTGGAGATGAAGGCAATTTCCGAAGGCGTGGGTGTGGCGAAAGGCGCCGTTATGGCGGTACAAGCGGGCGCCGATCTCGTGCTGGTCAGCCATTTGTACGAGCGGCAGAAGGCAGCCTTTGAAGCGCTGTATGCGGCCGTACTTGCAGGCGAGATATCAGAGGCAAGAATCGACGCTTCGGTGGCGCGCATTTTGCGGATGAAGGAGCTGCGGTGCGGGAACGTACAGGCTTCTGAAGGTGCTGCGTCATCGGGCCGGATCGGCTCGGAAGCGCATAAGGCGGTAGCGCGCGAAGTGTGCGAGCATGCCGTAACGCTGGTGAAAAACGATAATGGCGCCATTCCGCTTCGCAAGGACTGGAGCACGCTGGTCATTTGGCCGGAGGTTCGCGAGTCTACGGAGGTTGTGGAGATTATCCCGCAGGATATGACACTGGGGAAAGCGCTGACAGCTTACTTGGGCGATGTGGAGGAAATTGCGGTTGGCCTGGAGCCGGATGAGGCGGAGCTGGCAAGCGTGCTCGCTCGTACGGATAGCCGCAGCTATAAACAAATTGTAATCGGCACGTACAATGCCTCCTTTTCGCCAGGGCAAATCCGATTGGTGAAGCGTTTATTGGAGAGAAATACGGCCGCTCCGCAAGCGGAGCGCGCATTGATTACAGCGGTATCGCTGCGCAATCCGTATGATCTGGAGGCCTTCCCGCAGGTGGATGCTTACTTCGCCTGCTATGAGAATAGGCCTGCTATGCTGGAGGCGTTCGCGAAGGTCGCTGCTGGCGAGCTGCCGGCTAAGGGGGCCCTCCCGGTAACTTTGCGAATTTAATAGCGCGGACTAAACCCTACCTAGGACTTGAGCCCTTGGGAGGGTTTTTTGCTGTTCGATAAGCGCGCATACGCGCTTAACATGACTAATAGAAGCTAGTTGTCGTCGATAAGAGCATAGGCGCGTTTAACAGGAGAGCAGATAGTCATTAAATGGTTATCACTTACTTAAAATTCCAATGATTGGACATTGCTATAGAAATATGGTATGGTAGAGAGAACACATAGGCATTCCGCTCTTAAAGGGGCGGGGTGCCTTCGTGCATATATAAGCATTTTTACATTTAATGTATAACGAATCCGGCAGGATATGGAGGTGGGTGATGCTATGTTTCTCTTTGTTTCCCCTAGAAGGGGAGGTCAAGCTGCTGAGAAGCAAATGGATCAATCTATAAAGAGGAGCTGGTAAGCATGTCAACAACTATTCAAGCGGAGAAACGTACCCATTTAAAACCATCGGCACTGAGGAATTTGCGGAGCAGCGGTCGTCTTCCAGGCGTCGTATTCGGCAAGAACGCGGACAACGAGATGGTTCATATTTCAACAAAGCAATTTCAAAAATGGCTAAAGCAAGGTGCGGCCGGCTATATTGAGCTGGAATTCGGCAAAGAAGAGCCGATTACCGTGTTGCTCGAGGATATGCAGAAGGATCCGGTAACGCGGGATTTGCTGCATGTCGATTTTCAGCTCGTGCAAAATGACCAAGTAATTCGCACAAAGCTGCCTGTTAAATATAAGGGAGTGCCGGTTGGCACGAAAAGCGGCGGCATCGTTCAAATTCAGAGCGCTTTTATTGAAGTAGAGGCGCTGCCTAAGCATTTGCCGGATGCTGTTGAATTCGAAATCAGCGGCATGGAAGTGGGAGAGTCGCTGCTCGTCAGCGATGCGAAGCTGCCATCCGAGGTAACGGTTATTTCCGGTGAAAACGAGTTTTTGATTTCTATTGTAAAACCATAGATATTTAGATCCATGAAAGAGCCTGCTGAGGAGATAATCCTTTGCAGGCTCTTGTACTTTGTATGAACCGTTATAGATAAGCGCGTATGGAACGAAACACTCAACAATCTTTCAGCTTCCATTCAGCCCTCGTTTATTTATGGAGGCTATACTGAGTCTATGACAAGGGCTTGCGAGGCCAACTTTATTCCATAAAATGTTAGGAGGGCTAACGATGACTATAAAACGATTGCTTCTGCCAGTCATCTCGACGCTATGTATATCAGCGATGCTGGCCGGCTGCGCGGACAATGCGGCAACGACAGAAGGGACGTCAGTTGCCGATACAAGCACAGGCAGCCAGTCAGCTGCGAACGGCGGAGTAACGCTTGCCGATTACAGCAGCGAAGATGTTGACGCAAGCTGGGATGCCGCTGAGGCTAATTATATTTCGCTAAAAGGAAGCTCCGCAAGTTTTGATGGGACGGGCGCAATTGTACGCGATGGCG
>Ga0180215_1003576_pt1 | contig 14479 bp, 10 predicted proteins | sample eDN3rd37CBELigBY_FD_128871 | JGI IMG/M metagenome (GOLD analysis project Ga0180215, IMG submission 128871) | Enriched backyard soil microbial communities from Emeryville, California, USA - eDNA 3rd pass 37_C BE-Lig BY (version 2) (version 2) | ecosystem: Environmental > Terrestrial > Soil >...
ACCCGGGGCGGAAGTGGAAGATCGACACGCGCAGCCCCGGCTCGGGCAGCAGCCACGATTCGAGATAGCCGAACTCCGGATGATCCGCCGGCCGCGCCATGTACAGGCCCCACGGTTCGACCCGGTACTCGTCGACCGGACGCACGAAACCCTTCGGGTCGGTGTTGGTGCGGGCGTCGACATCGAACGTCTCGGTCTTCACGTGGTGCAGCTTCGCGGCGGACATGGGGAGAACGCTACCGCCCGAACTTCGGATGTCCGGGCATCGAAACCCGCCGCTGTCGGTGGCACCGCCTACCCTGGTCTGCATGGCGTTCGCAAGTGAGCATCCGGTCGTCGCGCACTCCGAGTTCCGGCCCGTCGGCGAGATCGAACGGACCGCGGCCCGATTCGAGGTGGTCAGCGACCACCAGCCCGCAGGCGACCAGCCGGCCGCCATCGACGAACTCGAGCGGCGCCTCGAGGCGGGGGAGAGGGACGTGGTCCTGCTCGGCGCCACCGGCACCGGCAAATCGGCGACCACCGCGTGGCTGATCGAACGGGTCCAGCGGCCCACCCTGGTGATGGCGCCGAACAAGACCCTCGCCGCGCAGCTCGCCAACGAACTGCGGGAAATGTTGCCGCACAACGCCGTCGAGTACTTCGTGTCGTACTACGACTACTACCAGCCCGAGGCGTACATCGCGCAGACCGACACCTACATCGAGAAGGACTCGTCGATCAACGACGATGTCGAACGGCTGCGGCACTCCGCGACCTCGGCGCTGCTGTCCCGCCGGGACGTCGTGGTGGTCGCGTCGGTGTCCTGCATCTACGGTCTCGGTACCCCGCAGTCCTATCTGGACCGCTCGATCCAGCTCGAGGTCGGTGTCGAGGTGCCGCGCGACGCGCTGCTGCGGCTGCTCGTCGACGTGCAGTACGACCGCAACGACCTCGCCTTCACCCGCGGCTCGTTCCGGGTCAAGGGCGACACCGTCGACATCATCCCCGCCTACGAGGAACTCGCCGTGCGCATCGAGTTCTTCGGCGACGAGATCGACGCCCTCTACTACCTGCATCCGCTCACCGGGGATGTCATCCGCAAGGTCGACTCCCTGCGGATCTTCCCGGCCACCCACTACGTGGCCGGTCCCGAACGGATGGAACGCGCGGTGCGCGACATCGAAACCGAACTCGAGGAGCGCCTCGCCGATCTCGAGAACCGCGGCAAACTGCTCGAGGCGCAGCGGCTGCGGATGCGCACCCAGTACGACATCGAGATGATCCGGCAGGTCGGCTTCTGCTCGGGCATCGAGAACTACTCGCGGCACATCGACGGCCGCGCCGCCGGCTCCGCGCCCGCGACCCTCCTCGACTACTTCCCCGAGGACTTCCTGCTCGTCATCGACGAATCGCACGTCACCGTGCCGCAGATCGGTGCGATGTACGAGGGCGACATGTCGCGCAAACGCAACCTCGTCGAATTCGGGTTCCGGTTGCCGTCCGCCGTCGACAACCGGCCCCTGACCTGGGAAGAGTTCACCCAGCGCGTCGGCCAGACCGTCTATCTGTCCGCGACCCCGGGACCCTACGAGCTGGGGCAGGCCGGCGGCGAGTTCGTCGAGCAGGTCATCCGGCCCACGGGCCTGGTCGATCCGAAGGTGGTCGTCAAACCGACCAAGGGGCAGATCGACGACCTGGTCCACGAGATCCGGGAACGCGCCGACCGCGACGAACGCGTCCTCGTCACCACCCTGACGAAGAAGATGGCCGAGGACCTCACCGACTACCTGCTCGAGCTCGGTATCCGGGTCCGATACCTGCACTCGGACATCGACACACTGCGCCGCGTCGAACTGCTCCGCCAGCTACGCCTCGGCGAATACGACGTCCTCATCGGCATCAACCTGCTGCGCGAGGGTCTCGACCTGCCCGAGGTGTCGCTGGTGGCGATCCTCGACGCCGACAAGGAAGGCTTCCTGCGCAGCACCACCAGCCTCATCCAGACGATCGGCCGCGCCGCCCGCAACGTCTCCGGCGAGGTCCACATGTACGCCGACAAGGTCACCGACTCGATGGCGCGGGCCATCGAGGAGACCGAACGGCGCCGCGAGAAGCAGATCGCCTACAACACCGAACACGGCATCGATCCGCAGCCGCTGCGCAAGAAGATCGCCGACATCCTCGACCAGGTGTACGAGGAGGCCGACGACTCCGTCGAGGTCGCGGGATCCGGACGCAACGCCTCCCGGGGCCGGCGCGCCCAGGGCGAAGCCGGCCGCGCGGTCAGTTCCGGCGTGTACGAGGGCGAGAACGTGAAGGCCATGCCGCGCGCCGAACTCGCGGACCTGGTGCAGCAGCTCACCGACCAGATGATGCAGGCCGCCCGCGACCTGCAGTTCGAACTCGCCGCCCGGCTGCGCGACGAGATCGCGGATCTGAAGAAGGAACTGCGCGGGATGGACGCGGCCGGGCTCCAGTAGCGTTACCGCTCATGGATTCCCACGCCGCCGGCCGCGCCGCCCGCTCCCTCGAACTGCTGCACTCGTTCGTCTACTTCGCACCCGAGGTCGACGAGGCGCTCGGCGCGGTCGGACTCGCGTCCGGACGCGTCCGCTACTTCGCGTCCCGGTCCGCGGCGCTCGGCGCGGTCGGCGCCGGGGTCGTCACCGCCGTCTTCTACAACTTCAGTCCCCGGCTGGTGGCGTCCGTGATCCCGGCGGCCTGGCAGGACGCCGCCCCGCAGGACATCGTGGCCGCCCGGGTCGCGGGTGTCGATGCCGCGCTGCGCCGGCTGCTCGGCGCCGACACGATCGCCTCGCCGGAGATGGCGGAGGTCGCGGAACTCGCCGCAACCGCGGCCCGGGCGATCCCGGGACCGGACGGGCGGCCGCTGTACGCCGCGCACGCGGACCTGCCGTGGCCCGACGCTCCGCATCTGGTGCTGTGGCACGCCCTCACCCTGCTGCGCGAGTACCGCGGCGACGGCCACGTGGCGGCCCTGCAGACCGCGGGGCTGAACGGACTCGAGGCGCTGATCACCCACACCGCCAGCGGGATCGGGTTCAGCGAGGAGTTCGCGCGCCGCCGGCGCGGCTGGACCGAGGACGAATGGGCGGGTGCCGTATCCGAACTGCGCGAGCGGGGACTGCTCGACCGGCGCGGTGAGCTGACCGGGGACGGCTTCGAGGTCCGCGAGCTCGTCGAAGACCTGACCGACGACCTCGCGGCGGCACCGTGGGCGGCGCTCGGCGAATCGGATGTCGAGCGGCTCCTCGACCTGGCGCTGCCGTGGCGCGACACGATCACCGACTCGGGGCTCTTCCCCGCCACGCTGTTCGGTCCACGTTACGGTGACGCACGGTAACATCAACCGCTGTGAGTGGTTCCCGGCGGAGACCGCGGCAGGTGTGGCATCTGCCCCAAACACACCATCCGTACCGGTCGGCCGGTTACTGTCGACGCAGTCGGGGGACTCGCATCAAGATCACCTCGACCGGAACCGATTACCCGTATCGATGGAGGATTGAATGAGCGCCTACCGGACCATTGTCGTCGGAACCGACGGATCCGAGTCGTCGTACCGGGCCGTGGAGAAGGCAGCCGCTCTCGCCGGGGACTCCGAAGCCCGCCTCGTCATCGCGTGCGCCTACTACCCGGCCGATCCCAAGGACACCGCCCACGCCGCCGACGTGCTCGGCGCCGACGCGTACCAGGTCACCGGATCCGCGCCGAGCAACGAGATCCTGCGCACCGCACGCGAGAAGGCCATCGTCGCCGGCGCCAAGAACGTCGTCGAACGCGCCGTCGTCGGAGCGCCCGTCGAGTCGCTGCTCGCCCTCGTCGAGGAACTCGAAGCCGACCTGATCGTCATCGGCAACCGCGGCCTGAACACCATCACCGGCCGTCTCCTCGGCTCCGTTCCCTCGGATGTCGCCCGCAAGTCGACTTCCGACGTCCTGATCGTCCACACCGTCCGCTGACCTGCGCTCCCGCCCGCTCCGGATCGTCCGGGGCGGGCGGTGGCACGCGTGCGGGTGGTCAGCAGTAGCTACCCACCGTGGTCTCCACGAACCGTCGTGCCGCGTCGTCACCCGACAACGCCGTTCCGGAGACCGAAGCCGCATACGTCGCGATCGGCCGGACGGTGTCGAGGATCTGCTCCTCGGGGACACCCGCCGCCACCTGATCGCACAACCCCCGCGCGATCGCCAGCACCGTCCCGTCCGTGAGCCCGGATGCCAGACCAGCCTCGTCCAGCGCCTCCTTCAGGCGCTCACCCCGTTCGTCGAGCACCGGCGGGGCGGTCGTGACCGACACGGACGACGAGGCGGCAACCGGTACCGACGATTCCGCGGCGCTGTCCGACGCGGTCGCCGACGAACACGCCACCGCACTCGCGGAAGCGGCCACCAGCAGCATCGGGGCGATCAGCAGCACCCGGGCACGGCGGGACGCGCCGCGTCGCGGCCCGTACCACCTCGCGTTGCCAACCACCGCGCCTCCTAACGCATCCCCCGCCGGTCCGCTCGCAACCTACCGTGCCGGGGTCGCGAAATGATCTCGAAACCTCGGCAGCGGATCCTGCGCGCGGCGCGCGGCGATCAGCATTCGGCAGGCTCGTGCATTCCGTCCAGCACCTCCGGCAGCGCCGACGTGTGCAGCACGCCCAATCGCTGCGTCGCACGGGTCAGCGCGACGTAGAGGTCGTTGAGTCCGCGCGGCGACTCGTCGAGGATGTCGCCGGGTTCGACGAGCAGCACCTCGTCGAACTCGAGGCCCTTGACGTCCCGGACCGTCGCCACCCGCACCGACGGACCCTCGAGATGCGCCCACTCGGTCGCCAGCCGATGCGGCACGATCACCGCGGTCAGACCCGGGCCGTCCTGCGCGGCGAGCGTCTGCTGCACCGCCTCCGCAAGATCCTCGGCGTCGACGTGCCGGACCCACGGCGCGAAACCCGACTCGCGCACCGACCGCGGGGGCACCTGCTCGGGGTCGATCGCAGCGAGAACCGAGTGCGCGACCTGCATGATCTCCGCCGGGGTCCGGTAGTTGACGGTCAGCTCCGCCTTCCGCCACCGATTCGCCACATACGGTTCGAGGATCCGCTGCCACGACGAACTGCCCGCCGGATCACCGGTCTGCGCGGTATCGCCGACCACGGTCATCCACCGATTCGGGATGCGCCGCATCAACATTCGCCACGCCATCGCCGACAGTTCCTGGGCCTCGTCGACGATCACGTGACCGTAGGTCCAGGTGCGGTCCCCGGCGGCGCGCTCGGCGGTGGTCTCGTGCCGGCGCAGATCCTGCCGCTCGGCGAGCTGGGTGGCGTCGATCAGGTCGTAGGCCATCAGCAGCTCGGGATCGAGCTCGTCCTCGAGATCCTGCGGTGCCGATCCGGTGAGAATGTCCAGCGCGCCCTGGGCGTCGGCGATCTGCCGCCGCCACCGCCGCGCGGCCCGTTCCCGGTCCGCGGCATCGTCGACCCCGAGCAACTCGGCCAGTTCGTCGAGCAGCGGCGCGTCGGCGGCACTGAACCGGCCGCCCGACCGCGGCCGGTGCAGCAGCTCGATCTGTTGCTCGGTCAACGCCGGCGCCGCCGACGCGAGCCGCTCCCGGGACGCGAGCAGATCCGTGAGGACCTGCTGCGGGGTGAGCTGCGGCCACAGCGCGTCGATCGCCGCGAGGATGTCCGGATCGGCGCGCATCTCCGACCGGATGTCGGCGATGTCGTCGCGGCTGAGCAGATTCCCGCCGTCGACGAGATTCGTGCCGATCAGCTCCGCGAGCTGGTCGGCGAGCGCCTCGATCACCGCCGAGACGAAGATCGGACGGGCGAGGTTGTGCGGTCGCCGCGACGACCGGGCCCGGCCCCGCGCGCGGGTGACGGTCTTGCGGTCCAGCGTGATGCGGTACGAGTCGAACATCAGCGGTACCGGTTTCGCCGGCACCTCCTGGCGGTCCCGCACCGCCTTCTTGAGCACGTCGACCATGTCGAGCGAACCCTTGATCTCCCCGGTGGCCAGGTCGTCCTCGAGCTCGGCACGCACACCCGGATACAGGTCGCCGATCGTGGACAGCAGCACGCCCGTTTCGCCGAGCGACGGCAGCACCTGGCCGATGTAGTCGAGGAACGTCGAGTTCGGGCCGATGATGAGCACGCCCGCCTTCGCGAGCTGCTTACGGTACGTGTACAGCAGGTACGCCGCACGGTGCAGGGCGACCGCGGTCTTGCCGGTCCCGGGACCGCCCTGTACGACGAGGACGCTCTTGTGCTCGGACCGGATGATGGCGTCCTGCTCGGACTGGATCGTGGCGACGATGTCGTGCATCTGACCGGTACGGGCCGCGTTCAGCGCCGCGAGCAGCGCCGATTCGCCCGCGACCCCGCCCGCCGGAGTGGTCGTACCGTGCGCTTGCGCGACCTCGAGATCGAGGTACTCGTCGTTCAGCGCCGTCACGGTGCGGCTGCGGCTGCGGATGTGACGGCGGCGGATCACACCTTCCGGTGCCGCCGGGGTCGCGAGATAGAACGGCCGCGCCAACGGTGCCCGCCAGTCCAGCAGCAGCGGCTCGAAGTCGTTGGCCTCGTCGAGGATTCCGAGACGGCCGATGTACCGGACCTCGGTGTCGTCGAGCCCGTCGGAATTGCCCCCGTCGACCTCACCCGGATGGGACCCGTCGATGCCGTTGCGCACGTCGATGCGGCCGAAGCACAACCCGTGCTCGGCGGCGTCGTACTTGGCGAGGTCCTCGGTGTACATCTGCGTGAACGACTCGCGCTCGCTGCGCGCCTGCGGCGTGCCGCCGGTCTCGAGCAGCACCCGACCGAGCCGGGTCTGTGCGTATTCCCGCAACGAATCGAGATGCCCGTACAGCATCGACAGGTATGCCTGCTCACGCTCGTGATCAGGGTGCGACAGGCCGTCGGACGGCAAAGGATCTCCTCGGGTCGTGATGTGTCGGCGCGTCGTGCGGGCGTCGACAGAATTGCCCGAGAAGTCTAGTGCCGTCCGCGGCGCTGCGCAGAATCAGCCGGGATCAGCCGGCCAGGTGGCGCCGTCGTTCGCGCGCCTCTTCGGCCAGCGCACGGGCTTCCCGGGCCCGGAGGAGCGCCTGCTCCTCGGCGATGTGCGCCCATTCGGTTCCGTGTTCGCGCGCCGTCTCCCACCACCGGAGGCCGCGGCCGCGCGCCGTGTCGGCGAGTTCGGGCCCGCGCTCGCGGGCGAGTTCGGCCAACTCGGCGCTGCGTTCGCGGGCGAGTTCGGCGAGTTCGGCACCGCGTTCCCGGGCGACCTCTGCGAGTTCGGGTCCGCGCTCGCGGGCGACCTCGAGCAGTTCCGCACCGCGTTCCCGGGCGACCTCGGCGAGGCCGGAACCGCGTTCCCGCGCGGATTCCGCGATGACCGGGGCGCGGTCCTTCGCGACTTCGAGAAGATGACTTCCCTGCCCGCGGGCGGATTCCGCGAGTTCGGCGGCATCGCCCGTCAGCGCACGGACACGTTCGCCGACCGCGTGCAAACCGTCCCCGAGCGCGTCCTTGTTGTCGGCGTTGTGGCTCGGCAACACCGCGACGACCTTCTCCTGCGCGTGCCGGGCCGCTCGTCGACCCCGCCACCCCAGCGACGGCTTGCCCTCGGTGTCGGCGGCGGCGATGAGCAGGCCACCGAGCAGGCTGACGTTCTTGATGAACTGCGTGCGTTGCATCGCCCGCTTCTGGGGATCGTCGACGTTCCAGAAGTCGTGTCCCGCCACCGTGGTGGGTACCAGCGTGCCGGCCAGAACCAGCGACGCGACCCGGGGCGCCTTGCCGACGGCGAGCAGCACACCGGCCCCGACCTGCACGGCACCGTTGATCCGCACGAGCACTTCCGGATTGTCCGGGATGCGCTCGGTGACCGAGTTCGGCAGCATCGCCAAGGTCTGTTCGAGGCCGGGCTGTGCCGCATCTGCCTTCCCGGACGGACTACGCAGAGCGTCGACACCCCCGGCGATGAAGATCGATGCGAGCATCGGGCGGGCGATTCGGCGAAGGATCATGCTTCCTCCCGTGGTGGGTTGCGTCTCAATCCTGACGTGTACCCAGGGATCGTGGGGCGTATCCCTGGCTATTCGGTACCGATCCGTATGCAGGAGGCCGGTCGTGGGGGCATCGTTGGACACATGAACATCGACGACGCACGCGACGACGGGTACGGCGGTGAGTACAGCGTCGACGAGGACAACCAGCTTCAACCCGCGGACACGCTCGACGACCGCGGTGTCGCCGACATGCTCGACGAGGGCTATTCACCGCCCGAGCGACCGCTGGCGATGAACGCGACGGGGACGACCGGCGACGAGGTGCGCTACGGCGATAGCCTCGCGCACCGGATCGCGGCCGAAGAACCGGACCCCGCGTTCGACAGCTCCGAACCGGACGTCGACGCGGTGATACCGGGGCAGCGCTACATGGGTGAGGTCGGTGACCGACGCGCCGGCCGACTGGTCGCCCACGACGACGGGCTCGGCGGCGACGAAGAATCCGAGCTGTGGGCCGGGGACGCCGGAATCGACGGGGGAGCGGCGTCGGCGGAGGAAGCCGCGGTTCACGTCATCGAAGAAGAGGAGTGATTCCGCAACCAGCCGGACTCCACCGGTTGGTTGGGGTCGCTGCTCCGTGAGTCTCTTGCGGACATCGGCGCCGAGTACCAGGGACGGACGGTGGGGCAAGCCGGTGCGCCGGCTGCTGCCGCCTCGGCCGCAGTGATGGGTGGCGCGGGTTCGGTTTCAACCTCGTTTCAGTTGTGCGACAACGAGATGCAGTGCGGCCGTGGTGGTGAGGGTTCGGACCCGTTCGCGGTCCCCGGGGAAGCGGCGGGTGACGGTGTAGGTAGGTCGTCCGTCGATCGAGACGCCGAAGCAGACCGTGCCTACCGGCTTGGTGTCGGTGCCACCGGTGGGGCCGGCGATCCCGGTGGTGGAAACCGCGACGTCGGCTTCGAGACGGCGTCGGACGCCCTCGGCCATCGCTGCGGCGACCTGTTCGCTGACCGCACCGTGCGCGGCGATCATCTCGGCCGGTACGTCGATCAGCTCGGACTTGGCGTCGTTGGAGTACGAGACGACGCCGCCCATGACGTAGTCCGACGACCCGGGGCGGGAGGTGAGACGCGCAGCGACGAGTCCGCCGGTGCACGATTCCGCAGTGGCGATCGACCTGCCGTCGAGGACGTCGATCAGCTGGTCGTCGATGGTGGAGCCGTCGGTCGAAAAGATCTGGTGCCCATGATGTTCGGTGAGAACCTCGAGAAGGCGGCGATAGATGTCCTCGTCGCCGGAGGCGAATCGGGTCACCATGTCGAGTTCACCCTGTCGAAGACATGTGGTGATCTCGAGCCGGTCGAGGTCGGCGATCTCCGCTTCGGCGCGGCGCAGTGTCTCGGCGAGTTGCGCCTCGTGCAATCCGTAGGCGCGCACGGTTTCCTGATGCAGGTCGTCGGCTCGGGTCAGCACGTCGGCGACCGCAGGTGCGGTGACCGCGCTCGGCCACATCGCCTGCAGCTCTCCGGGCGGCCCGGGCAGGATGACGATGGTCGGGATCGGCCGGTCACCGTTTACCGAGGGGATGACCACGCCCGGCGCTGTACCGGTCGGCGGCAGGGCGGTGGCACCGACCGGAACCTGCGCCTGCTTGCGGATCCCGATCCGCGTCGGCCCGGCGTCGAGGTCCGGGGTATCCGGGCGGAAGCGGCGGATGACACCCGCGATGTGTTCTTCGAGCTCGGGGTCGAGCAGCAACTCACGATTGCAGAACTCGGCGACGGTAGCGACGGTGAGGTCGTCGGCGGTGGGGCCGAGCCCACCGCTGGTGACGATGAGGTCGACGCCCTGATCGGCGAGGAAGCGCAGTTGTGCGGTCAGGTCCGCGGGCCGGTCGCCGCAGATCGTGATGTGGGCGACGTCGACGCCGAGTGTCAGGAGCTGATTGGACAACCACGGTCCGTTCTGGTCGGCGATCCTCCCTGTCAGCACCTCGGTTCCGGTCACGACTATTCCTGCACGCACGCTCACGGCGCCGAGCCTAGTCGGCAGCGTCCCCGATCAGCGTCTCCCGGGACACAACCGGCGGGCAGTCCGCTCACAGTCGTCGACCTTGTCGGCGCGCATATCCATCCTCTCGAGCCTCTCGAGGATTGAATCCCACCACGCCGGGCTACACCTTCCCGTGGGGCCGTCCCCTTCGTGTCCCCTACGGAAGGAGATGACCGTGGCCGAAGACAGCGCATCCGACAAGGCGCGCCTCGGGTTGAAGCAGACCGTGGTCGGCAAGGCGAAGGAGGTCGCCGGAGCTCTGACCGGCAACGATTCCCTCACCACCGAAGGCCGCCTGGAGCAGGAGGAAGCCCGGCAGGCGAGGAAGGCCGACACCCTTTCCCATATGGCAGAAGCCGAGAGCGAGGAGGCGGTCGAACAACTCGATGCCGTGCGCGAAGCCGGACAGCAGGAACGCGAGGCCGTGCAGCGCCGGACCGAGGCCGCCGAGTCGCAGGCCGAGCGAGAGGCGCGCGTTCGAAAGCAGGCCGCCGAACTCGAATACCAGGAGAACGTGGTCCGGGAGCAGTCCGACGCAGCCCGCCAGGCCACGGCTGCCGAAAAACAGGCACGCCGCGAGGAGAATGCCCAGGTCACGGATGCCGCTGCGGAGGTCGCAGCCGCCGACGAGAACCACCGTCGCGTCTTCCACGACGCCGAACGCGCGCGTCTGGAGGCCGAAGAAGAACGCCGCAAGGCCGAATCCCTCGATCGTCGCTGACCGACGATCCGGATCGCTGACGAACACCACCGACCTTTCCTACCGGAGCTGTACCCCCATCGAAGTTGGAGTTGTGCCGATGAACCTCACCACCGTGCCCAAGAGCGTCCTGCGACTGCAGTACATGATCGCCCGGTTCCCCCTCGGGTTGATCGAACAGCAGTTGCGGTTCTTCCTGCCCACCGACGCCCCGCCGCGCCTGATGTACGAGCGGGGACTGGGCATGCTGGACGGCATCGTCGGCAGCGTGCTCGACGACCAGGAGATCGCCATGCGCGGGGCGCTCGCCACCGAACGCGCCGACGCGGTGAAGCGCGCGGAGGAACTCGATGCCCAGGCCGCGGCCGAGAAGCGTGCTGCGGACGCCGAGCTCCGTCGGACGCGTGAGCGGGCCGTCGCCGAGCAGGAAGCCGCACGGCGCGCTCGCGAGGAGGAAGTCCAGCAGGCGCGGGAACGTGCGCAGGAACGCGCGAAGCAGGCGGAGAAGGAAGCCGAGCAGAAGAGGGCCGCCGAGATCGCGAAGGCCGATCAGGAGGCCGCCGCGAAGCGTCGGGCCGCCGAGACGGCGAAGAAGAAGGAACAGGAGCGCATCCGCAGGGCCGAGGAGGAGGCCGCCGAGCCCGTCAAGGTCTCCCTCAAGGATGCGGTCGCCAAGCAGCTCGAGGCGAAGGAGGCGGAGGAGCGCGCACACGACGCGGGCGAGGTCGCCGAGTACGAGAAGATCGAGCACAAGAATCCCTGAGCGCTTCGGCAGAGCGCTGAGCGTGAAGTGCCTCGGTAGACCCAGCGCACAGACGACGAGACCCCGGTGCATCCAGTGCACCGGGGTCTCGTCCGTCGGAAGCAGTTGCTACTTCACAACCTTGACCCTGCCGATGTCGTGGCTGCTTTTCCGGAGTTGGAAGTCCACGAAACTACCGAACAAAACACCTAGGCCGGTTCAAGCTGGATTCATGTGAAAGACGTGAGGTTAGGTGTCGAGTTCAATGGTGAAGTACTGGCACGACGAGTCACGGGGCCCGCGAATCAAAGTCAGACGCGATCGTAAGAAGGCGATCTGCGAACCCTGGAATTCCATCGTAATCATGTGGAAGAACGACTGGAAGACGCATCAGGATGGCGGGAGGAATAGTCAAATTCTGTGGATGGGGCATTGTCAGGCAGACTCGGACAGCGGGCTGTCGGTCGATGGTTCCGGGGCAATGGCGACGGGTCGTTCGAGGAGCTCGCCCTTGGGGAACAACGCGCTGGCCCGCACCACGAGGTCGGGTCGGGACTGACCGTCACCGGTACTGGGTCGCCTCGATCGACTGTGGGCTATCGCCGTGCCTGCGGCTCGCGGGCTCGGGACTTTGTCACCCTGTCTCGCAAACACACTGTCGCGGAGGTCGATTCGATCAGTTTCGTCGTATGCAGATGCATCCAGTGCTCGGTTGGATACCGGAAGTACTCGAGTAGCACGTCTGCGTCGTCGACGACTTCACGACCGCCGTCGGATGCTTCGTCGCGTAGTCCTCTCCAGCGGGTCGGATCGACGGAGCGAGATCATGTTCTCTGGCTCGTGCTCGGACACGGTAAGGCTTCTGTACACGGCGACCGTGGTAGCACGGAATGGATCGGCCGTGCCAGCACGGATTTGTCGGATCGCGTCACCCCATATTGTCGGAAGTGTCCACCGACAGACACGATATCGGCACACGATATCGCCAAAAAATGGGAACGAGGCTTAGGGAAAATTATGCCCGAGAACAGTAACACCAGAATTGCATTTCGCTCAAAGCCGATCAGCCCGGCAGCTCGGCAGGCCATCTACATTCGAGATCTGACGAAATTCGCTGAGACGGCTCCGCTCAAGCCGCCGCATCCGCTGATCCCAGGCATCGAATTCATTGGCTGCGGCTACGACGTGTTCGGCGAGTATGCGAGTCCGAACGCGGTGGTCGGCGACATCTTCAACTTCACCAAAGCCAAGTCGTTCACGCCATACGCCTACAAGCCCGGAGCGAAACCGTGGAGTGTCCCGGCTCCGGTGGTCGTCAAGCCGATCGGCGTGTCGTCCCATAGAACTCGCTCGGGCACTTCGATTCTCGAGTACAGCGAGGAGTGGAAAACCGATACGGGCGTCGGGGGTGGGTTCCTTTTCTTCGGTGGTGAGGCGGAGGCGACATTCGCCAGCCGCAAGCGTTACGAGGTCGAGAACTACTTCACGTCGGTCCAGTTCAATCAGCCGCTCTATAGCTTGCGGCTCGACGTGACGGTGGCGGAGGCGCGCGAACTGCTCCTGCCGGCCTTCAAGGAGGATCTCGAATCCGGCAGCCCGGATAGGTTGTTCGCCACCTACGGTACCCATGTGCTCACCGGCATCGTCATGGGCGGCGCTCTGAGTCAGAGCACGGTAACGGATCAGCAGCAGTACAATTCCTCGGTCGCGATCGACGTGGCGGCCAAGGCGTCGTTCGACATTGCGGTGGTCAGGGGCTCGGCCAGCATCTCGAGCGAGATGAAGTCCGCCGTCTCCGAATTCCGAAAGCACTCGTACGTCGATTACCAGGCCGTCGGGGGAGATCCGACCCTGCGCGCCGGAGCTTCGGACAGCAAAGCCAAGTTCGACGAGTGGGTTGCCTCCATTCCGGGTGATCCGGCGCCGATCGATTTCATCCCTTTTGCGGCGTGGCCGTCGCTCGTTCCCGTATGGGAGCTCGCCACGAGCGCCGCGCGCAGGAGGAAGCTCAAGGAGGCCTACAAGGGCTATGCGCAGGCGATGAGTGCAAAGGTCGATCTTCTCGGCCCGGTGGTTGGCAAGCTTCAGGTCATCACGGGTGGTTCGCGCGGGATCGCTCCACCCGCGGGCTTCGAGAAGATTCCCGTCGATCTCAATCGCGGCGCAGGTGGAGACTTCATTTTCCTGTGCATGCAGAAGTTGACCCGCGCGAGACTGAGCCAGGCCGGCATCAACCCGATCACCGGCTTGAAGGTGGTCTACGGCAAGAACACACCGGCGCCTGCCGGGTACGAGAAGATCGATGTCGACCTCAACAAGGGCGCCGGCGGTGAGTTCGTCTACCTGAGCTACAAACGGGGCGAACCCGAGAAAGCGGTTCGCGACATCAGAATCATCCACGGCAACAACGCCTCGATCGAGCCGCCGATTCCCTACACCAAGTTGCCGCAGGATCTGAACAAGGGCTCTGGCGGTGATTGGATCTTCGCCTGTTACGCGAGGGTCTGAAGGGAGCTCCGTCGGGCGGTCCACCGCGCTTGCGCCGCAGCGCGTCCTGGCCTTCAGTGCCACGCACCCTATTTCGGTCATGACACCGTAGGGCGAGGGCGTGGAGTTGGTTGTGGGTGGGCCACCCGGCTGCCTGGACGGGAACAACCGGTTCGTCACATGTCACCAGCGGCGTCGCCGAACCTACCGACCATCAACGGCGGCACGTGAACCACGGGGTAATACGGTTGCACCACACCTTGATGCTGTTACCCATCGCGTTTGCGACCGGGTCGGTGCCGAATCCGGACCGAACCGTCGTCGACATGGACGTCATCTGCGACACCGACGCGGTCGCGAAGCCATTCGACGACCGACCAGGATTCGCCCGCGGTCACAGACCACCGAGCCCCTTCCCGATCACCGCAGCACCCATGATCACCAGCACGATCGCCATCACCTGGTGATTGTTCGCCCGGAGCCACTGTGAG
>Ga0180215_1003578_pt1 | contig 14472 bp, 13 predicted proteins | sample eDN3rd37CBELigBY_FD_128871 | JGI IMG/M metagenome (GOLD analysis project Ga0180215, IMG submission 128871) | Enriched backyard soil microbial communities from Emeryville, California, USA - eDNA 3rd pass 37_C BE-Lig BY (version 2) (version 2) | ecosystem: Environmental > Terrestrial > Soil >...
AGGAAAGCGGAGCCGAGAGGTCTCGACTCCGCTCTACCGCCTGCGTGCTGCCATCTGCTTCCTCTGCCTGAGCCTCCGAACTCCTCTCCTCCCTCACTTCCAAAGTTCGGGATGACTCATGTCTTTCCACCGCTCCGAAGGAACGCTCACGCGGCCTCTCGCTCGAAGTGGACTCCCGTGGCCTCCTCCAGGGCCTCCACGACCGCGCGGGTGAGGCGGACCTGCTCCTTCATCGCCGGCCAGTTCTCGCGGATGAAGCGCTTGAGGTTCCGCTTCCGACCGGAGATCTCGGCCTCGCGCTCGTCGTCCACCCGCTGTCCCACCGCCTTGACGAACTCCAGCATCGACTCGTGCTCCTGGCGGACCCGGGAGAGGCTCGCCTCCTTCTTCCGGCCGGCGGCCTTCTTCGGGAGCGCCCAGGCGGGGAGCTGCGGCGGATCCCAGCGGAACGGCTTCCCGTCCTTGGTCTTGCCGCGGAGCTTGCCGCCCTCGTGAACGTTTGCGAACGCCTCGTCCAGGCGGTACAGGTAGCGCCCGATCCCCCACTGCACCGCCGCCCGCTTCATCGCGCCGGAGAGCCCTCCCTTCACCTCCTCGATGTCGGTGTTCTCGGCGCCGTCCCACTTGGTGACCCACTCGCCGTCCACCTTGAGGGAGACTCCACACAGGACCCCGCCCCCGGGACCGGCCCTGAACTCGTTGCGCCAGCGTCCGGGACCTACCGTGTCGTCCAGGCGCTGCTGGATGGCCCTGTTGGTCACGTACGGAACGCAGATCGCCCAGACCTTCCCGTTCTTCTCCCCGGCCTGCTGGAGGCGCCACTCGATCTCGTCGGCGGCGAAGAATTCCTGCAGGGCCCTGAAGTCGATCTCGCTCATCTCTCGTCTCCTCGCTGTGGCAGAAGCACCCCTTCCACCCTTTCCGATTCCCGCCCGTTTCCCTCTCTCTCGCACCCACATTCCGTCCCCGCAACTCCCTCCGGGAAGCATGCCCCTTCCATACCCGGATTTCACCCGAAAGTTCACCGAAAGACCCCTGTTTGGCAAGGGTTTCCGTCGCCATCCACCCGGGTCGTCGGCAGGCGTTCCGGGTTGGTGGACGGAGCCGGAGCGCGGAGTGGAGCGGGGACGGACACGCCCCCGGAAAATCCGAATTTCGTGGACGTCCCCGGGAGCGCGGACGGTTCCCGGCGAGAACGGATCTTGCCCCCGCTCGCGCCCACGGGACCGGATCGACTCACCGGAGGGCATGCATGGCGCGCGACGACGGCTCGACGGAGTTCGAAGGGGTGCGGCTCACCCACCCGGACCGGGTGCTCTACCCCGGTCAGGGGATCACCAAGCGGGAGCTGGCGGAGTACTACGCGGCCGTGGCCGGACGGATGCTCCCGCACGTCCGCGGGCGCCCGCTCACGCTGGTACGCTGCCCCTCCGGGCGGCAGACGGAGTGCTTCTACCAGCGGAAGGCGCCGGAGGGGACGTCGCGGGCCCTCGGGCGGGTGAAGGTGCCGGTGGAGGGGAAGGAGGAGACCTACCTGGTAGCGGACTCCCTCGCGGCGCTCGTCGCGCTCGTGCAGATCGGCGTCCTGGAGATCCACGTCTGGGGCGCCCGGCGCGACCGGCTGGACCGCCCCGACCGCGTGGTCCTCGACCTGGACCCGGCGGAAGGTGTTCCCTGGAGCGAGGTGGTGGAGGCCGCGAGGGTAGCGCGGGACCGGCTCGCGGACGTGGGGCTCCGGAGCTGGGTGAAGACGACCGGCGGCAAGGGCCTCCACGTGGTGGCGCCGCTCGCACGGCGGTCCACGTGGGAGGAGGTGAGGGAGTTCGCGCGGGAGGTCGCGGAGGCGATGGTCCGGGACGGCCCCGAGCGCTTCCTGACCCGCGCGTCGAAGGAGGAGCGCGCGGGGAAGATCTACGTGGACTACGTGCGCAACGCGTGGAGCGCGAGCGCGGTGGCGCCGTACTCCACGCGGTCGCGGCCGGGCGCGCCGGTGTCCTTCCCTCTCGCCTGGGACGAGCTGGGCGAGGACGCCCGGCCCGAGGACTTCACCGTGCGCACGGTCCCCGGGCGGGTGAGGTCGCGGCCGGACCCCTGGGCGGGGATGGCGGAGACGCGGCAGGGCCTGACCCGGGACGTGTGGAAGAAGCTGCGCGGGCGCGGCGCGTAGCCGCCCCGCGCAAAGCGTCCGCCGCGCCCGGCGGAGGCTCAGGACGAGGGGAACAGCCGCCCGGATTCCCGGCGGAGGTCGTCGCAGCTCCGGACCCCGGGAGCCCGCACCAGCGTGAAGCCGCTGCGCGCCGGGGCGGGGCGGGTCGAAGGGGTCCGCGCGAAGAAGCCCGGCTCCGCTCCCAGCGTCCGCTGCTCCTGGACGAGTACCTCGACGTCGCCCTCGATCCGGTCCGGGGCCGTCTCGCGGCCGTCCAGCACCAGGTGCGAGCGCTGCACGATGAAGAGCTTCGCCCGGCCGGCGGCGGGAACGCGGAGTTCCACCGTGGCGCCGGGAGACCCGTCCCCGTCGCTGTCGCGCACCCCGGGGTCGTCCGCCCGCTGCGGGAGCGCGCCCCCGGTCACGGCGGGGTCGAAGCCGATCGCCTCCAGCCCCATGTCCGCGGTGTAGCGGACGCCCTCGTCACCCTCCTTCAGTTCGGCCGGGTAGCGCCGGACGGCGAGCCCCTGCACGAAGGCCTCGGGAACGATCATCCGCACCGCGGACGACCCGTCCACGCGCACGTCGCACACGCGGTGGCGCTGGGCCCAGCCGCCCGCCGTGCGCTCCACGTCCACCAGCATGAGGCTGGTGGTGACGCTCTTCTGGGTTCCGAAGAGGGGAAGCCGGGTGTCGCTGGCGAGCCGCAGCTCCATCGCGTACGACCCGGCCCACGCGTCCACCCCCGGAGAGAGGTCCGCCGCCTTCGCCCCGCCTCCCGGCAGGAGCGCCGCCAGGAGAACCGCCCCGACCCTGAGTCCTGCCACTTTCACCACCGTTCCTTCCCGTGTCCCGCGTCCTGAAGGAGCGCACGGGCGGCGGCCTCCCCCGAAAGCACGCAGAGGGGAACGCCGCCGCCGGGGTGCGCGCTGCCGGAAGCCAGGTACACGCCCGGCGCTCCGGGGATCCGGTTGGGGGGGCGCCGGAACGCCGCGAGCGGCGAGTTGGAAGCCGCGCCGTAGATGGCCCCGCGGCTCCCGGGGAAGTCCGCGGCGAGCCGGGCGGGGGTACGCTCCCAGGCGAGTTCGTCGTCAGGGTCGCGCAGCCCCGCGCCCAGGAGGCTCTCCAGCACTCGCGCCCGGAGCCCGTCCCACGCGCCGGGCGCCCGGGGGCGGCCGGCCGGTTCTGGGGGAGCGTTCGCCATGACGAAGACGGGCTCGTGCTCCGTCCACCCCGTGCGCCCGTGGCACGGCTCCTGGGCGCACAGGTAGACGGTGGGCTCCCGCGGCGGCCGGTCGCGGTCGAAGACGTCCACGAACTCCTCCAGGTAGTCCCGCGGAAAGAGCACCGTGTGGGCGATGCGCGCCTCGCCTCCCGCGCGCCGCCGGGCCCGCAGCACCCCGGTCCACCCGGACATGGAGGGGGTGTCGGCTCGCGGGCGGCGCCGCGACGGGGGAAGGAGGTCCGCGAGGACGTGCGCCGCGTCGGCGTTGGCGACCACCGCGGCCGCCGTGTGGACCCGCCCGTCCGCGTCCGCGGCCTCCCAGCCGCCGCTCCGCTCGCGGAGCCGCTCCACCCGCACGCCGTAGCGGAAGCGCACCCCGGCGCGCCCGGCCGCGCGAGCCAGCGCGCGGACGACCTCGTACATCCCCCCCTCCACGCCGTGGCCGCCCATCGCCAGCTCCACGTGGGCGATGCAGTTGAGGGTGGCGGGGGCGCGGCGCGGGTCGGAGCCGTTGTAGGTGGCGTAGCGGGCGAGGAGGGCGCGCAGGTGGGGCGAGCGGACTCGGCTCCGGATGGCGCCCCACATGCGCCGCAGCGGGTCGATGCCGCGGAGCGCGCCCGGCGCCGCGGGGCCCAGGCGGACGAGTCCGGCGAGGGTGGGCGCGGGCCCGTAGACGAAGTGGGGGGCCGCGGCCTCCCAGATCCTCCTCGCGTAGTCGAGGAACGCCGCCAGCTCCGCCGCCGCCGCGCTCCCCAGGGTCCGCTCCACCGACGCGAGCGTGTCGTCGGGGCGGGGATACACGTCGAGCGCGACGCCGTCCGGGTAGAGGTAGCGGAAGGCGGGCGCCGTCTCGCGGAGCGTCAGCTCGTCTGCGAGGGAGGTACCGGCCGCGCGGAGCGCGCGGTCCAGCGCGTCGGGGAGGGTGAGAACGCTGGGCCCGGTGTCCACCTCCACCCCGTCCAGCTCGGCGACCCCGAGCTTGCCGCCGGGACGGCCGGACGCCTCCAGCACCTCCACGTCCAGCCCGCGCCCCGCCAGGTGCAGCGCGGCGGAGAGTCCTCCCACCCCGGCGCCGACCACCAGCACGTCAGCCACGTCGGCCTCCCGGGCCGGCGGAGCGCCAGAGGGAGAGGGCGCGGGTGCCCGCCCCCCGGTCCGGGCGACGCAGGCGCGAGGGGACGAGCACCGGGAGCGGCGGCGCCCGTCCAGCCAGGGAGGCGTCGATCTCGCGCAGTCCCTCGTCCAGCGCGTCCTCCAGGCGCCGCAGTCCGCCGGGCGCGGCGACGGCGCCCGGGGCGAGGGGCTCGCCGAGGCGGGCGTACGCGGCCGGGGCCGGCCGCTCGCCGAAGGCGTACTGGAGCGACACCGGCACCACCGCGGCGGCCGGCGCGAGGCGCGCCAGCAGCGAGATGCCGGAGCGCAGGCCGAGGGGGCGGAGGTGCGAGGGGCGCAGCTCCCCCTGCGGGAACATCCACACGGCGCGTCCGGGACGGTCCAGCAGGGCGGCGCCGGCGCGGAGCCCGGAGCGCAGGCGGGCCGGGGTGGACCGATCCAGCGGGACGGCGCCCAGCCGCGCGAAGAAGGGAAGCCCCCGGAGGCTCGCGGCGTCCATCAGCGCGTACCCTTCCGTGCCCAGCGCCTCGTCCAGCGCGACCACCACGAAGGGGTCCCACCAGCAGACGTGGTTCGCGGCGAGGATCACCGGCCCGCGGGCGGCGGCCTCGCGCGCCCGGTCCACCCCTGCGGCGCGCAGCCCGTCCAGCCCGCGGCCCAGCTTCCGGCGCGCGTACCTCCGGGCGAGCCCCAGGAACCAGGGAGTGCGGGCGGACGGGGGAGTCACGTCGCCGACCGCGCGGTGCGCGACGCATACACGCGCCCGCGCCAGCGGATCGCGCCGCGGCGCGACCAGCGGAAGGAGTTCGCGGCGATCGCCAGGAGGACGAGGACGGAGAGGGGGTGCAGGAGGATGCCCTCCGGGGGCTGCCGGAAGCGCGCGGCGAGCGCCGCCCGCAGCGCGAGGTTCGCGGCGACGCCCGCGGAAGCGGGCGCGAGCCACGCGGCGCCGCCCGGGAGCGCGGCGGCGAGCGCCAGGTACGGGAGCACGAAGACCAGCCCGTGGAGGAGGACGACGCCGGCCAGGGCGCCGGGGCTCCCCCCGATCCCCTCGTACAGGTTCTTGGAGAACCCGTCCCGCAGCGAAGGCCAGCCGTCGTACATCCTCACGGTCGCCATGTGGTGCCCGTCCGCGAAGACCACGCGCCCGCCCGTCTCCTTCACGCGGCGGCAGAAGGCCATGTCGTCCACCACCTCGGCCCGCACCGAGGCCCACCCGCCCGCGGCCTCGCAGGCGTCGCGGCGGACCGCGAGGAGCTGGCCGTTCGCGACCAGGAAGCGGGAGTCGCGGGAGCGCCACACCAGCGGGAGGGGGAGCCAGGCCAGGTACGTGAGGTGGAGCAGGGGGATCACGAGCCGCTCCGCGAAGGTGCGCGCGGTGTGCCGCGGCGCCGCCGTCACCACGTCCGCCCCCATCCCGTCGAGGAGGGAGCCGACGCGCGCCAGGCACTCCGGCGACGCGACGGTGTCCGCGTCCAGGAAGACCAGGACGTCGCCCGTGGCCTCCGTCGCGAGGCGGTGGCAGGCGTGCGGCTTCCCCACCCACCCCGCAGGGAGGGCGCCGCCGTGGAGCAGCCGGACGCGCGGGTCCTCCGCGGCGATCCGCGCGACGACCTCGCCGGTCCCGTCCGTGGAGCCGTCGTCGTACACCAGCACCTCGTCCGGCGCCTGCGTCCCCGCCAGCGCGGCGCGGACGCACCGCTCGATCCGCTCCGCCTCGTCGCGCGCGGGAACGCAGACGGACACCCGGCCGCGGATCCTCCCCCCGGCGCGCCCCCTCGGCCAGGCGAGCAGGTTGAAGCCCACCATCCCCAGCGCGATCAGGCCCGGGAGGGCGAGGACCGCCCAGGCGGCCGGGTGCGCGCTCACCCCCGCCCCCCGGAGAGAACGTGCCTCACGAGCCGCGAGACCCGCCGTTCTCGCGGCCCGGTGAAGAGGGGGAGCCAGGGCGAGTTGGGGCCGTCCACGCGGTGCACGCGCATCCGCACGAAGGGGCGGTGGAGGGGAAGGTCCACGCGGTCCGGCACGCACAGCTCCCCCCACCCGGCCGCGGTCTCCCCGCCGGGGACGGTCCCCTGCGAGAGGAGACGGAGGTAGAAGGGCCCCACGTCGGCGAGGACCCGGTGGCGCACCTCCAGCCACGGCCGTCCCTCCGCCCGGAGGACGATCCGCTCCGGCCAGCGGAGCCCCGCGTAGCTGCGGCGCTCCGGGCCCGCCTCCACCTCCAGCCCGGAGACCCGCTCGGTGCGGCCGTCCGCGTGCACCACGAGTCCCAGGCACTCCGGCGCCCCCCCGTCCCGGGGCCAGAGGAGGTAGTAGACGACCTCCCTCCCCTCCAGGGGGAAGCGGCCCCACATCCACCTCCCGATCCCCAGCGCGTGGAGGGGAACTCGACCGCCGTTGCGGTCGTGGTACGCGCGCCCCGACACCTGCGCCACCTCCCGCCCCCCGATCCGCAGCACGGCGTCCCCCTCCGCCGGCCCGGTGAGGGGGGTCCAGAGGTGTGCGGCGCCGGGAGCCGGCCCCTCGTCGGACGCGCGAGCGGCCCCCTCGACCCGGACGGTGCCGGTGAGCCGCTCCGCCGTTCCCGGGACCGGGCAGTCGAGTTCGGCATCCAGCCTGCAGCGACCCTCCAGGACGGTCCGCAGGAAGCGGCACCGGCCGATCGTCTGGGCGCCAGCGCGGTCCGGCCACGACGCCTCGGAGGCGGGATACTCCTGGAGGAGGTAGACGGTCGGGACGCCCCGGGAGTAGGCGACGACGTTGACCGAGGGCCGGTCGGCGGGGAGCTGCGGAGCGCCCCGCCGCGCGGCGTCGGCGTAGCCGGGGAGGAAGGGGAGGCCGAACGACCAGATCAGCACCAGCCCGTCGCCGCGGGGATCGACGAGGTCCGCGTACCACCAGGCGAACCCGCCCGGGGCCCGGAGGAGCGCGGGATCCATCTCCCGGCGAGTGCTGCCGATCTCGATCATCGCGTGGCGCGGCCTCGTGTTTGCCCGGTGTCGTCGCTGCGATATATAGTGCTTGTCCAAGGTTCGTGCAAAGCCGCACGGCGCGTCGTCCCCCTCACCGAGGCGGCTCCATGCTGGACGTGCTGGTTCTGGGCAAGGGTCCTGCCGGGCTGGCGGCGGCCGCCGCGCTCGCGGAGCGGGGGCTGCGCGTCGGCGTCGTCGGGCCGCCGGGTCCTCCGCGCTGGACGGCGCAGTACGGGGTGTGGGCGGACGAGCTGGAAGCGGCGGGAATGCCGCAGGTCGCGGGCGCCCGTTGGGACACGGCGGCCGTGGGCTTCGGCGAGGGGCGGTCGCGCGTCCTGGAACGCGCCTACGTGCGGGTGGACCGCGACGCCCTGGCCCGCCACCTGGGAGAGCGCTGCGAGCGCGGCGGCGTCCGCTGGATCGACGGCGAGGCCGCCTCGGCGGAGCACGGCGCCGCCGGCTCGTCCGTCGTCCTGCGCGGCGGGGGGACGGCGGAGGGGCGGCTGGTGGTGGACGCGTCCGGGCACCGCCCCGCGCTGCTCCGCCGGGGAGACAACCCGCCCCGCGGCTTCCAGACCGCATTCGGGGCCGTGGTCCCGGGGCCCGTCCCCGGCGTGGAGCCCGGGAGCGCCACCCTGATGGACTGGGACGACGCGGGGCTCCCGCCCTCCCCGGTCCCCACCTTCCTCTACGCCCTCCCCCTCCCCGACGGGTCCGTGTTCGTGGAGGAGACGGTGCTCGTGGGGCGGCCCGCGGTGCAGTTCGAGACCCTGGAGGCCCGGCTCCGCGCCCGTCTCGCGGCGCGCGGAGTCGGGCTACCCCCGGACGGGGAGCGGGAGCGGTGCTGGATCCCCATGGGCGGCCCGCTCCCCTCCCCCCGGGAGCGGGTGGCGGGGTTCGGGGCGGCGGCGGGGATGGTGCACCCGGCCACCGGGTACCTCCTGGCGCGCACACTGGCGGACGCCCCCGTGCTCGCAGCCGCGGTCGCCCGCGCCCTCTCGGCCCCCGGCGGCACGCCGGCCGGGGCGGCACGGGCTGCGTGGGAGGCGCTGTGGCCCGCGGACCGACGGCGGAGGCACGCGCTCTTCCGGTTCGGGATGGAGGTCCTGCTGCGCCTGGACGGCCGGGACACCCGGGACTTCTTCGCCGCGTTCTTCCAGCTCCCCGACGCCGACTGGCGCGGCTACCTGGGCGACGGGCTGGCGACGGCGGAGCTGGCGGGGGTGATGGCCCGGTTCTTCGCCCGCCTCCCGCCCCGGATGCAGCGAGGGCTGGCGTCCGCGGCGATGGGAACGGACGGGCTCCGCCTGGCGCGCGAACTCGCCGCCGGACGCTGAGGGGCGGAACCTTGCGCACGAATCTCGCGTGTACAAGGTTTGTCCAATCACATTCAGGGCTCCCGGGTCACACCGGCGATCCACCCACGCGAACCGAACCCATGACCCCTACGGGCCAGGCAGCCGCGGACTCGCTTCCGTGTCCCGCGCCACGTTCCTCCTCCGGGGCCGGCGAGCGCCCTCCGCTCGCGCTGGCGGGCTCGCTGCGCTCCACCCTGTGCGTCCCCGAGGTGGAGGCGCTGATGTCCGGCCTCGCGCGCGAAGCCGGGGGAGAGACGGTGGGCTCCATAGTGCGCGGACACCTCGCCACGGGAGGGAAGCGGCTCCGCGCCCGGCTGGCGCTGGCCGCCCTGGAGGCGCTGGACCAGCCGAGGGCCTCGGGCGTGGCGTGGGCCGCGGCATGCGAACTCCTCCACAACGCCACCCTGGTCCACGACGACCTGCAGGACGGCGACCGGGTGCGGCGCGGGCACCCGACGGTGTGGGCGGTGCACGGCGCCGCCCAGGCCGTGAACGCCGGCGACCTCCTCCTGATGCTCCCCTACCTGGCGCTGGAGCACCTGGACACCCCTCTGGAGCGCCGCTGGGCGCTCGCGCGGGCCATCGCCGGCCACGCCTCCGCCGCGGTGCGCGGCCAGGCCGCCGAACCGGCCCTGGACCCCGGCGGCGGGGCCGGCTGGGATGAGTACCGCGCCGTCGCCGAGGGGAAGACGGGCGCGCTCTTCCAGCTCCCCGTGGAGGGCGCCGCGCTGCTGGCCGGCCGGTCCCCGGAGGAGGCCCGGGACCTCGCCTCCGCCTTCCGGGTGCTGGGCCTCCTCTTCCAGCTCCAGGACGACGTGCTCGACGTGTTCGGCGAGAAGGGCCGCGACGCGCCGGGCTCCGACCTGCGCGAGGGGAAGGCCAGCGCGCTCGTGGTGGAGCACCTGACCCTCCATCCCGGAGACGGTGCGTGGCTCCGCGCCCTTCTCGCCGCTCCCCGCCACGAGACGCCGCAGGCGGAGGTGGAGCGGGCCGTCGAGCGGTTCCGGTCCGGCGGAGCCCTGGGACGGGTCCTGGGACGGATCGACGCCGTGGCGGAAGAAGCCCTCCGCTCCCCCGGGCTGGTCGACGAGCCGGGGCTGCGCCGCCTGGCGGCCGAGCTGACGGCGGCGGCGCTCCGCCCCATCGACGGGGCGCGCGGCCATGCGGCGGGGCGGGAGCGGGAGGCCCGCGGATGAGCGCGGCCGGCCACACGGTGGTGATCGGGGCCGGGCTCGGAGGGCTCGCCGCGGCCATCCGGCTCCGGGCGCGGGGGCACCGCGTAACGGTGCTGGAGGCGACGGACCAGCCCGGGGGGCGCGCCAGCGTCTTCGCGCGCGACGGCTTCACCTTCGACGCGGGCCCCACGGTGGTGACCGCGCCCTACCTCCTCCACGAGCTGTTCGCGCTCGCCGGGCGCGACTCGCGCGACTACTTCGAGCTGGTGCCGGTGGACCCCTTCTACCGGGTGGAGTTCGGGGACGGGTCGCGCTTCGATTACGTGGGCGAGGAGGAGAGGATCCTGGAGCAGATCCGGGAGATGAGCCCGGCCGACGTGGACGGCTACCGCCGCCTGGCGGCCCACGCCGAACGCATCTTCGACGTGGGCTACACGCGCCTCGCCGACGCCCCCTTCGACCGCCTCTCGGAGATGCTGAGGGTAGTGCCGGACATGGTCCGCCTGGGGAGCCACCGGACCGTGTACGGCATGGTCTCGCGCTACATCCGCGACGAGCGGCTGCGGCAGGTCTTCACCTTCCAGCCGCTCCTTGTGGGAGGGAACCCCTTCCGCACCACCTCCATCTACCTCCTGATCCACTGGCTGGAGCGGAAGTGGGGCGTGTGGTTCGCGAAGGGCGGGACGACCTCCATCGTGAAGGGCATGACCCGCCTCCTGGAGGAGATGGGGGCGGAACTCCGCTGCGGCGCCCCGGTGGAGGAGATCGAGGTGCGGGACGGACGCGCCCGCGCGGTGCGGCTGGAGGGCGGGGAGCGGATCGCCTGCGACCGGATCGTCGCGAACGGGGACCCCGTCCACGTCTACGGGAAGCTGGTCGCGGCCCGGCACCGCCGCCGCCACACGGACCGCTCCCTGGCCCGCCGGAAACTCTCGATGGGGCTGTTCGTGGCGTACTTCGGGACGCGGAAGACGTACCCCGGGCTCGCACACCACACCATCCTCATGGGGCCGCGCTACCGGGAGCTGCTGGAGGACATCTTCGAGCGGAAGAAGCTGGCGGACGACTTCTCCCTGTACCTCCACGCCCCCACGCGCACCGACCCGTCGCTGGCCCCGCCGGGGCACGAGTGCTTCTACGTCCTCTCCCCCGTTCCCCACAACGACAGCGGGATCGACTGGGACGTCGAGGGGCCGCGCTACCGGGACGGGATCCTGGACCACCTGGAGGAGCGGTGCCTCCCCGGGCTGCGGGAGAACCTCGTCACTTCCTTCCACGTCACGCCCCGCTACTTCGAGGACCGCCTCCGCTCCGCGAAGGGGGCCGGGTTCGGGATCGAGCCGCGGCTCTCGCAGTCGGCGTACTTCCGCTTCCACAACCGCTCGGAGGACGTGGAGGGACTCTACTTCGTCGGCGCGGGGACGCACCCGGGCGCGGGGATGCCCGGCGTCCTCTGCTCCGCGAAGGTGCTGGACCGGGTCCTCTCCGACGGGCCGGAGCGCGCCCCCGCCCCGCCCCTCGCCGCCCGGTCCGCGTGACCGCGCCCCTGCTGGAGGCGAGCCGGGCTTCGCTGGCGCGCCACGCCCGCACCTTCCACCTGGCCGCGCGCCTCCTCCCCGCCGCCGTGCGCGACGACGCGGCGCTCGTGTACGCCTTCTGCCGCGAGGTGGACGACACGGCCGACGAGGCGACGGACGTCGGGACCGCGGCCGTGTCCCTGGCCCGGCTGCGCGCCGAGGTGCTGGGGGACATGCCCGCCCGCCCCCTGGTGGCCGGGCTCCGGGAGGCCGCGGAGCGGCTGGACCTGCCGCTCCGGAGCGCGGCCGAGCTGATCGACGGCGTGGCCTCGGACCTGGGGCCGGTGCGCGTCGCGGACGACGCGGAGCTGCTCCGCTACTGCTACCGGGTCGCGGGGACGGTGGGGCTGATGATGTGCGCGGTGCTGCGGGTAGGCTCCCGCGAGGCCCACCCGCACGCGGTGGACCTGGGGATCGCGATGCAGCTCACCAACATCTGCCGGGACGTGGCCGAGGACGCCCGTCGCGACCGGGTGTACCTCCCGTCGGATCGGCTGCGGCGCGCGGGGGTGGACCCGGAGGCGCTGGTCGCGGGGACGACGGACCGCCGGGCGGTCGCCGGGGTGGTGTCGGAGGTGCTGGCGCTCGCGGACCTCTACTACTCCAGCGCGGACGGCGGGATGCGCGACCTCCCGCCGCGGGTGCGTCCCGCGATCCTGGTGGCGAGCCGCGTCTACCGGGCCATCGGCGTATGCCTGCGGAGCCGCGGCTGCGATGCGCTCGCCGGGCGGACCGTGGTCCCGGCGCCGGACAGGGCGCTGTGGGGGACGCGGGCGCTGGCCGCCTGCCTCCGTCCGGAGATCCGCGGCGCGGGCGCACGACGGGCGCACGACGGAGGACTCCACGTGGCGCTGAGGGGGCTGCCGGGAGCGAACGCGTGATCCCGGGGCCGGCCGTATGGCGCGGAGGATCGGCGGGGTAGGCGCCACCCCCGCCGGTCCCGCTCGCGGGACGGATTCCGTTCAACCCGTCCGCAGGGCGAGCTTTCCGAGGTAGTGCCGGCCGAGCGCGTGGTGAGCCTCGGCGGCACTTTCCAGGGGGAACGTCCGGGCGACGTGGACCTGGAACGGGCCGAGTTCGATCAGCCGGTTCAGCCGCTCGATGACGTCCCGGTCGGGCTCGCCGTTGTAGACGTCGAGCCGGACTCCGTCGGGGGCCTCGGGTTCGGGCTGGACTCCGGTGGGGTACGCGGCTCGCCCGCCTTCACGGACGGCCGACAGCGCCTCCCCGGCGGTCTCGCCGCCCGCGGTGAGCAGCGCGGCGTCGATCCCCCCGGGCGCGAACTCGTGGGCGGCCGCCCTCACGTCGTCCCGGCGCCCGTCCACGACGCGGTCGGCGCCCAGCCGCTCGACCAGCGCCACGCCGTCGTCTCCCGAGGCCACCGCGAAAACGCGGGCGCCCATCCGCTTCGCGAGCTGCACCGCCACGTGCCCGACGCCGCCGCTCGCCCCGAAGATCAGCACGGATTCGCCCGGCTTCAGCTTCAGCGTGTCGTCGAGGCCGCGCAGGGCGGTGATCCCCACGCCCCCCATCACCGCCGCCTGCTCCCCCGTCAACCCGCCGGGCAGGAGGGACACGAAATCCTCGTCCACCGCGGCATACTCGGCGTAGAACCCACCTTGGGGGTTCAGGAAGCCTACCGCGTACACCCGGTCGCCCGGATCGAAGCGGCGGACCTGCTCGCCGACCGCGACGACGGTCCCCGCTCCTTCGGAGCCGAGCACGTAGGGAAACTCCGGCTGGACGCCGAGCATCTCCGCATAACCTCCCTCGCGCTCGAACGGATCCCACTCCCCCACGCCGGCCCACTCGACGCGGATCAGCACCTCGCGCAGTCCGACCTCGGGTAACGGAAGCGTCTTCACCGCGAGGTTCCCGGCGCCGCCGAACTCGTCGATCGCTGCGGCGCGCATCGTACCCGGCAACGGCTTCGTCATCGCTCTCCCCGGAAAAACGGATGTCGGCCTGCACGCACCCGCACCGCTCGCGGGTGATCCGTGCGCGAGCAGCGAGGCCCCGCGCAAGAAGTGCTCCGGCCGCGACGCGCCCGGACCCGGAGAGAGAGCCCGCGGCCTACCCGCCCGAAGCCCCCACCCTCGCCGCCTCGGCGGCGAGCCCGTCCAGCAGCGCCCGCGCGTGGTCCACGGTGGTGCGGGGGTTCATCACGGTCACCCGCAGCACCGGCCGCCCGTCCAGCACCGTCGCCGTGATCCACCCCCGGCCGGAGCGGTTGTACGCGGGCCGCAGGGCCCGGTTCACGTCGTCCAGCCGGGCCGCGTCCAGCGTCCCGTCGCCCAGCCAGCGGAAACAGAGGATGTTGGACTCGGGTTCGTGGAGTGCCTCGAAGTCCGGCCGCTCCCGGATCTCCTCCCACAGCGAGCGCGCCACCGAGCAGAGGTGGTCGTACGCCCGGCCGATCCCCTCCGCGCCGTAGCGCTGCAGCGCCACCCAGAGCTTCAGCACGTCCGCGCGCCGGGAGCACAGGAAGCTGCGGACGCCCTGGTCGATCACCCGCTCCCCCGCCCCGGCGTGGAACAGGTAGGGAGCCTTCTGCGAGAATGCACGCTCCAGGTCGCGCTCCTCGCGGGCCAGCACCATCCCGGCGGAGAGCGGGAGGAGCATCCCCTTGTGCGGGTCCCAGGCCACGGTGCGCGCCCGGGGGAGGCCCGCGAGTCGGTGGCGGTGGACCGACGAGAGCAGCGCCGACGCGCCGTGGGCGCCGTCCACGTGCAGCCAGATCCCCCGCTCGTCGCACAGCGCGCCGATGGCTTCCAGGTCGTCGATCGGGATAGGGGGTAGCCGGGGATCCCAGCTACTCCCCTCCCACACCACCGGACATGCGGGTCCGCATCCGGCGGTTCGGAAAGTTGAGGTCAGTGCGGAGCCAGCCGAGGAAGCCCCAA
>Ga0180215_1003579_pt1 | contig 14472 bp, 12 predicted proteins | sample eDN3rd37CBELigBY_FD_128871 | JGI IMG/M metagenome (GOLD analysis project Ga0180215, IMG submission 128871) | Enriched backyard soil microbial communities from Emeryville, California, USA - eDNA 3rd pass 37_C BE-Lig BY (version 2) (version 2) | ecosystem: Environmental > Terrestrial > Soil >...
GACGAGCCGCTCGTTCGAGCCGCCGTACTCACCCGGTTGCCACAGCGTCGGGTGCACCATCGCGAGCGCGGCATCGACCATCGCGTCGACGTCCTCGACCTGATCCGCGACGTCGATGGCGTCCGCGAGGACCGCCTGGGCGCGCTCCTCGGATCCTGCGGCCGCCCACGCCCTGCCGAGCGAGCGGAGCAGGTCGAGTCTGACTTCGGGCTGGCCGGGGTGGGCGAGGTCGACGACCCCGAGCGCGCGCTCGTAGTGGGCCGCGGCGTCCTCGGGGGCGTGGCGTTGCTCGGCCCGTTCCGCGGCGAGCGTCGACCAGCGGACGGCATCCGCCGCCGACCCCGCCACCGCACCCGCGAGCGCGTGGTGGGCGAGCTCGGCGAGGTGGCCCTCGAGGGCGGCGACGCGCAGCGCGGAGAGCGCGTCCGCGGTGGCTGCGTGCAGGCGCGCGCGACGTGACGGCGCGAGCTCGGTCTCGAGCGCCTCGGCGACGAGCGCGTGCGAGAAGCGGAAGCGGGTCGGCACCTCGGGGTCCGGCGTGACGAGCCCGGCCTCGACAGGGGCGTCGAGGGACTCGAGCACCTCGGCGAGGCTCGACTCGGCGACGCGGGCGACGACGTCGAGGTCGAAGGTCCGACCGACCACCGACGCGACCGACAGCAGCCGCTGTGACTCCGCCGGCAGGCGCCCGACGCGGCGTCGCACGACGCCCGACACTGCTGCCGGCACGCGGGTGGCATCGGGGTCGTCGAGGCGGTCCTCGCCGGCGAGCAGCTCGACGAGCTCCTGGGCGAAGAACGGGTTGCCACCACTGCGGTCGTGCACGAGCTCCGCCAGCCCGGGTGTGGCCACGCCAGCGGTCCGGCGGTCGAGCCAGTCGCTCACCGCGTCGAGGTCGAGTCCACCGAGGTCGATCCGCACGAGGTGCGACGCGCGGGCGAGCTCGCCGAGGCAGTCGACGAGCGCGTCGGGCGAGTCGGCGCCCGTCGGGCGGACGGTGACCACGAGTGCGAGCGGGAGCGACCGCAGCTCGCCGACGACGAACTCGAGCAGGCGGAGCGTGCCGGGGTCCGCCCACTGCAGGTCGTCGAGGACGACGAGCGCGGGACGGTCCATCGAGCGGAGCAGCTCGGTCGCACGGCGGTAGATCGCGAGCTGGTCGGCGCCCTCGCCGAGGCTGTCGATCCCGAGGGCGTCGCCAGCGGGGAGCACGCCCTGCTCGGCCAGCTGCGTGGCCACCTCGGTCACGGCGAAGAACGAGCTGGTGGCGGCGCTCTCGGGGCAACGCGTCCACGCCACTGCGGGAGCGAAGGCCCGAACCCTCTCGACGAGCTCCTCTGCGAGCCGGGTCTTGCCGATGCCGGGCTCACCCCGGATGACGATCGCCGTGCCGTCGCCCGCGAGTGCGCGGCGCACACCCTGGGTCAGTGCAGCGAGCTGGCGTTCTCGGCCGACGAACGGCGCCGGTTCCGCCGTCAGCGCTGCGGCGGCCGTCGCGACGTCCGACGACGGCCGGGACGGCTCGACCGGCACCCAGAGCAGCGACGGCGAGTGGTCCAGGATGTCCGCTTCGAGCCCGACCAGGGCAGGGCCGGGGTCGACTCCCACCTCGTCGGCGAGGACCTTGCGGGCCTCCGTCAGCGCCCGCAGCGCCTCTGACTGGCGGCCGGATCGGTACAGGGCGAGCGCGAGGTGCGCCCACAGCCGCTCGTCGAGCGGGGTCTCCGCGAGCGCACTGCGAAGGTCCGCCACGAGCGAGGAGGACTCGCCGAGGTCCAGGCGCGCTGCGAACAGGTGGGCGCGCGCCTCGACGTGCACGCTCGCCGCGTGGCGCGCGGCGGGCTCGACTGCCGCGACGTCGGCGAACTCGGGCAGCAGCGGACGGAAGGAGGCGACCGCCTCGGTCAGCTCGGCGTTCGCCTCGGCGGGTCGGCCGTGGCGCTGGTGCTCGATCCCGGAGGCGGCGAGGTCGACGACGCGGGTGAGGTCCAGCTGGTCGCGGTCGATCTCGACGGCGTAGCCGCCCGAGCGGGTCACGACGACGCTCGGGACCTCGCGTGGCGCGCGGTCGGGCTCCAGGACCTTGCGCAGGTTGGAGACGTAGGCCTGCAGCGAGGCCTCCGCCCGATCGGGCACCCGGTCGCCCCAGACGCCGTCGATCAGGCGATCGGCGTCGACGGCCTCACCCTCGGCGAGCAGGAGCAGCACGAGGACGAGGCGCTGCTTCGGGCCACCGAGCTCGAGCGGGGTCCCGCCCCGGGTCGCCGACAGGCCACCGAGCACCGAGAAGGACAGGTTCCAAGCGGACTCCAAGTGAGGGACCGCCCTTCCAGCGTGGACTCCAAGGCGCTCTTGCGACGGTGACGCCCGAACCTACAAGCCGTGGAGGCACCGTGAACACACCAGATCTCACCAGCTATCACCTGATCCACCGGGCGATCCGGCAGAGCACCACCCGCCTCACCGCGGCGATCGGCTCAGTGTCCGAATCGGACCGCCGGACCCGTGGACCGCAGCTCGTCCGCTGGTACTCCGGGCTCGAGGGCGAGCTCCACACCCACCACACGGTCGAGGACGACTTCTTCTTCCCCGCGCTGTTCCGTCACGTGCCCTCGCTGCGGGGCTACCTCGAGCGCATCGACGACGAGCACCAGCACCTCACCCAGCTGCTCGTCGACACGCGCACGGCCATCGCGCAGCTCGCGGATCCGCAGGTGCCCTTCGACGCGGCGATCCGTGCTGCAGCGAGCCGAGCGGGCGAGCTGGAGTCGCTCATGGACGGCCACCTCGACTTCGAGGACGCCGAGATCCTCCCCCTGTTCACCCGGCACATGGACGCCGCGGAGTACCAGGAGGTCGAGGCGAAGGCGCTCGCGAAGCCGAAGCTCGGCGAGCTCCGGTTCACCGTGCCGTGGATGATGGCGAACGCGACCCCGGAGGAGCAGCGCCTGCTGCTCGACAGCGCGCCCTTCATGATGAAGGTCGTCTGGATCGCCACGCGCCGCGGCTACGACCGCCTCGCGACGGCGGCGCTCGGCGCGGCGGCCGGTTCGACCGTGGCGGTGGCGTCGTGAGGGCCCCGCGCGCCGCACGCCGGCTGGCGCTGGCCGGGCTCCTGTTGCTCACCGCCGGCTGCGCCGACGAGGTCGCCGGTTCCTCCTCGGACGCCGACCGCAGTCCGGATCCGGTCCCGTCGTCCACGACCACCTCGTCCACGACCACCTCGACGCCCCCGGCGCGGATCGACATCGTCGCCACGGACTACGAGTGGAGCGGTCTGCCCGACGAGCTCCCCGCAGGGACGTACCCGATGTCCTTCGTGAACGAGGGCGCAGAGGTCCACGAGATCTCGATCTTCCGCAACCCCGAGGACCTTCCGCTCGACGAGCTGTTCGCGCTGGGCCCGGAGGGCATGGAGGAGGTCGTCGAACCGGTGGGGATGCTGATCTCGGCACCCGGGACCCCCGCCGAGGAGGAGGTCGAGATCACGCTCACCCCGGGCGAGTACGAGGTGGTGTGCTTCGTGCCCGCAGCCTCCGACGGTCGACCGCACTTCGACCACGGGATGCACCGAACGCTCACGGTCCGGTGACCGTCGCCATGTCCGTGGGGTCGGGCCGGGGCGTCGTCGCTCCGGCCTCCCGCGCTCGGCCGACGCGGACCGCTGCTCGCTCGCGTCGAGCGACCGGGCCCCTTCGCTGTCACACCGCTGCGGTTGCATGGCCGCCATGTGCAGCATCTGTGACGGCCAGACCTACGACGCCCTCCATCGGCACACCGCCCAGCTGATCGACGAGGGAGGGTGGCGCCTCCTCGCGGTCGGAGGGTGGAAGCCGTGGACCTACACCATCGGTCTGGCCGAGCGCGGCCACCCGGAGCTCGTGGCCGTCGGCCCACCGCAGGCGACGGGACGTCTGCTCGACGAGGCTGCCGCGCTCGCCATGGACGGCCGTCCGCTGAGCGAGGGATCCGCCCTCACCGTCCTCGACCAGTCAGTGCAGGTCGGAGCGGTCCACCCGCGCCACATCGAACGCGGGCTGGTCGCCGGGTGGTTCGACTACTACGTGTGGGCCGGTCGCCGGCCGGCGCTGAAGGTCCTCGAGCTGGTGCGAGCGGCCGGAAGCCGTGCGTCCTCCCAGCGGACGCTGTCCTCCTCGACGAACCTCCTCCGGCTGTGACCCCCGTGCGCTCCGCCGCCGTCGACGACCGGTCCTCCCCCGGTCGCGCGTACGTTCGATCCGCCCCTCCCTCCACTAGGGTGTCAGCCGTCCCGGGAGGCGCGATGAAGCAGCGACGCAGGACCACGACCTCCAACTTCGGCGTGGGCGCTCGCGAGAGCCACGACTCGACCCCGTTCTACGACCGCTTCCGCGCTCCGGAACTGTCCGACGACTCGACGGTGCTGCCCCCGATGCCGATCGAGGAGCCGTTCGTCCACGGCGACGCCCGCCACATGGACGCCGTCCCGGACGGCTCGGTGGCACTGGTGGTCACCTCTCCCCCGTACTTCGCCGGCAAGCGCTACGAGGAGGAGCTCGAGGCCGAAGGCGTGCCCGCGTCGTACCTGGAGTACCTCGAGATGCTGACCGACGTGTTCGCCGAGTGCGTCCGCAAGCTCGAGCCCGGCGGTCGCATCGCGGTCAACGTCGCCAACCTCGGTCGCAAGCCGTACCGCAGCCTCTCCGCCGACGTCATCCGGATCCTCGAGCACGATCTCGGGCTCCTGCTGCGCGGCGAGCTGATCTGGCAGAAGGGCGAGGGCGCCAACGGCTCCTGCGCCTGGGGCTCCTACCGCAGTCCGGCCAACCCGGTCCTGCGCGACATCACCGAGCGGGTCGTCGTCGCGAGCAAGGGGCGCTTCGACCGGGCGATCCCGGCCAAGCAGCGCAAGGACAAGGGGCTCCCGCACCGAAGCTCCGTCATGACCGACGACTTCCTCGCGCTGACCCTCGACGTGTGGTCGATGCCGCCCGAGAGCGCTCGGCGGGTGGGCCACCCGGCACCGTTCCCCGTGGAGCTGCCCGAACAGCTCATCCGCCTCTACACCTACGAGGACGACCTCGTGCTGGACCCGTTCATGGGCAGCGGGTCGTCGATGGTCGCCGCCGCCCGGCTCGGGCGACGCTACGTGGGCTACGACCTCGACCCCGAGTACGTCGAGATCGCCCGGCAGCGCGTCCGCGAGGAGGGCAGCGTGGCGACGTCCGACAGCGACGACGACCCTGCGACGCGTGCCGCCCGGGACGGCAAGGCGGCTCCACGACTCGCCGAGGAGCTGCTCGAGGAGGCCGGCTTCCGCGACATCCGGCGCGATCGCCGCGTGCGCGGCACGGCCGTCAGCCTGCCGCTCACCGCGGTCGATGCCAGCGGCGACGAGTGGTTCTTCGACGTCTCCGGCACCTTCACCACCTACCGCGGTGGCCTCCAGCGGATGGAGACGGTGTGGAAGACCCTCGGTCGTGCCGCTGCGCTGAAGGGCGCCCGCGACGGCACGCCGCTGGTCCTGCTCACGACCCACCTCCCGAAGCGATCGAGCAGCGGCGACCAGGCGCTTCGCTCCGCAGGCCCGGGGTTGTTCTTCGACGCGGTCGAGCTGCTGTCGAACGACGACCTGGAGCGCCTGACCCGCTACGCCAAGGGCGGCTACACCGCCAGACCCGAGCCGGGGTTCTGGACCGAGAAGGATCTGGAGGGCCTCGACGGCCCCTCGTGAGGTTCCGGCGGCGACAGGCCGGGTACCGGGCCGGCTATGAGCGACTACAGCGAGCACGGCACGGTCCCCGTCGAGGACGCCGCAGTGGCCGACCCACCGACCGACGAAGAGGTGCGCGCCGCCCAGGAGCGCGACCACCCGGAGCAGGCCGCCACCGCACAGCACGGCGACCCTCGACGGGTGCTCGACGAGCTCGAGGGCGACGACCCGGAGCCCTGAGCGGGCTGACGGCCGAGGTGCGACGGAGGCGGCCCCTGGGGCGTCGTGGGACCACCCCCGTCGTGGGCAGATCCTCCCGTTCGGCCCGTTGTGACACCGGCGGCTGTCGGAACCGTCAACCCACCGCGTTACAGTGCCCCGTCAGGAGGAGGGTCCGGCCAGCACGGAGCGGGTCGTCGTCCTGGGGGCGGCGCGACACCGTGCGCGATCGGATGGGGCGGAGTACAGGGTGTTCGACGAGGTCCGGTTCGATCTGAGGCTCACGCCCGACGGGTCCGTGTCGGTGCACGCCACGTCCAAGGTCCTGCCCGAGGAGTGGGTGGACACCGCCACCGCAGAGCAGCTCGACCAGCTCCGCCTCCTGCGAGGTCGACTCGCCAAGCACCAGATCACCGAGGCCGAGCTGGTCCGCATGGGCCTGCTCCTGGGCGACGCGCTCGTGCCGGACAGCATCCAGGAGCCGCTCGCCCGCCGGGTTGCGAGCCCCGACGAGCGCGGCGTGCGGCTGCGCATCGTCGCCCACGATGCCGAGCTCAGCGCGCTGCCATGGGAGTACGTCCGCCTGCCGAGCCGGTTCGACGAGCTCGGCGGTGCCCCGCTCGCGCTCGACGAGCGGGTCTCGCTGGTCCGCTCCCCGGCCAAGGGCTCGCCCGCGACCAACCCGACGCTTCGTGGCAGACCTGAGCTGCGCGTGCTCCACGCATCGTCCACCTCGGTCGAGGGCTACGAGCCGCTGCGTGGCGACGACCACGCCGTCGACCTGGCGCTGTGGGGTGAGTCCGGCAACCGACGGACACGCCGCGTGGTCGTCGATCGGCTCTCCGATCCCGCCACCCGCGAGTCGCTCGAGGAGGCGCTCTCCGCGTCCCCCGACCTGTTCGTGTTCACCGGGCACAGCACATCCGAGGACGGACGCGCCTCGCTGGTCCTCGCCGGCGACGACGGCCGCCCCGACCTGGTCGGCGGTCCCGAGCTGGCCGCGATGCTGCTGCGCGCCGGCACGCCGCTGGTGGTGCTGAACGCGTGCGACACCGCGACCTCCGACGACACCGACGTCTCGCTCGCCGAGCAGCTCGTGCGCAGCGGCGTCGGGACGGCGATCGGCATGCAGATGCCGATCTCGGACAGCAACGCGGGCCACTTCGCGGTCGGCCTGGTCGGTGCACTGGGCGAGGGCCTCCCCGTCGACGTCGCCGTGACGCAGGGCCGCCGGCGCGTCGCGGACCGGGCAGGCTTCGCCGAGTGGGGCATCCCCACCCTCGTCTCCTCGTCGAGGGTCGACGAGCCCCTGGACGGCGTCGAGCCCACCACCCGTTCGGGCGAGCTGGTCGGTGCCGCGGCCGCAGGTGGCGACGTCCCCAGGGGTGGGCCGTCGCCGACGCTGTCCCGCACCTCGACGACGCCCGAGCGAGGCGCGCCGTCTCGTCGCCCCCGGGGACCGTTGATCGGCGCGCTCGCCGCCCTGCTGCTCGTGCTCGTCGGTGGCGGCTACTGGCTGTTCGCCGGGGACGACGGCACCGAGTCGCCGCCCGATCCCGAGGTGGCCGGCGATGTCGAGGAGCGACAGGACCCGCGGCGAAAGGGCGAGTTCCCCGACGACGGGTTCCACGGGCACCAGCCGCTGTCCGGGAGCTCCGCGACCGACACCTCCGAGGCGCTCCGACAGGTGGTGGAACGGGTCGGCGCGTCGCTGCCGTTCACGACCGCGGACGGGACGACCCGCGTGCCGGACAGCCTCGTGCAGATCGACGAGATCCCGCCGACCCCGTTCGCCGCCGAGTACTACAGCACGAACCTGTGGTCGACACCCGAGTGCTGGAAGGTCCACCTCTCGTCCGTCACGGTGCTGGGCTACGACGTCGCCGCGTGGGCCGATACGGGGCAGGGTCGCGCCTTCACGCTGGCTGCGATCCAGCTCGGGAGCAGCCGGATGGCGCAGCAGTACTACTGGGCGACCTCGCTGTACCCCGGCCCGCGCAGGGACCACTGCTCAGGCTGGCCGGTGGACGGGGTCGCCGAGGACCCGACGAAGCTGAAGATCGACCGCAACGACCTCCGGGTGCAGGCCCCTGCGCACGACCTGATGATCGCCGCCGAGACGAAGCACCTCGGCGACCCGGGTCTCACGACCGCGTACCAGACGGTGTTCCGCCTCGACGACACCGTCGTCGTGACGGCACACATCTCGACGGGATCGCTCGACCTCGACGAGGTCCGGAGCGACATCGAGCGGACCATCGAGCTGTTCGCACAGCACTGAACGTCAGCCACCGACGTCAGCCGCGGCGCTTGCTGACCTCCATCGGGACCCACAGCTCTCCGAGGCCCTCGGCCCCCGCCGCGGAGAGGAGCACGCGCACGATGTCGCGCAAGCGCTTCTGGCGCTGCCGCACCGCTGCGGGGGCGCCGTCCATGAGGTGAGGGCCCACCTCGGCGAAGAGCCTGCGCACGACCTCGCGGCGCTCCTCGTCGGTCTCCGGCAACGGCGCCGCGCCCGTGCGATCGACGAGGCGATCGACGACCTCGGCGGCGATCGCGACGTTCTCCGCCGCCCCACGCACCGTCGAGAGATCCACTTGTGACAGCCGCGACCTGACCGCGGCGAGCGCGTCGGCGATCGCCCCGTCGTGCGCAGCCGCCGCCGTCAGCTCGGCGACCCAGTCCGTCGCAGCGGCCGACGGCACCTCGCTGTCCACGTCGCCGACGAGCCGCACCTGGTCGCTGCGTAGGACGTCCGCGCCGCCTCGGCGGTGCACGCGCCGGCCCTCGGTGCGCACCTTCATCCGCAGGAAGCGCTGCTTGCCCTCAGCGCTGTCGAACCGCTTGGGTTCACCCCCCGACCGCAGCACGCAGTCCCTGAGCTGTTCACACGCGGTGCCCGGGCAGTGCTCCGCGAGGCGGTGGTACAGGTTCACGAACGCGTTCTGAGCACCCTCGGACAACTGCTGCTCGAACCCGGCACGGCCGGTCTCGGCGGCGAAGAACTCGACGACCTCGTGGCAGCTCAGAACGTGGTCGGTCATCCCGCGGGCGCTCCGAGGGAGCCGAGGTCCCGGGGCGGCTGCACGCCGAGCCGGGCGTGGTGCCGCAGTGCGAGCCGTGCGAGTGCGGGTCCCGCCGGGGCGCCGCGCAGCGCGCGGGCCTGCTCGGTGCGGAACCGGGCAGCGAGCTCCAGCTCGCCCGACACCTCGGCGAGCGAGGCCAGTCCGGCGACGGCCCGCTCGTCGGTCGTCTCGGCGCTGCCGACGGCGGAGGATCGGGTCAGGTGCTCGTGCGCCGAGGCGATCACGGACTCGGTCCACCCGGCGGAGGTGCCGGCCTCCGAGGCCGCGGCCGCGCCACCCGAGAGCTCCTCGAGCCGCTCGGCGTGACGACGGCAGGTCGCCGCTCGGTCGCCCGAGCCGGTGACCTCCCACGCCGCGGCGGACGCGGACCACTCGCGAGCGGCGAGGCGCATCGCCTCTCGTGCGCGCTCGGTCCCCAGTCGAGCCTCGGCATCCGCGTGTCGCTCCATCGCCGCCGCGGCGCGTGCGACCTCGAGCGCGTGACGACCGGCGCGCTGGTCCGCGGGCAGCACCGTCGCGTCACGGAGGTCCACGAGCTCGACGCGCACCTCCACACCCTCGGGCACGGCAGCGAGACGAGCGACCGAGATGGTCACCCCGTCGCGCGTGCCCGTGACCTGCAGCCGCTGCGCGTCGAGCACCGCCGGGACCCGCCCGCGCAGGTCCACGGCGCGCACGCCGAGCCATGACGGCAGCGTTCCGGCCGCGCCGAGCGTGACCACCGGGTGGTCGCCCTCCATGCGCCAGGTCGCGCGGCGCAGCACTCCCGGCGCGCCGTCGACGAGGTCCACGGCCCGCTCGGCCTGCGCCGCGCCGGAGCGACGGAAGGTCGGAGCGAGCAGCTCCTCGCCGAGCTGGACGGCAGGCAGGTCGAGGCCGCTGACGAGTTGCTCGAAGGTCGAGTCGGCCCGCTCGACCGACAGGCGCAGGGGCGCGGGCAGCTCGTGGTCGGCGAGGCCGGCCCGCGACAGCACGCGCACGATCGGATCCGCGAGCCCTCGGTCGACCAGGACCTCCAGCAGCTCGAGGGGCACCGGGTCGACGACCTCGAAGGCACGGTCGAGCGCCCCCTCGGGCAGGTCGATGCCGAGCGAGAGACGAGCGGCGACCGCCTCGACGTCCCACCACACCGGGCGCTCGCTCACGTCGATGAGCTCCAGGGCCATCGCGAGGCGGCCGGCGAGGAACCGGTTCGGGCGACTCGCGGCCGACGGGGCGGGTGCGCGCCGCTCGAAGCCCTGAGCGGGCAGGGTCACGAGGGCGCGGGCCACGTCGTCGCCCAGCAGCCGCTCGACGATGGCGGCGGCAGGCGCAGGGATCGGTGCCTCGGGCGCGTCGCCCTCGACGAACACGAGTGCCTCGACGACGACGGTCGGGTCGAGCCAGTCGAGGCGCCACGTGACACCGTCGAGCTCGATCGCCGCGGTCCCGGCGGGTCCGGCCGGGTCGCCCTGCAACCGCCACGCAGCCGCCAGCGGGTCCCAGCTGATCACGATCTCGCCGGCGCTCATGACGTGGCCCCCGTCCGCCGGGGCAGCAGAGGCGGGGACGGCGAGGTCGGAGCTGGCGAGGTGGCTCGGAGTGGTCTCACTCCACGGGATCCACGCGCACCGGCTGCTGTGACGCCCTCGTCGCCCACGGCGGTCGCGTCAGCTCGGATCGAGCACGGCGAGCATCGCCGGGGTGTCGATCGCGAAGTGGGCAGCGGCGGCCTTGCCGTCGCGGATCGTCCAGCGGTGCACCTCGGGGATGTCGAAGCTCGCGCCGTTCGCGACCACGGTCCCGCGCGTGCGCCCGCACTGGATCACCTCGCCGTCCGCCGAGAAGATCGACTCGATCTCCACCTTCGACTCGATCGTGCCCGTGAGGGTCAGCGCGAAGTGCAGGAAGCCCTCGTGGCCGACGTGGCGGCCACCCCACGGCAGGCGATCGTCCTGGGTGATGACGCAGTCCTCGGCGAGGACCGAGACGAGGTGCTCCACGTCCTTCGACGCCATCGCGGCGTAGATGCCCCGCACGATCTCGATCTCGTCCACCACGCCTCCCCTCGACGGTCGCCGAAGCTACCCGCCCCGGACCCGTCGCACCGGCGGACCGCAGGAGGTCCGCCGGCGCGTGGGCCCAGGACGGTGGCGGCGTCCGCTCAGGCCGAGCGGCGACGCAGCGACAGCCCAGCGGCGACGAGCCCGACGACGATCGCGACGGCGGCCAGCACGCGGGCCACCGTGTCGCTCTCGTCCTCGGACTCCGCGTCGGTCGCGCTCGCGGTCTCGCCGTCGGCGGAGGCGACCGGCTCGGCGTCGTCACCGGCGTCGCCGTGGCGGTCACCCTCGGACGCCACGAGCTCGACCGCCGGTGCGGGGTGCTCGGCCTCGGGATCCTCCTCGATCCAGGCGGACTCGCTGCCGTCGACGCAGGTCTGGACGGTCGGCAGCAGGAGGCGCTCCCCTGCCAGGTCCGGCGTCTTCATCGAGATGCCGTAGCGGAGGAACTGGCCGTCCGCGAGGGGCTCGCCCGTGGCGGTCCAGGTGACCGACGCGACGTACTCGGTGACCTGCTCGCCGTGCAGCTCGATCGGCTCGTCGAGCGGCTTGCGGTCGTAGCTGACCTCCCAGCCCGGCAGCGCCTGCGCGGTCACCGAGGAGATGTCGTCGCGCAGCTGCACCGACACGACGTTCGTCGCCTGGCCGTCGCAGCCGTGCGGCACCTGGAGCTCGACGGTCGTGTAGCCGCCGGCGGGTGCGGTCGGGTCGACCGGGCTGACGTGCGCGGACGCCACCGGGGCGAACGCGAACAGGGTGAGCACCGCGGCGACGGCCGCCGCGGCGAGTGAGCAGAGCTTCTTCATGGTGTGCGAGCCTCCCTGGCTCGTGAGGTGGTCGAACGGTTCGGTCAGGCCGCGATCCGGACGGACCGCGACCTCAGGTCGGAAGGAACCGTTCGGCGGGAGGCCCCCGAGCCAGGGCACGCCGGCGCGCACCCTCTGCGGGACCGAGGAGTCGGGGGGTCGGGACGATGCCGACGACGGCGAGCCCCGGCAGCGGCGACCTCGTCGGCGCGGCGAGCAGCTCGGCGACCGCGGCCGCCGTGCGACGGCCCACTCGGTGCACGATCCATGCGACGGCGGGCTGCAGCGCGAGGCCGAGCCAGATCCGTCGATCGGTCGCGGCCTCGGCCCACAGCGAGGGTGAGAGCTGGCGCTGCGCTGCTTCGAGCACGACGAAGGCGAAGAGCTGCGCGGCCAGGAGGGTTCGCAACGGAGCGGCGGGGAGGCGGCCGCGGTGCCGGATGGTGAGCAGGAGCACCAGGCCGGCGGTGACGGCCAGGAGGAAGGCACCCGAGGCCATCGGGAGGAGCGCGCCGTGACCTTCGTGCGGACCGGCGGCGGCGAGCGAGTGGCCCACATGCCCGGCGTGGAGGTCGTGCACGCCGGCGGGCGCGAGGTGCGCAGCGTGCACGCCGGCGGGCGCGAGGTGCGCAGCGTGCACGCCGGCGGGCGCGAGGTGAGCGGCGTGCACGTCGACGGCCGGGGATGCGCCTCCGACGGCGGGCGACACCCATGCGTCGATCTGGTGGGCGCTGCAGTGGCCGACGATCATCGCGACCACGGCGGTGCACGACAGCACCAGGCCCTTGAGCAGTCGCCGTGACGTGGGATGCACGAGGCCACCGTAGGTCGCACGCCCGTCCGGCCGACATTCGGTCAGCGAGCATCCGGTGTGCGTTGCGTCACCTGCGCGGGGTGACATGAAGGACGTTCAGGGTTACCTTTCCCAACAGCTGACCTGGGGGGCGTTGATGGGGCTGGATCGACGGACGTTCCTGCGACGGACGGGACTGGTGGGGACCGCAGCGGTGCTGGGTGACCCCTTGCTCCTGACGCGCTGCCAACCGGAGGACCTCGACGGGATCGGCGCCGAGTACCACCCCTCCTACGTGCCGTCGGGCAGCATCCTCGACCAGCCCGCCCGCGAGGCACCCATCGACCACGTGGTGATCCTGATGATGGAGAACCGCTCGTTCGACCACTTCCTCGGCTGGCTCGGCGAGGACGGCGGGTACCTCGAGCGGGGCGTGCGCAACTACGGACCGACGTTCCGCATCGATGCCCGCTCCGCGGCCTCGTACACCACGCCCGACGGCACGGAGGTCCCGACCTTCCACCTCCCCTCCGACGACCTGCCCAACCCGTGGCGCGGTTGCGGCTTCGAGGACCCGGGGCACGGTTGGGGCGCGGGCCGGGCGCAGCGCGACCGGGGCTTCCTCGGCCAGGGTTCGGGGAACGACCGCTTCGCGCTCGGCTACTACCAGGGCGACGACCTGCCGTTCACCTCCCGTCTCGCCCGACGGTTCACCACCTTCGACCGCTACCACTGCTCGGTGCTCGGTCCGACCCAGCCCAACCGCGAGTACCTCCACGGCGCCCAGTCCGGCGGCCACAAGAACAACTACCTGCCGATCCGTGAGCTCGGGTTCGACTGGGACACGATCTGGGACCGCCTGCGCGCCGCGCAGGTGCCGGTGCGCTCGTACTTCAGCGACGTGCCGTCGCTCGCGATGTGGGGCTTCCGGATGGGCGACATCATCCGCCCGATCGACCAGTACTTCTCGGACTGCCGGCGTGGCCGCCTCCCGTCGGTCACCTTCCTCGAGCCGCCGTACGCGCCGTGGTGGCAGGCGGATGACCACCCGCACGCGGACGTGCTCGCCGGCCAGCGGTTCGTGCGCGACACCTTCACCGCGTTCGCCCGCTCGCCCCACTGGGAGCGCGGGCTGTTCATCCTCACCTACGACGAGTGGGGCGGCTTCTTCGACCACGTGCCGCCGCCGATCCTGCCCGACTCCCGGTCGTCGTCCGACGACGAGGAGAACTTCGGCCAGGCCGGCTTCCGCGTGCCCACGGTGCTCGCGTCCCCGTACGCCCGGCCGGGCTACGTCGACCACCGCACCTACGACCACACGTCGATCACCCGCTTCCTCGAGTGGCGGTTCCTGGGCGCACCACCCGAGGGGCCGGGCACCGGGGACGCGCCGTGGGCGCTGACGCTGCGGGACCGCCACGCCAACAACATCGGCGCGTCGCTCGGTGTCGCGGATCCGGACCCGGGGTTGTTCGACCTCGAGGACCTGCGGCTCCCTGCGGCGACCCCGGACTGCGACGGCACGCCCTACCTCAGCCCGCCCGGGTCCCAGCCGCCGCCGACGGCGCCGCCCACCACCGCGGCGATGCCCACTCCCGCGGACCCCGTCACCACGGGCGGTCCGGGGGTGGACCTGCTGGACGCGCTCGAGCTCGGCTACTTCGAGCAGGTGGGCATCGACGCGACACCGAGCGACATGGCGGGCACCTGGGCGAACCCCACCTGACCGTCGCGGTCAGCTCAGGCGGACCGGCGTCTCGGTGAACACGAAGTCGGCACCCTTGCTGAACCGGGTGAGCGCGACGTCGTCCGACTCGGGTCGCGGCTCGTCTCC
>Ga0180215_1003580_pt1 | contig 14470 bp, 13 predicted proteins | sample eDN3rd37CBELigBY_FD_128871 | JGI IMG/M metagenome (GOLD analysis project Ga0180215, IMG submission 128871) | Enriched backyard soil microbial communities from Emeryville, California, USA - eDNA 3rd pass 37_C BE-Lig BY (version 2) (version 2) | ecosystem: Environmental > Terrestrial > Soil >...
CCGAGCATGTAGATGCACAGGTCGAAGCCGCGCGAGCGCTTGTCCTGGAAGTAGGCGATGTCGCCGGCGATGTAGGCGGCGTTGCCGTCGGACTTGATGACGACGCGGTCCTTGTCGTCGCCGTAGTCGGTGCTCTTGAGCCACCAGGCGCCGTCTTCGAAGTACAGGTTGCCCGACGCCTTGAGGGTCTCGACGGCCTTGTCGACCGCTCCGCTCTCGAAGAGGGAGTTCTCGTGGAAGTACACGTCGAAGTCGACACCGAACTCGTGGAGGGTGCGCTTGATGTGCGCGAACATCAGGTCCACACCGATCGAGCGGAACGTCTCGTGCCGCTCGTCCTCGGGGAGTTCGAGGGCGTCGGGACGCTGCTCGAGCACGGAGGAGGCGATGTCGACGATGTAGGCGCCGGCGTAACCGTCCTCGGGGGCGGGCTGTCCGAGCGCGGAGGCGATGAGCGACCGGGTGAAGCGGTCGATCTGTGCGCCGTGGTCGTTGAAGTAGTACTCGCGGGTGACCTCGCCGCCCTGGGCGGTGAGGATGCGTCCGAGCGCGTCGCCGACCGCAGCCCAGCGGGTGCCACCGAGGTGGATCGGGCCGGTGGGGTTGGCGGAGACGAACTCGAGGTTGATCTTCGTGTTCGTGAGGTCGCTGCCGTTGCCGTAGGCGTCGCCCTCGGCGAGCACCTTCGCCACGATCGCTCCCTGAGCGTCGGCGGCGAGCCGGATGTTGAGGAAGCCGGGGCCCGCGACCTCGGCGGAATCGATGCCGTCGGCGGCGGTCAGGGCCTCGGCGAGCCAGGTGGCGAGTTCGCGGGGATTGACGCCGACCTTCTTCGCGACCTGCATCGCGACGTTGGTCGCATAGTCGCCGTGCTCCGGATTGCGCGGGCGCTCGACGGTGAGGGTCTCGGGAAGAACGGACGCGTCGAGACCACGGTCGGTGAGGACACCGGCGGCGGTTCCGCGGAGCAGCTGAGCAAGGTCGGAGGGAGTCACAGGTGTCCATCCTATTGGCTGGTCGATCGCGGCGCCGACGCTCCCCCTACGGCAGCTCCGGGCACCGCTCGGGAGCACGCCCGTAGAGTTGTGGGTGTTTGTGCGCCCGATGGGCGCGCGTCCGCCTGTCCACCCGTCGAAAGAGCACACAGCGATGCCCAGCGGTTCGGTTAGTGGCGGCTCCGGTAACAAGAAGACCGGAGCCAAGTCGTCGAAGGCCATTCAGGCCGCCAAGAAGAAGAGCGGCGGCGCTCGCGGGGTCCCCGCGCAGCGTCAGATCCCGTGGTTGACGATCGGCGGCGTGGCCCTGGTCGTCGTACTCGTCGCTGTGATCGCTGTGAGCCTGATCCCGAAGTACCAGAACCAGCAGGAGATGTCGGCGTGGACGCCGTCGGAGTCCAACCAGGACCCGTCGGACGACATCGAGGGCGTGCTGAAGATCGAGTACCCGGCCGGTGTGCACGTCGCGCCGGGCCAGCGCGTCGCCTACGACCAGTCGCCGCCCTTCGGTGGCCCCCACGACTCCGTGTGGGCGACCTGCACCGGAACCGTCTACGAGCAGCCGGTCCGGACCGAGAACATGGTCCACTCCCTCGAGCACGGCGCCGTGTGGGTGGCGTACAACCCTGATCTGCTCGACGACGCCGCGGTCGACACGCTGCGCCAGAAGGTCGACGGCCGCACCTACACGCTGATGTCGCCCTACCCGGACCTCGACACCCCGATCGCGCTGCAGTCGTGGGGTCACCAGCTCAAGGTCGACAGCGTCGACGACGAGCGCATCGACCAGTTCATCAGCGCGCTGCGCCTGAACCAGTACACCTACCCCGAGGTGGGTGCGAGCTGCTCGACGATCCCCGGTTCGTTCGATCCGGCGAACCCGCCGGCCTTCGACGCCTCCGAGCCCGGCCCCGACGCCGTGCCGATGAACGCGGAGACCGCCGGCGACATGCAGCAGGCACCGGCCGGGAGCTGACGATGAGCGAGACCTCCTCGGACATCTCCCCCGAGCGCGGTGGGCACAACCGGCTGCTGCTGGTACTGCTCACCGTCGCCGCGGTCGCCGTGGGCTTCCTCGCGGGGTTCCTGTCCCGGATCCCCTTCGAGGACTCCGCGCAGGCGACGCCGGAGGCCGGATCGGTGGACGTCGGATTCGCGCAGGACATGATCGTGCACCACGACCAGGGCGTCGAGATGGCCGCCGTGGTGGTCTCCAATTCGGAGGACGATCGGATCCGCAACATCGCGTACGACATCCTCACCACCCAGCAGAACCAGATCGGTCAGATGCAGGGCTGGTTGTCGCTGTGGGGACAGCCGGCGCTGCCGACGGGCGAGTACATGGAGTGGATGACCGAGACCGGGACGGGTCACGGCCACGGTGATCACGGCGCGACCGCCGAGTCCGAGGATTCGGACGGCTCGCACCTGATGCCGGGGATGGCGACCTCCGAGGATCTCGCGAATCTCCGGGCCGCGCGCGGGCCCGAACTGGACGTGCTCTTCCTCCAGCTGATGCTGCGCCACCACGAGGGTGGTCTGCCGATGATGGAATACGGCGAGCAGTACGCGAGCACTTCGGCGGTGCGCAATCTGGCGGGCACGATGGTCGCGACGCAGCAGGGCGAGTCGGATCTGATGAGGTCGCTGCTCGCCGAGCGCGGCGCCGAACCTCTGCCCCTCAACTGAGCCACCGATCGGGCGAAACGCGACTTCGGGCCGAAAACCGGCTCTGACCTGGCGATGTGGAGTTGAGCGCTCGATGCGCTAGGCTAACTCCCGCACCTCCGGTCATCCGGTGGTCCGGATGCCCTCGTAGCTCAGGGGATAGAGCGCTTGCCTCCGGAGCAAGAAGTCGCAGGTTCGAATCCTGCCGAGGGCACCACGAAGGCCCCGCTTCTCACGAAGCGGGGCCTTCGGCGTTCCGGTGACTCTGCGGAAGCCTTCGGCATTCCCGGTGACTCCGCGGAAGCCTTCGGCGTTCCCGGGCTCGGTGGCGGGTGCCCGTCAGTTGCCGGTGAAGGGTGTGGGATCGAAGTAGTCGCGGCAGGCCGCGATCTTCCCGTCGACGATCTCGAAGACGCCCGTGACGGGCAGTTCGATCGTCCGGCCGTTCATCGTGAACACATCGGTCCGTTCGTTGAGCACGACGTTGCCGGACACCGCCTGGTGGTGGATGCGGTAGTCGATGGCACCGAAGGACGTCACGAAACCCGCGATGTATTCCTCGATCGCCGCGCGGCCGCGGATCGGTTCCATCGGGATGTTGTGGAAGACGGCGTCGTCGGCGAAGAAGGCCGCGAGCTCGGCAGGATCGGGATCGGCCCAGCGCCGGCAGAACTCGGTGACCAGTTCGTCGGGGCTCATCGGTTCTGCACTCGCGCGAAGCGGGCGGGTTCGGTACCGGGCACGCGACGGACCCGTCCGCGTTCGATGAGCTGCCGGACGTGCGCCGATCCCTCCGCGAGCGCCATCCTCTTGCCGTGCAAGGGGGTCTCGTCCCACGGCCGGTACCAGCGCATGCGGGCGGTGGCCTCCCACAGCGTGAGCTCCTCGTCGCCGAAGGCGTCGTAGAGATCGTCGAGGCGCTGGTCGTGGTGGGCGATCAGTTCGCCGACGCGGTGCGGCAGGTCGTCGATCTGCTGCCGGTGCGCGGGCAGTGCGCGTCGCACGGGCAGGCCGGCGACCGCGCGCAGCGAGTCGAGGTACTCCCCCAGCGCGTCGCGTTGCGGCAGAGGGAAATCGAACTCGCCGACGTGCGGGGTCGTGGTCGCGAGGACGTGGTCGCCGCTGAACAGCACACCGTGTTCCTCGAGCAGGAAACACGCGTGGCCCGCCGTGTGGCCGGGGGTCAGCACGGTGCGCAGGGTCCGGCCCGTCAGCGGGATCTCCTCGTCGGCACCGAGTTTGCGGTCGGGCAGCGCGTCGGGACGGCCGATCGCCGGTACGAGGGTGGCGAGCGATTCCTCGATCGCGTCCTCGGGTGCTCCGGCGCGGCGCAGCAGTTCGGCTTCCTGAGGACGGCGGTCGTCGTCGGAGAGCATGACCTCGAGGTGAGCGAAGTCGGCCTCGTTCATCGCGACCCAGCAGCCGGAGGCCTCCCGGATGCGTCCGGTGAGCCCGACGTGGTCGGGGTGGAAGTGGGTGACCACCACGCCCTCGACGTCGGTGACCGACAGGCCGGCAGTGGCCAGGCCGTCCTGCAGTGCCGCCCACGACCGGTCGTCGTTCCAGCCGCCGTCGACGAGGACGGCGCCGCGCGGGGATTCCATCACGTAGACCTGGGTGTCGCCGACGGGCAGGTCCGCCACCGGGACGGGAACGACGTGGATGCCGTCCCCGATATCACGCGCTTCGGCCATGGTGATGCCTCTCGGTCATGGTGACTTTCGTTCGAAAGCTACAACAATGAATTCAACTATTACCCTGCACGGGCTCGATGATCGCGACGATCGACCTGATCTCCCCGGCCGGGATGTCGAAGTGCTCCGTCACCGCGACCGACGTCTCGGCGTTCGGACCTGCCGCGATGTCCAGGACGAACCGCGCGACGACGCTGTGGTGCCATTCGCGGAACTGCAGGTCGCGGATACGGCGGATGGGCCGGTACTCCGGTCCGTTCTCGAGGCGGTCGCGGATCTCGATGCCACTGTCGCCGGTGCGCTCCCCGTTCTCGACCCGCCAGGCGTCCTCGGCGAGCCGGACGTGGGACGCATCGTGGCTGACCAGGGATCGGATGTACGCGCGGGCCATCGCGACGCGGGGACTGTCGGTCGGTCCGGTGGCGTACACGGCCAGCGCGGACATCACCTCCGGCGCCCAGTCGGCGCGGCAGATCACCAGGTCGGGCAGATAGGGGTGCGGCCGGTTGTATTCGAGTTCGCTGCCGTCGATCCGGGCGCAGTGCAGACCTGCGGCGCGCGCGACCGCGACCGGCGCCGCCGAATCCCACTCCCACTGACCACCGGCGTGGATGTAGGCGTCGGCCTCCCCGCGGACCACCGCCATCGCTTTGGCGCCGGCCGAGCCCATCCGGATCAGGTCGGCGCCGAGATCGCGGGCCAGATCGAAGACGAAAGCGGGCGGCCTGCTCCCGCTGATGACGATGCGGGGGCGGCGACGGGCAGGCCGCTGCGCCGGAAGCGGGTCGGCGGTGCTGTGGACGACGCCGATCGCCGGTTGCGCGACCGCGGCTGCGGTGAGCCCTCGGCCTGCCTCCCACAGCGCGATGTGGACCGCCCAGTCGACGTGGTCGGGCATCCCGTACTCCTTCGACCCGTCGAGGGGGTCGATGATCCAGACGCGGTCTGCGCCGACCCGCGCCGGATCGTCCGCGGATTCCTCCGAGAGCACCGCGTCGCCGGGTCGCGCGGACGCCAGCTGTTCGAGGATGTACGTGTTGGCGGCGTGGTCGCCCCGGCGGCCCAACTCGCGCCCGGTGAGGGCATCCGATTCGATGGCGCGGACCGTGAGCAGCAGTTCACCTGCGCCGGAGGCCGTCTCGGCTGCGAGTCGAGCGTCGTCGCCCTCGGCTGCTGGTCGAGCGTCGTCGCCCTCGGCTGCTGGTCGAGCGTCGTCGCTGTAGTCGTGCGTCATGTCCTCAACAATTCCACGACGAGGCCCGCCTGCACGGCAGGCGTGCCGTCGTGGGGGCGCACGACCAGCTCGGGATCGGACGGTGGTTCGTAGGGATCGTCGACGCCGGTGAAACCGGTGATCTCACCGGCACGTGCCCGCGCGTACATGCCTTTCGGGTCGCGGGCCTCGCAGTCGGCGAGCGGGGTGTCGACGAAGACCTCGACGAAGCGGATCCCGGCTTCCTCGTGTTGCCGGCGGATGCGGTCGCGGTCCTGTCGGTAGGGGCTGATGAGCGCGCAGATCGCGACGAGTCCGGCGTCGGCCATCAGTTGGGCGACCGCGCCGACGCGGCGAACGTTCTCCGCGCGGTCCTCCGGACCGAATCCGAGGTCGGCGTTGAGGCCGTGCCGGAGGTTGTCGCCGTCGAGGCGGTAGGCGGGGATGCCCTCGGCGAGCAGTCGTCGTTCGAGTTCGACGGCGAGGGTGGACTTGCCGGAGGCGGACAGCCCGGTGAGCCACACCGTCGCCCCGGCCCTCCCCCGTTCGGTCCGTGAGACCGCCGCCGAGTGCCAGACCACCGCCGTGTCGGCGAGTGTCGGGCCGGTGATCATCCCGGCCGCGACGGTGTTGCCGGTGCGTTCGTCGACGAGCACGAAGCTTCCGGTGGTGCGGTTGCGCCGGTAGGGGTCGAACAGCAGCGGCTGTTGCGTCCGCAGTTGCACGCGGCCGATCTCGTTGAGACCGAGCGTCGTCGCGGCCTCGTCGCGGTGCAGGCTGTTGACGTCGAGACGGTAGTCCAGCCGCGCGACCCGCGCGGTGGTCGAGCGCGTGGTGTGCAGCAGGGCGTAGCGGGCGTCCGGGTCGAGGGCGGAGCGTTCGTCGAACCAGCACACCATGGCGTCGATCTCGTGGCCGACGAGCGGACGGTTGTTGGGGCGGCACAGCATGTCGCCGCGTCCGACGTCGAGGTCGTCCTCGAGTTCGACGCACACCGCCGCACCGGCGAAGGCGTGCTCGAGTTCCGTTCCGCCCGGCCCCCACAGCGTCTGCACCCGCGTTCCGAAACCGGAAGGGAGAACGACCACGTCGTCGCCCGGCGCGAATCCGCCGGCGGCGACCGTTCCGGCGTAGCCGCGGAAGTCGCGGTGCTCGCCCTCGCCCGGGCGGATGACGTACTGCACGGGCAGTCGCGCGTCGATGAGGTTGGTGTCCGACGCGATGTGGACCTGTTCGAGATGGTGCAGCAGCGAAGTGCCCTCGTACCACGGCATGTTCGCGGTGCGGGAGACGACGTTGTCGCCGTGCAGCGCGGAGACGGGAACGAAGGCGAGGTCGGGCATGTCGAGCTTGGCCGCGAAATTCCGGAATTCGTCGCAGATCTCGTCGAACCGGCTCTGCGACCAGTCCACCAGATCCATCTTGTTGATGCACAGCACCACGTGCCGCACCCCGAGCAGCGACGCGAGGAAGGCGTGCCGGCGGGTCTGCTCGACGATGCCGTTGCGGGCGTCGACGAGGACGAGCGCCAGGTCGGCGGTGGACGCCCCGGTGACCATGTTGCGCGTGTACTGCTCGTGACCGGGAGTGTCGGCGATGACGAATGTCCTGTGTGCCGTGGCGAAATAGCGATAGGCGACGTCGATCGTGATGCCCTGTTCGCGTTCGGCGCGCAGGCCGTCGGTGAGCAGGGCGAGATCGGCGCGGTCGGCACCGCGGTCGAGGCTCGTGCGGGTCACCGCCTCGAGTTGGTCCTCGAAGACGGCCTTCGAGTCGAACAGCAATCGACCGATGAGCGTGGACTTGCCGTCGTCGACGCTGCCGGCGGTGGCGATGCGCAGCAGGTGGGACATCAGAAATACCCTTCCCTCTTGCGGTCTTCCATTCCGGCATCGGAGATCCGGTCGTCCGCCCGCGTGGCGCCGCGTTCGGTGACCCGGCTGGCGGCGACCTCGGTGATCACCTCGTCCGCGGTGGCGGCAGCGGATTCGACGCAGCCGGTGCACGTCGCGTCCCCGACGGTGCGGAACCGAACGAGGCTCTCGCGCGGGGTTTCCCCGGGGAGGAGGGTGAGAAAGCGGGTGTGCGCGAGCAGCATTCCGTCGCGCTCGATCACCGGTCGCCGGTGGGCGTAGTACAGGGACGGCAGGTCGACGCCCTCGTCGCGGATGTAGCGCCAGATGTCGAGTTCGGTCCAGTTGGACAACGGGAACACCCGCATGTGTTCGCCGCGGCGGTGCCGGCCGTTGTACAGCTGCCACAGTTCGGGTCGTTGCGCCTTCGGGTCCCACTGTCCGAATTCGTCGCGAAGGCTGAAGATGCGTTCCTTCGCGCGGGCCTTCTCCTCGTCGCGGCGCGCGCCCCCGAAGACGGCGTCGAATCCCCCTTCCCGCAACGCGCGCAGGAGGGTTCCGGTCTGCAGCCGGTTGCGGGTCGCGTGCGGTCCGTCGTCCTCGACGGCACGCCCGGCGTCGATGTCGTCCTGCACCGAGGCGACGATCGACCGGAGCCCCAGCCGCTCGACGGTGCGGTCGCGGAAGTCGATCACCTCGTCGAAATTGTGCCCGGTGTCGATGTGCAGCACGGGGAACGGCAGCGGCGCGGGCCAGAACGCCTTGACCGCGAGATGGAGCATCACCGCGGAGTCCTTGCCACCCGAGAACAGCAGGACGGGACGGGAGAAGGTCGCGGCGACCTCACGGAAGATGTGGACGGACTCGGCCTCGAGCGCACCGAGCAGCGGCAGTTCGTAGATCGGTGGTCGTTGCGGTGGCACCGTGGTCACTCGTGCCCCTCTCACCCGGCGCGGTACACATGTGTACCGACGCGGTCGAAGATTACTCCGCAACAGTAGAACGAGTTTCAATTCCAGGTCAACGGGCGGTCCTCGCGGCCTCCATCAGCGCGGCGGCCGACGCCCGCCGAGATCCGCGGTGATCGCCTCCGCAACCGCCACGAGCGCCGCGCCGCACCGCTCGATCCCGTCGGCGTCCATCTCCCGTTCGAGGTGCAGCGTGAGCACGAGCGACTGGTGACCGTCGGGGTCGTAGGCCGGGGCGGCCACGAGATTGACCGCCCGCCTCTCTTTCGCGGCGAAGGCGTCGGGCATCAGCACGCGCTCGCCGGGACTGGCCACGAGTTCCGCCAGCATCTCCCGCATCTCGGGCGCGAGGTCGTGCGAGACCACCCCGGCCATGAGCGCGTAGAGGCGACGGCCGCCGGGCGTGAGGGACTCGACCAGATAGCCCGCGCGACGACATTCGGTGACGATCCGCCACAGATCGTCGCGGTCGACGGTCACGGGCAGGGTCGGCTCGCGCCGCAGCCACTGCTCGATGCGCTCGTCGGTGTCCCACAGCACGTACATCAGCCCCACCGGGGGCGCGAAGGGATACACCTCTCCCACCCGCGCCGCCGCGGCCGTGCCGTGGCCACCGACGACGTCGAGAACGGCGATCCGGTCGCCGACGACCGCCGATGCAGAGCACATCACGCCGAACTCCTCGGCGAGCGCGGCGAGGTGCCGGTGCGCGACCGGCCCGGACGCGAAGCCGCGCTGGGCGGCGCGTCCCGCGACGATCAGCGCCGGCCCGAGTCCGTAGGTCTTGTCGACGGGGTCGCGGATCAGATAACCGGCATCGGCGAGCACGGTGAGGATGCCCAGGCAGGTGGGCTTGCTCAGGTCGAGTTCGCGCGCCAGTTCCGACAATCCGAACCGGACGCCGGGTCGCACGACGAGGTGGTCGAGGACCTGCACGACGCGTTCCGTGGGCGGCGATCGGCGGGCGGCTCCCACCCCGGCGACCGACTCTCCGAGCATCCCGGTCTCGCGACGAGCCATTGACCCTCCCTGGAACACGTTCTACTCTCGGCGCAACGGAAGACTACCGCAGCGGTACATATTTGGACCACAGGAGATCGCAGTGCTCACCGATCCGCTCACCGCGGCGATAGCCGAGGCCGAGAAACTCGTCGCCACCGCCCCGCACATCCGCACCGAACAGGACCTCGTCGAGGGATACGGATATCTGGCGGGCGGGATATCGGCGTGCGTCCACGCCACCTTCGCGTACAGCCGCTCCCATCCGGTCTTCGTCACCGGCACCGGCCCCTACGCGAAGATGGGCCTCGACAATCCCGACACCCTGTACTGGGGCGCGTCGATCCGCGACGACGCCGAATATGTCGTCACCGGGCGCCGCGGCACGACCTGCGACCTCAGTTTCCAGGTGCTGGCCGGCAACTACACCGACGCCGAGGTGCCCGGCAACGTCACGGCCTTCGACGACCGCGCGTTGGCCATCGCCGACGACGGCACCTTCGAGGTGCGGTTCGGACCCGGCCCAAGAGACCCGGAACGGAACTACTTCCCGCTCGCGCCCGGCTCGTCGCAGCTCGTGGTCCGCGAGGTCTACAGCGACTGGACGCAGCGCCGCGGCATGCTGAGCATCCACCGGCTCGACAGCCTCGGCACCCCGGCCCCCGAGCCCACCCACCAGGACGTGGTCACCCGTTACGAACGTGCCGGTCGCGCGCTGGTCTCACGGGTGAAGACCTGGCTGCAGTTCCCCGAGTGGTTCTACCTGAAGCTGCCGGTGAACACGGTGACGGAACCGCGCCGCACCCCCGGTGGTCTGGACACGCAGTACTCGTCCGTCGGGCACTACGAACTCGGGGACGACGAGGCGATGGTCCTGACCCTCCCGGCGAGCGACGCGCCCTATCTGGGCTTCCAGATCGGCAGTCTCTGGTACATCTCCCTGGACTACATCCATCACCAGACCTCCCTGAACAACAGTCAGGCGCAGGTCGATCCCGACGGAATGGTCCGGATCGTGGTCTCGGCCCGCGATCCGGGGCTGACGAACTGGGTCGAGACCCTCGGGCGCAGCCGCGGGATCCTGCAGTTCCGCTGGCAGCGCCTCGATCGCGAACTGACCGCGGCCGACGGCCCGACCGCCGAGGTGGTGCCGTTCGACCGACTCTCCGAGGTCCTGCCCTTCCACGATTCGAACCGCATCACTCCCGAGGCCTGGGCGCAGCGCATCGCGGACCGCCAGCGGGGCGTCGCCGATCGGATGCTCGGATGAGCGCGGCAGCGGGACTGCTCCGAGACCGCGTCGTCGTGATCTCCGGTGTCGGTCCGGGACTGGGGCGCATGCTCGCGCTGCGGTGCGCCGAACACGGCGCCGACGTGGTGCTCGCCGCCCGGACCCGGGAGCGGCTCGAGAAGGTTGCAGCGGAGGTCGAGAGCACGGGCCGCCGGGCACTGGTCGTGCCCACCGACATCACCGACGACGAGTCCGCCGCCGCACTCGTCGAGTCTGCGGTCTCGGAGTTCGGGCGTGTCGACGTGCTCGTCAACAACGCCTTCTCCGTTCCGTCGATGAAGCCGTTGGCTCGCACCGACTTCCAGCAGATCCGGGACAGCGTGGAACTCACCGTCCTCGGCGCGCTGCGGCTCACGCAGTTGTTCACCCCCGCCCTCGCCGAGTCGGCCGGCGCGGTGGTCAACATCAATTCGATGGTGCTGCGGCACTCCCAGGAACGTTATGGCAGTTACAAACTCGCGAAGTCGGCGTTGCTGGCGATGTCGCAGTCCCTGGCGACCGAGCTCGGACCGCAGGGAGTTCGAGTGAACTCTGTTGCGCCGGGCTACATCTGGGGTCCGATTCTGCAGGGGTACTTCGAACACCAGGCGGGAAAGTACGGCACCACCGTCGAACAGATCTACGAGCACACCGCCGCCGCTTCCGATCTGAAGCGTCTCCCGACCACCGAGGAGATCGCGGATGCGGTGATCTTCCTGGCCTCGCCGATGGCGTCGGCGATCACCGGCCAGTGCCTCGACGTCAACTGCGGCGAATACCACCACTGAACGGGACAGCACATGAGCGAACGCACCACCGTCGGCACCGTCGAGGATCTGCACGCCTCCGCGACCCGCCTGACGGGCCTGACCGATTTCGGCGACGACGACTACCGTGACGGGCTCGGGATCCTGCTCGAATCGTATGCGCGGGACGAGAAGCTCACCCCGCTCGGCAGTAAGATGTCACGGGTCTTCCTGCGCGGCGCCCTCGTGGCGCGGTTGCTGTCGGAATCGGCCTGGGCCGCCCATCCCGAGCACGCGGACGTCCCGATCACCCGGCCGATCTTCGTCACCGGCCTGCCCCGCACCGGAACGACGGCACTGCACCGCCTGCTCGCCGCGGATCCCGCCCATCAGGGACTGGAGATGTGGCTGACCGAGATGCCGCAGCCCCGGCCGCCCCGCGAGACCTGGGCGGAGAACCCGGTGTTCGCCGGTATCGAGGCCGGATTCGCGCAGCACCACGTAGAGCACCCCGAATTCATGGGTGTGCACTACATGTCGGCCGCCGAGGTCGAGGAGTGCTGGCAGTTGCTGCGCCAGTCGTTCCGCTCGATCTCCTACGAGTGCCTGGCCCACCTGCCCACCTACTCGCAGTGGCTCGCGGAGCAGGACTGGACCGTGGCCTATGCGCGGCATCGGAGGAACCTGCAGCTCATCGGGCTGCCGGACGCCGGCAAGCGGTGGGTGCTCAAGAATCCCAGTCACCTGTTCGCACTGGACGAACTGCTCACGGTGTATCCGGACGCGCTCGTCGTCGTCACCCATCGCGATCCGCGCACCGTGATCCCGTCGGTGTGCAGCCTCGCGGCGCAGGCCACGGAAGGATGGTCCGAAGCGTTCGTCGGGGAGACGATCGGGCGCAGCCAGCTCGACCTCTGGGCCCGGGGTTTCGACCATTTCACCGAGGCGCGCCGCCGGCACGATCCCGCCCGTTTCGTCGACGTGGACTACCGGGATTTCGTCGCCGATCCACTCGGCACCGTCGGCGGCCTGTACGACCGGTTCGGTCTGCCGTTCACCGCGGAGGCCGAACGCGCGATGGCCGACCTGCACGAAGAAAGCCGCAGCGGGGCAAGGAAACCCGCGCACCGGTACACGCTCGAGGAGTTCGGGCTGAGTGTGGGCGAGGTCGACGAGCGTTTCCGCGACTACGCGTACCGCTGAACCCCGCAGGAAAGGCACCGGAAACCGGTGTGCCCTGGCTACCTGCGCGTTCGTCCGTGGGATGATGGAGGCATGCCCGCACCACTCCCCCTCGACCCCATCGCCGAAGCCCACCGCCAGTGGACCGCCCACGGCTGGGGCGAAGTCGCCGACGGCATGGCCGCGGTCACCTCGGTGATGCGGGCACAGCAGATCATGATGGCGCGGGTCGAGGAGGTGCTCAAGCCCTTCGGCCTGACCTTCGCCCGCTACGAACTCCTCACGCTGCTGCATTTCACCAGGTCGGGAGCGTTGCCGATGGCGAAGGCCAGTGCGCGCCTGCAGGTGCACCCCACCAGTGTCACCAACGCCGTCGACCGGCTCGAGAAAGCCGGACTGGTCCGGCGTACCCCGCATCCGAGCGATCGACGGGCCACTCTCATCGAACTCACCGACGAGGGACGGGCATTGGCGATCCAGGCGACCGAGAAGCTCAACACGGAGGTCTTCGCCCGGCCGGGTATCCCCGAGGAGCACATCGACACACTGCTGCGCATCATCGCGACGATGCGGCACGACGCCGGCGACTTCGACACCGGCGGTGCGCCTTCCAAGTGGTGAGGCACGAGAGACGGCCGACATACGACGAAGGGCCGCCCCGTTCGGGGCGGCCCTTCGTCGTGTACGGGTAGTGCGGGTCAGGCGTGCTTGAACTCCGGCGTGCGCTTCTCGACGAAGGCCGCCATGCCTTCCTTCTGGTCGGCGGTGGCGAACGTCGAATGGAACACGCGGCGCTCGAACTTCACGCCCTCGGCCAGCGTCGTCTCGAAGGACCGGTTGACGGCTTCCTTCGCCATGATCACGACCGGCAGCGACATCGACGCGATGGTGGTCGCCGTCTCGAGCGCCACGTCGAACAGTTCCGCTGCGGGGACGATGCGCGAGACGAGTCCGGCGCGCTCGGCCTCCTCGGCGTCCATGTTGCGGCCGGTCAGGCACATGTCCATGGCCTTGGCCTTGCCCACGGCGCGGGTCAGGCGCTGCGATCCACCGATGCCGGGGATGACGCCGAGCTTGATCTCGGGCTGACCGAACTTGGCGGTGTCGGACGCGATGATGAAGTCACACAGCATCGCCAGCTCGCAACCGCCACCGAGCGCGTAGCCCGACACCGCGGCGACGATCGGCTTGCGCACGGACGAGAGCCGATCCCACTGCGAGAACAGGTCTTCCGCGTAGACCTCGGCGAAGGTCTTCGGCGCCATCTCCTTGATGTCGGCGCCGGCGGCGAACGCCTTCTCCGAGCCCGTGAGCAGGATCGCACCGATCTCGCCGTCCGCGTCGAGTTCCTCGACGGCGGCGACGACCTCACGCATCAACTGGCTGTTGAGGGCGTTGAGCGCCTTCGGCCGGTTGAGGGTGACGATGCCGACGCGGCCCTTGCGGTCGAGCAGAATGGTCTCGAAATCGGTCACTGGCTGTCCTTCGCGGTCGAGCGGTCTCGGATGTCGGTGATGATGGCGGAGAAGTCGAGTCCTCCCCCACCCTCGGTGTTGAAACGATGGTAGAGCTCGGCTGCACGCAGTCCGAGTTCGGCCTCGACACCGTTGGCCCGCACCGCGTTCGCGGCCAGTCCGAGATCCTTGTCCATGAGCGCGGCCGCGAAGCCCGGCTGATAGTCGTTGTTCGCGGGGGTGGTCGGGACGGGGCCCGGGACCGGGCAGTTGCTCGTCAGCGCCCAGCACTGGCCGGACGCGTTGGACGCGACGTCGAACAGTGCCTGGTTGTCGAGGCCCAGCTTCTCGCCGAGGACGAACGCCTCGCTGATCGCGATCATCGAGATGCCCAGGATCATGTTGTTGCAGATCTTCGCGGCCTGGCC
>Ga0180215_1003581_pt1 | contig 14469 bp, 9 predicted proteins | sample eDN3rd37CBELigBY_FD_128871 | JGI IMG/M metagenome (GOLD analysis project Ga0180215, IMG submission 128871) | Enriched backyard soil microbial communities from Emeryville, California, USA - eDNA 3rd pass 37_C BE-Lig BY (version 2) (version 2) | ecosystem: Environmental > Terrestrial > Soil >...
GCATCGATACTAGCATCGTTGCTTCCTAATGCCTCAACTCCAAATTGGACAAACTGACGGAACCGACCTGCTTGCGGTCGTTCATAACGGAACATAGGGCCGCAGTAGTATAGCTTGGTTGGTTGTGATGGGTTACCAAACATTTTGTTTTCTACATATGAGCGAACTACAGCTGCTGTACCTTCAGGTCGAAGGGTTAGGCTTCGTTCCCCACGATCTTCAAAGGTGTACATTTCTTTTGTTACGATGTCGGTGGTCTCCCCTACACTTCGTAAGAAAAGTTCTGTATGTTCAAATATTGGCGTCCGTATTTCCTTATAATTAAATCTTTTGCATATATCTCGGGCCATCTCCTCGATATATTGCCATTTTTCCACATTACCTGGAAGGATGTCTTGCGTTCCTCTAGGAATATTAACCATTTATTTACTCCTCCTTACTCAAAGAAAAGATATGTATTTACACATCTGGGATAACAAACAAAACAAAAAAGCTCCCATCCCTACAATTTCTTGTAGGGACGAGAGCTTATAGTTCCCGTGGTGCCACCCTAGTTAAAACCTAACGCCAAATAATCGGCGAATCTCTTCGTTAGCAGTGTTTTCTACATACTCATACACCAAAAAACGTGCACTCCGTCTACCGAAATCTTGCTACCTCGACCTTCTTGGTCTTTTAGAGACTTTAGATTTTCACTCGATCAGTTAACGCCTGAAACGTTCAACTCCTAGTAGAGCAAATTGCTTTTTCAGAGAGAAACCTAAGAGGTGTTCGTTCAATAAGTCATCATGTAGGAATGCTTGCAGCCTATGACATTCCCTCTCTATTCATGTGTAGTCCTATTTACTTTTCCCCATCACTGGTTCATAATATCATATTTTTTTGTAGAATTTTATATTATCATACGTATGAACTCGATACATGTCAAGTTTATGATTCAATTTTTTATTTTTTTTAGAACAAAAAGGTTATTTTAGGAACGATGTAATTGTTTTTTTAAGTTTCGTACATCTTTAACTGAAACACCAAATTCACTAGCTAATTCCACATAGGTTGATGATTGTTCCTTCTGAATAAAGTCGTGGAAATCAACCCCGAATAGATTTCCTCCTGTATTTTGTACATTGTTGCTTTTTTCGCTAAATCTCATCCTTTTCGCCCCTTTTTCATGGTAAGATATTACGTATCTTTCCCTTTTTTAAGAAATTATTTCTTTTAAACAGGAATTTTTTTATTTTTAGCGAATCTTTATAAAGCTATGCTTTTTACTCAAGGAGGCTTTTACGTGTTACACAAGATTTTTAAAATAGGACTAGCGTTCCTACTCGCGATTATTTTTTCAGTTACAACCAACCCGGGAAATCTTACAAAAGCTGAACAAATCGCAATTATTGACACCACCATACTAAACGTGAGGGACGGCCCCGGACTCTCCTACTCAAGAACTGCACAGGTCAAACAAGGAGAGAAATTTACCATCATCGAAAGAAAAAATGATTGGGTAAAGTTACAGCTTTCTACTGGAAAAACAGGCTGGGTAGCTTCTTGGCTTATTAAAGAAACTCAAACTAATTCTACCCAATCTGGTACATCGTCCACCGTTGTTTCAACTGTAGATGGACTTAGATTTCGTAGCGGTCCAGGAACAGGATTCCAAGTGATCGGATCGTTAAACAAGGGAAATGAAGCTGGTTTTATTGAAGCAAATGATAATTGGTCAAAAATCTCTTATAAAGGACATATTGGCTGGGTTTCCTCACAATTCTTAACAACAAAGCAAACATCTGGTTCTACGAATTCAAAACCAAATTCAAATTCTGGTACATCAAAGAAAACAGGAACTGTTACAGCTTCAATCTTAAATGTACGCGATCAACCTAATTCGCAAGGAAGAATTGTAGGAAAGTTAAAGCAAAATGCTACTGTTACGATTACTAATGAAAGAGAAAAATGGTTAGAAATTAAATTTGGCAGTGGCTCTGCTTGGATACATAGGGATTTTGTTGCAGGCATTTCTTCTTCAGGAGAAAAACCATCTCAGCCTGCTGCACCTCCACAAAGTCCAACAAATCAAGGAAAAATTGGAAAAGTGACAGCATCCAGCTTAAATGTGCGAGATAGTGGCTCCCTTTCAGGGAGAATTATTGGCAGTTTGAAGCAGGGGAATAAAGTCACTATTCATGAAGAAGTAAATAATTGGAGCCATATTACGTTGCCAAATGGGAATAAAGGATGGGTCGCTAGTTGGTATCTTGACGTTCAGTTGGATTCACAACGTGAAACCCCAAACAACTCTGAATCTACTGTAAAGATTCTTTACAATGGAACAAATATTCGTTCAGGTTCATCTACTTCAACTTCAGTGGTTGCTCGTGCGAATGAAGGGGATTCCTTTGCAATGGTAGCAAAGGAGGGTGACTGGTATAAAATCAACCTTCCGGGCAATAAAATTGGATATGTTGCAGGTTGGCTCGTTTCCTTTAGTGGATCAAACCAAATTGTAGAAAGACCTGGTGTTAATCAATATTTAAAGGGAAAAACTATCGTGATTGATCCTGGTCATGGCGGAAATGATAGTGGAGCCATTGGAGTAAGTGGTACTTATGAGAAAACACTAAATCTACGTACAGCAAGAATGGTATTTGATAAATTAAGTGCATCAGGTGCAAATGTAGTTCTGACACGAAATAGCGATAATTATGTCAGTCTTCGCTCAAGAGTGAGTATTTCACATTATCGAAGTGCAGATGCTTTTGTAAGTATTCATTATGATAGCATTTATGATCGAAATGTTCGTGGCGTTACATCCTATTATTATAAAAACAGCGATGTTGGACTCGCTTCTAACATTCAAAAAGAGTTAGTCAAGAATACAGGATTTAAAAACAGAGAACACCGTCTAGGTAATTATCAAGTGTTACGTGAGAACCTTAACCCATCTGTTTTATTAGAATTAGGATTTCTCAGTAATCCCACTGAAGAATATACAGTTAACACAAATACGTTCCAAGAAAATGTTTCGAACGGAGTCTATTATGGACTAGCTCAATATTTTAAGGGAAAATAATTTTTCAACAAAAATGCCCCAAAAGCAAATCGCTTTTGAGGCATTTTTTATTTACTCTCAATGATTAAAGTAACTGGTCCAACATTTGTGAATTGAACATCCATCATCGCTCCAAATGAACCTGTTTCAACATGTACACCTTTTTCACGAATTTCTGCATTAAAAAGGTCATACATTTTTTCTGCAAATTCAGGTTTAGCAGCGTCCATAAAGTTTGGACGCCTTCCCTTTCGGCAATCCCCGTATAACGTGAATTGAGATACTGAAAGAATATCTCCTTTAACATCAAGCAGTGATTGATTCATTTTCCCTTCATCATCTTCAAAAATACGAAGGTTCACAATCTTGTCTGCTACATATTTAATATCTTCCAATGTATCGGTATGTGTAATTCCAACTAAAAGCATTAAACCATTTTTAATGGCTCCGACTACTTCATTTTGAACCACTACACGCGCGTTTTTTGCACGTTGTACAACAACTTTCATGACAACTTATCTCCTAACTCATGACACGTCGAACTGAATAAATATCCCGAATTTGCTTAATCCGTTCTACAACTTTATGAAGATGACTTACATTTTGTATGGAAATCGACATGTTGATTGTAGCTACTTTATTACGGTCGGATCTTCCGGAAACAGCTGAAATATTCGTCTTTGTTTCATTAACAGCCTGAAGAACCTCATTTAATAATCCACGACGATCAAATCCGTTTATCTCAATTTCAACATTAAATTCTTTACGATCATTTATATTACTTTCCCATTCAACCTCAATGAGTCGCTGCTGGGCATCCTCAGTATGAACATTTTGACAATCTGCGCGATGTACGGATACACCTCTACCTTTCGTAATGAATCCAACAATTTCATCTCCAGGTACCGGATTACAACATTTTGAGAGGCGGATTAGTAAGTTATCAATCCCTTGAACCTGTACGCCCGAATCACGTCTTTTCGAACGAGATGAAACTTGTTTAACCTCAGATACGGTTTCAATAACTTGTTCTAAGTCACGCTGTTTTCTCAATTTATCAGTCAATCGATTTGCAATTTGAGCTGCAGTAATGCCGTTATATCCAATCGCTGCATACATATCCTCTTCATTTGAAAAATTAAATTTCTCAGCAACCCTTTTTATATTATCAGGTGTTAAAATATCCTTTACTTCAAATTCCAAGTTGCGAATTTCTTTTTCAACAAGCTCTTTCCCTTTTTCAATATTCTCTTCACGACGTTGCTTTTTGAAGAACTGACGAATCTTATTTTTAGCTTGGGATGTTTGGGCGAGTTTAATCCAGTCCTGGCTTGGGCCATAGGAATGCTTCGAAGTTAGTATCTCAATGATATCCCCTGTTTTCAACTGATAATCTAAGGTCACCATTTTTCCATTTATTTTTGCACCAATTGTTTTATTACCAATTTCCGAGTGAATGCGGTATGCAAAGTCAATCGGAACAGAACCAGATGGTAATTCTATGACATCACCTTTAGGTGTAAAGACGAAAACCATGTCAGAAAACAAATCAATTTTTAAGGACTCCATAAATTCTTCGGCATTTGACGCATCATTTTGCCATTCTAATATTTCACGGAACCATGTTAATTTTTCCTCAAATGACGATTGTGTGTTGACCTGTTTCCCTTCTTTATATGCCCAATGCGCTGCAATCCCGTATTCGGCAATTTGGTGCATCTCAACAGTTCGAATTTGAACTTCCAGTGGGTCACCCTTCGGACCAATTACTGTAGTGTGTAAGGATTGATACATATTTGGCTTAGGCATCGCAATATAATCTTTGAATCTTCCTGGCATCGGCTTCCAGCAAGTATGGATGATTCCTAAGACTGCATAACAATCTTTAATGCTATTTACAACGATTCTTACTGCAAGTAGATCATAAATCTCATTAAATTGTTTATTTTGGAGAACCATTTTCCGATAAATGCTATAGATATGTTTAGGTCGGCCTGAAATATCAGCTTTGATCGAAACCTCATCAACATGTTCTTTAACATCTTTAATGACTTCCTCGAGATACTCCTCGCGTTCCGCACGTTTCTTTTTCATCAGGTTAACAATCCGATAGTATTGCTGTGGATTTAAATATCTTAAAGCTGTATCTTCAAGCTCCCATTTAATTTTAGATATCCCAAGTCGATGTGCTAATGGAGCAAAAATTTCAAGCGTCTCATTGGAAATCCTGCGCTGTTTTTCTGGTGGGAGATGCTTTAAAGTACGCATGTTGTGCAATCGGTCAGCTAGCTTGATTAAAATAACACGAATGTCCTGAGCCATTGCAACAAACATTTTACGATGATTTTCAGCCTGTTGTTCTTCCTGAGATTTGTATTTAATTTTTCCTAACTTTGTGACTCCATCGACAAGCATCGCTACTTCCGGAGTAAATGCATCACTAATTTCTTGAAGCGTTACATTCGTGTCTTCCACTACATCGTGTAGAAAACCACCCGCAATTGTTGAAGGATCCATCTCAAGATCAACTAAAATGCCTGCCACTTGAACCGGGTGAATGATGTACGGTTCACCAGATTTGCGAAACTGCTCGCGATGAGCTTCTTCAGCAAATTTATAAGCTCGTTCAATAAATTCCAGATCCTTATTATTCAAATATTTTCTTGCCTTTTCTATCACTTGCTCAGGAGTTAAGACCTGTTCGTTTGCCATGGATTTTATCACCTTTTTATAAATTGAAGATTCAAATATAGTCTCTTTGAATCATTTTTAAAATATAGAATTAAAAAGATTATTGTTTCTATTATCTTGAAAATCTTGATAGATGTAAAGGGAAATAACATAAATATAAACTATAAAGTCTAAAAATTCTTTACCTACGGGTTGTAGAAAGGATTCTATTAAAAAAAGCACTCAATCTGAGCGCTTTTCAATTTACATCTTAATACTGCATAAGGGTTAATACATCATAACCATCGAGCTTGTCACGACCATCTAGGTAAGTAAGTTCGATAAGGAATGCGATTCCTGCAACAATACCACCAAGCTGTTCTACAAGTTTAATTGTTGCTTCGATTGTTCCACCAGTAGCTAATAAGTCATCTGTGATTAATACACGTTGACCCGGTTTAATAGCATCTTTATGGATTGTTAAAACATCTTTACCGTACTCAAGGCCATAATCCACTTTAATTACATCTCTAGGTAGTTTTCCTTCTTTTCTAACAGGAGCAAATCCTACACCATGTGAATAAGCGACTGGACACCCAATAATGAAACCACGAGCCTCTGGTCCAACAACAAGGTCAATTTCTTTTTCCCTAGCATATTTCACAATTAGGTCTGTAGCATATTTATACGCTTCACCGTCATTCATTAAAGGAGTAATATCCTTAAATTTAATTCCTGGCTTTGGATAATCGTCAACAATTTCAATATACTTTTTTAAATCCATTAATTAATTGCCTCCTCAAGCGAATGCGAACCTTTATTTATTGCATCAAACCATTGCTTTAATTGTTGATATGATGAATACAATAATTGCTTTTCCAATTCAATTCGTTTTGCTTTTAATTGGTATGTTCTCGATTCAGTCAAATCCCTTTTCTTAGCTTGATTTGATAATGAAATAAATCCATTGTCTATTTTAACAAAATCTAATTCAAAAAACACCTGTGACATAAAATCAATTGTTTCCGTTGACCATCCTCTATATTTTGCTAACTCGTGCGCATAGCGATTCATATCAAACGGACCTTTTTTTGCCAGAAATGCATAAAACCATTTAAAATGTTCCCGAGTCGGGATTGTACTGAAAAAATGATCCTGCTCATGGAAAAATAATGTATAAATCCGATTTGGAAAACTAGTATCAAACAGTACTTTTATCAATTCATCATCTTCTGGCAAGTCAAGAAGTACAACATGCTTTGAATCTAGTTGCAGCTCTGTCGCCTCTTCAAAGGAGGAAATTACCGTTACGTCATAATTAGACAGACCAAGTTTTTGAATAGTATCCTGAGCAAATGAAACTAATTGGAGTTTATCATCTTTGATTTTTTCTAAATAGGATAAATAATCACGCATCCCACGAATATCAAATAATTGCCACTCATGAACAGCTATATCCTGTAACATAATTTGAGGCTTTCTATTATTATTCCATTCATTAATAGATAATTCTCCTATAACGGAAACCTTCGATAGCGGTGAGATTCCGTCAACAGTATGTCCTAATCCAAATCCAACTCCATCTAAAGCTATTTGGTCTTCCTGAAGCACAATTTTTAAATGACTTTGATCAGACCCAATTCTTCGAAGCGAATTGATTTCAACATCATTGATTTGCACAGTGGGTTTTGGGTTTCCCATTCCAAATGGTGCTAATTTGTTCAACTCTAGTATAGTTTCAATCGAAACATCTTGTATATGGCAAACAGCATCTACAGCTGTGATAGGTTGAAAGTCTTCTGGTGTTAGGACCTCATCTGCAATTGTATTAAGACGATTTCTTAAGTCGGCCACATCTTCTACTTGTAGTGTCATTCCAGCTGCCATTGGATGCCCACCAAAATGCGGTAAAATATCACGACATGTTGATAGATTCTCGTATAGATTAAAACCTTCAATACTTCTTGCTGAGCCTTTTGCCAGACCTTTTTCAGAATCAATACTTAAGACAATTGTTGGCCGGTAGAAACGGTCAACTAATCTAGAAGCAACAATTCCGATCACCCCAGGATTCCAGCCTTCCCTTGCAATGACTAATACTGAATTTGAAGAAGGTGGAAAGTTTTCCTCTACTTCTTGAATGGCCTCTTGAGTCATTTGATTGACTAATTGCTGCCTTTCTTTGTTCAGTTCATCGATTTCATCGGCTATATATGCTGCTTCTTCTAAATCATTTGTTAATAATAAATCAACTGCAGGATCTGCAGATTGCAATCGACCTACCGCGTTTATGCGTGGACCGATTGCAAATCCAACTGTTTCTTCAGATATGTCACTAGATTCGATCTTGGCTTTTTTTAATAATGCTCTTAAACCTGGCCGTTTTGTATTTTGTAACGCCCTTATTCCCTTTTTTGCAAGGAGTCGATTCTCCCCAGTTAAAGGAACTAAATCAGCAATTGTTCCAATAACTGCTACATCTAATAAATCTGTAGGGACCTCTCCTCGTAAAGCATGAGCTACTTTAAATGCTACCCCAACTCCTGCCAATTCCTTAAACGGATACTGGCTATTCGGCTTTTTCGGATGGATAATCGCTGTTGCTACGGGTAACACGGGACCAACCTCATGGTGATCCGTAATGATTAAGTCAATACCTAATTCTTTTGCAACCTCTGCTTCATGAAGCGCAGAAATACCTGTATCTACAGTAATAATAAGTGAGATTCCTTCCGATTTTGCCCAACGAAAAGCTGTTTCATTTGGTCCATAACCTTCCGTGAATCGATTAGGAATATAAAATTCAACATTGGCACCTTTTTCTTTTAAAGCAGTGACCATGACGGTCGTACTGCTCACACCGTCCGCATCATAATCACCAAACACTAAAATCTGTTCTTCATTTTTAATGGCCAAAGTAATTCTGTCAATAGCCGTATCCATTTGGTCCAATAAAAATGGATCGTGGAACTCAAGTAAATCTGGTTCTAAAAATTCACGTGCTTCCTGGACGGTTGTAATTCCTCTATTCACTAGTAGGGATGCTACTAGAGGTGTAACTTGCAGTTCATTAACTAGTAGATTTGCGTTAGCCTGGTTGTAATCATTTACTTTCCAACGAGTTTTAGATTGTAACAAAAGTTTCACCCCTTAACCATACTATTATATCGAAGCTTTGGGCGTGTTACAACGATTGACATTTTTTATATAGTAGGTTTCCATTTTCAGTCATCATCAGAGTATGGATTGATATGGATAAAAACGTTCTGGACCTCTGCATATTCCATCAGTTTTGCTTTTACCTTTTTCCCAACCTTATGTCCATCTTCAACAGTCATGTAAGGATCGACAGAAATTTTCAAATCAACAATAACATAATGTCCATGCTCGCGAGCATGGAGTTCCGTAATTTTTTTTACTTCTGGAACGGACAGAACCAATTCTCTATATTCAGTTGTATCTTCATCATGTAACACATGATCTAATGTATTGTGTATCGCTTCCGTTCCAAATTCCCAGGCCATTTTTACAATTAAAACAGCAACAACTAACCCCGCAACCGGGTCAGCATAAACAAGCCAGTCAATTCCTAAATAGCCACCAAGAATAGCTCCCACAATGCCCACAAGCGTCGCAATGGAAGCAAAGACGTCAGATCGGTCATCATATGCATTAATTATTAGTGCATCGCTCTTAATTTTTTTTCCGAGATTATATTTATAGCGAAACATGATTTCTTTAATGATGATGGAGAATAGGACAGCATAAATAGCCATCGTCTTTGGAACATCGATAGGCTTAAAAAAAGCCTCAATTGATGCTTTTCCGATTTCAAATCCGACTAGTGCCAGTAGTACAGCAACAATGATGGCCGAAACAGACTCTGCTTTACCATGACCATATGGATGATCTTCATCTGGTGGCCTTTTAGCAGCACGGACCCCAACGAAAACTGCAACAGACCCTGCCACATCAGATGCAGAATGGACCGCGTCTGCAATCAGCGCACGACTATTGGATTGTACCCCAATCACCCATTTTATAATCGCTAGAATGATATTCCCCACTACACCGATAATTATGGCTTTTTCTGCTTGTTTAAAACGATCGTTCTCTTTCAAAAAATCCTCATCCTTCCCATGTAAGTTTGAGAACAAAAATGCGCTTTTTTCATCTGCGCATACGCCATGCTTTTTAGTGTATCCATATTCAAAGAGAAAATAAAAAGTCGTGAAAAATCACGACTTTTACTAATATGTTATACCTGTTGTTCTGATTCAGACTGTGCTGGACGTTTTTTAGTAATTTGCTTTGTCTTCCATACTAACCATAATTGTGCTGCAATGAAAATAGATGAATACATACCAGCTACTAAACCAATTGTTAAGGCGAAAGAAAAATTGGTAATTGCCTGTCCACCTAATAATAATAAAGCAACACTTGTGAAGATAACAGTTATAGCAGTATTAACGGAACGTCCTAATGTTTGTCTTAATCCATTATTTACAATACTTGCAAGATCTTCATATGTTTTAACACGCTTTTTCTTCTTATAAAGTTCACGAATTCTATCGAACGTAACAATTGTATCATTTATAGAGTAACCAATAATGGTTAAAATAGCAGCGATAAATGTTACATCTACTTCAAGTCGTGTAACACTAAAGATAACAATCATAAAGAGAGCATCGTGGAATAGTGCAACAATTGCTGCAAGCCCCATTAACCACTCAAATCGGAATGCAACATAGATAATAATACCCGCCATCGCAATTAAGCTTGCGATAAAGGCATTTCTAGCTAATTCTTTTCCAACTGTTGGAGAGACTGTGCTAACGTTAGGGTCTGCCCCATACAGGTCATGGAAATGAGCTTTTAGTTCGTTTACTTTATCTTTAGATAGCTCATCTGCAAAACGAGCCACACCAATATCACTATTATCTCCTGAAATCAAGATTTCCTTAGCCTCTAGATCAAGCTTACTAAGTTCATCTGTGAACTCTTCTTGAGAGATTGGGTGGTCAGCGAGCACTTCCATACGGGTACCAGCAACAAAATCAATTCCGAGATTAAGCCTAAAGATTACCAATACTGCTATGCCCAAGATAACCATTATACCAGATGCTATAAAGAATTTATTTTTTTGTTTCGCAAAATCAAAACGATCAAATCGAGTTGGATAATTTCCTTCCTCATCGGCATCGGCTAGGTTTCGAATGTCACTTTGTTTAACGCCAAACCAGCTTGGTTTCTTATTTAGAAATTTACTATTTACCCATAGTCCAAGTAATAATCTGCTACCATATACAGCAGTTATAAAGCTTAGCAAAATACTAACGATTAACATAGTAGCAAAGCCTTTTACAGCACTTGTCCCAAAAATAAATAGAACTACACCTGCTAAAAGAGTTGTAATATTTGCATCAAAAATTGTTAGGAATGAGTTTTTACTTCCTGAACGATACGCAGATAAGATAGATTTTCCGGACTTAATTTCTTCCTTTATTCTTTCATAGGTAATAATATTTGCATCGACGGCCATACCTACTCCAAGGATTAAGGCTGCAATGCCTGGTAGTGTAAGAACTGCATTCATCCAATCAAATACTAATAAGTTTAAATAAACAAAGATACTTAATGTAATAGCAGCAATCAGTCCAGGGAATCGGTAAAAAATAAGCATAAATAATAGCACTAAGAATATACCAATTGCCCCTGCGAAAACAGTTTTAGCTAGAGCTTGCTCACCAAATTTTGCTCCAACAGATGTGGAATAGATTTCTTCTAAATCAACAGGTAGTGCCCCAGCATTTAACAATGAAGCGAGTTCTTTTGCCGATTCAACTGTAAAGCTGCCTCCTTCTATTGAGACCGTCTTTCTATTGAATACTTCATTAACAGATGCTGCAGAAAGGTACTTTGGATTTGGCTTCTTACTTTCAGCCTCAAAGGAATCCACACCTTCTTCAAAATCCAACCATATCACCATTAAATTGTTTGGAGCTTGGTCAAGAACTTTTTGTGTAGCATTTTTTAGGTCATCTGAATTTTTAACGGTTAGAGAAACGGCTGGTTTTCCCATTTGGTCGAACGCCTGACTAGCACCATTTTGCGCTAGTTGTGAGCCGTCAAGTAAAACGTTATCGTTTACATCTCTGAATGTTAGTTTAGCTTGTGTAGATAGGATGTCACGAACCTTTTGTTGGTCTTCAACACCCGCTAATTGCACACGAATGCGATCCTTACCTTCAATTTGAATATTTGGTTCATTTACCCCTAGTACGTTTACACGGTTATTTAAGGCATTCACCGTACTTACTAAGGCTTCCCTATCAATTACATCGCCTTTCTTAGCAGGTTGTACCTCATAAAGGATTTCAAAACCACCTTGAAGATCGAGTCCTAATTTAATATTTTTTGCGGTATCTGTACCGGTTACTCCGATTAATGCTCCAAAGAGAAGCACCAATACAAAAAACACCACAATGCGGCCTTTTTTAACCATAAGTATGTATATCCTCCTTTATATAAGAAAAGCGAAAGGTGCCCTGCCTATCGGTTACAATCATAAGACGAGCGCTTGCAGAAGGCGCACTTGCCTTCAAAAGCAATTGGCTTATGTCCACTGGCCGATGGAGCCAAGAGCTTGACAATTCTATTCTAGTAAAAAACCTAGCCTGTCCTTTAAGCCCTCCATCACAATTATGAAACAATGCGATTTTGATGTCAATTACAGCTTTTGTGAATATTAATACTACATCTAAATAATTTAAGGTTCTATGAATTATAGTAATTTTTCTAAAGCGGCTTTTCCTTCACCTTCAAACCAATTCGGTGCTTTAAAAGCCTCTACTGTTGCATAGTTCATATAATCTCCAACTTTTACTCCGAGAATATCACTGACAATTTGGTGCAATTGCTTTTCTTCTCTTTCTTTTCTCCATGTTTTACTTTTCATGAACGCCCACAGTTCTTCCTCTTTAACGCTGTCGTATCCATAAAGTACGAATTCTTCCAGCTTGCTCTTTAAAAATGGACGAACTGTTTCACGATACTTGTCATACATGTGATTCTCTGATTGACTCACTCATCATCTCTCCCATTTTTCAACTAACTAATCAAATGCGCCTTGGCGTATTTGTGCCTAGATTTTTTCGAGCTTGCTCGAAAAGATTCCTTTCAAAATCTGTGGCATCCGCCGGAGGCTTTAACTATATTCAGTATAAGTTTTGACCTCTACTGAATATAGTTAACAATACTTGTCATGCTTGGCCACCTACTTAGCATATAGTTAATTGTAAATGATATCACCTTTTTTGAGAAGGTAGGGAAAATGAATTGTCAAAGCAAACATTCCTTAAAGGTACGTTAATATTAATTATTGCAGGTCTCATTACTAGAATATTGGGGTTTATTAATAGAATTGTTGTCGCCCGTCTTATCGGTGAAGAAGGTGTGGGGCTGTATATGATGGCAATCCCTACATTTGTCCTCACCATTACATTAACCCAGATGGGACTTCCAGTGGCCATATCGAAATTAGTAGCTGAAGCAGAGGCACAGGGTGATAGAAGAAAAATTAAAAAAATCTTGGTTGTTTCCCTATCCATTACTGGGACATTAAGTATTATTTTTACACCTATGATGATTTTTCTTGCACCATTATTATCTGAGACGCTTCTAACCGATGAAAGGACATATTATCCTTTGTTAGCAATATCACCGATTGTCCCAATCGTAGCGATATCTTCTGTTCTCCGTGGTTATTTTCAAGGTCGTCAAAATATGAAGCCACCTGCCTATTCACAGGTAATTGAACAAGTCGTCAGAATTACCTTAGTGTATGTATTTACGAATGCGTTTTTACCAATGGGGATTGAATACGCTGCAGCAGGTGCAATGCTTTCTGCCGTTGTGGGAGAATTAATGTCACTCATTTATTTATTCTTTATGTTCAAACTGAAAAAACGAATCCGAATCCGGCAAAACTTTTTTAAATCAGCTAAGCACGGAAAGGAAACTTTCAATGATTTGACACGAATTGCGGTTCCAACATTAGGCAGTAGAATGATTGGATCGATTTCTTGGTTTTTTGAACCGATTGTCGTTGCCCAAAGCTTAGCAATTGCAGGCGTCGTAACACATATCGCGACAAGACAATACGGGGAGTTAACCGGTTTTGCATTACCACTACTTATGCTTCCTTCATTTATTACGACTTCACTTTCTACGGCACTTGTGCCTTCTATAAGTGAAGCAGCAGCAAAAAAGCAAACATTATTAATTGAATATCGTCTCAAACAGGCGTTACGATTATCTCTTGTTTCAGGTGGCTTAGCAATTGTTGTTTTATATGTGTTTGCTTCACCAGTAATGGAGCTAATGTATGGGAATAGTAATTCAGCCATTTATATAAAAGTAATGGCTCCGTTTTTTATCTTTTATTACTTCCAAGGTCCACTTCAAGCAACCTTGCAGGCTCTTGATTTAGCCAAAGCTGCAATGATTAATAGTTTTATCGGTAATTTTATAAAAACTGGCGCAATTTTTATTCTAGCAACAAGACCTTCCCTTGGGATTATGGGGGCAGCTCTTGCTATTGTCATTGGAATGATGCTTGTAACCTTGCTGCACTTTTCAACAATTGTAAAAGTGATTTCCTATAGTTTTTATGTTAAGGACTATATAAAGAGTGGTATAACCATGGTTCTAGCAGGAATAGGTGGTCATTACTTTTATCAATTCTGTTTAAC
>Ga0180215_1003584_pt1 | contig 14463 bp, 10 predicted proteins | sample eDN3rd37CBELigBY_FD_128871 | JGI IMG/M metagenome (GOLD analysis project Ga0180215, IMG submission 128871) | Enriched backyard soil microbial communities from Emeryville, California, USA - eDNA 3rd pass 37_C BE-Lig BY (version 2) (version 2) | ecosystem: Environmental > Terrestrial > Soil >...
CGACCGCCGCAGCCGAGCCCGTCCACGTCGACGACGTCTTCAACCCGTTCGTGGTGAGCACCTTCCGCGACGGGCAGATCGCACATCCGTCGCAGTGGACGCCGCGCCCGGCCTCCACCGACCTGTGGTTCGACCCGCCCGCCCTCGGCGACGGGGACGTCCCCGGCACCCTGCTGCGGCACCGCCCGGTGACGGTGCAGGTGTACGGAGTGCAGCCGGGCCACGTCACGGCCCATCAGCTGATGTACGTCACCACCGATTTCGACGGCTCCCGCACCGTCGCCACCGGCATCCTCATGCTCCCCGAGGACGGCACGCCGCCGCAGGACCGCAGGCTCATCGGCTACTCCGAGGCCAACGACAGCCTCGGCCCCAACTGCATGCCGAGCACCCAGTGGACCGGCGGCAACCAGACCGACCCGTCGCTGTTCTCCGCGCTCGGACCCGTCGCGCAGATGTTCGGCCGCGGCTGGGCAGTGATGATGAGCGACACCGCCAACGACGGCGACACCGCCCCCAACGGCTTCTCCATCGGCCGGTTCAGCGGACCCGCGACCCTCGACGGACTGCGCGCGGCCATCGCGCTGCCGGACGCCGGGTTCGCGCCGGACGTCCCGGTCGGGATCTTCGGAATCGCCGGGGGTGGTGTGGCCGCCGGGTTCGCCGCGGAGATGGCCGGCACCTACGCGCCGGAACTCAATCTCGTCGGCACCGTGCTGCAGGCGATGGTCGTCGACAGCGCGACCTTCGAACGCACCGCGGACGGCGGTATCGGCTCGGGATTCGTCTTCGCCAACTCGCTCGGCTTCGCGGCGAAGTACCCGGAGATCGACCTCGACGCCGAACTCACCCCGCTCGGCCGGGCCGCCGCCGACCTGTTCCACAGCACCTGCCAGGGGCTGTATCTGATGTTCCCGTTCGTGCCGTTGTCCGCGCTGTACGAGAACGGGCGGCCGGCCGACAACCCGGCGTTCGCGCGGGCCTACGCCGAGAACGCGCTCGGCACCCGGCCGCACGAGGTCCCGACCGCGCCGGTGCTCATCACCTCGTGCCGCGACGACTTCCTCGTCCCCTACGAGGACGCGGAAAACCTCGGCAACTTCTGGCGCGCGCACGGCGCCGACGTCGAATTCGATCCGTCGGTGTGCGGGATCGGAGACGTGCTGACCGACCCGGTCCGGGTGGGCGTCGAGTTGCTCGGCATGCAGAATGTCGACTGGTTCGATCGGCGCTTCGAGGAGGCCGGCCGATGAGACGTCTGCTCGCCACCGCCCTGACCGCCGTGACCCTCGTGGCCGGGGCCGCCGGAACAGCCACCGCCGCACCCGATTTCGACGCTGTCCTCGATCTCGACACCGTCCTCGACGTTTCCCGCAACAACCTCGACTCCGAACACGGCGGGGGAGTCGCGACCGACCTGTCGGCCGACCCCGAGGTGCTGCGGCCGCTGCTCGACCGGGCCCGCGCCACCGGGGTCGACCCGGCACGCTATGCGGCGCTGCTGCACCAGTACTGGCTCGCCGTGGCGGCCCGCAACGCCGGGATCGACCTGAACCGGTGGGATCCGCAGCTCGGGCTGGCGGCCAACGAACAGAACCTGAAGAACACCTTCGCCTACTACCAGAAGCTGCAGCGCGAGCACCCCGACTTCCTGTGGACCGGACAGGGCGGCCTGGCCGGACCGTCCTTCGGTGCCGGGGTCATGGACGTCGACCTGGTCAGGGCGGTCATCGGGGTTCGGGAGTTGCGCGACGCCCTCGCTCAGGTCACCCGCACGCTCGACGACGTGGCCGCACCCGCGTCCGCGGAGCTGCCCGAGGATCTGCGGGCGGTGCTCGCCGTCGGCCACACCATCACCCCCGAGGACATCGCGGACTTCCAGGTCCGGGTCATCGCGATGAGCAAGCACATCTTCACCGACCTGCTGCCGCAGCACGAGGCATACCTGGCCGGTGGTCTCGACGCGATCGACGAGTTCCACCGGGCGGGCATCATCGACGACCGCGCCGTCCGGGCCTGGCGCGATCTCGCGACCGGGGACCCGGAGCTGGTGGTGCGCGGCAACGCCGAACTGCTGCACCGTGAGCAGTACCAGTCGATCGCCGACCAGTGGGATGCCACCCGCGAGGCGCGTGGTCCCGTCGGCCGGGCGCTGACCTATCTGTCGACGTTCGGCGCCGACCCCGCGATCCCCGGCGTGGTACCGCCCCGGGAGGCGTTCCCGCTGACGCTGACCGCGGGCGATCCCGCCGGCGGCCCGCAGTGGCGCCTGCAGACACCGCTGCCCGCGTTCAACTGGTCGGACCGCGACGCACGCTGGGAGTACATCACCACCCACATGCTGCCGAAGTACCGGGCGCTGGCCCAGGATCGACCGGCCGAACTCGCGGTCGCCCTGAGCAAGCCGATGGATCAGCAGTTCCTCGAACAGCGGGCCCTGAATCGGCTGGTGCCCATCCTGCGGTCGGCGGCCCGCACGACGCAGGTGCAGTACTACTGAGCACGCCCGCTCGTTGCAATCGGCGGCGCGGCCTGACAGCATCGCCGCCGTGACCTTCGGACCGTTCGACGCCGAGCATGCCCCCGCCGCGCTCGCCCGCGTCCTCGACGAACTCGGTGAGGACGCTGCGGTCACGATCACCGCCGTGCCGCTGCTGCTGACCGTCACCCAGGCGGCGGACGTGCTGGGTGCCTCCCGCGCCGAGGTGGCGCGCCTCGTCGACAGCGGCGCGCTGCCCGCCGAGTTCCACGGCCTGCACCGGCGGGTGGATCGCGCCGACGTCGTCGCACTGGCGCAGCGTCGCGCGACGATCCGCACCCAGGTCCTCGACAACCTCGCCGACCTGGCCCGCCGCGACGGCCTGTACGACGAATTCTGAGCGGAAAGCAGAGGGAAGATGCCCGTAGGGGTGGTGCTCGGTGCGTCGGTGCTCGCCGACGCGCGGATGCGGGACGTCGTGCTCGCATTCGCGGAAGAGGGTCTGTACCAACCGTATTGGAGCGACGGAGTCATCGCCGAAGTGGATCGCCGGCTGCCGGCGGAACTGCCGCGACCGGCCCGCGACTACCTGTTCGCCGAACTGGACCGGGCGTTCCCGGATGCCCGCGTCACGTGGCCGACGACGGTGCTGCGGGAGGTGCCCTACGTCGTCGACCCGCGCGACACCCACCTGACGGCGGTCGCGCTGATCGCCCACGCCGACGCCGTCGTCACCACCGACCCGGCTATCGCCGCCGCGCTCGAACGGTCCGGAATCGAACCCTGGACCCCCGACGCGTTCGTCACGTTCGTCGTCGACGCCGACCCCGGCCGCGCGCGGGCCACGCTGCTGCGGATGGTGCGCAGACGCTGGCTCCCCGGCACCGGCGAGACCGACGACGCGCTGCTGTCGCGGCTGGTGACCTGGGCGCGTCGTGCGCTGGGGGACAGCAGCGCCGACCTGCTCGCGTCCGCGGACTGAGGCACCCTGTCCGCGACGCATAGAATCGAAAAGTTCTCGTCGTACACCCAGGAGCGACTGTCACGTGTCTGCTGTGCCCGCCACCCCTCTGTCCGGACTGGCGCGGATCGCGCTGGCCGACGACCAATTGCAGCGGGTCGCCGCGCTCGCCGGCACCGCCGAGCAGGCCCTGGTCGCCCCGCCCGCGGCCCGTCCCTTCGTCGCCGCCGTGCTCGCGGAGAAAGCGCCGCTGCTGGTGGTCACCGCCACCGGCCGCGAAGCCGACGATCTGACCGCCGAACTCACCGAAATCCTCGGTGACAGCGTCGCGCAGTTCCCGTCGTGGGAGACGCTGCCGCACGAGCGGCTGTCGCCGAGCGCGGACACCGTCGGCCGACGGCTGCAGGTGCTGCGCCGCCTCGCCCGGCCCGACGACCGCGACTACGGCCCCGAACTGCGCGTCATCGTCGCGACCGTGCGGTCGCTGGTGCAGCCGATGGCGCCGGGTCTCGGCGAGATCGATCCGATCACCCTGCGGGTCGGTTCCGAACACGACTTCGACGAACTCGTCGAACGCCTCGTCGAACTGGCCTACACGCGCGTCGACATGGTCGGCAAGCGCGGCGAGTTCGCGGTGCGCGGCGGCATCCTGGACGTGTTCCCGCCGACCGCCGACCACCCGGTGCGCGTCGAGTTCTGGGGCGACGAGGTCACCGAACTGCGGCCGTTCTCCGTCGCCGACCAGCGCTCGATCCCCGATGTCGAGGTTGCCACGCTCATCGCGCCGCCCTGCCGTGAACTGTTGCTCACCGAGGCGGTCAAGGAACGCGCGGCGCAGCTCGCGAAGGACAACCCGGCCGACGCGGCGCTCGTCGAGATGCTCGACAAGATGGCCGGTGGTGTTCCGGTCGAGGGCATGGAGGCGCTGCTGCCCGTCTTGCAGTCCGGTGAGCTGCAGCTGCTCACCGAGGTGCTGCCCGCCGGCGCCCACGTCCTGCTGTGCGACCCGGAGAAGGTCCGCACCCGCGCCACCGACCTCGTGCGCACCGGGCAGGAGTTCCTCGAGGCATCCTGGACGGCCGCGTCGATCGGCGGTGCCGCGCCGCTGGACACCGCGAACCTGACCGGCGCCGACGGCCGGAAGATGGATCTCGCGGCCTCGGCGTACCGGACGCTGCGGCAGGTCCGGGAGGCCGCCGAAGCGCAGGGCGTGCCGTGGTGGACGCTGAGCCCGCTCGCGTCCGGTGCCGACACCGAGGTGGTTCTCGAGGTGCAGCCCGCGCCGGAGGTGCGCGGTTCCGAGGAACTGCTGTCGATGCTGTTCGTGAACCTGCGGGCGCACGTCACCACCGGTGGTCGCGCGGTGATCGTGGTCGCCGGTACCGGTACCGGCCTGCGCGTGCTCGAACGGTTGAAGGACAACGAGGTTCCCGCCGCGAAGCTCGAGCCGGGCGCCGAACCGGTCCGCGGCCAGGTCGGCGTGATCCGGGGCGCGCTGCACGAGGGTCTGGTGCTGCCCGGCAACGGCGACAATCAGGTGCCGGGGCTCGTCGTCGTCACCGAGGCGGACCTGACCGGCAACCGGGTCACCGCCGCCGAAGGCCGCAAGACTCCCGTCAAGCGGCGCAACCAGGTCGATCCGCTGGCGTTGACCGCCGGTGACTACGTGGTGCACGACCAGCACGGCATCGGCCGGTTCGTCGAGATGGTCGAACGGACTGTGGGCGGTGCTCGCCGCGAGTACCTCGTCATCGAGTACGCGGCGAGCAAGCGTGGCCAGCCCGGCGACCGGTTGTTCGTGCCGATGGAATCACTCGATCAGCTCTCCCGATACGTCGGGGGTGAACTGCCCGCGATCAGCAAGCTCGGCGGCTCCGACTGGGCGAACACGAAACGCAAGGCGCGCAAGGCAGTTCGCGAGATCGCGGGCGAGCTGGTGCGCCTCTATGCGGCGCGGCAGGCGTCGCCCGGTCACGCCTTCGGCCCGGACACCCCGTGGCAGAAGGAGATGGAGGACGCGTTCCCCTTCACCGAGACCCAGGATCAGCTCACCGTCATCTCCGAGGTGAAGGCCGACATGGAGAAGCCGGTGCCGATGGACCGCGTCGTCATCGGCGACGTCGGCTACGGCAAGACGGAGATCGCGGTGCGCGCCGCGTTCAAGGCGGTGCAGGACGGCAAGCAGGTCGCGGTGCTGGTGCCCACGACCCTGCTCGCGCAGCAGCACCTGCAGACCTTCACCGAGCGGATGGCCGCGTTCCCCGTCACCGTCAAGGGCCTGAGCCGATTCACCGATCCGGCCGAGTCCCGCGAGATCGTCGCGGGCATGGCCGACGGCGAGGTCGACATCGTGGTCGGCACCCACCGGCTGCTGCAGACCGGGATCCGTTGGAAGGACCTCGGTCTGGTGATCGTCGACGAGGAACAGCGGTTCGGTGTCGAACACAAGGAACACATCAAGGCGCTGCGCACACACGTCGACGTGCTGACCATGTCGGCGACTCCGATCCCGCGCACCCTGGAGATGAGCATGGCCGGCATCCGCGAGATGTCGACGATCCTCACCCCGCCCGAGGAACGGCACCCGATCCTCACCTACGTGGGTGCGTACTCGGACAAGCAGGTCGCCGCCGCGATCCGCCGCGAGCTGCTGCGCGACGGCCAGGTGTTCTACGTCCACAACCGGGTCAGCTCGATCGACAAGGCCGCCAAGAAGATTCGCGACCTCGTCCCCGAGGTCCGGGTGGTCGTCGCGCACGGCCAGATGAACGAGGACACCCTCGAGAAGACCGTGCAGGGCTTCTGGGAACGCGAATTCGACGTGCTGGTGTGCACCACGATCGTCGAGACCGGCCTGGACATCTCCAACGCCAACACGCTCATCGTCGAACGCGCCGACTCGCTCGGCCTGTCGCAGCTGCATCAGCTGCGCGGTCGCGTCGGCCGGTCCCGCGAACGCGGCTACGCGTACTTCCTGTACCCGCCGGAGAAGCCGCTCACCGAAACCGCGTACGACCGGCTCGCGACCATCTCGCAGAACTCCGACCTCGGCGCCGGCATGGCCGTCGCCATGAAGGACCTCGAAATCCGCGGCGCCGGAAACGTTCTCGGAGCCGAACAGTCCGGTCACGTCGCCGGTGTCGGATTCGACCTGTACGTGCGGCTGGTCGGCGAGGCCGTCGAGGCATACCGCGCCGCGGCCGACGGCACCCCCATCACCACCGAGGAGGCCCCCAAGGAGGTGCGGGTCGACCTGCCCGTCGACGCGCACATCCCCGCCGACTACGTCACCTCCGACCGGCTGCGCCTCGAGGCCTACCGCAAGCTCGCCGCCGCACAGGACGACGCGGCGATCGCCGCGGTCGTCGAGGAACTCGTCGACCGGTACGGCCCGCTGCCCGAAGAGGTCGGCCGGCTCGTGTCCGTCGCGAAGCTGCGGCTGCTGTGCCGCGAATACGGGCTCGAGGAGGTCGCGGTCGTCGGCACCCAGCTCAAGATCTCCCCGATGGAACTGCCCGACTCGAAGCAGATGCGGCTCAAGCGGATCTTCCCGGCCGCCCAGTACCGCGCGACCAGCGGCATCGTGCAACTGCCGCTGCCGCGCACCGGTGGGGTCGGCTCCGACCGGGTCCGCGACGTCGAACTGCTCCAGTACATCGCGGACTTCCTGCTCGCCATGGACGGCAAGGCGCAGGGGTCGGTGGACGTGCGGGTCGCGGCGGGGGCGAACGCGTGACCGTCGTCCTCCTCGACCCGCGGCGGCCCGGGGTCGTGCCCGCGGCGGCAGTGCGGCTGCTGCACGGGCCGGTCGAGTACGGCGACGAGGTACCCGACGAGGTGCGCGCTGCGCTCGGTCTCGACCACGAACCGGGAGCCGACGTGTTCGTCGTCCTCGACGCCGCCAGCGACGCCGTCGCGGCACGGACCGCCCGCGGGGAGGACGTGATCGCGGCGGACCCGGTGCCCGGCGACCGGTTGCTCGAGGCGGTCGACGTCATGGACCGGCTGTGGGGGTTCGGCGGCTGGGAGGTCACCCAGACCCACGATTCGCTGCGGCGCTACCTGCTCGAGGAAACCTACGAGCTTCTCGACGCCATCGACGAGGACGACCGGGTCGGGCTGCGCGAGGAACTCGGCGACCTGCTGCTGCAGGTGCTGTTCCACTCGCGGATCGCCCAGGAATCACCGACCGACCCGTTCGACGTCGACGACGTCGCCGGCACCCTCGTCGCCAAACTCGAGTCCCGGAGCCCGCATCTGACCAACGGTCACACCGGCCCGCTCGACCCGGCCGAGCAGGAGGCGGCGTGGCAGGCGGCCAAGGCTGCGGAGAAGCCCCGGGTCTCCTGTCTCGACGGGATCGTGATGACGCAACCGGCCTTGGGGCTGGCGGAGAAGGTGCTCGAACGGGCACACGCGGCCGGAGTACCGAAGGACCTGGTACCCGAAGAGGTGACACTTGTGCATCTGGACGGTACGGGCGGTGCCGAACAGAGACTGCGCGGGGCGGTGCTGGCGTTCGTCGACCGCGTACGCGCCGTCGAGGATGCGGCTGCACAGGATCGCGGGGACAGGCGTTCTCTGTCCACACGAGAGTGGCGGGAGTACTGGCTCTAGCGTCGATACCGTTCACCTGGACGGCTGTCGTTCTCAGCGCCGTGCCGCGCTCGGGGGGAACGTCGAGACCTGATCAGCAGCGCTCGCGATACCACTCCACGGTCTTCGTCAGGCCGCTCTCGAGACTGGTCCGCGGCTCCCATCCGATAGCGGCCCGAGTGCGGGCAACATCAGCGAGCAGTGTGCGTTCGAACGGTCTGTCGGTCAGGACCCCGAAGCGTGGCACAGCCGGTCCACCGATCATCTGCGCGATTCGCTCCACGACGCTGCGTACGGATACGAGATGTCCGGATCCGATGTCGAGGGATTCGCCGACGGCCTCGGACGAGTCGGCGGCCTCGGACGAGACGGCGAACATGACGAACGCGTCGACCACGTCGTCGACGTAGACCCAATCGACCTCCCGACCGCCGCTGCCCAGAGCGGGGGATTCGCCGCGCAGTAGGGACTGCGTCACGTATGGGACGAGCTTGGTCCCGTCCTGTTGTCCGGGTCCGTAGACCATGGAAATGCGAAAAGTGAACGTCGGGAGACCGAACCGCGCGCTGAAGGTACGCGCGTAGATGGATGCTGCTACCTTCGCGGCTGCGTAGGGAGATGCAGGTATCGGATCGGGGTCATGGGGTGGGGGCTCATCGGCAGAACCTGCCAGCGCCACATGGGGGTGACCCGCCTCGCATGCGGCAGTGAGCAGATTGACCGTCGACAGCAGATTGTCCCGGAAAGTGGGCAGGACCGCGCCCAGATCCCGACTGCCGGTCACGTAGCTCGCCAGATGGAACACCAGCTCGGGCCGGACGGTGCGCAGGAGCTGCCGCGTCGCCTCGTGCTCCGTCAGGTCCGTCGTCCACCAGCGGACACCGTTCGTGGTGTTCCGGCGTGTCCGCGAGACGGCATGCACCTCCAGGCCGGAATCCGCGAGCCTCCGGCAGAGGTGAGACCCGATGAATCCCGATCCACCGGTGACCAGTACCCGGTTCACGCCCATCGGTCGGTGCAACCTCCCGCTCGAAAGAACTCGAACCAAGTGTGGGCGAACCACCGTGGGGGCGCGGAAGAACATGAAAATATACGTGGGAAGTTCTCCCGCATGGTTCGAGCGCCGTCGGCAATGCCGCGGCGGCGCAGGTTTCGCCTGCCACGACGACGTCGCGACGTCGGGCGGAGATGGTCACCGAAAGATGTTTCCGCGCTGACGATGAGCGCGATGGGTGTCGCAACCCCGCTCCAGGTGCGATGCTTGTGTGCGCAGTGGGTCCGGACGCGCCGCAGGGGGCGTGGATCCGCACAACTCACGGATTGGCGTGTGCGGCAATCGCGACAACAACGATTGCGACGGCGTACGCAACCGGGGAGGAGCGACGACGATGACCTGTTCCCAGACGGGCGCCGCGGCCCGACCGTTGCGAGTCGGAGACGTGGTCGAGGTTCGCAGCGCCGAAGAGATCCTGGCGACGCTCGACGAGCACGGGGAAACGGAGAATCTGCCGTTCATGCCGGAGATGCTCCAATTCTGCGGCCGGCAGATGACCGTCCACAAGGTGGCACACAAGCTCTGCGACACCATCAACCGCAGTGGCATCCACAGGATGGAGAACGCGGTGCACCTGACAGGCGCGCGTTGCGACGGCTCCTCCCACGGTGGCTGCCAAACAGCTTGTTCGCTGTACTGGAAGGAGGCCTGGCTCAAACGTGTCGAACCCGGAACGACCCCGCCGACGTCCGATGGCCGCGTCGCTCTTCCGCTGTTGGAGATCAACACCCGCAAGGACCCGGGTCCGAATGGTGAGGTGCGGTACTCCTGCCAGGCAACCGAACTGATGCGGGCCGCGCCCAGTTGTCTGCCGATCCGCGACCTCCGCCAGTACGTGACCGACGTCCGGACCGGCAACGTCGGGGTACTCGCATCGCTGCGGGCGTTCCTGGTCGTCCTGTTCAACCGAATGCAGGGTGTCAGCAAGCGTGTGTTGCCACGGAAGCTGTGGGTCCGCGGTGGTCTGCCGTGGGGTTTTGTCGAGGGCCGGGCACTTGGACGGACCCCGACCGAGCATCTCGATCTGCAGCCGGGCGAACTGGTCCGGATCAAGTCCAAGGAACAGATCGAACTCACTCTCAACGAGAGCCGACTCAATCGGGGTATGGGATTCGAAGAGGAGATGGCCAGATACTGTGGTCGAACCGCCCGGGTGAAGGCGCGCGTCACCAAGTGCCTGGACGAGAGAACCGGCGAGCTGTTGACAATGAAGAACCCTTGCATCGTTCTGGAAGACATTGTCTGCGCGGGGGTGTACAACGCCAGCTGTCCACGGGAGTTCGTACCGTTCTGGCGTGAAATCTGGCTCGAGCGTGTTTGACCGTGTTTGACGAGGAGGTAGCGCCCGAAGGATCGACGGCCGACCAGGTCGGAAGCATCGGTCGCAAGGCGGGGCGTGGTCTCAAGTGGAGCCTGCTCGGCAATTTCTTCCTCAAGCTGGGCTCGTTCGGCATCGGCCTCATCCTGGCTCGACTGCTGACTCCGGACGACTTCGGCGTGTATGCGTTGGCATTGGCAGTCACGGCGCTACTCATGCACGTCAACGACTTCGGGATGATCGCGGCTGGGGTGCAGTGGCGCGGTAGGTTCGAAGAGATGGCGCCGACCGGGTCCACGATCGCGCTCGTCATCAGTCTCCTCGGGTACGGCGTGGTCTGGATACTCGCGCCGACATTCGCTTCGTTGGCAAGCACTCCCGAGGCTGCGCCGGTGGTGCGGTTGCTGGCTGTCGTCATTGTCGTCGACGGCGTCACCGCGATGCGCGTGTCCGTTCTACAACGCCGGTTCGAGCAGGATCGGCTGACGATCGCGATCATGGCCGGCTGGGTGGCCAATGCGGCGTTGGCTGTACCCCTCGCCTTTGCCGGAGCAGGAGCGTACAGCTTCGCTGGGGGCCAGGTGTTCGGGGCGATCGTTACAGGTGTGGTCGTGTTCAAGGCGGGACACCTTCCCGTGAGATTCGCCTTCGACAAGGCAATCGCGGTGAAGCTGCTCACGTTCGGCGTTCCGCTGGCTGCCAGCCTCGGCGTCGAATCCGTACTGCTGAACGCCGACTACATCATCATCGGCAACGCGCTGGGGTCTGCGGCGGTGGGCTATTACCTGTTGGCATTCAACATTTCCAGCTGGGTGCCCGGATTGATCGGGACTGCTGTCCGTGTCGTATCCATCGCCGGATTCTCACGCCTGGCAGAGCACGATGCAGAGGTGCTCGAGGAAGGCGTTCGTCGCTCGGTTCCCCTGCTCGTGACGGCAATTCTGCCGATCGCCGTCGTGATGACGACATTGGCAGCGCCGTTGATCGACTTCCTGTACGGCGATCAGTGGGGCCCGTCCGCGGCGGTGCTGCGCCTCCTTACCGTCCTCATGGTCGTCCGCATGTTGACATCGTTCGCATTCGACATCCTGACTTCGTTGGGTGCCACAAAAGCAACGGTATGGGTGAATCTCGGCTGGGCGGCGGCGTTGCTTCCCGCACTCTGGGTCGGGACTCGGTTGGGTGGGATCGAGGGGGCGTCGGCCGCACACGGCATCTGCGCGATCCTGGTGGCTCTTCCCCTGGCAATCTTCGCTCTCCATCGTCACGGGATCAGCCTGGTGCCCGCGTTGCCCGGACTCGTTCGCCCGACGGTCGGCGCGGTGTTGTCGGCCACGGTGATTCTTCTGATCGAACCGTTGACAGGTGCTGGATCGTTCGTGCAACTCTTGGTTTCCGGGGGAGCCGGCTGCTGCGTTTTCGTACTCGTCGTGGTCCCGTTCGACGAGATCCGGCGCCTTCCGTCCAGGTTGCGGGGCCGAAACTCGAATCGTCGGGGAGTGCGGTGATGGCAACTGCCGATACCTTGGTCTCGGTGGGACTTCCGGTCCACAACGGAGCCGATCGGATACAGGACGCGGTGAAGTCCGTACTCGGTCAAGATCACGAAAACCTGGAACTGGTAATCGGCGACAATGCCTCCACCGATGGCACCGAGGAGCTGTGTCGCGATCTCGCTGCGCAGGACAAGCGGATCGTCTATCACCGCAATCCTGTGAATACGGGATTGCTGAACAATTTCGTCGGTGTCATGCGGTTGTCCAGAGGAACCTTCTTCCGATGGGTCGGCGACGACGACTGGCTGGCGCCGACCAATGTGTCACGCAGTCTCGAGGCGTTCGCAGCCGATGACCGATCGATTCTGGTGACGACGCAGCTGGAATATATTTCTCCCGACGGCTCCGTGCAAACCGCCGAGTTTCACGGCGATTCGCTCGCCTCCGAGGATCCGGTCGCGCGGTTCACCGAAATGCTGCGCCTGCTCAACGAAAGCCACTTGTTGGTCGACCCTTTGTACGGGCTCTTCAGGCGCGCGGTTGTCGCTGATATCGACCGGCGCAATATGATGCGCGAGGACGAGGTGTTTGCCACGAAACTCGCGCTCGCCGGGCCGTGGGGACATGTACCCGAGGTGCTCGGCCGGCGCCACTGGGAAGCGGAAAGTGTCTCCGCTCTCGTTCGGAAGCTGGACTTGCCGCCGTGGCACGCATGTTTTGTGACCACATTGCAGTGCAGGGAGATCCTGCACTGGCTCGCGGGGTGTGACCTCAGCCCGGCCGAACGACGGCGGGCGCAACTCGAGGTGGCGCGAATGTACATACGTCGCCAGAACATCATTGCGGCGCGCCGCGGCCGAAAGCTCGCGCGCATGGCCGGGATCGGTGCTCGGGCAACTGTGTGCTGAGTGAGGACGATCCGGCACCGAGCGAGTGCCTTTGTGGTAGTCGGGGCGAATCCCACTGCTGCACAGCAAACCGGGAAGCGCCAACTCCTCGGGGGAGCGGCAGACGAGAGTGGTGGTGCACTTGGAAGTCAGGAGGAGAGGGTGGCGTTGGGTCCTGGCGGCGATGGTGGTGGTTCTGGCCCTGGTGGCCGCGGGGTGGTCTGTTTACGTGCGTCCGCCACGAGACGAGGTGCACCCGGCCGACGCAATCCTCGTGCTCGGCGGTCCGGGCGCCACGCGCTACTCGGTCGGACTCGAGTACGCACTGGAAGGGTACGCCCCCCGGGTAGTGATATCGAATCCGATCGGATCCGAAAGCGTTTGGCTCACCGACCTGTGTACGCACCGGCGATACGAGTTCTCTGTCTCGTGTTTCGAGCCCGAACCGCCTACGACACGGGGGGAAGCGCGCGAGCTTCGCAGGCTCGCGCAGTCGGAGGGGTGGGGAAGCGTCATCGTGGTGACGCAGACCCCCCACATCACTCGAGCCCGCTACATTCTCGGACGGTGCTTCGACGGTGAACTGATGGTGGTCGACAGCATGGATGATCTGTCCGCGTGGGATTGGGCCTGGGGCTATGTGTACCAAACAGCCGGGTACATTCGAGCGGCACTGCAGACGGGGTGTTGACAGACGAAAGTCGCCCTACGGCAGGTGCTGAGAGTCGAGCGTGCTGTCTACGAACACACCTGCTCGTTCAGCGCATGTCGGCTACTCTCGGGGTGTGTCCACGGGCCTCACGGTCGCGATTGTCGGCATCAACTACGCGCCGGAACCGACCGGAATCGCTCCCTATACGAGCGGACTGGCGGTTGGACTGGCGCGACGTGGACATTGTGTCCACGTGTTCACGGGTCAGCCGCACTACCCGCAGTGGACCCGGATGCACGGATACCGTTCCATGCGATCGGAGGAATTGCTGGATGGGGTGCACGTGCGGAGATTCCGCCATCTCGTCACACGTCACCCCTCGGCGGTCAAGCGATTGATCATGGAATTGACCTTCGGGTTGCAGGTATGTGCGGCCAGATACCCTCGACCGGACGTTGTGGTGTGCATCAGTCCGCCACTGCTGACCTCAGCCATGTGTGCGGCCCGCATCCGGCTGACACGTCCTCGACCACCACTCGGAATCGTGGTTCACGACGTATACACCCGCGCGTTCGTCGAGATGGACATGGGTGGTGGGTTCGTCGAGCGTGCTGTCGAAGCATTGGAATCCCGGACGATGCGGGCGGCCGACGGGATCGCGGTCATCCATGGCGGATTCGCAACCGATATGACCGACCGCTATCACGTCGATTCCCGTCGGGTCCGCGAGTGCCGCAACTGGACTCATATCGCCCCGTCCGATTCCGCGGCCAGTGCCGCGTTCCGCGCCGTGCGCGGGTGGAGTGACGACGAATTGGTCGTCCTGCACGCCGGGAACATGGGTACCAAGCAGGGCCTCGAGAACGTGATCTCCGCGGCGCAATTGGCCGCGGCGCGGGGCCTACCCCTCCGTTTCGTATTGCTCGGAGACGGTCACCAGCGGCAATACCTACAGCAGTTGAGCGCCGCCGTTCCTTGCCTCGAATTGGTCGAACCGGTACCGGAGACGGACTTTCCGGC
>Ga0180215_1003585_pt1 | contig 14461 bp, 11 predicted proteins | sample eDN3rd37CBELigBY_FD_128871 | JGI IMG/M metagenome (GOLD analysis project Ga0180215, IMG submission 128871) | Enriched backyard soil microbial communities from Emeryville, California, USA - eDNA 3rd pass 37_C BE-Lig BY (version 2) (version 2) | ecosystem: Environmental > Terrestrial > Soil >...
GACGACGCCCTTGGGCTGCGGCGGCACGCCCCGCCCGCGCCAGACGTTGAACGCGACGTGGTGGTGGTAGCCGCCGGCGGACACGAAGACCGCCGTGCCGACGTCGGCCATCACCTCGAAGCCCAGGCCGTCGCGGTAGAAGCGCGTGGCCGCCTCCGTGTCGGCGACGTGCAGGTGCACGTGGCCGACGCGGACGCCGTCGGCCGCGCGCGCGGACGGCTGCTCGCGCTCGACCAGGGCGAGCAGGCCCTGCAGGTCCAGCGGCTGGATGCCGTTGGCGAACTGCTCCTCGTAGCTCGGCCACACGGAGCGATCGCGGTCCCAGGCCAGCTCGAGGCCGTTGCCGTCGGGGTCGGCGAGGTAGATCGCCTCGTGCGTCCCGTGGTCGGAGGCGCCCTGGATCGGCGTGCGCGTCATCGCGATCCGCACGGCCACGCGCGCGAGCTCGGGCCGCGACCCGAACAGGAGTGCGACGTGGTAGAGCCCGGCATGGCGCCCGGCGCGCCGGGCCCCCGGCTCCTCGCGGAGCACGAGCACGTCTCCGGCGCCGGCGCCGAGCGCCACCTCGCCGCCGCCGCGGCGGTGCGCTCGAAGCCCGATCACCTCCTCGTAGAACGCCACCGAGCGCGCCAGGTCGGTGACCGTGAGGTGCACGGCGCCGAGCCGCGTCGCGTCGGGCAGCAGCGCGCCGGTGCTGCTCGGGGAGGTGAGGGTGTGTGCGCTCATCGTCCAGGCCTGTCCATGGGATACCCGCTCTCCGGGTGCTTGCTAGCGCAAGCGTAGCAGTGATTGCGGCGGCAATCACCGCCCGCCGATGTTGTAACGCAACTCGCGATCGCATGACGCACCACGTCGCGCGACACCATCCGCGGCCGATGTTCGACGCCGACGGCCCCATCCCGTTCGACATCCGCCTGGAGCCGCACCGCGAGCGGCTGCACGTCGTGCCGACCGGAGAGCTCGACCTCCTCACGGCGCCGCGCCTGGAGTCCGCGCTGCTGGAGGCGTTCGACAACGGCTTCCAGCACGTGGTCGCCGACCTCCGCGAGCTGGGCTTCATCGACTCCAGCGGGATCCGCGTGCTGTGGCAGGCCCACGCGCGCGCCGAGCGCGACCGCGTGCGCCTCTCGCTCATGACGGGCGCCGGCGACGTGTGGCGCGCGCTGCGCATGACGGGCCTGCTCGACACGATGCACCTCATCGAGCGCTGAGCGCGGCCCTCCCGGGGTAGTCACGACCCGTGGGGAGCGGATCGCGTATCCGGCTGCTCGAGGCGGACCCGGGCGTCGCCGTGTACCTCACGCAGGCCGAGCGCGGCGAGGCCGCGACGCTGACCGTCCCGGTGGTGGAGCTCGAGCCCGGGCCCGTGGACACGGGCGGCCTGGTGGCGAGGCACGCGAGCTTCGGCGCCATCGTGATCGAGGGCATGCTCGCCTGCCACCTGCGGGTCGGCGAGCAGGCGGGCATGCGGATCCTGGGGCCGCGCGACGCGGTGTCGCTCGGCGCCACCGAGAGCCCCATGCTGCTCGTCGACGCGGGCTGCCGCGCGGTCGCTCCCACCCGGCTGGCGATGCTCGGGCGCGACGTGCTCGTCGGCGTGCACCGCTGGCCGCGGCTCATGGCCGGTCTGCACGTGCGCACGGCCGAGCAGATCGAGCGCGTCGCCGTGCAGCTCGCGATCTGCCAGCTGCCGCGCGTCGAGGACCGCCTGCTCGCCCTGTTCTGGCTGCTCGCGGAATCGTGGGGGCGCGTCACGCCGGTGGGGACCGCGCTGCCGCTCGTGCTCACACACGAGACGCTGGGCGCGCTCGTCGGCGCACGACGGCCGACGGTGACCCTGGCGCTCGGCGAGCTCACCGAGCGCGGCGCGGTCCTGCGCCAGGGACGCACGTGGCTGCTCATCGAGCATCCGCCCGTGCCCGAGCGCGCCGCGCCGGACCCGCACGCTCCGGTCCTCGTCACCGACGGCGAGTCCGTCTGGGGCCGGCGCGAGGAGGTGCCCGAGACGCCCGGCCACGTGATGCACGAGGAGATCGCCCGGACGATCGAGCGGCTGCGCGAGCAGCACCGCGAGCGCGCGGATCAGGTCCTGCTCGGGCTCGCGCGCGTGCGCGAGGCCAGGCTCCGCAGCGAGCAGCTGCGCAGCCGCATCCGCCGCGAGCGCCCCGTCAGGGCTCCACGGCCTCCATCATGACGATGACGCCGCTGACGTCGCCGCCGTGCGACGACAGCGGCAGGCAGCGCACCCGGCAGCGGATCGGCCTGCCCCGCCGGTCGACGGCGTCGACGACCGCCTCCTGGGGGCTGCCGCCGTCGCTGACGCACGCGCGCAGCATCGGGTCGACCCGGTCCTCGGGCAGCCCGATGTCCAGCGCGAGCAGGTGCCGGCCGTCGACCTCCTCCTCCGTGAGGCCCCACAGCTCGCGCGCCTGCCCGTTCCACAGCTGCACGTGCTGACCGCGGTCCAGCACGGCCACCGCCACCCCGATCGTCGCCAGGATCGCCTCGAGGAACGCGTTGACGTCGTCGAGCTCGAACGTGCGCTGACGGAGCTCGTCGTTCATCGTCTCGAGCTCCTCGTTCGTCGACTGGAGCTCCTCGTTCATCGTCTCGAGCTCCTCGTTGGTCGACTGCAGCTCCTCGTTGGTCGTCTCGAGCTCCTCGTTGGTCGACTGCAGCTCCTCGTTGGTCGTCTCGAGCTCCTCGACGGTCGACTGCAGCTCCTCGTGCGCCTGCTCGAGGTCCCGCTTGGAGTCGTCGAGCTCCGTCCGCAGCGCGTAGAGGTCGGTCACGTCGTCGAAGGAGATGCTCACGCCGAGGAGCTCGCCGTCCTCGTGCACCGGCGTCAGGCTCACGTCCACCACGCGCTCCTGGTCGGAGGCGGGGCGCCAGCGCGCGGCCTCGATGGTGAGGGGCTGGCGGTCGTCGCGGATGCGCTCCAGGCGCGGGCGCAGCTCCACGGGCCGGTACGACAGCTCGAGGTCGGCGATCGGCCGGCCGATGTCGCGCATCGCCAGCCCGAGCAGGTGCCGTGCGCGCTCGTTGGCCATGACGAGCGTTCCGTCGCGGTCGACCACGACCTGGGCGACGCGGCCCGCGTCGAACGCGCCGTCGCGCAGCGCCTCGGAGACCGGGGCGTCCCGGCCGCTCGCCAGGTCGGCGGCCATGATGCGAACCCGGTCGCGCATCGTGGGGCCCACGACCTTGTGGAAGATGCGCCGCCGGATGTCCGTCGGACGGAACAGGTCCGCGTGCGTGATGAGCATCTCGGACTTGCCGAGCAGCAGCAGGCCGTCGTCGTCGAGCGCGAAGTGGAACCGGCGCAGGATCCTCGCCTGGGTCTCGGCGTTGAAGTACATGAGCGTGTTGCGGCACACGAGCAGGTCGATCCGCGAGATCGGAGCGTCCTGCACGAGGTCGTTGCGACCGAAGATCACCGCCCGCCGCAGGTCGCGGCGGAACGTGTAGCGCTGGTCGGCGCGCTCGAAGAACCGCTCGAGGGCCTCGCGCGGGACGTCCTGCACGAGCCGCGCCGGGTACGAGCCCAGGCGCGCCTGCTCGAGCGCCTCCTCGTCGATGTCGGTGGCGTAGATCTTCACGCGCTGCACGAACGCCTGCTCGCCGAGCACGCTCGCGAACACCATCGCGACCGTGTACGCCTCCTCCCCCGAGGCCACGCCGGCGCACCACACGCGGATCGGCGCGTCCGGCGGCCGCGCCGCGATGATCCCCGGCACCACCTCGCTCGCCAGGTGCTCCCACGTCCCGACGTCGCGGAAGAACCCGGTGACGTTGATGAGGAGCGTGTTGAAGAGCGCGGCGAACTCGTCCGGGTGCAGCTCGAGGTGGTCGACGTACTGCTCGTACGTCTGCAGACCCAGCTCGCCCATCCGCTTGGCGATGCGGCGCTCGGCCGTCGAGCGCTTGTAGCCGGTGAAGTCGAAGCCGCGCGTGCGCCTGACGAACTCCAGCAGCGACTCGAGGGTCGCCTCGCCGGGCTCGGAGCTCACGCCGCATCACCCTCCGGGGCCGGCTTCTCCTCGCGGCGCGTCGCGGCGGCGACGTCCACGACGCCGCGCAGGATCCGGGCGTGTTCCTGCGCCTCGGCCGCCTGGCGCTCGAACGTCCGGGCGGACCGCGGCTGGGCGCGGTCCAGCGCCTGCTCGCCGAGGCGCCGCAGGAGCGCGGCGCGGTCCTCGAGGGCGCGCAGGGCCGTCCACAGCGCCGCCTCGACCTCGGCGCCCTGCGCCTCGTAGAGGCTCTGCGGCGAGTACAGGTGGCCCACGTGGCAGCGCCAGCGCGTCACGCGGTGCTCCTCGTGCTCGGAGAGCACCCCGCCGCACTCCGGGCACACGAGCGTCAGCTCCGTCTGCGGCGCACGCCTGTCCCCGGGCACGCTGCCGTGCGCGCCGTCGGGGAGCGCAGTGCCGCGCACGAGCGCATCGATGCCGGCGCCGAGCAGGGCGGTCGGGGCCACGGCGTCGACCGCGACGTGGGCCAGCGCGGCCGACGGCATCCCCGGGTAGGCCGCCTCGGCGGGGTCCTGGACGAGCGCCGCGCCGCCGCGCGCCTTGATGGCGGCCAGACCGGCCGCGCCGTCGTCGCGTGTGCCGGACAGGACCACTCCGAGGACGCGGTCGCCCCGCGCCTCGGCGGCGGAGCGGAACAGGGCGTCGACCGCCGGCCGGTGGCCGTTCTCGCGCGGTCCGACGTCCAGCAGCGCCCGGGCGTCGTCGACGAGCAGGTGGTGGTCGGGCGGAGCGACGAGGATCTCCCCGGGCACGAGCGGGTCTCCGCTCTCGGCGGGCCGGCATGCGAGGTCACCTGCCCGCGCGAGGATCCCCGCGAGCGCGCTCGTGCTCGACGGCGCGATGTGCAGCACGATGCACACGGCGGCGGGCAGATCCCGAGGCAGTTGGGCGACGAGCGCCTTCAGCGCCTCCACGCCGCCGGCGGAGGCTCCGATCACGACGAGGTCGCGTGAGGCGGGCTCGGATCCCTCGTCCACACCGCGGAGGCTACGCCTCACGACGCGGCCCGGTGGCCCCTGATGCCGGGGCGCGCTCCAGGGTCCGCAGCTCGCGCTCCACGCGCGGAGGCGCGGGGCGCCGCTCGCGAAGGATCCACGCGCCGCCGCGCACCGCGCCGAGCAGCCCGCGCGCGGCGACGCGGCCGCTGCCCGCCGCACGCAGCAGGCGCCCCGTGGCGCGCACCGACGCGGCGAGTGGCCGCGCGGACCACGCGGTCCACAGGTCGTTGCGCAGCACCTGCGCGGCGCGGTCGGCCCGCGTGGGAGACGGGGTTGGATGGTGGTGGGCGATGACCTCCGCGACGTAGCGCAGCTCCCAGCCGGCGACCGCCAGCGCCAGGGCGAGCCGGGCCTCCTCCCCGCCGATCCCGTAGCGCTCGTCGAACCCGCCGACTGCGAGGAACGCCTCGCGCCGGACCACCGCGCCGCAGGCGACGAAGCCCAGGACGGCGGGCCCCGGCCCCGTGTCGCCGCCGTGCAGCGGGCTGCGCGCCATCGCCGCGCACGTCGGGTCCAGCCGCTCGTCCTCGCCGACGAGCACGCGGGCGGCGACCACGGCCACGCGCGGATGGCCGCGCAGGAGGTCGCCGGCGCGCGCGAGGCCGCCCGGCGCCCACCAGGAGTCGTCGTCGGAGAACGCGACGTACGGGGTGTCGAGCATCTCCACGCCCACGTTGCGCGCCGCAGCGCCGCGGTCGCGCGGCAGGGTCGCAACACGCACCCCCGGGAACCGCTCGCGGACGGCGCGGGCGGTGCCGTCGGCCGAGCCGTTGTCGACGACCACCACCTCGGGGCGCTCCGCGAGCGTGGTGATGCGGCCGAGCGCGTCGAGCAGCTGCGCGCGCCGGTCGCGCGTCGCGATCACGACGCCGAGGTCGGAGGCGGGCGCCATGGGGGCGGCGTACCCGGGGTCGGCACAGCGTCGCGTCAGATGCCTGACCAGGAGAAGCGCTTCTGCACCGAAGCCGGAGAAGAACGTGTCCGTGGGGGCGCACTTCCGGGAAGCGCACCCCGCATGCGTGTCTTGGGCGTCAACGCGGTCTTCCACGACCCTGCCGCCGCGCTCGTCGTCGACGGCGAGCTCGTCGCCGCCGCCGAGGAGGAGCGCTTCAGCCGGCGCAAGCACGGCAAGGAGCCCGTCCCCTTCTCGACCTGGGAGCTCCCGGTGCAGGCGGCGCGCTGGTGCCTGCGCGAGGCGGGCCTGGCGCCGGGCGACGTCGATGCCGTCGCGTACTCCTACGACCCCGCCCTCGCGGCGCAGGCGGGGGCCGACATCACCGCAGACGAGTGGGAGGGGCTGCGCACACTGTTCGCCCAGCGCGCTCCGCTGTTCCTGGCCACGGCACTGCCCGGCCTGCGCACCGGCCGGGTGCGCTTCGTCGCCCATCACGTGGCGCACGCCGCCTCCTGCGGGCCGGCGTCCCCGCACCGCACCTGCGCGGTGCTCGTGCTCGACGGGCGCGGCGAGCGCGCCTCGCACCTCGCCGGGCGCTACCGCCAGGACGGCTCGCTGGAGGTGCTCGCCCGCCAGGAGCTCCCGCACTCGCTCGGCCTGCTCTACGAGGAGCTGACCGATCACCTCGGGTTCCGCCGGAGCTCCGACGAGTACAAGGTCATGGCGATGGCGTCCTACGGGGAGCCGGCGTTCCTCGAGGACCTGCGCCGCCTCGTGTACGCCACCGGGGACGGCGGCTTCGTCACCGAGCCTGTCGACTGGGAGCGCTTCGCACCGCGGCTCGCCGCCGGGGGCGACGACTGGACCGCCCGCCACGCCGACCTCGCCTGCTCCGTGCAGCGCCGCCTGGAGGAGGTGCTCCTCGACCTCGCCGCGTGGCTGCACGACCGCACGGGCGAGCGCGCGCTCGCGATGGCCGGCGGCGTGGCGCTCAACTGCGTCGCGAACATGCGCCTCCACGACGAGGGGCCGTTCGACGACGTCTGGGTCCAGCCGGCCTCGGGCGACAGCGGGACCGCGCTCGGCGCGGCGATGCACGTCGCCCGCGAGCTCGGCGACCGCGTGCGGCCGATGGGCACCGCGGCGCTCGGCCGCGGCTGGGACGATGAGGAGCTGGCCGCCTGGCTCGACGGCGCCGGGATCGTCTACGAGCGCCCGGACGACCTCGCCGGCGTGGTCGCCGACGTGCTCGCCGCGGACGGCGTCGTCGCGTGGTTCCAGGGCCGCAGCGAGTTCGGCCCGCGGGCGCTCGGCCACCGCTCCCTGCTCGCCGACCCGCGCGACCCCGCCACGACGCAGCGGCTGAACGCCGTGAAGGGGCGCGAGTCGTTTCGCCCCGTCGCCCCCATGGTGCTCGCCGACCGCGCCGCGGAGATCTTCACGGGCCGCGTCCCGAGCCCGTACATGCTCTTCACCCACCGCGTCGCCGACGGCTGGCGCGAGCGCATCCCCGCCGTCGTCCACGTCGACGGCACGGCGCGCATCCAGACCGTCGACCCGGCCGAGGAGCCGCTCATGGCCGCCGTGCTCGAGCGCTTCGAGGAGCGCACGGGCGTGCCCGTCGTGGTCAACACGTCGCTGAACACGGCGGGCCGGCCGATGGTCGACGACCCGCGCGACGCGCTGGAGTGCTTCGGCTCCGCGCCCGTCGACCTGCTCGCGATCGGGCCGTTCGTCGTGCGGCGCCCCGGCTCGGAGGCCGCGCTCGGCGCGGCGACCGCGGAGATGGGGGCGCGGTGAGCGACCCGGCGTTCGACGTCGTCATCCCGTCCGTGGGTCGCCCGTCGCTCGGGGCGCTGCTGGACGCGTTGCGCAGGGAGGGCGTGTCGCGCGTCATCGTCGTCGACGACCGCGCCGACGCCGGTGCGCCGCTGCAGGCGCCCGGCGCGCGGGTGGTCCGCGGGCCCGCGCGCGGGCCCGCCGCCGCGCGCAACGCCGGATGGCGCGCCGCGCGGGCGCCCTGGATCGCGTTCCTCGACGACGACGTCGTGCCGCCCTCGGGCTGGCGCGCGCGGCTGCACGCGGACCTCGCCGCGCTCGACCCGGACGTCGCGGCGTCGCAGGGCCGCGTCCGCGTGCCGCTGCCGGCGGGCCGGCGCCCGACGGACTGGGAGCGCAACGTCGCGGGCCTCGAGCACGCCACCTGGGCGACGGCGGACATGGCGTTCCGCCGCGGGGCGCTCGCCGCCGTCGGCGGCTTCGACGAGCGCTTCCCGCGCGCATACCGCGAGGACTCCGACCTGGGACTGCGCCTGCTCGCGGCGGGCTGGCGGATCGCGCGCGGCGAGCGGGTCGTGGAGCACCCCGTGCCCACGGCCGATCGCTGGGTGAGCGTCCGCAAGCAGGCGGGCAACGCCGACGACGTCCTCATGCGCGCCCTGCACGGGCGCGGCTGGCGCGAGCGCGCCGACGCGCCGCCCGGCCGGCTGCGCGCGCACCTGGCCACGGCCGCCGCCGGCGCGCTCGCCGCGGGCGCCGCGCTCGCGGGGCGCCGCGCCCTCGCCGCCGCGGCGGCTGCCGGCTGGGCGGCCGGGACCGGCGACCTCGCCTGGCGGCGCATCGTCCCCGGGCCGCGGACGCGCGACGAGGTCGCGACGATGCTCGCGACGTCGGCGGCGCTGCCGTTCGCGGCGGCCGCCTGGTGGGCGGCCGGGCACGCGACGCTGCGCCGGCGGCTGGCCCGCCCGGCCCCGGAGAGGCTGGAGGCGGTGCTGCTGGACCGCGACGGCACGCTCGTCGTCGACGTCCCCTACAACGGCGACCCGGCGCTCGTGCGGCCGATGCCCGGCGCGCGCGAGGCGCTCGACCGCCTGCGCGCCGCCGGCGTGCCCATGGCGGTCGTGTCCAACCAGAGCGGCATCGCGCGCGGCCTGCTCACGCACGAGCAGGTCGACGCGGTCAACCGCCGGGTCGAGGCGCTGCTGGGCCCGATCGGCCCGTGGCTCGTCTGCCCGCACCGCCCCGGCGACGGCTGCGCCTGCCGCAAGCCCGCACCCGGCCTCGTCCTGCGCGCGGCGCAGGCGCTCGGCGTCGCGCCCGAGCGCTGCGCGGTGGTGGGCGACATCGGCGCCGACGTCGATGCGGCCCGCGCGGCGGGCGCGCGGGCCGTGCTCGTGCCGACGCCGCGCACCCGCCGCGAGGAGGTCCGGGCCGCGCCGGAGGTCGCCGCCGACCTGCAGGGCGCGGTGCGGCTGCTGCTGGGAGACGCGGCATGACCCATGTGCTCGTCGCGCGGATGGACTCCGAGGGCGACGTCCTCCTCGCCGGCCCGGCGATCCGGGCGGCCGCGGCGCACGCCGATCGGCTCACCCTGCTGTGCGGCCCGCGCGGCCGCCACGCCGCCGCGCTCCTGCCCGGCGTCGACGAGGTGATCGTCCACCACGCCGCGTGGATCGACGCGGAGCCCGAGCCGGTCGACCGCGGGGCGACCGAGGCGCTCGTGACGCGCCTGGCGGCGTGCGCGGTCGACGCGGCGGCGGTCCTCACCTCCTTCCACCAGAGCCCGCTGCCGCTCGCGCTCCTGCTGCGCATGGCCGGCGTGCCCGAGATCGCGGCGGTGAGCGTCGACTATCCCGGCTCGCTGCTCGACCACCGGCTGCCCGACCCGGGCGACGTGCACGAGGTCGAGCGCGCGCTCGGCGTCGTCGCGGCGCTCGGCATGCGACTGCCCCCCGGCGACGACGCGCGCCTGGCTGTGCGCCGCGGCGCCGCGCGCGTCCCGGCCGGGCCGTACGTGATCGTGCACCCCGGCGCGAGCGTTCCCGCGCGCGCCTGGTCGCCGGAGCGCAACGCCGCGCTCGTGGCGGCGCTGGCCGGCCAGGGCCGCCGCGTCCTCGTGACCGGTGGCCCGGGCGAGCGCGAGCTCACGCGGTTCGTCGCGGGCGAGGACGGGGTCGACCTCGGCGGCGCGACCACCATGGGCGAGCTCGCGGAGCTGCTGGCCGCGGCGGACTGCCTCGTCGTGGGCAACACGGGCCCGGCGCACCTGGCGGCCGCGGTCGGCACGCCGGTGGTGTCGCTCTTCGCGCCCACGGTCCCCGCGGCCCGCTGGCGGCCGTGGCGGGTGCCGCACGAGCTGCTGCACGTCGACGTCCCCTGCGCGGGCTGCCGCGCGCGGGACTGCCCGGTGCCCGGGCACCCGTGCGTGGAGGGCGTCGGGCTCGGCGACGTGCTCGCCGCGATCGGCCGGCTGGCACCCGGGAGGGAGGTGGCCGCATGAGGATCCTGCTCTGGCACGTGCACGGCTCGTGGACGACGGCGTTCGTCCAGGGCGACCACACGTACCTGCTACCGGTGCTGCCCGGGCGCGGGCCCGACGGCCGCGGACGCGCGCGGACCTGGCAGTGGCCGGAGAACGCCGTGGAGGTGACGCCCTCGCAGGCCGCCGAGGAGGACGTCGACGTGGTGATCCTGCAGCGCCCGCACGAGCTCGACCGCCTCGCGCGGTACTGGCTCGGCGGGCGGGTCCCGGGCCGCGACGTGCCGGCGGTCTACCTCGAGCACAACGCGCCGCAGGGCCGCATCGCCGAGATGCGCCACCCGGCGGCCGACCGGCGCGACCTCGTCCTCTGCCACGTCACGCACTTCAACGCGCTGTTCTGGGATGCGGGGTTCACCTCGACGCGCGTCATCGAGCACGGCATCATCGACCCGGGGGCGCGCTACACCGGCGAGCTGCCGCGGGCGGCCGCCGTCATCAACGAGGCGCGCAGGCGCATGCGCGTGACCGGGACCGACCTGCTGGACGGCTTCGGCCGCGGGGGCGTCCCGATCGACCTCTTCGGCATGGACGCGGGCGCCATCGGGCCGCCGGTGACGGGCATCGACGACGTGCCGCAGCATCGCCTGCACGACGAGATGGCTCGCCGGCGGGTGTACCTGCACCCGATCCGCTGGACGAGCCTCGGCCTCTCGCTCATCGAGGCGATGCAGCTCGGCATGCCGGTCGTCGCGCTGGCGACGACGGAGGCGCCGGAGGCCGTGCCCGCGCAGGCGGGGGTGGTGTCCACGCGCGTGGACGTGCTCGCGGCGGCGGCGCGGGAGTTCCTCCGTGATCCGGGCCTGGCACGGGAGACGGGGCGCGAGGCCCGCAGGGCGGCGCTCGAGCGCTACGGGCTGCAGCGGTTCCTGCACGACTGGGACGAGCTGCTCGAGGAGGTCGTGGCATGAGGATCTCGATGGTGTCCGAGCACGCGAGCCCGCTCGCCGTGCTCGGCGGGGCCGACGCGGGCGGCCAGAACGTCCACGTCGCGGCGCTCGCGCAGGCCGTCGCCCGGCGCGGCGGGGAGGTCGTCGTCCACACGCGGCGCGACGACCCTGCGCTGCCCGAGTACGTGCAGCTCAGCCCGGGCGTGATCGTCCACCACGTCGACGCCGGCCCCGCTGCGCCGATCCCGAAGGACGACCTCCTGGAGCACATGCCGGCGTTCGGCGCCGAGCTGGAGGCGGCCTGGCGCGACCACCAGCCCGACGTCGTGCACGCGCACTTCTGGATGTCCGGCCACGCATCGCTGCCCGCCGCACGCGGGCTCGGCATCCCGATCGTGCAGACGTTCCACGCGCTCGGCCACGTCAAGCGCCGCTACCAGGGCGAGAAGGACACGAGCCCGCCGCCCCGCCTGGCGATCGAGCGCGGCCTGGCCGCAGGCGTCGACCACATCGTCGCGACGTGCACGGACGAGGTCTTCGAGCTGCTGCGCCTCGGCGCGGCGAGTGCGCGGCTGACGGTGATCCCGTGCGGCGCCGACCTCGAGCGCTTCCGGCCCGACGGACCGCGAGAGCTGCGCAGGCCCGGCACCGGCAGGCTGCTGAGCATCGGCCGGCTCGTCGAGCGCAAGGGCATCGGCAACGCCATCGAGGCGCTCGCGAGCGTCCCGGGCGCCGAGCTGATCGTCGTCGGCGGCCCCGAGCGCGCGGGCCTTGCCCGCGACCCGGAGGCGCAGCGCCTCATGCGCATCGCCCGCGACGCCGGCGTCGAGGACCGCGTGCACCTGCGCGGGCGCGTCTCGCGCGACGCCCTGCCCGCCCTCATCCGCTCCGCGGACGCGGTCTTCGCGGTGCCCTGGTACGAGCCGTTCGGCATCGTGCCGCTGGAGGCGATGGCCTGCGGCGTGCCCGTGATCGCCGCCGCGGTCGGCGGGATGATCGACACGGTCGTGGACGGCGTCACCGGCGTCCACGCGCCGCCGCGCGACCCCGAGCGCCTGGCGGAGATCATGCGCCGGGTGCTCGCCGACGAGGAGGCGCGCGCGTCGTGGGGTCGCGCCGGCGTGCAACGCGCCCGGCGGCTGTACGACTGGAACCGCATCGCGGCCGCGACGCTCGACGTCTACGCGGGCCTGACCGCCACGCGGGCGCCGCGGACCCGCCGGCGCAGCCGGTTCCGCCTCGTGCCGTCGGCGGCCGAGCATCTCGCGGCCCTGCGCGAGGCCACGGGCGCGCTCGAGCTGGAGGCCGAGCGGCTGGACCGCTGGGGCGAGGACCTCGCGGACCGGCTCCTGGACGGCGGGCGGCTGCTCGCGTGCGGCAACGGCGGCAGCGCGGCGCAGGCGCAGCACCTCACAGCGGAGCTCGTCGGCCGCTACCAGTCCGAGCGCCGGCCGCTGAGCGCCATCTGCCTGCACGGCGACTCCTCCTCGCTGACGGCGATCGCCAACGACTACGGCGCCGAGGAGGCGTTCGCGCGCCAGGTCCTCGCGCACGGGCGCGAGGGCGACGTGCTCATCGCGCTGAGCACGTCCGGCTCGAGCCCGAACGTGCTGGCGGCGGTCCGCGCCGCCCGTTCAGCGGGCATGACGACGTGGGCCCTGTGCGGCGACAGCCGGTGCGAGCTCGCCGAGCTGTGCGACGAGACCGTCGCGCTGCCCGGCCCGACGAGCGCCACCGTGCAGGAGCTGCACATGGTCGCGCTGCACATGCTGTGCTGCGCGGTCGACCGCGAGGTGGCGCTGCGCGACAGGGTCAACGGGCATCGCGAGGTGCTGGCGTGAGGCCGCTCGTCGTCGTCGGCGACGCCCTGCTGGACCGCGACGTCGACGGCGAGGTGCGGCGCCTTGCTCCGGACGCGCCGGTGCCCGTGGTCGACGAGACCGAGGTCCGCGTCCGCCCCGGCGGCGCCGGCCTCGCCGCGGCCCTGGCGGTCGCCGACGGCCGGCCGGTCACGCTCGTCACGGCGCTCGCGCGCGACGCCGCCGGCGACGAGCTGCACACGGCGCTTGCAGAAGCGGGCGTGGAGGTCGTCGACCTCGGCCTGCGCGGCGTGACGCCGGAGAAGATCCGCATCACGACCGCCGGGCGCTCGCTGCTGCGGCTGGACCGCGGCGGCCACGAGGTGGCGGTCGGGCCCATGGACGCCGCGGCGCGCGAGGCGATCGGCTGGGCGGCGGCGGTCCTCGTCGCCGACTACGGGCGCGGCGTGGCGGCGGAACCCTCCGTGCGCGAGGCGCTCGCGCTCGCGGCGCCCGTCGTGCCGATCGTCTGGGACCCGCATCCGCGCGGCCCGGCGCCCGTCCCCGGCGTGCGGGTGGCCACGCCGAACGCCGGGGAGGCGGCCGCCGTGGAGCCCGAGCCGCGCGGCGACGACGCCGAGGCGATCGCCGCGCGCGCCGGCGCGCTCGCGCGTCGCTGGGGAGCAGGGCATGTCTGTGTGACGCGCGGCGCCCGCGGCGCCGTGCTGGCCTCCGCGCAGGGCGACGTCGTCGCGGTCCCGGCGGAGCCCGTGACGGGCGGCGACCCGTGCGGCGCCGGCGACCGCTTCGCCAGCCGGCTCGCCTCCGCGCTCGCCGACGGCCTGGCCCCGCGCGAGGCGGCGGCGGAGGCCGTGCGCGCCGCGACCCGCTTCGTCGCGGCCGGCGGGGCGATGGCGGCACGCCTCGGGCCGCCGTCCGACGACCCGGTCGACCGGTTGCTCGCCGGTGTCCGCGAGCGGGGCGGCACCGTCGTCGCGACAGGCGGCTGCTTCGACCTGCTGCACCCGGGGCACATCCGGACGCTGGAGGCGGCGCGGGCGCTCGGCGACTGCCTCGTCGTCTGCCTGAACTCCGACGCGTCCGTGCGCCGCCTGAAGGGGCCCGGTCGCCCGGTCGTGCGCCAGGAGGACCGGGCGGCGGTCGTCCGGGCGCTGCGCTGCGTGGACGCGGTCGTGATCTTCGACGAGGACACCCCGGAGGCGCTGCTGGACCGCCTGCGCCCGGACGTGTGGGCGAAGGGCGGCGACTACACGGTGGCCGACCTGCCCGAGGCGCAGGTGGTGGCGCGGTGGGGCGGCCGCGTCGAGCTGTTGCCGTTCCTCGAGGGACGTTCGAGCACCCGACTGCTGCAGGAGGCCGCCGCGCGTGGGATCTGAGCTGGGCACCGTCATCGTCACCGGGGGGTCCTCCGGGCTGGGCGCCGCGATCGCCGAGGCGGTCCGGGATGCGGGCGGCACACCGGTCGTGCTCGACCGCGTGGCGCCCGCGGATGGGCTCGCGCACGAGCTC
>Ga0180215_1003586_pt1 | contig 14460 bp, 13 predicted proteins | sample eDN3rd37CBELigBY_FD_128871 | JGI IMG/M metagenome (GOLD analysis project Ga0180215, IMG submission 128871) | Enriched backyard soil microbial communities from Emeryville, California, USA - eDNA 3rd pass 37_C BE-Lig BY (version 2) (version 2) | ecosystem: Environmental > Terrestrial > Soil >...
GATCGTCCAGACGCGCGTCGACAGCCCGACCGGCGCCACCCCGCTGCGCATGGCGACGCTCGTCGGCGTGCGCGACGGCGACTGCGCGCGGCGCTGGAAGCGCAGCCGGAACAAGCTCCGCAACCGCTTCCGCGCCGCCTCGGAGGTGTGCGCGACCGGCAAGGCCTCCGTCTGCAACGGCGACTCGGGCGGCCCGATGATCTCCGGCACGCTCAAGCGCCCCCGGCTCGTCGGGATCATCAGCTGGACGGGCGAATGCGGCACGGACGGGCTGCCGAGCGTGGGGGAGGAGGCCGCGCACTACCGCGACTTCCTGACCGCCGCCGAGCCGGTCTGGGCGCCCGTGCCCGACGGCCCGACCCGCGCCACGCTCGCGAACGGCGTGCTGATCTGCGAGCTGCCGACCTGGTCGGTCGCGCCGGACCGGGTCGAGGTCCGCTGGCAGCGGCGCACGCGCGTCAAGGACGGCTACCGCTTCGAGACGGTCTCCCGCGCGCCGACGTACACGCCGACCGCGCAGGACCGGGGGAAGCTGCTGGACTGCCAGGCGCTCGGCTCCAACGCCGGCGGCAGGACCCTGACCCCGCACGGCGGCAGCATCAGGGTTCCGCGCTGATCGACTACTGTCACAGGCATGGCCTACGCCGCCCGGCGGACAGTCGACGCCGGTTTTTTGCGTGAGCTCGCGCGCGAGCGCGAGGAGTACGCCATGCCGCCGCGCCTGCACGAGCTGGCGGAGCGCTTCGCCAAGCGCACGCTGCAGCTGCTGTTCCCGCACTTCGCGGCCGAGGTCGGCGGCCAGGCCGGCGACGTGGCCGAGGAGATCGCGCAGCTCGAGCTCGAGCTCTCCAACGTGCTGCGGCTGCCGGAGACGCACTGCTCCTCGCCCGACGTCGTGCTGGACCGGTTCTTCGCCGCGCTGCCCGAGATCCGCGAGGCGCTGCTGCTCGACGCGCAGGCGATCTGCGACGGCGACCCGGCGGCGCACTCGATCGACGAGGTGATCCTCGCCTACCCGGGCTTCCGCGCGACCGCGGTCTACCGGCTCGCGCACCACCTGCAGGGCTGCGAGGTGCCGCTCGTCCCGCGCCTGCTGACCGAGCTCGCGCACCGCCAGACCGGGATCGACATCCACCCGAGCGCGCAGATCGGCAAGTCGTTCGCGATCGACCACGGCACCGGCATCGTGATCGGCGAGACCGCCGTCCTCGGCGACCGCGTGAAGCTCTACCAGGGCGTGACGCTGGGGGCGCTGAGCGTCGACAAGCGGATGGCGAAGACCAAGCGCCACCCGACGATCGGCGACGACGTGGTCATCTACGCCAACGCGACCGTGCTCGGCGGGGACACGGTGATCGGCAAGGGCAGCGTGATCGGCGGCAACGTGTGGCTGACGCGCAGCGTCCCGCCGCGCTCGGTCGTGACCCCGACGGCGCGCGTGGAGTCGCGCACCGGCGGGGACGAGCCGCTGGAGTTCAACATCTAGGGAGGCAGCGTGAAGGCCGCGAACATCCTCGAGACGATCGGCGACACGCCGCACATCCGGATCAACCGCCTGTACGGCGACCGCCCGCAGGTCGAGGTCTGGATGAAGGCCGAGCGCGCCAACCCGGGCGGCTCGATCAAGGACCGGATCGGGCTCTCGATGATCGACGACGCCGAGCGCCGCGGCCTGCTCGGCCCGGGCGCCACGATCATCGAGCCGACCTCGGGCAACACCGGGATCGGGCTGGCGATGGTCGCGGCCGTGCGCGGCTACCGGCTGATCCTGGTGATGCCGGAGTCGATGTCGGTCGAGCGCCGCCGGCTGATGGCCGCCTACGGCGCCGAGCTCGAGCTGACGCCGCGCGAGGGCGGGATGAAGGCCGCGATCGCTCGCGCCGACGAGCTGGTCGCGGAGATCGACGGCGCCTGGATGCCGCAGCAGTTCGAGAACCCGGCCAACCCGGCGATCCACCACGACGCGACCGCCGCCGAGATCCTGCGCGACTTCCCCGACGGCGTCGACTTCCTGATCACGGGCGTCGGGACCGGCGGGCACATCACCGGGGTCAGCGAGGCGCTCAAGGAGCGCTTCCCGGACCTGCAGACGTTCGCGGTCGAGCCCGCCAAGTCCCCGGTCATCAGCGGCGGCGACCCGAGCCCGCACCGGCTGCAGGGCATCGGCGCGGGCTTCGTGCCCGCGAACCTGCACACGGACACGCTCGACGGCGTCATCCAGGTCTCCGAGGAGGACGCGTACGAGTACACGGTCCGCTGCGCGCGTGAGGAGGGCATCTTCGTCGGCCCGTCCTCGGGCGCGGCGCTCGCCGCGGTCGCGCAGAAGCTGCCGGAGGTGCCGGACGGCGCCACCGTGCTGACCTTCTGCTACGACACGGGCGAGCGCTACTTCTCCGTCGAGGGGCTGTTCGAGGCCGACGGCACGAGCGTGCGCGTCGGCTGACCGAACAGCGCCGGCCGCGGGCGCGGATCGGGGTCCGGCACGAGGTGCCGGCCGCGCAGCGTGTAGCGCCAGCGCGGCCCGTGGCGGGCGACGCGCTTCACCGCCCGCAGCAGGCGGACGACGTCCTCCTCGCTGTTGCCCACACCGAGGCTCGCCCGCACCGCGCGCCGGTCCCCGAAGTGGTCCATGAGCGGGTGCGCGCAGAACGCGCCGGCGCGCACGCCGATCCCGTGCTCGGCGCCCAGCGCGGCCGCCAGCAGGTCGGGATCGGCGCTCGCGACGTTGAAGCTCACGACCCCGACGCGGTCCTGCCCGCGCTCCCACGTCTCGTAGGTGCGCGCGCCGAGCGCGTCCAGCCCCGCGAGCAGCTGCCCGAGCAGGGCCTGCTCGTGGGCCTGGATCCGCTCCCAGCCCGCCGCGCTGAGCGCGCTGAGCGCCGCGGCCAGCGCGACCGCGCCGAGCGCGGCCGGCGTCCCGCCCTCGTGGCGGGCGGGGCCGGTGGCCCACTCGACGTCGTCGACCGTGACGTTGCGCACCGCGCCGCCGCCCGCCAGGTACGGCGGGCCGGCGTCGAGCCAGTCCGCGCGCCCGGCGAGCACGCCGGCGCCGTAGGGGGCGTAGACCTTGTGTCCGGAGAAGGCGACGTAGTCGACGTCCCAGGCGCCGATGTCGAGCGGGCGGTGCGCCGCCAGTTGCGCCGCGTCGAGCGCGACCCGCGCGCCGTACCCGTGCGCGAGCCGCGTGATCGCCTCGACCGGCCACAGCTCGCCCGTGACGTTCGAGGCGCCCGTGACCGCCACCAGCGCCCGCCCGCGCAGCGCCCGCAGCTCGGCCTCGAGCGCGTCGAGCGCCTGCTCGGGGCTCGCCGGGACCGGCAGGTGGCGCACGTCGCCGCGCCGCCACGGCAGCAGGTTGGCGTGGTGCTCGCCCGCGAACGTCAGCACCGTGGTGCCGGGCGGGAGCGCGCCCGCGAGCAGGTTGAACGCGTCGGTCGTGTTGCGCGTGAACAGCACGAGGTCGTCCTCGCGCGCCCCGATGCAGGCGCGCACGACCTCGCGCGCGCCGGCGTACGCCTCCGTGGTCACGACCGACGCGTAGCCCGCGCCGCGGTGGACGCTGCCGTAGTAGGGCAGCAGCTCGTCCACCGCGGCCGCGACCTGCTCGAGCGCCGGCGAGCTGGCCGCGTTGTCGAGGTTCACGTGGCGCACCCAGCGGCCGTCGACGAGCGGGACCCGCAGGTCACCGCCGGCGAGCGCCATCAGCCCGCCGGCGGTGTCCGTCGCGATCACCTCGCGACCTTGACCGAGGCCCCGGTGGCCGAGCCCGCCAGGTAGTTGGCGTCGCCCTCCCACGAAATCCTCACCTTCCAGGTGCCGCGGCTGAGCTTGGGCAGGCGGACGGTGACCGTCCCCGCCTTGAGCTTGGCCCGCACCGTGCGCGTCGTCTTGCCCTTCTTGAGCCGGATCGTGACCTTGCCCGTGGCCTTCGCGAGCCCCTTGGGCGTGGTGACCGTGATCCGGTAGCGCCCGGCCTTCTTGCGCGTCGCCTTCGCGGTGACGCGCCCGGCGAGCTTGCTCGCCTTGACCTTCGTGGTCGTCGCCGACGGGGTGGCCGTCGGGGCGGGCGTCGGCGCGGCGAGGACCGGCGGCGGCGTGGGCGTCGGGGTCGGCGCCGGCGGGGCGGCGGTCACGGTCACGGTCCCGGTCTCGGTGAACGCGAGCAGCTGGTCGTCGCCCGGGTAGGACAGCGTGAAGCTGTAGCTGCCGGGAGCCAGCCCCGTGAGCGTGAACGTGGCCGTGCCGTTGACGACCGCGGCCGACTGCGAGGCGACCGTCGCGCCGCCGCGGCGCACCGTCAGCGCGACCTTGGACGCGGGGACGCGGCCGAAGTCGTTCTCGATCCTGAGCGTGATGCGCGGGGCGGTCCCCGGCGTCACGGTGACGGCGCGGCGCGAGACGACGCCGCCGGGCAGGCCGCCGAAGAAGAGCTCCAGCGCCCGCACCGCGGCGACGCCGCCGGCGACGCTGCCGGGCGTGCCGGCGTCACCCCACGTGCTCAGGACGCGGGTCTTGCGCTGCTGGGAGACGCCCCACGCGCCGACGACCGTGCGCAGGTGCTCGTTCGGCGTGCCGCCCGACTCGGCCGCGATCAGCGCGGCGCGCGCCGCGGCGTAGTTCGCCGGGGCCGACGCCCCCAGCGCCTGCAGGGCGGCCGCCAGCTGGGCGGGCCCGATCGGGATCGGGTTCGCGCCGCCGCTGGTGACCGACAGGTTGTCCGGCGGGGTGAACGTCACCGTGGCCGTGTCCTCGGGCACGAGGTACTCCGCGGCGTCGGTGTCGATCGCCGTGTTCGGATACAGCGTGGTCGGGTCGCTGCGCCAGGTGAACTGCGCCAGCTGGGCGTTGATCTTCGCCCAGATCGGCGCCCCGGACGGGAGCGTCCCGAGGCCGAGCCGGTCCGGCTGCGGGTTCGTGTACCACCACTGCGACATGTACTCCGTGTACGTGCCGTCGGCCTTCTTGTGGATCCACTGGCGCGCGACCCCGCCTGAGGCCTTGCGCTGGTAGCCGATCAGGTACGGCACCTGCAGCCGGTTGATCGTCGTCAGCGTGCCCGAGGTGTCACCGCCCGGCCAGAAGCTGACCCCGTTGCTCGCCGGGTTGTACTGCGTGACGAGGTTGTTGAGGTACTCGCGGACGACCCCGCCGTAGAGGAAGCTCGGGTTGGCGTTCTGCGCGCCGCCCGACGCGGCGTTGTTGCGCGACTGCAGCGGGTTGGTGGCGCTGGTCGTGCCGCCGCCGACGATGCCGCCGTCGAGCACGGTGTCGAAGTTGAAGACGGTGACGTCGTTCTCCTGCGCGTACTTGTTGACGAACGGCAGCACCGCGCGCGTGTTCGGGCACCAGGTGCCGCCGAACAGGATCACGGCGTTGGCGTCCGTCGCGTGCTCGAGCAGGTCGACCAGCTCGGGGTAGCTGATCTGGTTGATGCGCCAGCCGTCGGCCTTGGCGGCGTCGGTGACGACGGGCACGTCGCCGTTCTGCGCCGTGCTCGGCGACTGCTTGTTCTGGCGCGAGTTGGCCTCGGACTTCCACCACTCGAACTGGTCGAGCCGCTCGATCGCCGCCGCGCCGACGGTGCCGAGCGCCGTGGTCACGTCCGCCTGCGTGGCGGCCGAGCTCTCGGCGTCGGTCAGGTCGACCCAGGCGCGCACCTTCGCCGCCGCGTCGGCCCGGCTGTAGACGACGAAGTAGCTGTGCTGGACGTCCGCGGGCGCCGTGCCGCTCGTGTAGTCGTACAGCGCGCCGCTGCCGGGGTTGCCGACCTCCTTGCCGCCGGCGTCGTTGACCGTGTCGGTCCCGACCGTGGCCGTCACCGTCGCGCTCTGCGTGCCCGCGTTGTTCTGGACCGCGGTGACGCCGTTGCCGAGGTACTGGCCGACGAGGTTCAGCCACGCGCGGCCGTAGATGGTGCGCGAGTTGGCCGACAGCGCGGTGATCCCGCCGGGGTTGCGGATGTCGAGGTTGGGCATCGTGGTCTCGCCGACCTTGGCGTTGCCCGACAGGTTCGGGTTGAACCAGTAGACGCGCTTGGCGCCGGCGGCCGCGGCAGCGGCCTGGACGTCCTGCGCGCGGGCGGCGAACGTCGCGTCCGTCGCCGGGTCGCCGATCAGCAGCGCGAACGGGCCCGGCTGCTGCAGCAGGTGCTGGAAGCGGTCGTAGGTGACCGACTCGATCACCGGGTTGTCCGTCTGTAGGCCGAGGGCGTGCTGCAGGAACGTCGCCCGCGTGTACTTGGTCGTGGTGGCGGTGCGCTTGGGCTCGGCGTTCGCGGCCGCCGGGATGATCGCGGCGACGGCCAGCACGGCAGCCGTCAGCCGCTTCCAACTGGGGAAGTCGTGCACTGTGGTCTCGCTTGGGTTGGGGGTGGCTAGCCGCGACGGCGGCCGAAGGACTGCAGACGGAACTCGCCGAACGCCATGCAGAAGAAGCCCGCGGCGGCCAGCGCCGCCAGGATCAGGACGCCGGCGATGCGCGTGTCCGGCGGGTCGGCGCGCGGCGCGCCGTCGGCGGGCGCGCTCGCCAGCTCGTACTCGGGCGCGGCCTCCGTGGTGGCGGGCGCCTCCGGCGCCACGGCGGTCCCGTCCACGGCCGGAGCTTCAACCGGCGCGTCGGGCGCGGCGTCCGCGACCGGGGCGGCGGGGGCGGCGTCGGCCGGCGCCGGGCTGCTCGTGCTCGGGGCGGCCGTGGCCGCGCTGCGCGGCGCCGACGACGACGGGGTCGCGGCCGGGCTCGACGGCGACGACGGCGCGCTGGGCGCGCTCGCCGCCGGGGTCCTGGCGGCGGGCGTCTTGGCCGCCGACGGCGCGGGCCGGCTCGGCGTGCGCGCGCTGGGGGAGCGCCGCGCCGGGCGGTTCGGGCTCGACGGGCTGCTCGGCGCCGGCGTGGCGGCCGCCGGGCTGCTCGGAGCGGGCCCCGAGTACGCCGGGTTGGGCGAGGACGGCGCCGGGTTGTTGGCGGGCGCCGAGGGTGTGGGCGTCGAGCGCGGCGGCGCGGTCGCGGTCGGCGTCGGCTTGGGGCCGCCGTTCTGCTGCGCGAGCCACGTCTGGTAGGAGCTGATCCGCTGCCACTCGCTCCAGCGCGCGGTCTCGAGCAGCTCGCCCTCGCTGTTGTAGTAGAGGATCTTGCCCTCGCCGAAGTCGTACTGGACGTTCGGGATCGGCGTGCACAGCTCGTCGTCGTACCCCGGCAGCGTGTCGCGGCCGTCGCTGTACGTCTGGCCGTCGATCGTGACCTCGACCGGGAACGGATGCTTGGCCGGGTTCGTGACGCTCTGGGCGTGCGCGGCCGGAGCCGCCGCCAGGACGCCGAGGACGAGCACGGCCGTTCTCAACGCGTTCAATCGTCTTCCTCTCTGGACTGTCATCGCACCCCTGCCAACTCTCGGGCCGCCGGCTGCGGCACCATCACGGGCCGCTCGACGAACGGGAGGCGGCCCTCGAAGATCGCGTCGCTGAGCAGGCCCGTCTGCCGCGCGACGATCGTGGCGCTCACGGACGCCGCGGTGACGTTGGTGGCCGTGCGCGCCATGTCGGCGATCACGCCGATCGGGATCGTCACGGCGACGAACTCCAGCGGCAGCCCGGCGGCGGCCATCACGGTCGCGGCCGCGACGGTCGCCGCGCCGGGCACGCCGGCCACGCCGATCGAGACGACCACGCTGAGCAGCGCGAGCATCACGTACTGCCCGGGCGTGTACGCCCAGCCGTAGGCGTTGATCCCCCAGACCGCGATCAGGATCGGCCAGATCCCCGCGCAGCCCGGCATGCCGAACGTGGCGCCGAGCGGCGCGGTGAAGTGCGCGACCTCGGGGTGCACGCCGACCTCGCGCGTCAGCCGCGACGTCGTCACGGGCAGCGTGCCGATGCTGCTCTGCGTCGTGAACGCGGTCAGCTGCGCCGGGAAGATCTTGCGGAAGAACGCGACCGGCCGCACCTCCGCGAACACCTGCAGCAGCACGCTGTTGATGCCGTAGGCGTGCAGCAAGCAGGCGCCCCACACGAGCGCCAGCAGCCCGAGCAGCGACCAGAACCCGCGGCCGAGGTTCGTCGAGTTGCCGACCATCGTGGCCGTCAGGGCGACGACGGCGTACGGCGTGAGCCGGATCACGTAGCCGACGGCCTTGAAGATCACCAGCCGCAGCGCCTCGGCGCCGTCCCGGAACAGCCGCGCCTTCTCGCGCTCGGCGTCCGGCAGCGAGAGGTAGGCCACCGCCAGCGTGACCGCGATCAGGATGATCGGGATGATCGCGTTGGTGCTGAAGCTCTGCACCACGTTCGTCGGGAAGAAGCTCACGACGACCTGGTCGAAGCTCTGCACCTGGCCCTCGATCGCGTCCGTCGCCACCGCGCCGACCTCGCCCACGGCGCCGGCGCCCGGCCGGAACGCGAACCCGAGCCCCATCGCCAGCACGACCGCGAGCGCGTTGCTCGTCAACAGCCAGAACACCGACCGCACGCCGATCCCGCGCAACTGCGCCATGCTGCCGAGCGAGGTGATCGAGGAGACGATCGTGACCAGGATCAGCGGCGCGACCGTGGCCAGCAGCACATTGATGTAGATCCGTCCGATCGGGTTGATCGCGTCGACGTGCTCGCGGGCGAGCAGCCCGATCGGGATCCCGGCCGCCAGCGCGAGCAGCGCGACCAGGCTGAAGTTCAGCCTGCGCTTGCGCAGCCACCAGATGCCGGCCCAGCTGATCGCGACAGCGCCGAGCGTGGCCAGCGCTGACCAGTTCACATTCATCCGTCTCTCACCCTCCGGTTCACGCGGCGCGAGCCGCCCGGAGAGAAAACTACCTTAACTCCATCGGTTTTGTCGAGATTAAGTTCGGATCCGTAGTTGCCCGGCCTGGAACCCGGTCGTTGTGCGGATTCGCAAGCGCGGCGGCGGCGTCAGATTCCGGGCATGATCGAGCTCGAAGGCGTCGGCCGCAGCTATCGGGTCGGCGACGTGCGGGTGACCGCGCTGGAGGGCGTCGACCTGGTGGTTGAGCCGGGCGAGTTCATCGTCGTGCTCGGACCGTCCGGGAGCGGCAAGACGACGCTGCTGAACCTGATCGGGGCGCTGGACTCGCCGACGGAGGGCCGGCTGCGGATCGCGGGGCGCGACCTCACGGGCGCGTCGCGCAAGGAGCTGTTCCGGTTCCGGCGCGAGACGGTCAGCTTCATCTTCCAGACGTTCAACCTGTTCCCAGCTCTGAGCGCGCTCGAGAACGTCGAGTTCGGCGCCGACGCGGCCGGCCGTGAGCGCCCGCGCGCGGTGGCCGTCGAGATGCTCGAGCGCGTCGGGCTCGCCGACCGGCTCCTGCACTTCCCGCACGAGCTGTCGGGCGGCGAGCAGCAGCGCGTCGCGATCGCCCGGGCGCTGGCCACCGGCAACCCGATCCTGCTCGCCGACGAGCCGACGGGCGAGCTCGACTTCCGCACGGGCGTCGCGATCCTCGAGCTGCTGCACGAGCAGACGCACGTCTCGGGCACGACCGTGATCGTCGTCACGCACAACCGCGAGATCGCGCGCGTGGCGCACCGGGTCGTCGAGCTCTCGAGCGGGCGGGTGGTCTCCGACGACGTCCCGGCGGGCGGCCCCGCCGACATCGCGACCCTGCACTGGTAGATGCGGCGCGCGTTCTGGCTGCGGTGGGCATGGCGCGACCTGCGGGCGCGCTGGACCGTGGTGCTCGCGACCGGGCTCGTGCTGGCGATCGGCACCGGGCTGTTCGCGACGCTGGGCGCGATGAAGGCCTGGCGCGTCGCGTCGGCGGACGCCAGCTTCGCGGCGCTGAATGCGCACGACCTGCGGGTCACGGCGGCCGACGGCAGCTTCGTGGACGCGGGCCGGCTGCGCACGGTGGCGCTCGGCGTGCCGGGGGTCGCGCAGGCACAGGAGCGGCTCTCGCTCCCGGTGCAGCTCGACGCGGGCGGCGGGGTGCTGGTCGCCGGGCGGATCGTCGGCGTCGAGTTGACCGCGCGGCCGATCGACGCCGTCGCCCCGTACCGCGGGCGGACGCTGCGGCGGAGTGACGCGGGCCGGCCGGTCGCCGTGCTCGAGCGCAGCTTCGCGACCTACCACGGGCTGCCCACGACCGGAACGGTGCGCGTCGGCGCAGCGGCGCTGCGCTACGTCGGCCACGGGATGGCGCCGGACTGGTTCGTCGTCGGCCGCGACGGCGCGTCGTGGGGCGCGGAGGCGAGCTTCGGGGTGGTGTTCACGTCGCTGCCGACCGCGCAGGGCCTGGCGCGGGACGCCGGGGTCAACGAGGTCGTGCTGCGGCTCGAGCCCGGCCGCGACCTGACGCGCGCGAAGGCCGCGGTCGAGCGCGCGTTCGCCTCCGCGCTGCCCGACGTCGGCGTGACCGTCACCACGCGCGATGACGAGGACGCCCGCCACTTCCTCTACCGGGACGCCGCGAACGACCAGCGCGTGCTGCTCGTCTTCGCGGTGCTGATCCTGCTGGGCGCCGGGCTCGGCGCGTTCAACCTCGTCGGCCGCGTTGTCGAGGCGCAGCGGCGCGAGATCGGGATCGGGATGGCGCTCGGCGTCGAGCCGCGGCGGCTGGCGATCCGGCCGCTGCTGCTGGCGCTGCAGGTCGGCGTGCTGGGGATGGTGCTCGGAGTCGGGGTCGCGTTCCTGACCGCCGAGCTCTTCAAGCCGCTGCTCGAGGAGTTGCTGCCGCTGCCGGTGATCGCGACGCCGTTCCAGCGCGGGTTCTTCCTGCTCGGGTCTGCGCTCGGACTGGCCGTCCCGCTCGCGGCGGCGCTGCTGCCGGTCTGGCGGGGCGTGCGCGTGGCGCCCGTCGAGGCGATCCGGATCGGCTTCCGCGCCGCCAAGGGCGCCGGGCTCGCCGGCCTGCTGCGGCGCGTGCCGGTGCCGGGACGGAGCCTCTCGCAGATGCCGCTGCGCAACCTGCTGCGGGCGCCGCGGCGGTCGCTGATGACCGTCGCCGGGGTCGGCGCGGTGATCGCGGTCGTGATCGCGCTCGGCGGGATGATCGACTCGTTCGACGCGACGGTCCGGCGGGCGATCGACGACGCCGAGCGCGGCGCGCGCTCGCGTGATCGTCACGCTCGACCGGCCGCGGGCGCGCGACTCCGCCGAGCTGCGCGCGATCGCCGCCGCCGTCGGCGCCGCGGAGCCGGGGTTGCGGGTGCCCGCGTCGGTCAGCGGGCCGGGCGGTGCGGTCGACGTCAGCCTCGAGCTGATCGGCGACAGCCGGCTGTGGCGGCCCCGCTTCGAGGAGGGCTCGCTGCGCGCGGGCGGGCTCGTGCTCTCGCGGCGCGCCGCGGAGGACCTCGGCGTCAGGGTCGGCGACCGCGTCCGGCTGCGCCATCCGGTCCGCACGGGCGCCGCGACGCTCGGGGCGGCCGTGGATCGCGCCCGCGTGGCCGCGATCCACGCCAACCCGTTCCGGCACGTGGCGTTCGCCGACGCCTCCTGGGCGCAGGCGATGGGCCTGGCCGGCGCGGCCAACGTCGTGACCGTCGTGCCGGCCGCCGGCGCGACGCCGCGCGAGGTCCAGCGCGCCCTGTTCGGGCTGCCGGGGGTCGCCTCGGTGGAGGAGGCGGCGGTCCCCGCCCGCACGCTCGACGACGCGCTCGAGCAGTTCGCCTCGGTGCTGCGGATCGGCTGGATCTTCGCGCTCGCGCTCGGGCTGCTGATGGCGTTCAACGCCACCGCCATCAACAGCGACGAGCGCCGCCGCGAGCACGCGACGATGTTCGCCTTCGGCGTGAGGCCGCGCAGCGTCCTGCGCGTCACCGTGCTCGAGAACGTGGCGGTCGGGGTCCTCGCCACGCTGGTCGGGCTCGCCCTCGGCACGGCGATCCTCGGCTGGGTCATCGGCTCGCTCGTGCGCGACACGTTCCCCGGCCTCGGCCTGGAGATGGCGATCGCGCCCGGGACGCTGGCCGCGGCGGCGCTGACCGGCGTCGTCGCGCTCGCGCTCGCTCCCGTCGTGACGCTGCGGCGGCTGCGGCGCATGGACGTGCCGTCGACGCTGCGCGTGATGGAATGAGGCGCGTCAGCGCCGCACGCGGTAGCGCAGGTGCAGCACGCGCTTGCCCTGCACGACCACGTGCGGGTCCTCGAGCAGGTGCCGGCCGTCGACCGATCCGAAGTAGCGCTTGCCCGACCCGAGCACCACGGGCGCGACGTCCATCGCGACCTCGTCCACGAGCCCGGCGGCGAGCGCCTGGCCGCCGACGTCGCCCGCGGCGACCTCGACCGTGCCGTCGCCCGCGAGCTCCTGCGCCTTGGCCAGCGCGGGCTCGATGCCGTCGACGAAGTGGAACGGCGCGGCGGGGTCCCAGCCGTCGGGCGGCGGGCGGTGCGTGACGACGACCACGTGGGGGACGTCGGCCGGCGGCTTGCCGTCCCAGCCGTCGGTGAGGTCGAAGACGTGGCGGCCGGCGACTGTCACGGCGATGTCGCCCCACGAGGAGCGCGTGTAGTCGTCCGGCCCGTCCGACAGCCAGTCGAAGATCGGGCCTGGCTGGTCGTTGTCCTCGGCGATGAAGCCGTCGACGGAGACAGAGGCATAGAGGACCACCTTTCCCATGGCCGGCATCCTCGCCGCCCGCGCTCCGGATGTCTTGGAGAAATTCAAACCCCGGGCAGCAGCCCGACGTTCAGGGCGTGGCCGGGGTGCTCGTCCAGGAAGCGGCGGCGGACATCGAGGTAGCGGGTGGGGAAGAGCCCCGTGAACGCCCGGAAGTCGTTGCCGAAGTGCGCCTGGTCGTAGTAGCCGGCGCGGGCGGCGAGCTCGAGCCAGTCGACCGGCCCGAAGGGTCGATCTCGCTCACGGTGGCGGCGAAGCGGTAGACGCGGGCGAGCCGCTTCGGCGTCATGCCCACCACCTCCTTGAAGCGGCGGGCCAGGAGCGTGGAGCTGACGCCGGCCGCCGTCTGCAGCTCGCCGATCGCGACGGCTCCCGCCGACGCGGCGATGACCCCGGTCGTGTCGCGGACCAGGTCCAGCCCGGCGGTCTCGCGCAGCCGCCGCAGCAGCGCCCGCTCGAGCAGCGCCAGCATCTGCCGGGGCCCGGCCGCGGCCGCCGGCCGCTCGGTCAGTTCGGCGGCGGCGGGCCGGCCCCACAGCTGCTCGACGGTCACGGGCCGGTCGCGCAACTCTGCCGCGGGGAGCGCCAGGAACGGCGCCAGCCCCCACGGCTTGAAGTGCACGCCGACCGACCGGGTCCGCGCCGGGTAGCCGAACTGCAGTGCCCGCGTGAGCGTGCTGATCGCGACGCCGTCGGCGTACGGGTCCTCACGCCCCACCGGCGCGGATGCGGAATGGCGGCCCGAGGTTGATGATCAGCACCGCCGACGGCATCAGCGGCAGCGTCAGCCACGGGTAGGGCGGGTCGCCCTCGAGGTAGTACAGGTCGTCGATCAGCCCGTCCAGCGGTGCGTGCGGCGCTCGGGAGACGTACTCCACGCCGCACAGCATCGCGGACCGGCTAGCGCGGCGGGATCAGGACGCGGTCGATGGCGTGCACGACGCCGTTGGACGCCTTGATGTCGGCGCTGATGACGCGCGCTGCGCCGACGCGGACGGCGCGCTTGCTCACCTTGACCTTCAGGCGCGGGCCGGCCAGCGTCTTGATCGAGCGCGAGCGGACCACGCGCGCGGCGGGCTTGCGGCCGTCGGCGACGTGGTAGAGGAGGACGCGCTTGAGCGCCTCCGGGTCCTTGCCCAGGGCGTCGAGCGTCGCCTTGGGCACCTTCGAGAACGCCTTGTCGGTCGGCGCGAAGACCGTGAACTGGCCCTTGCCGGCCAGCGTCTCGGCCAGGCCGGCGCTGACCACGAGCGACTCGAGGGTGTCGAAGCGGTTGGAGTCGACCACGGTCTGCGTGATCGTCTTCTTCTTGGCCTTGGCCGGGGCGTCACCGCCGGCGAGGGCGACGGTGGAGCCGCCGAACACGGCGGCCGCGGCGACGGCGGGGACGATGAGCTTGCGCATCAGAGGGGCTCCTTAGACGCCGGCGGAGGCCGGACGCGTGCGGGTGGACGCGGCGGGACGGGCGATGAGCTGCGTGATGCCGTAGACGGCGGCGAGGCCGACCAGGCCGTAGATGATGCGGCTGAGCGCGTTGGTCTCGCCGAACACCTGGCCCGTGATCCAGGCCACGAGGTCGAACTCGGCGAGGGCGACGAGGCCCCAGTTGAGGCCACCGACGATCAACAGCACGGCCGCGAGGAGGTTGAGGGTCTTCACTGTGGGGCTCCTTGGTTGGACAACTAGAGGAGCACTGTACAAGGTCTGTACAGGTATCGTCCAGGTCTCGTGGCTGAGTTGGCGCGTTCGCGTGGGTGAACCTGTACAAGTCCTGTACAGTGCTGGCCATGACCGCACCGAGCCTCCGGATCGGCGAGCTGAGCCGCAGGGTCGGCGTCAGCCCCGAGCTCCTGCGCGCGTGGGAGCGGCGCTACGGCCTGCTCGAGCCCGCGCGCACCGAC
>Ga0180215_1003587_pt1 | contig 14460 bp, 18 predicted proteins | sample eDN3rd37CBELigBY_FD_128871 | JGI IMG/M metagenome (GOLD analysis project Ga0180215, IMG submission 128871) | Enriched backyard soil microbial communities from Emeryville, California, USA - eDNA 3rd pass 37_C BE-Lig BY (version 2) (version 2) | ecosystem: Environmental > Terrestrial > Soil >...
CCACCGCCGCGAATCGCTAGGCGAGCCGCACCGCAACATTTTCCGGGCGGTGAAGCGGATTGCCGATGAGCACGAGGATGTCGTATTCGTATATGCCGTTCATCCGAATCCGGCTGTGCGCGAGCCGGCGAATGAAATATTGGGCGGGCATCCGCGGATTCAGCTGATCGATCCGCTAGATGTGTTCGAATTCCACAATCTTTACCCGCATGTCTATATGATCATGACAGATTCCGGCGGCATGCAGGAGGAGGCGCCGTCGTTCGGCGTTCCGACGCTAGTGATGCGCGATACGACCGAGCGTCCGGAGGGAATCGAGGCAGGAACGCTTGAGCTTGTCGGCACGGAAGAGGAGACGGTATACAGCAGAGCGAAGGCGCTTCTTAACGACTCGGAGCTTTATACGAGAATGAGCCAAGCCGCTAATCCGTATGGCGACGGAAGGGCTTCCAAGCGAATTGTGGAAGCGATTTTGCATCATTTTGGAAGAAGATCGGACAGACCCGAGCCGTTCACACAAAGTTCATAGTTCACACGAGGAATAGCGACGCATGAAGCAATATACAGTATACAGTGGAACTGTACGGTTTCAGATTCATTAAACACTATATCTATCAAGGGTTTTTGATGTTTTCTCCATGAAAATCTCGCCGTAAATTAATTGACAAACACGGCGCCGCTTGGATAAAATATATGAGGATTGACAGGGGTACAAGCTATGAATGGGAAGAGCAAAAAGGACAATCCGCTGGTTGCCGCTGCGCTAGTAGGGGCACTTGGCGTTGACGTTGCTGTTTGTATTGTAGGCGGGTACTGGATCGGTCGAGTTTGCTCGAACCGCTTCGGCGGCAATGAGTGGATGATAGGCGGTCTGCTTGTCGGTCTGGCTGTCGGCATTCTTTCAGCCATTCTGATCGTTAAGAAGGTTTTGGAGGATACCGATGGATAAAATAATGAAGACAGCCACTAAATCAATGATCTACATGATGGCGGCTTGTCTCATTTTGTGGGTCGTTATACCGGATTGGAAGCCGGTCATGATGGGTCTTCTCGTAGGCTTGGCAGCCAGTGCTTTGAATGCGTTTTTATTGCAGCGCAGAGTGAAAATGGTTACGGATGCCGCACAAGTTGAAGGCTCCAGAAAACGCGGTTTGGGATTTGGTAACCGTATTGCCATGGTGCTGTTGGTAGCGATGCTCGCTTACCGCTATCCGGAAACACTTAATATGCCTGCTGCGCTTTCCGGCAGCATGGTCATGCCGTTTGTTATTTTAATTATCGCAATCATTCACAATGTGAAGGAAAATCGCATCGGAAAGGGGTGAAACAGTAATATGCATTTATTTCCCATCGTGGAGTGGAATGGCCTGCGATTCGATATCGCTGCGATTATTGCGATTCTCGTTTCCGTCATCATCACAATCGTTGTAGCGCGTCTTGCCGTTCGAAATCTGTCGGTGGACAAACCGTCCAAAATGCAGAATTTCATGGAATGGGCGGTCGAGTTCATACACTCGACGATTGCAAGCTCCATGCCTGAAAAGAAGGTAAGGCCGTTCCTGGCGCTTGGGATGACATTGATTATGTTCATTTTCATTTCGAATCTGTTAGGTCTCCCTTTACTGGTCGTAACAGACGCGCATCACCCGATTTCGTGGCTCGGCATTGACCAAGCGTATTTGAACTCGCATGATGGAAAAGCCCACATTGCTTGGTGGAAATCGCCGACTGCGGATTTAGCTGTAACAGCTGGTCTAGCGATCATCGTGTTCGTGCTCGTTCATTATCTTGGACTTAAGCAGAACAGAAAGCATTACCTTAAGCATTATTTTGAGCCGTATCCAATCTTCTTCCCAGTTAACCTGATTGAGACAGCAGCTAAGCCGCTGACGCTTGCTTTGCGTCTATACGCTAACATTTATGCGGGCGAGGTTCTGATCTCTACAATTCTGATGCTGGGCTGGGTAGGTATACCGTTCATGGCGGTGTGGCAGGGCTTCAGTATTTTCGTCGGCGCGATTCAGGCGTTCTTGTTCACTGTACTGACAATGGTGTACATTTCGCAGGCAGCCGTTCACGAAGAAGAAGGACATTAAGTATGCGCTTTATCTCCGCTTCAGCGTGCTAAACGTCTGATGGAGTTAGAACGAATAGATTACAAAAACAATTAATTACTTATTTAATTAGGAGGAATATTCAAATGGAAGTATTGGCAGCAGCTATTGCAGTAGGTTTGGGCGCGATTGGCGCAGGTATTGGTAACGGTATGATCGTAAGTAAAACAGTTGAAGGTATCGCTCGTCAGCCAGAGCAAAAATCCGCTCTTCAAACAACGATGTTTATCGGTGCGGGTATCGTCGAAGTTGTACCTATCATCGGTGTAGTTATCGGCTTCTTGGCGTTCTTCGCTAGGTAAGACAATTATAATTAACTGGCGGGGAAGGCCAAGCCCTCTTCGCCTTTGTTTTGTACTAAGAGGCCAACACGCAGGTTAGGAAAGGAGTGACAGCAATGGATTTTGTATGGGAATCGACGGTTATTACGATCGTTTCGTTCTTGGTTTTATATTGGGCTCTGAATAAATGGGCTTTCAAACCGTTGTTCGGCATTATGGATAAGCGCAGAGAGCTGATTCTTGAGCAAATGAACACAGCTGACGCAAGCCGCAAACAAGCGGAAGAGGCAATGTCCGAGCAGAAAGCTGCTCTTGAGCAAGCTCGTAAAGAGGCATATGAAATTATCGAGCAAGCTAGAACGACTAGCAACAAGCAAGCGGAAGAAATCGTTGTTACAGCTAAGAATGAAGCTGCTCGTCTGAAGGACGATGCACTTAAAGATATCGAGAGCGAGAAAAACAAAGCGATCGCAGCGCTTCGTACAGAAGTTGGCGGCATCTCTGTACAAATCGCTTCGAAAATTATCGAGAAGCAAATTGATGAGAAATCACAAGAGCAGCTTGTTGATAAATACCTGAAAGAGGTAGGTAGCAAATGAGCCGCGATGCAGTCGTAGCGAAGCGCTATGCTAAAGCTTTGTTCGAGCTGGCTGCCGCACAGCAAATTGCGCCTCAAGTCGAGGAGCAGTTGAAGCTAATCGTTCAAGCTGTTAAGCAAGACCCGCAGATCGAGAAATTTTTATCCTTGCCTAACGTGGAAGCAAACCGCAAAATGGCTGTGCTGAAAGCGGCATTGGGCGATAACGTGTCGGAGCTCGTGCTTAGTACGCTTGAGCTGCTTCTAACACGTGGACGTCAAGATATTATTGCGAATGTATACGAGGCCTATATGGCTGTTGCAGGCGAAGCGCTTGGCCAAGCTCATGCAACGGTATATGCGGCACAAACATTGTCCGAAGCGGAGCTGGCTGAAGTTGTCGTACAGTTCAGCAAGCTGACTGGCAAGAAGATCATCGCAGAGCAAGTTGTTGAGCCTGCATTGCTTGGCGGCGTACAAGTGCGCATCGGCGACCGTCTGTATGACGGAAGCTTGTCCGGCAAGCTGGAGCGTTTACAAAGAACGATGAAATTACAAGCACTGTAGATAGGGGTGAGCGAATTGAGTATCAGACCTGATGAAATCAGCACGCTGATTAAACAACAGATCGAACAATATAAATCCGAAATTCAAGTTGTCGACGTTGGCACGGTTATTAGTGTCGGTGACGGTATCGCCCGCGTTCACGGTTTGGAGAATGCGATGCAAGGCGAATTGCTTGAATTCGCAAATGGCGTAGTCGGTATGGCGCTTAACCTTGAGGAAAGCAACGTTGGTGTCGTTATCCTCGGCCCATACACTGACATTCGCGAAGGCGACCAAGTAAAACGTACAGGTCGTATCATGGAGGTTCCTGTAGGCGAAGAGCTTCTGGGACGCGTAGTCAATCCGCTTGGCCAACCGCTTGACGGCAAAGGTCCTGTTAACACGACTCAATTCCGTGCGGTTGAATCCCCGGCTCCGGGCGTAATCGACCGTAAATCGGTTCATGAGCCGATGCAAACAGGCATTAAAGCGATCGACGCGATGGTGCCAATCGGCCGCGGACAACGCGAGCTGATCATCGGCGACCGTCAAACGGGTAAAACAGCAATCGCTATCGATGCGATCATTAACCAAAAAGGCAATGGCGTAAAATGTATTTACGTTGCTGTCGGACAGAAGCAATCCACTGTTGCTAACGTTGTAGAAACGCTTCGCCGCCATGGCGCGCTTGAGTACACAATCGTTGTTACAGCAGGCGCTTCCGACCCTGCTCCGTTGCTATTCCTTGCTCCATACGCAGGCTGCGCAATGGGCGAATACTTCATGTATAAAGGCGAGCATGTCCTCGTTATTTATGACGACCTGTCGAAGCAAGCCGCTGCTTACCGCGAGCTTTCCTTGCTGCTTCGCCGTCCTCCAGGCCGTGAAGCTTATCCTGGTGACGTATTCTATCTTCACTCCCGTCTTCTTGAGCGTGCTGCTAAGCTTAGCGACGCGCTTGGCGGAGGATCGCTTACAGCGCTTCCGTTCATCGAGACACAAGCATCTGACGTATCGGCTTACATTCCTACGAACGTAATTTCGATCACTGACGGTCAGATCTTCCTTGAGGCCGATCTGTTCTACTCGGGTCAGCGTCCAGCGGTTAACGTTGGTATTTCCGTATCCCGCGTTGGCGGTTCCGCTCAAATCAAAGCTATGAAAAAGGTAGCCGGCACACTCCGTCTTGACCTTGCGGCATATCGCGAGCTTCAAGCGTTCTCGCAGTTCGGCTCCGATCTTGATAAATCGACGCTTGCTCGCCTAAACCGCGGTGCTCGCACAATGGAAATTCTGAAGCAAGGCGTTAACCAGCCAATGCCGGTTGAGAAGCAAGTAATCTCCATCTACTCGGCTGTTAAAGGCCACCTGGACGAGATTCCAGTTGCCGACATCCTGCGTTTCGAAAAAGAGTTCCTTGCGTTCCTCGATTCGAACCATCCGGAAATCGGACAATCGATCCGTGAGACGAAGGACTTGGTTGCAGACAACGAGAAAGCTCTTGTAGACGCAATTAACAAGTTTAAGAAAAGCTTTGCCGTATCGGCTTAATTAGATTTCGCTAAGCCCGTCTCCTAACGAACGGGCTTAGGTTCCTTACTCCTGACAACACCAGGCTTTGGAAGTTGTCCAAAGCAACAAAGGCGGGTGAAACCAAGTGGCAAAAGGCATGCGCGATATTAAGCGCGAAATTAAGAGTAAAGGCAATACGAAGCAGATCACGAAAGCGATGGAGATGGTTGCGGCATCCAAGCTGAGACGCGCTCAAGAAGCGGCGACGGCATCCCGTCCTTACGCTGAGAAGCTGAAGGAAGTAGTTGCTAGCATTGCAGCCGGCACGAAGGATGTGAAGCATCCGATGCTGGAGACTCGTCCGATCAAGAAAACAGGCTATCTTGTTATTACATCGGACCGCGGTCTTGCAGGCGGCTACAACTCCAATATTCTTCGTAAAGTAACGCAAACGATTCGCGAGAAGCATAAATCCGATAATGAGTATGTTCTATTCGTTATCGGCCGAAAAGGCCGGGATTATTTCCGCCGCCGCAATATGCCGATTGTAGAAGAGGTTATTGGCTTGTCAGACTCGCCGACTTTTGCGGATATTCGTACGGTTGCGAATGCAGCTGTTCAAAATTTCGCAGAAGGCGCATACGATGAGCTCTACATTTTCTACAACAAGTTCGTTAATGCGATCACTCAAATTCCGACAGAGACGCGTTTGCTTCCGCTTGAAGAAGTGAACAGCGACACGGCTGTGTCGACTTATGAATATGAGCCTTCCGCAGAAGGCGTTCTTGCCGTGCTGCTTCCTAAATATGCGGAGACGCTTATTTACAGCGCAGTGCTTGACGGTAAAGCAAGTGAGTTCGGTGCGCGTATGACAGCAATGGGCAGCGCGACGAAGAATGCGACGAAGATGATCAACCAATTGACGCTTACGTACAACCGGGCGCGTCAAGCGGCGATCACGCAGGAAATTTCCGAGATCGTTGCAGGTGCAAACGCACAATCGTAATTTATATACAACCTGCTTAGGCTCGGCGGCGGCATAAGCTGCCCCTCGGCCGGCATTATAAGAAAGAACCAGGAGGGAAAAGCATGAAAAAAGGACGCGTTGTATCCGTCATGGGTCCGGTCGTCGACTTGGAGTTCGAACGCGGCAGCCTGCCGGAAATTTTGAACGCTGTCACGATCCAAGAGAAGGCTCAAGCTGGCGGTGTTGATATTAATCTCACGCTTGAAGTTGCCGTTCATCTTGGCGACAACATGGTTCGCGCCGTTGCGATGAGCACGACTGACGGTCTTGTTCGCGGCATGACTGCTGTAGACACGGGTGCCCCTATTACTATTCCAGTTGGTACGCCAACACTTGGCCGCGTATTTAACGTGCTTGGCCAACCAATCGATGAAGCTGGCAATGTAACATCGGAAGTTAATCTTCCAATTCACCGTCCGGCTCCTGCTTTCGATGAATTGTCCACGCAAGCGGAAATTCTTGAAACAGGCATTAAAGTTATCGACTTGCTTGCTCCGTACGCTAAAGGCGGTAAAATCGGTCTGTTCGGCGGCGCGGGCGTTGGCAAAACCGTAACAATCCAAGAGCTTATCAATAACATCGCGCAAGAGCACGGCGGTATTTCCGTATTCGCTGGCGTAGGCGAGCGTACTCGTGAAGGTAACGACCTTTACCACGAGATGAAAGACTCCGGCGTTCTTGGCAAAACAGCGATGGTATTCGGCCAGATGAACGAGCCGCCAGGCGCACGTCAACGTGTAGCCTTGACTGGCCTGACAATGGCTGAATATTTCCGTGACACAGAAGGCAAAGACGTGCTTCTGTTCGTCGACAATATCTTCCGCTTCACGCAAGCGGGCTCCGAGGTTTCGGCCCTTCTCGGCCGTATGCCTTCCGCGGTAGGTTACCAGCCGACGCTGGCAACTGAAATGGGTCAATTGCAAGAGCGTATCACATCCACGAAAAAAGGCTCCGTTACGTCGATCCAAGCGATCTACGTACCTGCCGATGACTACACGGATCCGGCTCCTGCAACGACATTTGCCCACTTGGACGCAACGACTAACTTGGAGCGTAAAATTTCCGAGATGGGTATCTTCCCAGCCGTTGACCCATTGGCATCGTCGTCCCGTATCCTTAGCCCAGACGTTCTAGGCGAAGAGCATTACAACGTAGCTCAAGGCGTTAAGAAAATTCTTCAGCGCTACAAAGAGCTTCAAGATATTATCGCAATCCTTGGTATGGACGAGCTTAGCGAGGAAGACAAGCTGACTGTTGCCCGCGCTCGTAAAATCCAATTGTTCTTGTCGCAGCCGTTCCACGTTGCTGAACCGTTCACAGGCACACCAGGCGTTTACGTTCCTGTTAAAGAATCCGTTCGCAGCTTCAAAGAAATTCTCGAGGGCAAGCATGATGACCTTCCGGAAGAAGCTTTCCGTTATGTAGGCGTTATTGAAGAGGCCGTGGAGAAAGCCAAAAAGCTGAAATAAGCGAAGGGCGGGAGGAATCCACATGAGCAATACCTTTTTGGTAGAAATCGTCACGCCTGAGCGTAAAGTTTATGAAGAAACAGCGACTATGGTTAGCGTGATGGGCGTCGAAGGTGAGCTTGGCATTATGGCTAATCACATTCCATTCGTCACTCCGCTTCGCATTGCGCCTGTTACTGTCAAACGCGATGGCAAGCAAGACGTAATTGCTGTTAACGGCGGCTTCATTGAAGTCCGCAAAGATAAGGTAGTAATTCTTGCCGAGAGCGCAGAGCTTCCGGCGGACATTAACATCGACCGCGCTTCTGCAGCTAAGCAGCGTGCCGAACAGCGCCTGAAAGTTGCAAAGAAAGACGAGATCGACTATCGCCGCGCAGAGCTTTCTCTGCAGCGCGCGATGAACCGTATTCACGTTAAGCAGCAATAATAGAGGATAAAGCATCGTTGAGGCCTTTCGGCAGCAGCGGTGCTTTTCTTTTTTATGCGGATAGACGGTTTTTGGATTGCTTTTTCCGGTCAAGTCCGCAGCAACTCAATCATAGACTATAGTGGAAGCATTTGTTATAATTGTGGAGAAAATTGACCAATCGGAAGGTTTTGCAGTTACCAACTGACGGAGGCGATTGTGTGGGAATCTACGCGAATAACTATATCGTCGTAGCTGTCTTTATCGTACTCGGAATTTTACTGCCGATCGTTGCATTGACGGTTGGCTGGCTGCTCAGGCCCAGCAAGCCTACAGAACCTAAGAAGACTACCTATGAGAGCGGCAATGAGCCGGTAGGCGAGGGTCAAATTCAGTTTAACATTCGCTATTATTTGTTTGCGCTAATGTTTGTCATCTTTGATGTGGAAACCGTATTTCTATACCCTTGGGCCGTCGCGTACAATAAGCTCGGCCTTTTTGTTCTGATTGAAATGATTATTTTTGCCGGAATGCTGCTCATTGGACTTCTATATGCTTGGAAGAAGAGGGTGCTCAAATGGAATTCAATCTAGAGTCAATTTCATTAGAGGAACGCAGGGAGCTGGAGCGCAATGTTTTTATGGGGACGCTTGAGCAGCTGAAGGCATGGGCGAGAAGCAACTCGTTATGGCCGCTTACCTTCGGGCTTGCTTGCTGTGCCATTGAGATGATGGGAACAGGCGCGTCCCATTACGATCTGGACCGGTTCGGCGTCATGTTCCGCACCTCGCCGCGGCAATCAGATGTGATGATCGTTGCTGGCACCGTTACGAAGAAGATGGGGCCTTTGCTCCGCAGGCTGTATGATCAAATGCCGGAGCCGAAATGGGTCATTGCCATGGGCTCTTGCGCGACCGCCGGAGGGCCGTATGTGAAGTCGTATGCCGTTATTAAGGGCGTCGACCAAATCGTCCCCGTAGATATATACATACCAGGTTGTCCGCCTAATCCTGCAGCGCTCATATACGGCATTAACAAGCTTCAGGAGAAAATTCGTTATGAAGCGAAGACCGGAAAGCAGGTGACCGGAAGGTGAGCGATTTGCGCGATGACAACTCGAAAGCGCTTCCAGATCAAAAGGGACCTGAGCCTGTTGAGGAACGAAACCGGCAGGAGGATTCAACCGCGTCCGAAGCGGCGGAAGCAAGTGCAGAACAGCGAGCAGAGCTGGCAGCCAGCAATAGCAGCAGCGGGCCGGCTGACAGCGCTGTTACCGAAGCGGCTCCCCAAAGCGAGGGGCAGAAGCCTCCCGCAGCGGTTGAGACCGATCCTGAACGAGAGGCGAAGCTGAAGGCGGCTGCCGAAGCGCGAGCCGCCAGAGCCGCGGCAAAGGCTGCGGAAGCCGGCGCAGACGATTCTGCGCCTTCCCAGCAGCCGGCAGCGGCAGGAGCCGACCCTGAACGGGAAGCGAAGCTGAAAGCGGCTGCTGAGGCGCGAGCCGCCAGGGCGGCGGCCAAGGCTGCAGCTGACGCCGCTGCGGAAGCCGCCCCGCCGGAGCCGAAGCCACCGTCGCCTAAGCAGCCGCTGCTCGATGCAATCGCAGCTGTACTTAAGAAAGAGATAGCTGCGGATGCGGTAGAGGATGCCTATATCAATGAGCTTAATGACGATATGCCTACTATAATTATAGCTAATGCTCACTGGGGAAGGGCCGCCAGGCTGCTTAAGGAGCATGAGTCGCTATCATTTAACTATTTGCGCAATGTGTCCGGCGTCGATTATGAGACCCATATGGAAGTTGTCTATCATATGATCGATCTTGCAAGCAAACGCGAGGTTGCGATAAAGGTTAAAACGGATCGGGACGCTGCATCTGTCGAATCGGCTGCCCCTTTATGGTCGACAGCGAACTGGAATGAACGCGAAATTTACGATTTGCTCGGCATTTATTTCCCGGGACATCCCGATTTAAGGCGAATTATGATGCCTGATGACTGGGTTGGGCATCCGCTTCGCAAGGATTATGAACCGTTGGACTCGGAGGTGTAGCAGTCTGTGATTCGTACGGAAGAGCTTCTCTTGAACGTTGGCCCGCAGCACCCTAGCACTCATGGCGTATTTCGAATTATCGTGAAGCTTGACGGAGAAATCATAACCGAAGCGACGCCTGTTATGGGCTATTTGCATCGCGGTACGGAAAAGCTGGCGGAGGATTTGAATTTTACGCAAATTATCCCTTATACCGACCGGATGGACTATGTATCGGCAATGACGAACAATTATGTGCTTGTGCACGCGGTTGAAAAAATGATGGGGCTCGAGGTGCCGGAGCGCGCCGAATTTCTGCGTCTTATCGTTATGGAGCTGCAGCGGGTAGCGAGCCATCTTGTATGGTGGGGGACCTATCTGCTCGATATTGGCGCGATGAGTCCGTTCCTTTACGCTTTTCGAGACCGGGAAATGATTGTCGATCTGTTCAATGAGCTATGCGGCGCCAGATTGACGTATAACTATATGCGGGTCGGCGGCGTGAAGTGGGATGCGCCTCCAGGCTGGATGGATAAAGTGCGCGATTTCATTCCTTATATGGAGAAGAAGCTCAAGGAGTACGACAATCTTGTCAGCGGCAATGAAATCTTTTTGGCCCGAATCAAAGGTATCGGAAAATACGATGCCGCTACGGCGATCGATTACGGCTTATCCGGCGCCAACCTGCGCTGCACCGGCGTAGATTGGGATTTGCGCAGGGCGGAGCCGTACAGCCTGTACAGCCGCTTTGAATTTGACGTGCCGCTCGGCACAAAAGGCGATTGCTATGACCGGTACCTGATTCGGCTGGAGGAAATTCGCCAAAGCCTGCGCATATTGAAGCAGGCCGTCCAGCAATTTCCGGCGGAAGGAGAGACGATGGGCAAGGTGCCCCGCGTCATACGACCGCCGGCGGGCGAGGCCTACGTGCGCATAGAGTCGCCGCGCGGAGAGATCGGCTGCCATATCGTGTCCAAGGGGAAAGCGGAGCCTTACCGGCTGAAGTTCCGCCGCCCATCCTTCGTTAATCTGCAAATATTGCCGAAGCTCTTAGTAGGCGAAACCATGACCAATCTGATCACGATATTGGGCGGCGTTGATATTGTCGTTGGGGAGGTAGACTGCTGATGGGCTCCTTTCTGAATGAGCAGCTGACTTGGGGCGGGGTACTAGTCGTTTTTTTATGGGCTGTCGTCTTTCTCGTTATCGTGCTTGGGTTCGTTACTTATGCTATATATTTCGAGCGAAAGGTTATCGGCTGGATGCAGTTCAGAAAGGGGCCTAACCGGGTTGGACCGCTCGGCTTGCTGCAGACGGTAGCTGACATTTTTAAGCTTCTTATCAAGGAGGACACGATTCCGCGCAAAGCTGACCGGCTGCTGTTCATCCTTGCGCCTGCGCTTGCTTACATACCGGCTTTTTCCGTTCTCGTCGTCATCCCCTATACGCAAAATTTGTACTTTGCCGATTTGAATGTCGGCTTGCTCTACTATGTGGCGCTCTCGGGCATTTCGGCGCTCGCCATTATTCTCGGCGGATGGGCATCGAACAATAAATACGCCTTGCTTGGAGGAATGAGGTCGGCCGCCCAAATGATCAGCTACGAGGTGCCGCTCGTTATTTCGATCGTCGGCGTTATTTTATTAAGCGGCAGCCTTAATTTGCGGGTCATTGTGGAAGCGCAGGCCGGGGGCTGGTTTTGGAACTGGAATGTGCTGCCGCAAATAATCGGCTTCGCCGTATTTGTCATCGCTGCCGTATCGGAGCTGAACCGGACGCCGTTTGATTTGCCGGAAGCCGAATCCGAGCTGGTCGCCGGTTATCATGTAGAGTACAGCGGATTTCGCTTTGCGTTTTTCATGTTGTCGGAATACGTATATGTCTATGCGATAGCTGCGCTGACAACGGTTTTATATTTAGGAGGCTGGCATCCGCCGGCTCCGTTTCTCGATTTTGTGCCGGGCATTCTATGGTTCATCCTTAAGTTTGTATGTATCGTGTTCTTCCTGTTCTGGATTCGCGCAACCTTCCCGCGCATACGTATCGATCAGCTCATGGGGCTTGGGTGGAAGGTGCTGCTTCCGATAGCGCTGTTAAACGTATTTTTGACGGCAATTTATATTGAGCTGTTTATAAAAGGGTAACGAGGAGGCTATCGTATGAACGGATTGCTGAAAGGCTTGGGCGTTACGCTTAAAGCGATGGCGTCGCCCAAGGTGACCACTTCCTATCCCGACGCGCCGTATGTCATGCCCGACCGCTTTCGGGGCATCCAGCACTTTATTCCCGAGCTGTGCATCGTATGCAACCAGTGCGCGCGCATTTGCCCGACAGACTGTATTACGCTGACCGGCAAGCCGAATCCGGATCCGGAGAAGAAGGTCAAAGTTATCGACACCTTCGATATTAACTTCGAAATTTGCATCCTTTGCGATCTATGCACGGAGGTATGCCCGACCGAAGCTATCGTTATGACGAATCATTTTGAGCTGTCCGCATATAGCAGGGATGAGCTGTTCAAGGACGCCAAATGGCTGTCGGACAACAATACGCTCGTACGCCAGGACAATAACAATATCGGCGCACCGGCCAAAGGAGGCGCCAAATAATTGTTTACTTTCGATTTTACAGGTGAATTTGCGGCATTTTTTATTTTATCGGCCGTAATGATCTGCGGAGCTGTACTGATGATCAGCCTGGAAAAGGTCGTGCATATGGTGATCTCGATGGCGGCAGTGTTTCTCGGCCTTGGGGGGATGTTCGTGCTGCTTGAGGCCGAATTCGTCGCATTCGTTCAAGTGCTCATATATGCGGGCGCCGTATCGATTTTAATGATCTTCGGCATTATGATGACACGGCATCAGGCTAGCGCTCCGCAGCCGAGGGGCAAAACCTTCGAGGCGCTGGCGGCGATCGGCGTTCTTTGCCTGTTCGGCATTATGTTCTACGCCATCCGGCAAACGAGCTTTCCGGAGCGAGGGGCTTTAATGGAGGCGGGCGAAGATAATACAATGGCTATAGGCGAGCTGCTGTACACAGGCTATGTCATTCCGTTTGAGCTGCTGTCGGTATTGCTTACGGTGGCCTTTATAGGAGCGATAGTGATTGCCAAAAAGGAGGCGGATTAAACGAAATGCTTCCATCTTATTTAACCATGGCTGCCATATTGTTCTGCATCGGGCTTTACGGGGCACTTGTTAAACGCAATGCGATCGTTGTATTATTATCCATTGAGCTGATGCTGAGCGCTGTTAATTTAAATTTGATCGCTTTTTCCAAATATGGGGCCGTTCCTGCGCTGACTGGGCAAATATTCGCCTTGTTCACCATTACGGTAGCCGCTGCTGAAGCGGCGATTGGAGTAGCGATTCTAATTGCTTTGTTCCGCGCGCGCGGAACGATTCATGTAGATGAATATGACGAAATGAGGAGGTAGCGCAGCAAATGGATATGTATACGCAATCGGCTTGGCTCATTCCACTGCTCCCGCTTGCCGCATTTCTTGCTTTAACTGCCTTAGGCAGAAGCTTTCGCCGGGCTGGCGTGATGCTGGGCACCTCAGGAGCTTTAGCGGCATTTCTGTTTTCCTTGCTCGTCCTGATCGAGCGGCTTGATGTCAAGGCTATCGATTACAGCAAGGATATAGATTGGATAAGAGTCGGCGATTTTTCGCTGCGAATCGGCTTTGAAGTGACGAACTTGACCGCTTTAATGCTTGTCATCGTATCGCTCGTCGCACTGCTCGTGAACATCTATTCGGCGGGATATATGAAAAATGATGAAAGGTTAACGGTATATTACGGCTACGTATCGCTGTTTACTTTCTCGATGCTTGGTTTGGTGCTTTCGGACAATCTGCTGTCATTTTATATTTTCTGGGAGCTTATGGGCTTATGTTCCTTCCTGCTTATCGGGTTCTGGTACGCGAGGCCGGCCGCGAGAGCTGCCGCCAAAAAAGCGTTTATCGTTACGAGGGTCGGCGATGCCGGATTGCTGCTCGCCATTCTGATGCTGTTCTGGTACATGCCGAACCATGCGCTTGATTTTACGACCATTCAGAGCGTGTTCAACGGACAATCGGGCGTATTTACGACGACCATTTCGACGGTCATCGCTTTGCTCCTGTTTTTAGGAGCAATCGGCAAGAGCGGTCAATTTCCGCTTCATGTGTGGCTTCCCGACGCGATGGAAGGCCCAACGCCGATTAGCGCCTTGATCCATGCCGCGACGATGGTGGCCGCCGGCGTGTTTTTGCTTGCGAAAACATATCCCATCTTTTTGGATTCCTCCGCCGCGCTTGACGTTGTTGCGTATGTAGGCGGTTTTACGGCGATATTCGCAGCGGCGATTGCAATCGCGCAAAAGGATATCAAACGAATATTAGCTTATTCCACGATAAGCCAGCTTGGCTATATGATGATGGCGCTTGGCCTTCAATCGATGACAAGCGGCATTTTTCACTTGATGACGCATGCCTTTTTCAAAGCGCTGCTGTTCCTC
>Ga0180215_1003591_pt1 | contig 14452 bp, 9 predicted proteins | sample eDN3rd37CBELigBY_FD_128871 | JGI IMG/M metagenome (GOLD analysis project Ga0180215, IMG submission 128871) | Enriched backyard soil microbial communities from Emeryville, California, USA - eDNA 3rd pass 37_C BE-Lig BY (version 2) (version 2) | ecosystem: Environmental > Terrestrial > Soil >...
CATTCGTAAAATCCTACACTTGGTGTGCCTTAGCTTTATTTTAGTTTAGCCAATTTTGATTTTCCAGATCTTCGTAATATGGCTGTGAACTATCCATTTTGATATCAGCTTGTTCTAAAACGTCCTGCGCATTCATCTTTGAAACATATCCAAGCTCACGTGTTGCATTAACCGTTGACCAAGGTTTGTCCTTGTTATCTGATACCCCATAATATGTCCCAAATTTTACCGTTGATTGAATGGCTAAATCAAATAACTGAATCACATCCTTGTGACTAAGTAATGTTTTGTTTATCCGGGGATTAGTTTGTAAATCCTCCACTTCATTACGCCTGACACTACCGATTCGCAAATTAATGACAGAAAGATTGTTTTCCTCCTCATAAGCCAAAATATGCCCGATATTTTCTGATGCCAATTTGAGAGTGCCATATAATGATTTTGAGTAGGGATAATCATCAACAGTAATTTCACGACCAAATACTGAAACTCCACCATTCTCATAAAAATCAGTTACATGGTTGCTGCTTGCATAGACCACCTTAGCTATCCCGAGCTCAATTGCCGCCCTAAAAATGTAAAAAGATGCAAGGAAATGAATCTCAGTCTTTTTGCGAAATTGAGTAACATCTTTAAAATCGTTTTTCGTTTTAACATTCAACAGGTTAACGAGTGCATTACAGTCAGCAGGAATTTTATGAATCAGTTCTTCAAAATCCGTTGCATCTACCTCGACGTGATTTGGATGGTTGTCTACCTTTTTATCGAGAATAGTGATGTCGTACTTGTCACCAAGCCCTGCTTCCAGAATTGAACCGATTAATCCATTCCCTCCGATGATGGCAATTTTCTTTTTCATTGTATTGGTCCCCTTTAGATTTGACTTACTTGTTAAAATTTGTTTTTTAGAAAAAAACATACCTCAAAAAAGATGTTTAAAGGGTCATGATTTTATTTGGGGTGACAAAATAGAGCTGTTTGTCTGCCACTTGTTCACCCGTGATTCTTTCCCAAATTCGCTGGTATAGGTCGATTTGGCTTCGATAGTATTTTGTTAATTCTGGTAGCATCTCAACATCCCTTGGCCTGTCTGTTTTATAATCAACAATCTTCCAAAAACCGTTCAGTTTATAAACGAGATCAATGATTCCATTTACAAAAACAATCTCAGCATTGTCCCTTTTTTTGACATATTGATACAAAGGATCTTTTGCATCGATTTGTATAGTGAAAGGAACTTCTGTTAGAACTTGATCTGCAATTTTGAGCTCTGCCCAAATCGTCGATTGTTTAAAACGTTCCACAACTTGCGCGATTTCTTCCATTCGTCCTAAAGAGATTTCGTGTTTTTTCATGGTGGATACAATAACGATTTCAGCTTCTTTACCTTTAACGACCCCCTCAAAAACCTCATGAACGGCAGTTCCCCATGCCAATCCTCCACCCTCCTCACGTTCAATTCCGAGCGTGAATATATCTTGTTTTTCTCCAGAAGGGCTAAATGTAGCATAGGAAGGTTGTTTTCGGTCCTCGAGCCAGTCCAGTAATCCTTGTGTTTCAAGTCTGTAATCATCTTGAGTTGTGATATTTCCCTTTCTGTCATTTTCATCCGTTATCACTTCTGGGATATCTATATCCTCGAGCACAGGTAGTCCATCTAATAGAAGACTCCATGGATTTTTCGTATTTTTAGACTCAAATGTACTAATGATCATGGCTTTCTCAGCTCTAGTAGCAGCAACATACAGAACGCGAATTTCTTCAGCTAGTAAGTATGCTTCCTCCTCGTCTAAGTGTTCCTCCCAAAACAGGGGTTGTGCAACAGGTTTCGTCGTTTGACCATGCTTTCTTCCAAACATAAAATACCCCGTAGCGCCATTGTCTTCACGTTTGATATGGGACCATATTTTATTGCGAATTTCAGGTTTTTTACCGGGATGGGCTAAGAATACAATCGATGCCTCCAAGCCTTTTGCTTTATGAACATTCATGATTCGTACCGCATTTTCGTCTTCCTCAAGGCTGATAACATTTGTTTTTTCCTCAATTTGCGTTTTTACAAATTGAACAGCTTGTCTAAAGGTTAATGCCTCTTCTTCCTCTTTTACCCTCAGTGCTTCAAGGATTTGGATGAGATTTGTCATTTCCCTCTTACCATAGGTTTTAACGGCGAATATTGGGTATAAACCGATATCCTCCACTATTTTCACAATTGCGACAAGCGGTGAAAAGGTAGTTTTCCATTTGGCATATTGTTGTAGCTTTGAGATTGCAACATCAAAATGCTGTTTCGTTACTCCATTTAGACTTTCGGGAGTTTCCGAATATAAAGAAAATGCTCCTCCTGCCTGTCTCCATTGGAATAGTTCCTCATCACTGATACCAAACCAGACACTTCGAAGTGCTGCAACGAAAGCAATTTGATCAGTCGTATCCACAAGAGCATCGAGAAGGCGAAGAAGGTCCATGAATTCGGGAATTGTTCCAATTTCCATTTCACCGCTGACACTCACTGGAATCCCTACTCCCTCCAAAACGCGCGTGTAAACATCAATACCCTCTTTCTGACGAGTTAAGATCATGAATTCAGCTGGCTCATGACCTTCATTGATTAATTTTTGGATATAACCCGCTATACACTTTGCATCTTCATCTAGCGTTGTCGTTTTATTTTTTGCGAAATTATCCGACAATACTAGTTTCTTAATCCCTGCTATAACGGAATTACCTGCTTCTTTATAGGAATACAATGGACGGTATGCGGCCTGATGGACTGTTTCTTTTTCGGGTAGATGCTCCTGAAATACGCCATTTAGTAGGCTTGTAACAGTTTCAACCGTTCTGAAATTCATGATTAACTGAAGAACTTCACCACCATGAGCTTCAATCAGTTCCTTCACTAGATTGTAAATATCAATATCGGCACGTCGGAAACGGTAGATTGCTTGCTTTGGGTCTCCCACAACAAAAAGGGAGCCAGGACGTGGTTTACACTTTGTCCAATTTCGTTCCGAAACATCGTCTCCTGTTAAATAAAACATAATTTCCGCTTGAATCGGATCCGTATCCTGAAACTCGTCTACAAGCAACCTTTTGTATTTCTGCTGAAAATACGTACGTACTTCTGAATTGTCCTTTAAAAGGGCTGCTGTTTTCATCAATAAATCCTGAAAATTCATTAATGAGCGTTCTTGTTTCATTTTTTCGTATTCTTTTAGAGCTTCATTAAATAAGTCAATGACAAATGGATGACAAAATTCATTCCACTTATTCAGCAATGGCTTGATTTGCGCATCAACAAAATCGGTTATTCTAGCTTCATATTCCTTAGCATCTTCTTTTGAAGTCCATCGGTTCTGCGTAACCTTTAAGTTTTTATCAAACAATCGAAAAATGGTAATCATTAGAGAGTCCGTTTTGGCATTGAATCTTATTTGACGTAGTGATTCTTCCACGGCTTCCTGGAGTTTGTCGGGTCCCTTGGGAATATCCTCTGGTATGCAACGACTTGCTTCTGATAAAAGTGATATAAAACGACGAAACACATCATCAAGATATGGTTTTTCCACTGCATCACTAGCCCAATGAACATCTGGATAGTTTTTCATATATCGGAAGCGATCTAACAAATCCTGTTCCTCAATCGCAAGTTCCTTCATCATTTTCGCTTTCTGTGGGTTATCTTGTTCTAACTTATGTATGTAAACAAGCCATGCAGCCTCAGCAATTTTTTCATCTTCTGAATCTTCAAGTTCCTTAAAATTAACATCAAGACCCGCTTCAATTGGCCTTTCTCGTAGTAATCGAGCACAAAAGGAATGAACCGTACCGATAAAGGTTTGTTCAATATTTTGCAATGCTTTTTCAAGCAGAAATTTTACATCCAGGTCTGATTCTTCTTTACACTTTTTTTCGAGAACGGTTAAGAATCGTGTTTTAAGCTCATCTGCTGCCTTTTTTGTAAATGTGATCGCGACAACCTCATCTACTTTCGCCGTTCCTGTATATATAAGATTGACCATTCGATCAACTAGGCTTGTCGTTTTCCCCGAACCCGCTCCAGCTTCTACGAGAAAGTTTTGATTCAATACATTTGTAATCTTTTCTCTTGCCTCTTGATCAACAATTACCTTAGTCATAGGCGCGCACCCCCTTAAAACTTGTTAATCCTTTTGCCGTCTCGTCTTGTTGTTTTTGTTTTAATGTTTCTTTGTCATATGTGGAACGTCTGCATATTTGTTTAAACTCACAGAATTTGCATTCATTCTCATCATCAGTCATCGTGAAATGCCCATGTTCCACAATCGAAAGAAGCTTGTCTAAAATGTCCTTTCCATTTGTACGGGTGGCTTCTTCCTGCTCTCGTTCAAATCGTTTCCCTGCTCCCTTTCGGGTTGGAAATAAATAAGAGCTCTTTTTCACCGCTCCATCTTTTATTCCCAAATGCGCTTCAATTGCAAGTGTGTAGAGGAGATGTTGGAGTTGTCTTCCACCTTTAAAAAACTCTTGTGTCTTATATCCCCAACTACTTCCCGTTTTATAATCAATAATATGGTATGAACCATCAGGTAACTGATCAACTCGGTCGATGATTCCCCTAACATGAACCTTTCCTGATGGAAGTTCAATCACTGCTGGTGCGTCTTCACCAAAGGAATATTCAAAATACAAGGGTTCCCCTAACTCATTATTTTCTTCTTCGATTCTCAAAAAGGTTTCACACGACTCGATTATTTCCTCCTTCTCAAGTCTTTCCGTTCGTGCATTTGGTGGTGGAACGAGCGTTTTTACAAATTCTAACCTCTCTTTTGCTATTTTGGTTAGCAAGAGTATATGTTTTTCGAAGGAAGGTCTTTCCTTACGGGCTTTGATTTCTTTATAGAACTTCTCAAAAATCTCGTGTAGCAAACTTCCCCTCGTTTTTGCGTCAAGCCATCGAGTCGGGTCATAGGAAATATCCTCAATTACTTTTAGTCTCAAAACATTTTCTAAAAAATAGGCATATGGGCATTTAGCAATCTTTTCAAGTTTTCCTGCAGAAATCGTAATATCTTGGTTGTTACGAGGATCAAACTCTGACGTATCACTTTCTATTTTCCCTTCATACACGGTGAAGGCAGGGTCTTGCCTCATCCTTTCAGCATGAAGTCCTCTTGCAATATTTGCATGCCCATCTAATACAGATTCCGCTTTAAGATTAGTTTGAGAATCTATGATGTGGTAGGTCCACCAATCTTCTCTAGCTACTATGTGTTTTCTATCCACACCAGGAACATTCTTTTGTAGAGTTGTAAAATCTGCCGAAATATCACCTGATTGAATTCGGTAGCATTGCAAAAACAAAAAGGCGGGTGATATTACTCGGTTTTCATTAACGTTAAATCTGCAGTAACTCACGGTAATCTCATGGTTTGCAGCTGAGGCTAATAGCTGAGACATGAGATAGAGATTGCGTTTCGCCTTGTCCTTTTCTAACGGAAGGAATCTACCTAATTTCTCACGTTCTATATCAAGCAATAATGGGTCTTCCCCTGAACTCCCTGGAAACCGTTGATTGTCCATTCCAACAATAAATACATGCTCACGATTCAAATAGATACCATTTTTATAGGACGAAATATGTAAAAAGCCAGGCTTTGGTCGGGAATGGCCAATATGTATTGACAAAAAATCATCCTCAAATTTTTGATAAACTTCTATTATAGCCTCATTTGCATAGGGCAACAGGTCATCAATTCTACCTAATAATGTCTCTTTCGCTAGTTGGTCAAATACGGAAGAAACTTTACAATAGTTTTGCAGAAAATATTTAATCGTTTTTAGCAGATCACTATAGACAATGGTTCCATCATGTTGGATTGTAGGTGTTTGTTTGAATACAGATGAGAACCATTTTAATAGCCATTGATAATGCTGGATTCGTTCCTCTGAAGTGTTTTGTTGATTGATTTTGTCATGGATTTGTGAAAGATAACGCTCTTTCCCCCAACCAATATGTGCATCCCTTAGCAAGTTTGCAATTCTAGCTTTTGACGGCGCGTCTTCTCTCAAATCCAGTAAATTTTCCTGAAGAAGGTCCAAGAAGACTAGCACACTATAAACTTCCTTCATCCAAGCCAGGATGCCTGCCACAAACTTTCCAGGACGCGTAAAACCAATTGGAATCCCCTCACCGTACGTCACAGGGAGTTGCATTCGTTCCGCTAGATGATACATAGTGGTTATATATTTCGAACTTGCTGTGTAAAAGATTACTGCCTCATCAAACCTGATTCCTTTTTCCTTCATGCGAAATAGTACTTCCTTTAGCTCCGTATCCTCCGTTTTAGCAGAAAAAAGGGAAAGTGTCGGAATCGTTGTTTGGCAATGTTCTACATCAAAAAGATAGCTTAATGGTGTTTCGCCACCGAAAACAACCTTTGAAAAAGAAGTGCTTTCAGGTATCTCCATACCTCGTACTGCTTCCATCGGTAAATGGAAGTAATTTGCTGGAAGTATACTCTTTATAAATTCTACTTGAAGGTAAGCTAACCTTAAGTTGCTCTGAAAAATGAAGACTTGGTTTCTAGAGTGATATTTTCCTAGAGCACTCCTGAAAAGCTCGGCTTCATCAATCATTTTATTTTTATGAAGAAGTTCTTCATAAGTCGCTAATATTCTTATCATATCTTCGCCTTTTGCAGGTGAAACAAAATCTTCCCTCGAAACTGAGCTACTTGTGTAGCCATCCAGGCGCAATAACTTTACTGTTTGGTACATCCTTTGGCTTAAAGTCGGCGTGATTTCAACCTCTTGAAAATAGCGAAAGTCCATCTTTTGCTCCGACAGTAGGGAATACATAAAATGAGTTCCTAGTGTGTCACTGATGAGTTGGTTTTCTTCTTTAGAGTAGGCATCAAGTGCAAGATCCTTAACAGTTTTGATTTTGATATTTACCGCATTATTTTTATTTTGAGTAAATTGCCTTAGTATTTGTTCGCCAATCATATATGAATCTACAAGTAAGATTTTTTCCGTTAATAAATGTTTATTACATATCGTTTCGAGGTGTTTAATGAGAACTTCCAAGGTTTTCACTCTCCATATTCGTGACTAGCCGTAACTTCTTTGTTTCTATCGGCGTGATATCTGTTCAATCGATTTTTGCCAAAATAAAAGGACGTCTAAATCTACATTCAGACATCCATGTTGTATTAACCTAATATTTGTTTTATCGTACTAATAGTATTCCCATTTATCGGTTCGCTAAACTTCCCATTTATTCGAACCGCAGAGCCGAAATGGTATTCGGTTGCATGAACTTTTTCATGAATTTCTACAATATTGTTGTGTGATAAGCCAGATCCTGGCATAACGACCGGTGATGGCTTTTCGTTAGCTAATGCAATCATTTCCTTAAGATTTTCTACACCTTCTAACGCCTTTGGCGCTCCTCCAGAGGTTAATACCGTTTGGATAGAATCACTATATTTTTGAAGGGTCTTATATGCCTCAATAATATCCTTTGCTTCATCAATTGCACGGTGGAAGGTAATTTTCATTCCATCCGCTGCTGCAATCACTATGTCAAGAAAGGCTTCATCAATCTCTCCGCTTTCCGTTAATGAACCAAAAACAATTCCTGTGGCACCAAGGTCCTTACAAACCTTTATATCTTCCAAAATCACTCGCTTATCTTCCTCTGAATATATAAATGAGTACCCATGAGGACGAATCATAACATGAACAGGAATGGAGACCGCTAGAACAACATCCTTTATAATTCCATACGAAGGTGTTAAACCTCCTTCTGTCATTGCCGTTACTAATTCTAAACGATTTGCACCATGTTCTTCGGCCATTCTTGCATCTACTGCGTCTTGTACAATAATTTCAAGTAACATGTTTATTTCCTACCTTTTATGTAATTTGGTACCGCGGGGACGGTTCTTATGGTCCTTATAAGGAACCAAGAGAACCGTCCCTCTGGTCACTTTGACACTCTTCCCCACTTACCTTATTTTAAACATCTTGTACATATAATACCCCATTGTCCCAAAAAGAGACACAAAAAAACCAATCATGTACCACATGCCTAGACCTTCATTTCCTTGGGCGACGTTAATCATTTCCAATGCACCAATCACTAGGAAAAACGTAAGAAGGAAATTCATCACGACGAGCATTTTTCGAGATGCTCTATATATGCCTTCTGCGTTTTCGGGTGTCACCTCAACAGGGTAATTATGAATATGCGGAAACTTACTCAAGATAAACATGGTCTTGAATAAAAAGGTTGCAATGATTGGGAGGATGAGAACACTACCTTTACCACCCCAGCTATTTGGCTCACCAGAGATATTAAAGTGGGTAGGTACTCGATCCGGGATTTCACCCCAACTTACGATGATGTAAACATAAATACCAACTAAAAATAAAATTGATAGCGTTTCTAGTATTCTTTCAGATATTGTTTTTGGGAGTTTAAGCACTGGTTTGTTGGACATAAAAAAACCACTCCTTCCTCATACTTTTAATACGATGAAGGGGTGGTAAGGGTTTCAATTTAAGACATTAATTTCATAAAAATGTATTTCATGGTTGATATTGTATCTGTTACACTAAAAAAGAAATATAACACAATCGTGTTAGGTTAATAGCACGTTGCAAAGGAGAATACATATGAGTACGTTCGAACAAATGTTAGAGAAATATGCTGACTTAGCTGTGCGTGTAGGTGTTAATGTACAGCAAGGACAAAACCTACTTATCAATGCACCTATCTCAGCTGTAGAATATGTTAGAAAAGTTGTAAAAAAAGCTTATGAGGCCGGAGCAAGAAATGTATATGTCGAGTGGAATGATGACGAAATTACACGCACTCGCTTTGATTTAGCACCAGATGAAGCATTCCTGGATTACCCAATGTGGAAAGCGAAAGGAATGGAAGAACTCGCTGAAAACGGAGCTGCCTTTTTGTCTATCATTTCATCAAATCCAGATTTACTGAAAGGTGTCAATCCTGAGCGCATTGCCAATGCAAATAAAACTGCTGGTCAAGCACTGGAAAAATACCGAAATTATTCTCAAGCTGATAAAGTAAGCTGGTCCGTTATTGCTGTGCCATCAGAAAGCTGGGCTGAAAAAGTATTCCCAGACCTCTCCTCTGCAGAACAAGTTGAAAAGTTATGGGAAGCGATATTCCAAGCAACTCGTGTAGATACGGAAAATCCCGTACAAGCATGGAAGGATCACAATGCAACTTTGCATGCAAAAGTGGAGTACTTAAACAAGAAAAAATATAAAAAATTGCATTATACAGCACCTGGAACTGACTTGATGGTAGAACTTCCTGAGGGTCACGTTTGGATTGGCGGTGGTGGTGAAAACGAACAAAATATTCAATTCGTAGCCAATATGCCAACAGAGGAGGTCTTCACCGTTCCTGCGAAAGAAGGTGTAAATGGTTATATAAGCAGCACGAAGCCACTCAATTACGGGGGAAGCTTAATTGATAACTTTACGCTCACATTTGAAAATGGACGAATCGTGGATGTAAAGGCTGAAGCTGGTGAAGACACACTCAAACGCCTTGTGGAAACAGATGAAGGCAGTCACTATTTAGGTGAGGTTGCGTTAGTTCCACATAGTTCACCTATTTCACAATCAAAAATTCTGTTTTACAATACTCTTTTTGATGAAAATGCCTCCAATCACTTTGCAATCGGAAACGCATATGCCTTCTGTATTGAAGGTGGTAAAACAATGTCGCGGGAAGAGCTTGTAATAAAAGGAGCAAACTCAAGTATCACACACGTTGACTTCATGGTCGGTTCAGGTGAAATGGACATCGACGGCATTACGACTGATGGAACCATCGAACCCGTTTTCCGTAAAGGGGACTGGGCATTCTAATATAATATTGTCTCTAGTAAATTTAACAAGTCATATATAGGCATCATTGGAGGATTTTCTCTTCCAGTGGTGTTTTTTTCTTTTTAATTATAAAATAGCCAATAATTTTATTTATTGATGCTATTGAAATTTAGATAGTATTATGTAAATATAGATGACAAGACACTTGTATTTCCAGATGTATCTCTTAAACTTTTTATAACCAAAAATTACCTTACCTAAGTTTGTGAAATTATTATCAAACTTATTTATCCTAGGAGGAAAAACTATGAATCTATTAAAATTGCGTAAAATGTTACAGGAGTTCTTACTTGAAGATTTAGGTGAACTGGATGTAACAAGTCAATCAATTTTCCCAATTGAACAAACAAGTCAAGGCGTATTTATTGCTAAAGAGGAAGGAATTATTTCTGGATTAGCCATTATTAAGGAAGCCTATCGCTTATTAGATTCTACCATTGGAGTCGAGCTTCGTTTTTCTGACGGAGATTATGTTTATGCTGGCGATTCAATCGCAACAGTAAGTGGACCGACATCCCACCTACTCACTGGTGAAAGAGTGATACTGAACCTTATCCAACGAATGAGTGGAATTGCAACCGTTACAAACAGATGTGTAGAAGCTTTAAACGACCCTTCCATTCGTATTTGTGATACTAGAAAAACCATTCCAGGACTTCGTATGCTTGATAAGTATGCAGTTGTAACGGGTGGTGGCAAAAATCACCGTTTTGGGCTCTATGATGGGGTTATGATTAAGGATAACCATATCGCCTATTGCGGTTCGATTACAAAAGCGGTTGAAGCGGTACGCGAAAAAATTGGCCATATGGTAAAGATTGAAGTTGAAACGGAAAACAAAGAAGAAGTCTTGGAAGCTGTGGAAGCTGGAGCAGATGTGATTATGTTCGATAATCGTAGCCCTGAAGAAGTGAATGACTTCACAAAGTTAGTACCAAAGGGAATCATCACCGAAGCCTCTGGCGGAATAACTTTAGATAATTTAGCCACCTATTCCGGTACCGGTGTCCAGTATATATCATTAGGATTTTTAACCCATTCAGTAAAAGCCCTTGATATTAGCTTGCAAGTAAAAGAAGGTAACAAGAAATCTTCTTTCAATGAATGATGATATGCTACCCGAGTACATCTGACTTGTTAAAAGTACGGGTGGAACTCGGGTAGCATGACCTTTGGGGGTAATGTGAATGTCTAAAAAAAATTGGATTTATTCTTTCTTACTTTTAATTAGCAGTATTCTTTTAGCAGGTTGCTTGAATAAAGTTGGTGCGGTGTCTGTCGCTGATACTGGCGATATTCGAACGACTATTATTGGCGGACGGACAGGTGGCGCATGGTCTGTTTTTACAGAAGGTATCGCCGAGTCGATTCGTCGTGAAAATAAAGGTTCACTTATTACGGTTGAGCCTGGCGGAATTGTTGAGAATCCGGCTAGTGTTGGAACAAACACGGTCCCTTATGGTATCTCCTATGCCATGACAGCTTACGCAGCATTTAGTGGAACAGAACCTTATAAAGAAGCCTATCCAGATATACGGGCGATTAGTGTGGTGATTCCTGCTAACTATTATCAATTAATCGCACGAGCTGACGTGGAATTCGATTCATTGGACGAGGTGATTCAAAAGGAAGCACCGATGCGGCTAGCAGTTGACCAAAGAGGCTCTGCGGGTGAAATCATAACCCGAACGATTTTACAAGAGTACGATGTAACCTATAAAGATATAGCATCTTGGGGTGGTTCTGTTGATCATTTAAGTGGTTCAAAAACGTTTGAATTGATGGGAGATAATCGAATCGATACAACAGGAGATGCAGTATCCGTCCCATCCAGTGATATTTTAGAGGCGGCCATCACAAATGACATGAAATTTATTTCGATGGACCAAGATATACTTCAAGATGTAGCAGATAAGCTAGGAATGGAGCTAGGTACAATAGCGGCAGGGAGTTATAATTTTTTAAATCAAGATATACACACCCTATATACCCCTGCTATTTTAATTGTTCACAAGGATGTTCCTGAAGAAGAAGTGTATCGCGTTACAAAGGCTATCTATGAAAATGTAGAATATCTAGGCACAGTCCATAAGGAATTTAAGAAGCTATCAGACGAAAACTTTAGCAAAGTTGGGAAGGTCCCTCTTCATCCTGGTGCAAAGAAATTTTTCGTAGAAAAAGGACTAATCCATTAAATTTAGAAGGGAGTTCCCGAGATAATGGGCTTTACAAATTATATAACTAGAACCTTTTCTGAAGGTGAAAAGCGTGACTTGACAGGTCCCGCTGCTAAATATTTTAAAAGTATTGCATTCATCTTATCACTATTCCAAATTGTGTCTGTTGTCTGGGGAAAACTAGATCCGATCCAACTGTTGGCAACTCATCTAGCTTTCATTCTAATCTTGACCTTTTTATATTATAGTTTTTCAAAACAAAGCAGAACAAGCGCTACACCGACAATCCCTGACTATATTTGTTCACTCTTAGCTTTAGGTGCCGGATGTTATTTTAATATCCACGCTGAACGAATTTCGGAACGGATTCCAATTGTCGACCCTATGTCCCCTTTGGATATTTTTGTTGGCTTCGTATTTGTCCTATTAAGTATCGAAGCAGCACGTCGCACGATTGGAATGCCGATCGTCATCATCGTTTTAATTGGAATCAGTTATGCACTTTGGGGCCATCATTTAGGAGGACTCATTTGGCATAGGGAATTTTCGTTTTCCGAAGTAGTTGAAGATCTAGCTTATAGCTTTAACGGCCTTTGGGGTTCACCAATTGCAGTTGCAGCATCATTCGTGTATATGTTTTTACTATTTGGAGCGTTTTTACAAAAGGCGGGTGCGGGTGAGTTCTTCTTCCAGTTGTCGACAGCTCTTGCTGGAAGAACCCGCGGTGGAGCAGCCAAGGTGGCCGTCATTGCGAGTGCATTTTTTGGCATGATTTCTGGTAGCCCAACAGCGAATGTTGTAACAACAGGCTCATTTACGATTCCAGTGAGTAGGCGTTCCGGATACAAACCAACATTTGCGGCAGCAGTTGAGGCAGCTGCATCGACTGGAGGTAGTATTTTACCACCAATTATGGGGTCCTCTTCCTTTTTAATGGCAGCAATTACTCAGATTCCATATATTTCGATTGTTATTGCTGCCATTATTCCTGGAATACTTTACTATACTTCATTGCTTGCGATGGTTCATTTTGAGGCAATAAGATTAGATTTACCAAAGGCGAATAAAGAAGACATTCCTAACGTTTCAAACGTGTTAAAAGAAGGCTGGTACTATTTTATCCCATTGGTTATCTTACTCTTCTTTCTTTTAAATGGCTATAGCGCATCTAGAACTGGTTTTTACGGTGTATTAGCAATAATCGTAGTTAGCTGGTTTCGTAAAAAAACCCGAATGGGTGTTAAGCAAATTTTTGAAGCGATGCTTGATGGTGCAAAATCCTCTATCCCAGTAACAACAGCTTGTGCAGCGGCTGGGCTAGTCATTTCAGGTATCATGTCAACGGGACTTGGTGGTAAATTAACGAGTATTGTCCTTGGACTAACTGAAGGTATGCTCCTTCCTACCTTGATTCTAGTTATGCTCATTTGTATTATTTTAGGAATGGGAATGCCGGTTGCTGCTGCTTATATTTTAACAGCGATGTTAGCTGCTCCAGCCTTAATGGAATTAGGTGTTTCATTAATGGCTGCCCATTTATTTATTGTTTATTTCTCTATTTTTTCAGCGATTACACCACCTGTTGCAGTCGCAGCTTATGCCGCTGCCGGTATTGCCGATAGCAACCCAAACCAAGTTGGGATAGAAGCAGTTCGACTAGGTTTAGTGGGCTTCATCATTCCATTTATGTTTGTTTTAGAACCTGCACTTCTGCTCGATGGTCCACCTATTGAAATTTTTGTTTCATTCTTAACTGCGGTTATCGGTGTTATTGCACTTAGCGCAGGCGTGATTGGCTGGCTACAAAAATGTGCGACTTACCTTGACCGCATACTGTTAATCTCGAGTGGTCTATTGCTGATATATCCACATGTTTTATTCAGTAGTATGGGCATCATTTTATTTGTATTGGTGATTGCAGTACAAAAAAAGCGCCCAATACAATACACTCCACTCGAAAAAGGGGCTTAAAAGAAAAAGAGTTCGGTGTTGAAGTGACGGGTTCCAAATTTGGGTAGTAAAAGAGTAAATCACAATACATTTTAAGCGTGAATTCACAAACGAATTCACGCTTACATTTTTTATATTGACTTCGGACACAACTACCATAATTTTGCCTTGGCTTTTCCGAAGTTACCTCTACTTCGGACACACTAACGATGATTTTGCCTTCCCCTGTCCGAAGTTACCTCTACTTTGGACACAACCGCGATGTTTTTATCTTCCCTTGTCCGAAGACACCTTGACTTCGGACACAACAGTGATGATTTTGCATTCTCTTGTCCGAAGTTACGTCTACTTTGGACACAACTGCGATAATTTTGCCTCCCCTGTCTGAAGTTACCTTGACTTCGGACACA
>Ga0180215_1003592_pt1 | contig 14451 bp, 12 predicted proteins | sample eDN3rd37CBELigBY_FD_128871 | JGI IMG/M metagenome (GOLD analysis project Ga0180215, IMG submission 128871) | Enriched backyard soil microbial communities from Emeryville, California, USA - eDNA 3rd pass 37_C BE-Lig BY (version 2) (version 2) | ecosystem: Environmental > Terrestrial > Soil >...
GCCAGCGAGTGCGCGCCTCCTCCCGCAATCCGCGTGTTTCCCCGAAGTCCTTGACGAAACGCTCGCGCTCCCTCTAGCCCGGTCGCACCGGCGTTCCCCGCCATGGCGAGCGAAGTCACGAGCATTGCGCACCGAAGCAGCAGCCGACCCCACTTCGTCGCGATCATTCGGATCCTCCCCGCGGAGGCGTCCTTCCCCCCGCCGACGAGGAGTCTCGCTAAACGGCAGGCCCCTTGCAATACTTAGGGAATCAACTTTCAAAACCAGTCGTAAGACGGAGCCACTTGGTCAAGAACGGGACCGAATCAGCTCCGCCACCCGATCCAGGATCGCGTGGGCGACGCCGGCCTTGGGCTGACGCTCGTGCGCGCGGGCGCCCTCCCCGTCCACGAACCACACCCGGTTCGTCTCGGTGCCGAAGCCGCTCCCCACCTCCGAGACGTCGTTCGCCACCACGAGGTCGAGCTTCTTCCCTTCGAGCTTGCGGCGGGCGTTCGCCTCCACGCCCTCCGTCTCGGCGGCGAAGCCCACCAGGATCGGCCGGGGCCGCCTGGTCTGCACGGCTTCCGAGAAGGCTGCGAGCACGTCGGGCGTGCGCTCGAGGATCAGCGTCTCCGTGCCAGGCTGCTTCTTCACCTTCTGTGCCGCGCGGGTGGCCGGGCGTTGATCGGCCACCGCCGCGGCCGCCACGAAGACGTCAGCCTCCTGACCGAGGGGAAGCGCCGCGTCGAGGAGCTCCTGGGCCGAGACGATCTCCACCACGCGCACGCCGGTAGGACGGGGCAGCTCGGTGGGACCGGTGAGCAGCGTCACCTCGGCGCCGCGATCCCGCGCGGCGGTCGCGATCGCGTAGCCCATCCGGCCTGTCGACGGGTTGCTCAAGAACCGCACGGGATCGAGGAACTCGCGGGTGGGCCCAGCCGTGACCACGACGCGCACGCCAGCGAGATCCTTCGGCCCGAGGATGCGCGCCGCCGCCTCGACGATCTCCTCGGGCTCCGAGAGCCTCCCCTCGCCCACGTCGCCGTCGGCTAGCAGCCCCGAAGTGGGCCCCACGAAGTGGAAGCGCCCCGTGCTCCGCAGGGCGGCGACGTTGGCCTGGACCTGCTCGTTCGCCCACATGGCCACGTTCATCGCGGGGGCGACGAGGATCGGGCAGCGGGCCGCGAGGACGGTGGTGGTCACCGCGTCGTCGCCCATGCCCGCCCGCACCCTGGCGACGAGGTCCGCCGTGGCGGGCGCGAGGACGACGAGGTCCGCCCCGCGGGCGAGGTCGAGGTGGCCGTACTGGGCGTCCTGGGAAGGCTCGAGGACGTCGGTGAGGACGGGAGCGCCGGAGAGGGCCTGTACGGTGAGTGGCGAGACGAAGCGGGTGGCGCCGGCGGTCATCGCCGCCCGCACCTGGGCGCCTGCGTGGACGAACAGGCGCAGCGCGTGACACGCCTTGTAGGCCGCTATCCCGCCGCCGAATCCGAACACGATCCGGCGGCCTTCCAGGTGTGGATGCCGTTCCGCCATGGACCTTCCGCGGCGCCTGTGCGGCGCCAGCTACGTGCGAGGGGCGGAGTCTACCCGATGGAGGCCCGCCGCGGACTCAAGGGAGCGCGCCGTCGGCGATCCATTTGCGGATCGCCTCCTTGTCGGCTCTGGAGATCGACCCACGGCCCGGCATCTCGTTCCGCTCCACCAGGATCCACAGGCAGGATTCGTCCGGCTCTCCGGGGGTCACGCGCATCCGCACACCCGGCAAACAGGAGGCTCCCCGCACGTCCACGAGCTGGGCGAACGATAGGCCCGACTCGAGAGAGAGTCCGCCCGATGGCCTTCGGCCCGAGTGGCAGCCCGAGAGGCAGGAGCGGGTGAAGATCGGCTGCACGTCGGCGATGGTGGACTTGATGACCGTGCCGTCCTCGGCGGTTCGGAACGGGATCGAGACCGGGGTCCCGGGGAGCGCGTTGCCGAAGGTGTCCTCCGCGTGGTCGATCCGCACCACGTACTCGGTGTCGAAGTCCAGCGACGCCGTCACTTCGACCACCTCGCCCTCCACGACCACCACGGGATCGGGCGCCCCGACGAGCGCTACGCTCAGGCTGGCCGGATCCACCGCCCGGCTGAACTCGAGCTCGATCGTCCTGGAGCGATCGAAGTCGGTCGCCCCTGCGGCGGGCAGACTGGAGACGAGGGCGAGCGGACCGGTCACTTCCCTCCCGTAGGGTCCCTCGTCCCCGAGTCCACAGGCGGCGAGGGTGGATATGGCCAGAACGACGAAGAAGGAGGAAACGGACGACTTCACTTCGAACAAGCTCCAAGAACCGGATCGGCCGGCGCGTGACACTTCAGACAGACGCGGGCGTTCTTGCGCAGCATGGAGCAAGCCTGGCCGCGGAATCCAGGGGGGTGGGGGCTGATGCCGAGACCGCCCCGCCCGAAGCCTCCGCCGCTCGCCGTGCTGGACGCGTGGCAGCGGATGCACCCCTCCTCCCGATGGCAGGAGGCGCAGGACGCGATGTCGCGGGACGCCCACACCCCGTGGTGGCCGGGCCCGGGCGTGTCCACCCAGATCGACGCCGGTGGATGCACGCGGAGGTTCTTCGCGCGAAGCTGCGGGGCCGCCTGAGGCCCGATGCCGATCCGCTCGTGGCATGTCGCGCAGTACTGCTGCTCGTTGTGGCAGGACATGCACTGGAGCGCGCCGTGCTTGGCGGGCACCGGGTGCAGCGTGAGCCAGTCGTTGGGGTGCACCTGGAGGACCTTGCGGGCGCCGTCATGGCAGACGAGGCACTCGGGCTCGGAGTGGCATTCGTAGCAGGTCGACTTCGCCGCCCGGGCGTCGCTGCCGTGGTTCCTCCAGTACTCCGCCGTGTGGGCGATGCCGAAGGGGTTGCCGAGGGACGGCACCAGGCGCTCCCCGTTCGACATCCAGGTCCGCAGGCGGCCGTCGGGTCCGCTCGGGTGACAGGCGGCGCACGCGCCGGTCGCCTCGCCGCCGTCGTGGTGGCATTCGAGGCAGGTCTCCATCCGCGGCAGCTGGGCGCGGGTGGCCACCTGCACCTCCCGCACGTCGGCGTGGCAGCGCACGCAGGGGACGCCGCGATCCATGTGCAGCGCGTGGTCGAACACGAGGTTCGGCGGCGGGATCACGATCGGCTTGGGGGCCGCCATCGCCGTCTCGTCGAAGCCGGGATGACACGTCTCACAAGTGGAGGGCGGATCGGTCTTGCCGCCCTGGCGCGCCACTTCGATTTCGTGGCAGGCGGCGCAGACCGCCTCCTCGGGGATGTTGCGATCCGAGGAGCGGGTGGACTGCGCGACCTGGTGACAGTCGGTGCATTCGAGGTTGTGGAGCTCGTGATCGAAGCGGAGCGGGATCTCCTGCTTCGGGTACACGGCGAACGACCGATCGCGACCGTCGGCGACGCTCCACCCGAGCGCGGCGACGGCTGGCGCGAGGGCCAGGACGAAGATGGCCAGACGGAGCCTCATCCGAACGGGACCCTCCAGTCGAAGACGGCGTAGCCGCGCAGGTCGCCCTTGCGGAAGCGGTTGGCGTTCTCCTCCACCACCAGGAGGAGCGCGACGTCGTCGGTAAAGCGCATGCGGCCCAACGCCGCCACACCGAAGGACCACAGATCCTGGATCCCGGCCTGGTAAGGATCCGAGACGTTCGCCACCGAGAGCCGAAGGTCCGCCGAGATCCACGACCGGAAGTCGCGGCCCACCACCGCGTTCAGCCACAGCTCCCTGCCGAGATAGCCGAGCTGCCCCACCTCGCCCGGAGGCCCGCCGAGGTACGAGGCGTCCAACGACGCGCGCCACACCAGGCCCGGGCGCAGCGACAAGCCGGCGTAGCCTCCCGCGAGCAGATCCTTGCTCTTGGGATTCACGGGCGTCCCCGCGTCCGCGGCCTCGCTCGCGAACCGGTCGGAGAGGTCGAGGTGGTACACGATGAAGAGCGGGCCGCCGTAGTAGCGGAAGAGGCCGTCCGGGGCCCACTCGGCCCGCAGCTCGTATTCGTCGCGAGCGCCGGTGGCGAAGAGGTTCCAGATCGAGTCGGCGCTGAACGACGGGTTGTAGCGGGCGGCCTCGGCGGTGACGGAGAGGGAGGGCGCGAAGGGCTCGGCCCGCACGCCGGCGCGCAAGGCCGCCCAGCGATCCCGGTACAGGTCCCGATCGGCGGAGGCGTAGATCCAGGACCAGCCGAAGAGCCGCACCCTGGCGCCGGCGCCCGCGTGATCCAGCTCGGTCTGCCAGCCGCGAGCCTCGTCGGGGAGCTCGGACAGATCGCCCGCCGAGGTGCGGCTGATCGCCCGGCGCCAGGAGACGATCGCCTCCACGTTGCGGATCCCTTCGAGCTCGAGGCGGGCGCCGAACATGGGCGACGGCGCGTCCAGGTACGGATAGGCGATCTCGTCCGCCGGGCTGGAGAGGAGGTCGGTGGTGAAGCCGTCGGCGATGCGGCGGCGATCGCTCCCCCGCACGCCGTCCGGCGCGAAGGTGGCGGATCCGGCGAGGCTCGTCCCCTTCACCAGCCAGCCGGCCATCAGGCCGACGCCGACGTACGCGGGCGTGTGCACCTGCACGTCGAGCCCGTCCAGCGTGTAGAAGAAGAGCTGGTCGAAGCGGATCTGCCTGCCGAGGCGCAGCTCGAGCAGGCCGCCCAGGACGTTGCTCCACTGCAGATAGCCGAAGAGGAGATCGACCTCCGGGTTGCGGGCGTCGTCGAGGAGTCCGCGGTCATGGAAGCCGAAGTCGTCCATCAGCCGCAGGTACGCCACGAAGTCCAGGCGATCGCGCCCCCGTGACGAGGTGAGGTCGTAAGCCCCCAGATCCAGCGACTGCACCAGCCGGTACCTGCCGATCAGCTCCGGATCGTCGCCCTGGCGCCCCGACCACGAGGGGATCCGGTAGACCTCCGCCTCCGTCCGCGAGCCGACCGCATAGAACTCCGCCCTCGCCTCGCCTGCGGCTGCGAGGGCCAGGAGGAGGGCCGGTAACCACGCGAGGGGGGAGTTGGAATGCCAGGCGGATGCGGTACAGCGGGCCAAGGACGCTCCGTCGACTGTTCGACAGACGAGAGTAACAGGAGACGGAGAGGTGACGCTTCGACTTTTGAACCGTTCGCCTGCGAGCCCGCCTTCAGGGCCCCGGATCGAGGGACATCTGCCGGCGGATCTCGTCCTCCGGCACCTTGGGCCCCCGGTTCATCCCCTCGCAGAACGCCGCCTCGCGACGCCAGGCTCCTCGGTCGCCCACCAGCTCCGGCCAGAACGGATACGCCCGGCACTGCCCGGGCTTGACCGCCTCCACCGAGCAGAGATCGCCGTCGAGCAAGGGGCAGCCGGCGCCCTCCGGCACCTCGATGGCCCACCTGCCGCGCTCCAGCGGCACCAGGAAGCGTCGGCGGAAGGCCGCGAGCCGCATGCCCAGGTGCCGGGCGAGGCGCTTCGGCTCCTCCGGCCCCAGGATCACCGCGCCGGGCCTGCGGCAACACGCGCCGCAGCGGGTGCACTCGAAGCGATAGGTGCGGCGGGCGAGGACGGGGAGCTTCATGGCCGGCATCCTACGCCGGGGTGGAGGCCACCTCCACCGGGCGAGGGCTCTCGCGATGGCGAACGCCGGGTGGGCATTCGACTTGACCAGGGATCCGGGCCGGGTTGATCTGCCCTCGCCTTGGAGCCCGCCCCCTACGATCCCGACCTCGTCGCCTCCCGGCCCGCGTACGCCTTCCTCTTCGCGGTGTTGGCGGTCCACTTCACCCTTGGATCGTTCGTGCAGGTGGCGAACCCCGCCTTCGGCATCTCGTTCGACGAGCTCTTCGTCTTCGCGGGGCTCACTCTCCTCGCCGTGCGGGCGATGAACTTCCGGCCCACCGCCTTCCTCGCGATCCGGCCCCCGGCGAAGGCCGCCTGGCCTCCCGTGATCCTCGCGGCCGTGGCCGGCTTCTTCGCGGCGGGCGCGCTCAACGCCCTCAACCGCCTCCTCGTCGGGCCCGAGTTCGCGGATCGCTTCGACGTCACGCCCCTCTTCGAGAGCCTGCGCTCGCCTGTGGAGATGGCGCTCCTCACCATCGGCGTGGCGATCCTCGCCCCCATCGGCGAGGAGCTCCTCTTCCGCGGCTACCTGATGCGCGTCCTCGGCGCCCGCTACGGCGCGATCGGCGCCCTCCTCGCCACGAGCGCCCTCTTCGCCGCGGTCCACCTCAACCCCGCGTCGGTGATCGCCCTCTTCGCCCTGGGCCTGGTCTTCGGGCTGCTGCGGCTCTGGAGCGGATCGATCCTCCCGTCGATGGTCGCCCACGCCATCCAGAACGGCACCTCCACGGTGATGGTCTTCTCGGGGCTTGCGCAGCAGTCGCCTGACGAGCTCGCCGCGGGCTCCGCGCTGATTCTCTTCGCGATCGCGGCGCCTATCGTCGTCGGCGCCCTCGGGTGGCTGCGCGGCGTCGCCCGTTCGCACGAACGCGCCGGCGCCCCGGCGGCGCCGTACCCCGACCAGCCCGTCGATCCGCGGCAGGGACACGCCATCGATCTGGCCCGCGTGGTCAGGCCCCTCACGGTGGGAGCCCTCGCCGCGATCGCGTCGATCGTGCTCCTCTTCGCCATCGACGGCGCACAGGCGTCACGGCGCATCGCCTCGAAGACCGGCCGCTCCGCAGAGCCGAATCGCTCGTCTACCCCCTGACGCCACGACGTCTGCCGGTGCTCCGAACAAAGCTCAGCCGCGGGCGCAATCGCATGCGCCCGCGGCGAGCCTCTTTCGAGAGGCGCGGGTGGCGGGAGTGTCTCGCGGCTCCCGCGCGCCGCGAGACGGGCGGAGGTTTCCGGTCCTCCACCGGCGGGCGTGGCCTCGTCGGCCACCTTCGGACCTCGGCCAGGAGGGATGCACCCACCTTCCGGCCGCACGGTCCCCGGAAACGAATTTCTGGCGGCGGCGCCGCGGCCCTGCCGGAGCGCCGCCGCACGTCGAATCAGATGCGCGAGTGGGCCTTTCGTCTCTCTCGGATCCCATGTGGGGATCCGCCCGGCCCGATCCATCGCTCGCTCGAAAGGAGAGACGGAGCGCTCGCTCGTTCATTCAACGCTTGGAAGGCGGAATGATTCCCGGTCGGCGAAGCACTCGAATTCGCACGAGGTTCGGCAGCGTCGTCCTGGAGGGTTTCGCGACGTCCGCCGAGGATGGCGGAAGGACGACGACCTCCCGCTCGGCCGATCAAACCCGGCGGAAGATATAGACCTTGAGGTAGCGGCCTTCCGGGAACGACGGCGAGATGGGGTGGTCCGGGGCCTGGTAGCGCTGCTCGAGGAGCTGCAGCTCGACCCGCGCCTTGTCGGCGGCCTGGGCGACGGCGCCGGCGAAGGCCTCCGCCGAGACCCGCGCCGAGCAGGAGCAGGTGACCAGGATCCCGCCGGGGCGCAGCACGGCGAGCGCCGCGCGGTTGAGGGAGGCGTAGCCGTCGATGGCGGCGTCCACCGTCTTCTGGCTCTTGGCGAAGGCCGGCGGGTCGAGGACGATCAGATCCCAGCTCTGCCCCATCCGCTTGGCGGCGGCGAGTGCGTCGAACACGTCCTCCGCGCGGAAGTCTTGGGCGTCCGGGTCCAGGCCGTTGAGGCGGAAGTTCTCCTCCGCCACTGCGATGGCGTCCCGATCCTGATCGATCGTGGACACCCGCCGCGCGCCGCCCAGCGCCAGGTGCACCGAGAAGCCTCCCGTGTAGCCGAAGCAGTTGAGGGCCTCCCGCCCCTTCGCGTACCGGCGGAGAGCGAAGCGGTTCTCCCGCTGATCGAGGAAGAAGCCGGTCTTCTGGCCGCCGCGCACGTCGACCAGGAAGCGCGCGCCGTGCTCGCGGATCTCGATCCGCTCGGGCGGCGCCTCGCCGAAGTGCACCGCGCCGCCGGAGGCTCCGTCGTCCTCCATCCCTTCCCTGCCGAAGATCCCGCGGATGCCGGGCACCTCGGCGCGCAGCGCGGCGAGGATCTCGTCGCGGTGGGCCACGAGCCCCGCGCTGTAGAGCTTGGTGACGAGGAAGCCCGCGTAGCGGTCGACCACCAGGCCAGGCAGCCCGTCGTTCTCGCCGTGGACCACGCGGTAGGAGTCGGCGTCGCCCGACGCGACGATGACCTCTTCGCGCAGGAGCCACGCCCGCGAGATCCGGCGTCTCCAGAAGTTCGCGTCGACCTTCTCGAAGGGATCGCGGGTGAGCACCCGCACGCGGATGTGGCTGTGAGGATCGTAGTAGCCGCGGGCGACGAAGCGACCCGCCTCATGGACGTCGACGATGGCGCCGACGGGGAGATGCGGGCCCTTGCCCAGGATCGCCCGGGAGAAGAGCCACGGATGGCCGCCGCGCAGGGAGCGGCCGACGGAGAGGGCGGGATCGATGTCGACGATCGGGTACGCGTGGCTCAAGCGGGCTGCCTCTCGTCCAGGCCACGGGCGAAGTTGCCGATGACGAGGCCGGGCCGCACCTCGCGCAGCCGGCGCAACAGCTCGGGGACGCCGAGGGGATCTCCTTCCACTTTCGCGCCGCGGGCGACCTCGAGGTACTGCTGCGGATCGATGCACAGCGACCGGGTCTGCACCTGATCCACCGAGTGGCGCGCCACCAGATCGCAGAGCGCGTCCACTTCCCCTTCCCGATCGGTGACGCCCGGGAAGAGGAGAAGGTTCAGGGCGACGTATCCGCCCCGGGCCCGTGCCACGCCGATGGAGCGATCCACGTCCGAGAAGTCGTAGCCGATGGGCCGGTAGTAGGCCGCGTACAGCGACGGGTTCGCGGAGTTCAGCGACACCCGCACCGCGTCGAGCCCGGCGGCGAAGAGCGCGTCGAGGCCTTCGGTGAGGGAGCCGTTGGTGTTGATGTTGATGGAGCCGCGGGAGGTCGCCGCGCGCATGGCCCGGATCGCCTTCTCGATCACCTTCCACCTGGTGAGCGGCTCGCCCTCACAGCCCTGGCCGAACGAGACCATGGTGCGGCCGGGGGCGCGCTCCAGGTGGAAGATCCCCACCCGAGCCATCTCCTCCGCGAGCGGCGCGTCGTCCATGCGCTCGTGGGACGCGGGCGGCCCGTCCTCGGGCTGATCGGAGATGCAGCCCACGCAGCGGGCGTTGCACATGATGGACGCGGGGATCGCCGCCTCGTCGCGGCAGTAGAAGACGTTCTGCGAGGTGAAGCAGCGGTACTCGAGGGCGCAGGTCTTGAGCTGCCGCAGAATTCGGTTTGATGAGTCCTCGAGGAGGCGCGCCTGCACCAAGCCCCCGAGCTCCGGCGTGGAGTAGCGCGCGGGATCCCAGTGGTCGCGGGTGTCGGTGTGGATCGCCCACACCACCGGCCCGTCCTCGCCCCACCCCGCCGCCGTGTAGGCCCACTGGGGCAACACCGGCGCGTCGTCGAGCGGCTCGTCGGCCGGCAGGAGCGTGCGGGTCCACCCCGGCTGCAGGAACGCGCCCACCGCGGTGGGCACGAAGGTGCGCCTCCCCACCGTGACACGGTCGAGCACCACCGGCTCGCCGGTCGAGGGATCGATGCCGATGGGCAGGCGCCCGGGCAGCGACGTCACCCGGCCGAACGCGGGCAGCGGCAAAGGGGTCTCGTCCGGCTCGCCAATCGCCTCCCCCAGTCGCGCCGCCGCGAGGAGGTCCGGGTGATCGTAGAGGCGACCTTCTGGGTCGGCGAAGAGGAGGCGCGGCGGAGCCATGGCGGTTGTCCAGGTTGGATGCGATCGCCCTGCTAACAAAAGGCCGGACTGTTTGCCACCGGCGCGCGGCTACGCGCCCTCGACGCGACGGGCCTTGCCCGGGCAGGCGCGCCGCCGTATGTTCCGCGGCCCTTTTCGGAGGTCTGCAGCCGTGATCGTCGGTGTCCCCAAGGAAATCAAGGTTCGTGAGTATCGCGTGGGAATGGTCCCGGGCTTCGTGAAGGCCCTCACCTCCCGCGGCCACCAGGTGCTGGTCCAGAAGGGCGCTGGCCTCGGCTCGTCCATCCCCGACGCCGACTACGTCGCCGCCGGCGCCACCATGCTCGAGACGGCAGACGAGGTGTGGAAGCGCGCCGAGATGATCGTCAAGGTCAAGGAGCCGATCGCCGAGGAGTACGAGCGGATCCAGCACGGCCAGACGATCTACACGTTCTTCCACCTCGCCGCGGTGCCCGCGCTCGCCAAGGTGCTGGTGGAGAAGAAGGTCACCTCCGTGGCCTACGAGACCATCCAGCTCCCGAACGGCTCGCTGCCGCTTCTGAAGCCGATGTCCGAGGTCGCCGGCCGCCTCTCCGTGCAGGTGGGCGCGATGAGCCTCTTCCGCGAGAAGGGCGGCAAGGGGATCCTCCTCGGCGGCGTGCCCGGCGTGCGCAGGGGCCGCGTCACCGTGATCGGCGGCGGCGCGGTGGGAACCAACGCGGCGAAGATGGCGCTCGGCCTCGGCGCCGAGGTCACCATCCTCGACACCAACATCGACCGGCTGGCCTACCTGGACGACGTCTTCGGCGGCAGGGTCACCACCCTCTTCTCCAACCAGCACAACATCCACCGCTCTGTGGTGCAGTCGGATCTGGTGGTGGGCGCGGTGCTGATTCCGGGCGCGGCGGCTCCCAAGCTCGTCACCGCCTCTATGCTCGAGGAGATGGAGGAGGGCTCGGTGGTCGTCGACGTGGCCGTGGACCAGGGCGGGTGCATCGAGACCTGCGTCCCCACCACCCATGAGAACCCCACCTTCATCAAGCACGGCGTCGTCCACTACTGCGTGGCCAACATGCCGGGCGCGGTGGCCCAGACTTCGACCTACGCGCTCAACAACGTCACCGAGCCGTACGGCATCAAGCTGGCGCAGCTCGGCGTGGTGGAGGCGGTGAAGAACGACCGCGCCCTCGCCCTGGGCGTCAACACCTACGGCGGCGCCGTCACCTACGAGGCGGTCGCCACCTCGCTCGGCATGCCGTACACGTCGCTCGACGACGCCCTGTCCGGCAATTTCAAGAAGTAGCTCCCTCCCGGCGCCCGCTCCGCGCTTTTCGCGGGGCGGGTGCGCGCCCCCGGCTCCGGGGGAATTCTCCCCGGACTTCGTTCGGCGCCCTCCAGGGAGTCCGCGTCGATCGCGCCGACAGAATGTCGCGTGAAACGCTGGCGGTGGTTGCAAGATCGTCACGCATCAGCGCCCAACCCCGCGAAACCAGGGCGTGGGGCCGGTCTCCCCGTTACCATCCGAGTGGCCCGTGGAATGCATTCCACGTCGCCGGATCGTCCGCGTCGGATCGCCCGTCGACGCGGGGATCGAAGCTCGCGCGAGGGCCCGGAATACGGCCGGGCGAGCCGGTGTTGAGGCGCGCGAAGTGGTTATGCTGAGATGAGAGAAGGGTGAACATGGGCCCTTCGATCGTCCAATGACGACTCGACGGGCGAGGGAGAATCAAGGTGTTCGACTTTCGCCACACGAACGCGACGCGCAGGGAGTTCGAGGAGCTGACCCTCGAGCACCTGGACCCGCTGTTCTCCGCGGCGCTCCGACTCACCAAGAACGAACGCGACGCCGAGGACCTGGTCCAGGACACCTTCCTCCGGGCCTACCGCTTCTTCGACAAGTTCGAGCGCGGCACCAACATCAAGGCCTGGCTCTTCAAGATCCTCACCAACACCTTCATCAACCGCTACCGCCGCAAGGTGAAGGAGCGGACGGTGATCGAGGGCTCCGAGAAGGAGACGGTGCACGAGCGCTTCATCAGCCGCCGTGCCACGGACTACGCGGCCAACCCCGAGCAGTATTTCTTCGACCGCCTGCTGTCCGACGACGTGCTCCGCTCGATCGACGAGCTGCCCATCGACTTCCGGTTGGTGGTGATCCTCGCGGACCTCCAGGACTTCTCGTACAACGAGATCGCGGAGATCGTCGGCTGCCCGGTGGGCACGGTGATGAGCCGGCTGTACCGCGGCCGCAAGCTCCTGCAGAAGAAGCTCAAGGACTTCGCCCGCGGCTCCGGCATGGTCTCGGACGAGGCCATCGACACGGCCCTGGCTCCCAAGGAGCCCAAGAAGCCCGCGGATCTCGCCGAGTACCGCCGCAAGCGCGCGGCCACCTGAGCAGCCGACCGTGACGCCCCGCGAGGAACACCCGATGGAATGCCACGACCTCGAGCGCCTGCTCCCCGCCTACGCCGACGGGGAGTTCGCATCGAGCGAGAGCGCCGAGGTCAAGCTCCACCTGGCCAACTGCCCGACCTGCCGCGAGGAGGTCGCCGCGCAGATCGCCTTCCGGGCGTTCCTCCAGGAGCGGGTCGCCACGGACCGGGCGCCGGCGCCGGACGCGCTCCGATTGCGGATCCGCAAGGACCTCGCCAAGGAGCGCGCGGTGGAGACGCTGCGCCGCTTCGCGGCCTACTCCGCCGTCGCCGCAGGCCTCGTCGTGGTTGCCAGCACCGGCTACATGGTGCGAGGCGGCAGGACCGACGCAGAGCCCATGGACATGGTCCTGGACGCCGTGGACAAGCACACCCGCGCGCTGCCGGTCGAGGTGACCCCAGCCGCCGGCGACGTCGACGGCTGGTTCCGCGGCAAGGTGGACTTCAACGTCCGCGCCCCGCAGTTCCGGTCCCCCGGAGCGAAGCTGGTCGGCGCCCGCCTCGCCAACGTGCGCGAGCACCAGGCCGCCTACTTCGTCTACGGCGGCGACGATCCCGGCAAGCGGATGACCCTCCTGGTGTTCCCGGGTGGCGACGTCCACTTCCCCGACGGCCACACCCGGCACGTCGGCGGGCAGGACGTCGTCCTCGCCAACGAGCGCGGCTACAACGTGGCGCTTTGGCGGAAGAAGGGGATCGTCTACTCCCTCGTCTCCGACCTCGACGAGAACGACGTCATCCAACTCGTGTCCCAGGTCGAGGACCGCTGACAGGGTCTCCAGAAATCTGCTGCGCGCCCCGCCTGCTTCGTTGGCCTCGCGCGGAGCGATTGACTCACAGGCTCTGAAAGCGGCTCGCAAGGTTCTTTGACAAGGGCGGCGGTGGCCGTCTACGGTCCTCCCGACCATCGACCCTTCAGGCGACGGCGGCATGGGAGGCCGTCCCGCGACCGGGGTCCCTGGGGACGGGGAACATGCGAGTCCTGATCATCGAGAGCGATCTGGCCTTCGCCGCCACCTTGCGGCAGGCCCTCGAGGCGCGCGGCGTCGAGGTGGAGACCACCGCCGACGGCAAGCGCGGCGTCGAGCTCGCCCACGCCAAGGCGCCTGCCGCCGTCGTGCTGGCGGTCGAGCTCGGGGACCGCCTCACCGGCGGTTTCACCTGGTGCAACAAGTTCAAGCGGGACGACGGGCTCAAGTCGATCCCGCTCCTGCTCACCTCTTCCCTCGCCACCCAGCAGACCTTCGAGCAGCACCGCAAACTGAAGACCCGCGCGGACGATTACCTGCTCAAGCCGTTCGGCCCCCGGGATCTCCTCGAGCGGCTGGAGCCCTACCTCCCCAAGCCGCCCGCCCCCGCCGACGGGGACGGGACCGTCGACCTGGTGGGAGAGCTCCTGGCCGGTCTGGACGACGACGCGCCGACGGTGAACGTCGCCGTCCCGCCTGCAGCGATGGGCGATGGCGAGATCCTGGACGTCGATCCAGAGCCGAAAGACGAGGGCCCGCTCCAGGCCAGCGACGGCCTGGAGGGCGACGAGATCCGACTCGACGCCGGTGCCTTCGCGAACGGCCTGCACGAGGGCGACGCGGCGACCGGGACCGACCTCGATGGCGACGTAGGCGCCGCCTTTGACGCTGATCCTGCAGGTGACGCGGGCGTCGCCGTCGAGGACGATCCGGTCGGTGAAGAAGGGATCACGCTCGACACTGCTTCCACGACCGGTGCCGAGGAGGATGCCGGCGTCTCGGACGACGACGCCTCGATCGACGTGGAGGACGACTTCGACATCCTCGCTGCGGATCTGGTGGATGAGCTCGAGTTCGCCTCCGCCGGTCCAGACGCGGCCCTCCAAGCAGCGCTGTCCGCCGGCCCCGCCGCCGACAACCCTTGGCCCGACGCCACGCCCTCCCCCGGCGCTGGGTCCGGTGACGGCCGCTCCGCCGAGCTGGAGACCCGTCTCGCCACCCTCACCGCCGACCTGGAGGCCAGCCGAAAGGGAGCCGACGAGCTCCGCGCCCAGCTCGGCGCCGCCCACACCGAGCTGGCGATGAGCAAGGGGGAGGCGATTGCGCTGCAGGAGAGGCTCTCCGCCCTGGAGGCGGAGCTCGCCGACCAAAAGGATCGCGGCGACCTGCTCGCCCGCCGGGTCGAGCTCGAGGAGGCCGCGCGCGCCGAGCTGCGTGCCGTGTTGACGAGCGCCTTGGCCCGCCTCGACTCTCTCTAAGGCATGTCGACAGTTCCCAGGCTCACCCAATCGGAATCGAAATTGCGCCTTCGTCTGGCTTGACATCCGTTCAGTGTCTCGCCATGCTGATCTTCATGGCGCGGGGCGGACTCACGAA
>Ga0180215_1003595_pt1 | contig 14448 bp, 11 predicted proteins | sample eDN3rd37CBELigBY_FD_128871 | JGI IMG/M metagenome (GOLD analysis project Ga0180215, IMG submission 128871) | Enriched backyard soil microbial communities from Emeryville, California, USA - eDNA 3rd pass 37_C BE-Lig BY (version 2) (version 2) | ecosystem: Environmental > Terrestrial > Soil >...
CAACGACTCGCACATCCACGCGGTGCGCGCCGGCGTCTCGTGGACGCGCACGATGCACTGGGAGGACGTCAGGTCTCTCGGCGAGGCGCTGGAGCGGACGAGGGCGGATGCCGCGGCCCGCGGCCCCGGCGAGTGGGTGAGCGTCATCGGCGGCTGGCATTCGACGCAGTTCGCCGAGCGGCGCGGCCCGACGCGCGAGGAGCTCGACGCGGTCGCGCCGCACAATCCCGTCTACGTGCAGGAGCTATACGACCACGGAGTGCTCAACTCGGCGGGCCTGCGCGCGTGCGGCTTCTCCGAGGAGTCCGCCGATCCGCCGCGCGGCACCCTCGTGCGCGACGAGCACGGACGCCTCACGGGTGAGGTGTGCGGTGTCGGCGCGTTCGCGGTGCCGACCGCGCTCGCTCTCCGCGTCGCACCCGAGGACGCGGAGGCGGGTGTGCGCGCGATGAACGCCGAGTTCGCGCGGCACGGGCTGACCGGCGTCGTCGACGGCGGCGGCCTGCTCGTGACCCCGCGCGACTACGACGCGCTCTACACGGTGTGGCGCGAAGGCTCGCTCGACGTGCGCACGCGGCTGTTCCTGTCGGCGTGGACGCGCGGAGGAGAGGTCGACGACTTCCGTGCGCTCACCGAGCTCGTCCAGCCCGGATCGGGCGACGACATGCTCCGCATCGCCGGTGCGGGCGAGATCGCCCATCTCGGCTGTCATGACCTCGAAGGTCTCGACCCGTTCGAGCTGCGCGACGACGCGTACCGGGAGCTCGTCGAGATCGTGCGCGTGTGCGTCGAGCGCGGCTGGCGCATGATCGTGCACGCCGTGCTCGACCACTCCCTCACCCGCGTCCTCGACGCGTGGGAGGAGGTCGACCGCGAGACCGGCGGGATCACCGGCGCCGGCTTCGCGATCGTCCACGCCGACGAGGCGTCGCAGTCGAACCTCGAGCGCATCGCGCGGCTCGGCGCAGGCGTTCTCGTGCAGAACCGCATGGTGCTCAAGGGCGGCGACTACGTCGATGCATGGGGCGTCGAGGCGACCGAGAACGCACCCCCCATCGGAGCCATGCGCGAGCTCGGGATCGTCATCGGCGGCGGCACCGACGCGACGCGCGCGAACTGGTTCTCGCCCTGGGCCTCGATCTGGTGGCTCGTGACCGGCGCGACGCTCGACGGGCGTGGGAGGCGACTGGCTCGCCACCGCCTCTCACGGTTCGACGCGCTCGCGGCGTACACGCGCGATGCGGCGTGGTTCACGGGAGAGCACGGACACCGCGGTCGCCTTTTGCCGGGGTTCGACGCCGACGTGTGCGTGCCCACGGCGGATCCGTTCACGTGCTCCGACGACGAGCTGCGCGACATCATGAGCGACCTCACGATCATGGGCGGGCGCGTGACGCACGATGCGGGCGTGCTCGCGTCGACGGGGGGAGGGGCGTCATGACGACGGAGCTCGGGGGGCGCATCCGCGAAGCCCGCGTCGCGAGGGGCTTGAGCCTTCGCGCCATGGCGGCGGAGGCCGACATCTCGCCGAGCCTGCTCTCGCAGGTCGAGACGGGCAAGGTGCAGCCGTCGGTGAGCACGCTGTGGGCCATCGTGACGTGCCTCGGGCTGTCCATCGACGAAGTGCTCGGGCACGCCCCCGCGGCGCACGAGCCGCGGCGCGTGGAGCATCCGGATCCCATCCAGCGCGCACGCGACGCGCCGGAGATCGTCGTCGAGAACGGCGTGACGTGGCGAGGACTGGCCGTGATGGACTCGAGCGTCGACGCGGTGCACGTGACGTACGCGCCGGGCGCGGCGAGCTCGGTCGACGACACGCACATGCGCCACACAGGCACCGAGTACGGGTACCTCATCCGGGGCGAGCTGACGCTCAAGATCGACTTCGAGACGTACGTCATCCGCGCCGGCGATTCGTTCTGCTTCAGCTCGTCGCGCCCGCATCTGTACCGGAACGACGCGGATGCCGTCGCCGAGGGCGTGTGGTTCGTCGCGGGGCGCACAGGCGCGGCATCCGCCGGTTCCACCGGCCCCGTGCGGGACGCCGTGGACGCGCTCGACGCCATGAGCCGCCTGCCCCGCCGCGTGGGCGGGTGACCGATCGCCTAGGAGACCGATGCCCGACCTCGACACCCCGTGGAACACCGTCGGCGAGCGCCTGCGATCGGCGCGTACGGCCGCCGGGATGTCGGTGCGCGAGCTCGCACGCCGGATCGGCGTCTCGGCGAGCCACGTGTCGCAGGTCGAGCGGGGCATCGGCGCGTTCAGCGTGCCCGCCCTGTATGCCGTGGCCAGAGAGCTCGGCGTGTCGATGAACGAGCTGCTCGACCCGCCCGCCGCCCCCGCGGGAGTGCGAGGCTCGCGAGCGCCGACCGGACGCGACCTCGCCGTGTCGGGCATCGTGCAGCGCGCTGCCGACCACCCCGTGATCAAGCTCAGCTCGGGGCCGAGATGGAGCCGGCTCACGGTCGTCGGAGAGCCCGACGCGGAGTTCCTCGAGGTCGTGTACGCGCCCGGCACGCCTGCTCCCGCCGATGACATCCGGCATCAGGGGCGGGAGTACGGCATCGTCATCTCGGGGCGGCTCAACGTGCTCGTCGACGGTGCCGAGACCGTGCTCGAGCCGGGTGACTCGATCGTGTTCGACTCGCACCTGCCGCACCGCTTCTGGAACGACTCCGACCAGGAAGTGCGTGCGATCTGGTTCGTGCGCGACCGGATCGTCGGAGACTCCGTGCCGCACGCGTAGGCCGCTGCGCGATACTGTGGCGCCGGAGGTGGGGGATGCCGCAGCGCGACAGCACGAGGCGCGTGACGCTCGACGACGTCGCGCAGCGCGCGGGCGTGCACAAGGCGACCGTGTCGCGTGCGCTCGACCCGGCGACCGCCGGCCAGATCAGCGACGAGACCGTGCGCCGCGTGCAGGAGGCGGCGCGCGAGCTGGGCTATGTGCCGAACATCGTCGCGCGGGGCCTCCGCAAGAACGCGTCGATGACGATCGGCGTCGTCATCCCCGACCTCACGAACCCGTTCTTCCCGCCGATCGTGCGCGGCATCGAGGACCACCTCCAGTCCCGCGGCTACACGGCGCTCATCGCCAACACCGACGGCGACGACGCGATCGAGGAGGCGCAGTTCACGTCGCTCCTGGGCCGCCGCGTCGACGGGCTCATCGTCGCGACCGGGCGGCACGGCGACCAGCCCGTGCTCGCGCGCGCCCACGCGGCGGGCGTGCGGGCGGTCATGCTCAATCGCGATGCGGGCTCCCTTCCGTACCCGCTCGTGACGGGCGACGACGCCGACGGGATCACCGCCGCGGTCGAGCACCTGCACGGGCTCGGTCATCGTGACGTCGTGCACATCGCCGGCCCGCTCGACCTGTCGACGAGCATCGTGCGTGCGGATGCCTTCCGGGCCGCCGTCGACGCGCGCGAGGGCATGCGCGGGCGGGTGGTCGAGGCATCCGCCCTCACCGTCGCCGCCGGGCGCGACTCGATGGAGCACATCCTCGCCGAACAGCCGATCCCGACCGCGGTCGTCGCGAGCAACGACCTCATCGCGCTCGGGGTGCTGCGCGCGCTGCGCGCGCACGGCCGCTCGTGCCCGGGGGAGGTGTCGGTCGTCGGCTTCAACGACATGCTCTTCGCGGAGGACATGCAACCGCCCCTCACGACCGTCCGGGTGCCTGCGGCCGAGATGGGCGCGGAGGCGGCGCGGATGCTGCTCGCCCAGCTCCACGGCGAGGAGCAGGATCACGCGCGGGTCGTGCTCCCGGTGTCGCTCGTCGTGCGCGAATCGACGGGCCCCGCGCCCCGCTGATCGAGAAGCGCTGTTGACACCGGCGGCTGCGTGGGGTTGCATGAGTGCAATCGATTGCGCTCGTAGAGGCGAAGCAGTCGGAGCAGGGGCTCGTTCGACGAAGAAGGGGGTCTCCCATGAACTCGATCCCGGAGCCGCGGCGCGTCGGCAGCGCCGAGATCATCCACCACGAGGGCTACGACGAGACGATCTTCAGTCCGTTCGTGCCCGCGATCCGAACCGTCTCGGGCGCGCGGCTCGTGTTCATCAGCGGCGTCACCGGCGCGCCCGTGTACCACGACCACCCGCACCGACCCGAGGTGTTCGACTCGATCCCGCTCGACATCGCCGGCCAGGTCGCGAACGCGTTCGATCACCTCGACCTCGCGCTCAAGGCCGCCGGCGCGCAGCGGTCCGACGTCGTGAACCTCATCCGGTTCTTCACCGACGTCGACGCCGATCAGGACACGGTGAACCGCCACCAGGCCGAGTGGTTCGGCGGCCACATCCCCACGAGCAGCTCGGTGCAGGTGGTGCGCCTCGCGACCGATCCGCGCCTGCGGCTCGAGATCCAGGCCGTCGCCGCGGTCGCGGGCGAATGACGCGCGACCGCGCAGAAGGAGGAGACGACATGACGGATGCATCGCCGACCATCGGCTGGATCGGGGCGGGCCGCATGGGCGCACAGCTCGTGCAGCGGCTGCTCGCGGCCGGCCACGACGTCGCGGTGTACAACCGCACACGGGCCAAGGCGGAGCCGCTCGCCGAGGCGGGAGCGACCCTCGTGGACCGCCCGGTCGACCTCGCCGGCCGCGACGTCGTCTTCGTGATGGTGTCCGCGTCGAAGGACCTCGAGGAGGTCATGCTCGGAGACGACGGACTGCTCACCGATCCGGAGCGCGCACCGAAGGCCATCGGGGACGCGTCCACCGTGTCGATGGAGGCGAGCGCGAAGATCCGCGCCGCCGCCGAGGAGCGCGGCGTCGGGTTCGTCGCGACGCCCGTGTCGGGAAACCCGAAGGTCATCGCGGCGGGCAAGCTCACGGTCGCGGCATCCGGTCCTCGCGACGCGTTCGAGCTCATCCTCCCGCTCCTCGAGACGTGGGGGCGCGGGGTCACGTACGTGGGCGAGGGCGAGGCCGCGCGCATCGTCAAGATCGCCCACAACGTGTTCCTCGGCGTCGTGATCCAGAACCTCATCGAGATCACGCTCCTCGCCGAGAAGGCGGGCGTGAAGCGCGCCGACTTCCTCGCATTCCTCAACGACTCCGTCATGGGCTCGCCCTACAGCCGCTACAAGTCGCCTGCGCTGGTCAACCTCGACTTCACCCCGACGTTCACGCCGGTGCTGCTGCTGAAGGACCTCGACCTCGGCCTCGCCGCCGCGCGCGAGCTGGGCGTCGTCATGCCCGTCACGGCGGTCACGCGCGAGGTCGTGGCGACCGAGGTCAACGCGGGCAACACCGAGCAGGACTTCGCGTCGATGATCGTGCGCGCCGCGCTGCACTCGGGCATCGAACTGCAGCCCGAGAACGTCGAGGTCGACGACGGATTGGCGCCCGAGTCATGAGCCACGGTCACGGCCACGCGCACGGCGGCGCGCGGCGGTTCGAGCGTCCGAGCGCGCGCCCGCCGGGCGTCCGCCCGCTCGCCGCACCCGGCCAGCACGGCGTCGACTACGAGCACCGCGTCGACTTCGAGCGGCTGCGGCAGTACCGGCTCGGGCGTGCGAAGGCGGTGCTCGAGGCGAGCGAGTGCGGTGCGTTCCTGCTGTTCGACTTCTACAACATCCGCTACACGACCCAGACGTGGATCGGCGGTGCGCTCGGCGACAAGATGATCCGCTACGCGCTGCTCATGCGCGGGCGCGACCCGGTCCTGTGGGACTTCGGCTCGGCCGTGCGCCACCACAAGCTCTACTCGGACTGGGTGCCCGACGAGAACTACCGCGCCGGCTTCCTCGGCTTCCGCGGCGCCGTCGCCCCTGAACCGGCAGGACTCATGCGCGAGGCGATCGAGGAGATCGTGTCGCTGCTGCGCGAGGAGGGACTCGCGGATGCGCCGCTCGGCGTCGACATCGTCGAGCCGCCGTTCCTCTTCGAGGCGCAGCGGCAGGGCCTGCGCATCGTCGACGCGCAGCAGGCGATGCTCGACGCGCGCGTCATCAAGAACGAAGACGAGATCCTGCTGCTCAACCAGGCGGCCGCGATGGTCGACGGCGTGTACCAGGAGATCGCCGAGGCACTCAAGCCCGGCGTGCGCGAGAACGAGATCGTCGCACTCGCGAACCACCGCCTGTACGAGTACGGGTCGGACCAGGTCGAGGCGATCAACGCGATCTCGGGGGAGCGGTGCAACCCGCATCCGCACAACTTCACCGACCGCATCATCCGCCCCGGTGATCAGGCGTTCTTCGACATCATCCACTCGTTCAACGGCTACCGCACGTGCTACTACCGCACCTTCGGCGTGGGGTGGGCGACGCCCAGTCAGGAAGACGCGTACAAGCAGGCGCGCGAGTGGATGGACGCGGCACTCGACGCGATCCGTCCGGGTGTGGGCAGCGACCAGGTCGCGGCCGTGCTCCCCAAGGCCACCGACTTCGGCTTCGAGAACGAACTCGCCGCGTTCGGACTGCAGTTCGCCCACGGCCTCGGGCTCGGCCTGCACGAACGGCCCATCATCTCGCGGCTCAACTCCATGAAGGACCCCGTGGAGCTGCGGGCGGGCATGGTGTTCGCGATGGAGACGTACTGCCCGGCATCCGACGGGTTCTCAGCCGCCCGCATCGAGGAGGAGGTCGTCGTCACCGACTACGGCATCGAGGTGCTCACGCGCTTTCCGGCCCAGGACCTGTTCGTCGCGAATCCGTACTGAGCGGGTCGCGGTTCACGAGGGGTGCGCGAAGATCTCCGGATGCCGCGCCAGCTCGAGCCGCGTGCGGCGGATGTGGTGCGCGATGATGCTCTCGGCCTCTTCGGCGTCGCGCCGGCGAAGCGCGGCGACGAGCAGCCTGTGGTCGTGATTCGCGGATGCGTCGCCCGTCGACCGGGCGACGCGCACGAACGCGCGCCGGTAGTGGTGCGTGCGGTTCCACAGGCGCACGACGGTCTCGTGGAGCATGATCGTCGGCGCGGCGGCGTAGGTCGCGAGGTGGAAGCGGCGGTCGAGCGCGAGGAACTCCTCGGCGTCGGCGGCGGCTTCCATGCGGCCCGCGACCTCGTCGAGCTCGTCGATCGCACCGGGCGTGAGCAGCGGCACATTGAGCCGGAGCAGGAGGGGCTCGATGCGTTCACGCACCTGGTACAGCTCCTCGCATTCGGCGAGGTTGAGCTGCGACACCCACGCACCGGCGTTGGCCACGCGCGTGATGAGCCCCTCCGATTCGAGGATGCGCAGCGCTTCGCGCACGGGCACGCGGCTCGCCTTGTAGCGGTCGGCGAGGTCCTCCTGGCGGATGCGGGCACCCGGCGCGTACGCGCCGTCGAGGATCGCCTCGCGCATGAGTCCCGCGATGCGGGCTCCCGCCCGGCCGTGGCCGTTCGTGTCGACGTCCATCGCGCTCACTTCTCGGGGTGTGCCGGATGCCACAGCAGCACGTCCGCGTCCTTCTCATACGCCTTCCCGTCGGGGAAGCTCACGAGCTCGAACTGCATGCCCCACGGCGCCCGGAAGTACAGCCAACGCTGACCCGCCGACGCGCCGGCGCTCGCGACCGGCTCGCCCATGATCTCGACGTCGTGCGCGCGCAGGTGCTCGATCGCCGCGTCCATGTCGTCGACGTACAGCGCGAGGTGGTGGCCGCCGATGTCGCTGTTGCGCGGCTGCGGCGCCTGCCCGTCGGCCGCGTCGTACTGGAAGACCTCGAGGTTCGAGCCGTTGCCGAGCCGGTAGAAGCGGATCTCGCGGATGACGGTGCGCGGGTGGACCCCTAGCTGCACGGTCATCCAGTCGTCGTCGGACCGCTTGGCGCCGAGTGTGTACACGTGCACCGCGCCGAGCACGTCGACGAGGAAGCGCTCCGCCTCGTCGAGATCGGGCACCGTGAAGCCGATGTGATCCGTTCCGCGCAGACCGGGGATCCCTGGCATGTTCGCGACCTCCTCGTCCGATTGGATCCATCTTGCCGCAAGTGCTCGCTTCGCGCCAGGGATTACGGCAACCGATGCCTTGTATTGGATCCAACCCCGTCCTACAGTGGTGTACACGCATACAGCGTGCCGCGACACAGGGAAGTGGGCTGACATGGCGGAGCGACGGCGCTTGCAGACCGGGGCCGATTGGATCCAGCTCGAGACCACGCCGGAGGACTGGAAGGCGGCCGATCCGGCCCTGCTGGCCACGATGCTCGGCGAGCTGCACCTCATCCGGGCGTTCGAGGAGACGGTGCTCGACCTCGCTGCCGAAGGCCTCGTGCACGGCCCCGCGCATTCGAGCATCGGGCAGGAGGGCGGCGCTGTCGGCTCGATCGTGGGGCTCAGATCGACGGATGCCGTCAACGGCTCGCACCGCGGACATCATCAATTCCTCGCGAAGGTCATCACCCACGTCTCGGGCGGCTCGCTCGACCTCGCGGCGCTCGTCACCCCCGACGTGCAGGCCGTCCTGCAGCGCACGCTCGCCGAGATCCTCGGCCTCGCGCAGGGGTTCTCGGGAGGGCGCGGCGGTTCGATGCACCTGCAGTGGCTCGAGGCCGGCGCGCTCGGCACGAATGCGATCGTCGGCGGCGGTGCGCCCGCTGCGACGGGCCATGCGTGGGCGCAGAAGCACTCGGGCACGACCGACATCAGCATCAATTACTTCGGCGACGGCGCGAGCCAGATCGGCTCGGTGCTGGAGTCGTTCAACCTCGCGGCGGCGTGGAAGCTGCCGGTGCTCTACTTCATCGAGAACAACCTCTACGCCGTCTCGACCCACGCCGACGAGGTCACCGCCGACTCGCGCTTCTCGGTGCGCGGGCAGGGCTTCGGCATCCCCTCGTGGCGCGTCGACGGCATGGACCCGCTCGCCGTGCACCTCGCGATGCAGGAGGCCGAGGCGCGGATGCGATCGGGCGAGGGTCCCGCGATCATCGAGGCCGAGGTGTACCGGTTCTTCCACCAGAACGGGCCGTTCCCCGGCAGCGCCTTCGGGTATCGCACGAAGGACGAGGAGGGGCAGTGGCGTGCGCGCGACCCGCTCGACCGCGTCGCGCGCGAGATGATCGCGCTCGGGCTCATCGATGAGGCGGGGGTCGAATCGGTGCGGGCACAGGCGCAGGCGGCGATGACCGCCGCGGTGGCCGAGCTCATCGAGGACGACCCCGAGACCGAGGGCAAGCGGCGCATCAAGCCGGACCTGTGGCCCGATCCGGGATTCGTCGACGTCGGCATCCGCGGTGACGCATCCGAGCTCGAATCTCTCACCGTGGGCGAGCCGCTCACGTACGACGGCGCCTGGCGCGACACGAAGTTCGTCGACGCCGTCGCCGAGGTCATGGACCGTCGCATGGCGGCGGATGAGCGCATCGTCGTGCTCGGCGAAGACGTCCACCGACTCAACGGGGGCACGAACGGCGCGACGAAGGGCCTCGCGAAGAAGTACGGCCCGGATCGCATCATCGGCACGCCGATCAGCGAGAACGGGTTCTTCGGTCTGGCCGGTGGGCTCGCGGCCGACGGCCGATTCCGCCCCGTCGTCGAATTCATGTACCCGGACTTCATGTGGGTCGCCGCCGACCAGGTCTTCAATCAGGTCGCGAAGGCGCGGCACATGTTCGGGAACAACCACTCGATGCCGCTCGTGCTGCGAACGAAGGTCGCGATGGGGTCGGGCTACGGCTCGCAGCACCTCATGGACCCCGCCGGCATCTTCGCGACCTCGGCCGGGTGGCGCATCGCGGCGGCCTCCACCGCGGCGGACTACGTGGGACTCATGAACGCCGCGCTCGCGCTCGAAGACCCTGTGCTGGTGATCGAGCACGTCGACCTGTACGGCCGCGCCGACCGCGTGCCCGGCGGCGATCTCGACTACATCATTCCGCCGGGCACGGCCGCTGTGCGGCGCGAGGGCTCGGAGGTGACCGTGCTCACGTACCTGTCGATGGTCCACCACGCCGCGGAGGCGATCGAGCAGACCGGCATCGACGCGGAGCTCATCGACCTCCGCTGGCTCGATCGGGCATCGCTCGACTGGGACACGATCGGCGAGAGCATCAAGAAGACCAACAACGTGCTCATCGTCGAGCAGGGCGCGCGCGGTCCGGGCTACGGCGGCTGGCTCGCCGACGAGCTGCAGCGGCGGTACTTCGACTGGCTCGACCAGCCGATCGAGCGCGTGACGGGCGGCGAGGCGAGCCCCAGCATCTCGAAGGTGCTCGAGCGGGCCGCGATCGCCAAGACCGAAGAGGTCGTCGCCGGCCTCGAACGCGTGCGCGCGGCGTGGGGAGGCCGATGATGGCCACGGTGATCCGGATGCCGCAACTCGCCGCCGGCGGATCCGAGGCGGCCATCCAGACGTGGCTCGTCTCGACCGGCGACTCCGTGTCGGTCGGGCAGCCCCTCGCCGAGATCGAGACCGAGAAGGCCGTCGTCGAGTACGAGTCCGAGGTCGAGGGCGTCTTCGCGGGCGCCGTCGTCGCAGCCGGCGATGCTGCGGCCGTCGGCGCGCCCATCGCCGTCGTCGCGGCAGCGGGCGAGGAGCTCGATGCCGCGCTCGCGCAGGCGGGTGTCGCCCCCGCGGGCGGCGACGCCGTGCTCGCCGAGCCGGAGGAGGCCGAGCCGGAGCCGTCAGAAGACGCACCCGCTGCTGCAGAGCCCGAGGCGCCGCGCGCGGCTTCCGGTGAGTCGAAGCGACTCTTCGCGAGTCCGCTCGTCCGTCGCCTCGCGAGGGAGCACGGGGTCGACCTCACCGCGTTGAAAGGCTCCGGACCGAACGGGCGCATCGTGCGCCGCGACCTCGAGGCGCACCTCGCCGACGTCGAGGCTCAACCCGTGCAGGCGGCGGGGCCCGCCGAGCCCGCGGCATCCGCCCCCGCAGGTGTGCCGGCGGAGGAGTACACCGACGTCCCGCACACGGGCATGCGGCGGGCGATCGCGCGGCGCCTCACCGAGAGCGTCACGACGATCCCCCAGTTCCAGGTCGTCGCGGACTGCCGGGTCGACGAGCTGCTCGACCTGCGCCGGCGCATCAACGAGCAGGCCGATGTGAGCGTGTCGGTCAACGACCTCATCCTCAAGGCGGTCGCGGGCGCGATGCGGGACGTGCCCGACGCGAACGCGATCTGGACGGATGCGGCGATCCGTCGGTTCTCGAGCGTCGACATCGGCATCGCGGTCGCCGTTTCCGGTGGACTGCTCACTCCGGTCGTGCGCGGTGTCGAGCGGCTCTCGCTCGGCGACCTCAGCCGCGCGACGCGCGACCTCGCCGAGCGCGCACGCGAGGGGAGGCTCAAGCAGCAGGAGCTCGAGGGCGGGTCATTCGCCGTGTCGAATCTCGGCATGTACGGCACGCGCGAGTTCACGGCGATCATCAACCCGCCGCACTCGGGCATCCTCGCGGTGGGTGCTGCACAACGGCGGCCCGTCGTCGTGGACGACGGCACGCTGGTGGCGGCATCCGTCATGACCGTCACGCTCTCCGCCGACCACCGTGTGCTGGACGGAGCACTCGCGGCGGAGTGGCTCGCGGCGTTCGTGCGGCGCATCGAGAACCCGTTGCCCATTCTGCTCTGAGCGCGCGCCCCCGACGCCGGGCGCACGAAAGGCCGGGGGACCCGCTTCGTCTCACCCGGCCTCTCGGCGGTCTGTGCGGGCGGTGCTACTGCTGCCACCAGCTCTCGTCGAACACGTGGTCGCGATCGTGCGACCAGTCGCGGCGTCCGCGCACCGCACCGGTGTCATGGACGATCGCACCGTCGACCACCGTCATGACGGGCAGGATGCGGCGCATCTCGGCGTCGGAGACGGTGAAGTAGTCCTTGTCGAGCACGAGGAGATCGGCGCGCTTGCCGGTCTCGATCGAACCGAGGTCGTCCTCGCGGTTGAGGTACCACGCGTTGCCGCGCGTGTAGGCGTACAGCGCCTCGTGCCGCGTGAGCTGCTGACCGGGGTTGATCTGCTGACCCAGCACGTTGAGGCCCGTCGTCGCGTAGTGGAGTGCGAACCACGGGTTGTGCGGCGCGATGTGCACGCCGTCCTCGTGGAGACCCATGTGGATTCCGCTGTCGTGGATCTGCCGGAACAGCGGCCCCACGGGAAGGCCGTCCGCGCGCGGCACACCGCCGAGCCACCGGAAGCCCGACGTCGAGACGCCGACATCCAGCGCCTTGAGCCGTGCGAGCTGGTCGGGTGTCGCGAAATCGCCGTGCTGCAGACCCCAGCGGAGGTCCTTGATGCCGAACTCCTGGTCCATCTGCTCGTACGTCGCGACGACCTGCTCGATGCTGTCGGTGTTCGTGGGGCTGCCACCCTGCGCGTTCTCGTTGCGCCACCGCGCCTGCGCGACGAGCCGCTGCGACTCGAGCCACACGGCGTAGCCGTTGGCGTTCGTGGGCGCCGCGAACGGGGCCGCCCATTCGCCGATGCCGCCCGTGCGCAGCATGTCGTCGCCGAAGAACGGGAACTGGTTCTTGAGGCGCTCGCGCAGTTCGGGCAGCTGCTGGTCGAGACCGCCCAGCGCGGCGATGAATCCCTGGTTGTGCAGGAAGTTCATCTGCAGGCGCACGAACGCGCGGCCCTGGCGGTGCAGCGACAGCCACGCGTCGTACATGCGGAAATGGTCGAGACGGAAGAGCGCATCCGTCGGCTGCGGAGGCAGCACCGACGGATCGAGCGTCGCGTTCGCGGTCGCAGGCAGCACCTGGTCGAGGATGGCCGTGACGCCCACCTTCGCGGTGAACGCCATCGAGTCGAGCGCACTGCGGCGCTTGTCGGCGAAGGTCTGGCGCAGGCGCAGGTGGTACAGCGCGCGGTTGGCCATGTTGGGGTTGCCGCCCGCGATCGAGCCGTCGTCGCCGACGGTCACCGGCAGGTCGGTGATCGACTCGAAGAACTGCTTGCCGAGCGTGTTGACGCGCGCCGGGCCGCCGCCGCCCTGGTACAGGAAGACGGGGCGGTCGGGGATCGCGGAGTCGAGCTCCTGGAGCGTGGGCAGGCGCAGCTCCGCGAACATGCGCGGCGTACCCGAGCCCATCGCCGTGATGAACTCGCCTTCCGGCACGTCGCGCCGGCGCGCGGCGAGGATCACCAGGAGCTCGTCGATGCTGCTCGCGAGCTCCCAGTCGGCGACGTGGTAGCCGGGGCGGTTCGCGAGGCTGATGAAGTGCGAATGGCTCTCGATGAGACCGGGGACGACGGTGCGCCCGCGCAGGTCGATCTTGTCCTTCGAGTTGCCCTGGCGGATCGCGTCCTGTCCGACGGCGGTGATCCGCCCGTTGGCGATGCGCACCGCGTTCACGACCGAGTTGCGGTCGTCCATCGTGTGGATCTTGCCGTTGACGAACAGCAGTTCGTCTGTGCCGCCGTCGTGCCGCGCGCGCGGCGCGGTGTACGCGAGCGGGGTGGCGGCGGATGCCGCGGAGCTCCCGCTCAGGACGGCGGCGGCCGCCGCGGCCGTGCCGCCGATGAAGAGCCCGCGACGGGAGATGCCCTCGGGCGGCTGTTCGGGGTCGTTCGTGACGGGCTCTGACTTCTTCTTGACCATGACCGCTCCTGCTGACTGTCGACGCTGACATGTTGCGTGAGCATCGTCCAGTTGGACTGGACGCCTGTTCAGGCACGCACCATACCAGTAATCGGGTCGAGCGTGCGCGAAAGTTTCACGGGCGCCAGATGGTTCGGCGAGAACACCGGAATAATGCGGCTGCTGAGTACGAGGCGGCTCCTATTGTCGCCACGTCGGCGAACTGCTATTGTCCGGGCGTGAAGGCTGATGTCCAGCTCTACTGGACATCGCTTACCGATACGGACACTGTCGTCCGACCAAGGAGCACCGATGGGAAAGAAGCCGCGCCCGCAGGACGCCCACGAATCCGCTGAGGGGATCTCCCGTCGCGGTCTCTTCGTCGGAGGAAGCGCCGCGGCCGCGGCCGCCGTCCTCGGCGGCACCGCTGCCGCATCATCCGCCTCAGCCGCAGCGTCGCCCGCTTACACGAACGCGGCGAACGGCGGCGACGGCGATCTGCTGTTCGTGAACGGCAAGATCCACACCTACGACGACGCGAACTCGGTCGTCGACGCCGTGCGCATCCGGGACGGCCGCTTCATCGCGGTCGGCAAGGACGCCATCCGCGTCGGCAACGCCAAGAACAAGATCGACCTGCGTGGTCGCACCGTCATCCCCGGCATCATCGACTCGCACAACCACATCGCGCTCGTGAGCAACCGACCCGGGCACTGGGTCGGCCTCGAGGACGTCTTCACGCACGAGGACGCCGTCGCGCGCCTCGTCGCGAAGGCTGAGACGGTACCCGAGGGCGAGCTCGTCACGTCCCTCGGCCCGATCGTCGCGATGCAGTTCCCGAGCAACACGCTTCCCGACGCCGACGCGCTGGACGCGGTGCCTCGGCCGGTGATGATCATGGCCGAACAGGGCGGCAACGCCGTCAACCATGCCGCCGTCGCCTACTTCGCAGCCAAGGGCATCACGATCACCCTCAACGCGGCGGGGTAC
>Ga0180215_1003599_pt1 | contig 14441 bp, 14 predicted proteins | sample eDN3rd37CBELigBY_FD_128871 | JGI IMG/M metagenome (GOLD analysis project Ga0180215, IMG submission 128871) | Enriched backyard soil microbial communities from Emeryville, California, USA - eDNA 3rd pass 37_C BE-Lig BY (version 2) (version 2) | ecosystem: Environmental > Terrestrial > Soil >...
CGGGTCCGTGCCTCCCGGACTCCCAGGTCCGTTCGGGTCCGTGCCTCCCGGACTCCCAGGTCCGTTCGGGTCCGTGCCTCCCGGATTCCCAGGTCCGTTCGGCCCCGTACCGCCTGGACTCCCAGGTCCGTTCGGATCCGTGCCTCCCGGACTCTCAGGCCCGTTCGGATCCGTGCCTCCCGGACTCTCAGGCCCGTTCGGATCCGTGCCGCCTGGGCTTCCCGGGCCGTCAGCATCGCCGGGCCGAGTCGGCTCGCTGGGGCCGCTAACCGTTCCTGTCTCGACCTCAATAACAGTAGTCGGGCTGCCTGTTTTCCCTTCGACCTCAGCCGATTCAAGCCGGGCGTCGATTTCCTGCTCCTCCGCAAAAACCGCCATCGGCCCGTTAATAGGGAGCAGGAAGAGCAAACAGAGCAGCAGCACAAGCTTCGCCCCAAAATGTCTGCTTATACCGAGCATCTATTCCAACCTCCTATCACACATTGCTAATCTTCTTTTTTCAGCGTGACCTTGGCGCTAACGGGAATAGATAAGCCTGTCGTATCGAACATAGCGCTGTTATTGAGAAGAGGAGCCTCCAGCGTGACATGAACCGTCACATACGTGAACATGCCGTCGCTGGTCTCGCTCTTGCTGATCGAGGTGATATGATATGAGGAGGCCACATTTTGAACTGCCGTTCTATAGTCATTGCCGCTGTCCGTAATCGCGACGCGCGCGCCGTCCATGGCAGCCGCTTTGGCTGTCACTGCAGCAGAAGCCGCAATCGCGAATTGGATGACAATTATAATCATGAGTAAAAAAAGCGGGAGGATTCCCACGAATTCAAGCAGTTGGGAACCCCTCTCGTTACGGATGCCGCGGAATGATAATTTCATCGCTATTACCCTTTCCACTTCAATTAGCCAATTGAAATTTGGCGGATAAATTCTTTTATTTTATCTACGATAAGCTTTGCAATCGAATCATTGCCGTTGCCGAACAGCGGCAGCAGCGCCAAAATCAGAATGACGACTAGAGCGACAATGCCTAAGTACTCAACCGCCTGAGCTCCCTTTTGATTATCTAGAGGACGAAGCAGCTTGCGGCCAAACCCATACATACGATTCAACACGAGCATCACCTCCTTTCCAGATTGCATTCATTAACAGCGCCTATAATCCAAAGCCGCCCTGTATGCCCATTCCTTCCGGGTTGTAAATAAAATTAAGGACAAGCAGTCCGATTATTAGCAGCAGCACGCCCGGCAATATAAAAAAAGTCGTAATTAATGTGACCTTCGGCCCCGCCTTCGCCGCCTTCTCCTTCATCTTGTTAATTCTTGCGCTGCGGATATCGTCGGACAAATTACGGAACGTATTAGCGATCGGCACGCCAAGCTTGCTGCCCTGCAGAAGCGCCGTAACGAGCGTCTCAAGCTCCTGGCTGTTGTTCCGCTTCATTAGCCGCGTAAAGGCCTCCTCGCGCGACAGCCCCATATCCAGCTCTTGAACAAAGCGATTGATCTCTTCACATAACGGGCCGTCCATTCCTTCCACAATCTGCTTGATTGCCGGCTCAAGCGGAATGCCAGCCTGCAGCGTCACGCTCATCATATCCATGAAATCTGGCAGCTGGGCGCTCAGCTGATCCTGCCGGGAGCTTGCGGCGAGCCTGATCCAGATGACTGGAGCGAACAGCCCGAACGCCATTATGAGCAATTGCAGGATGCCGTTGATGAAGCCGAGATTTTGCAGCAGCACGGCGGCAAAGGCAAATCCGATAAAGCTGACAAAGCGCAGCCCGTAGAAGGACGGCACATTCAATCCCTCCGGATAGCCGGCGAGCTCAAGCTTCCGCTCCAGCTCCTTCTTGTTGATGAAATAGGGAAAACGCTGCCCTATCGGCGTGAACCGATGCGCCATCGACAAAATCATCGATTTTAGATCGTCGCGCAACCCTCTTTTTTGTTTTTTGCTCCGCTGGTTAATGGTCAGCTTTCGATGCAGCGCTATTCGCGCCACCTGCGCTTTCCAGAAATGCAGCACCGCAATAACCCAGCATACGAAGGCTGCTCCCAGCAGCATGACCGGCCAGTTCGTCATAAGCACCTCATACCTTTACATTGGTTACTTTGCTGATTAGAAAAAAGCCTGCGGCCATCATAACGGCTACAATGAGCAGCAGAATCAGGCCGGGTATCGTAAAGATCGGCATAATAAAGCCGTCGAACATCATGTTGAACATAAGGACGAGCACGATCGGCATAAGCAGCAGCGCAACCGCGACGAATTTCGTCTCCGCCGTCTGCGTGCGGATTTCCCCGTTAATTCTCGCTCTTTCATCCAGCGTTTTCGCCAAATGGTCCATTGCCTGGCTAATGTTGCCGCCCGCTTTGCGCTGCACGATTACGGTCTGTACAAAAATCGTTATATCCTTGCTCTTCACCCGCTCCTCAAGCCTCTCCAGCACGGTCTCCATCGAAGTGCCCATCTTCACCTCCGACGACATGCCGCGAAAAATCGGGCCAGCCGGGGCGCGAAGCTCCTTCGCCACCATTTCAAACCCTTGCTGCAGGCTCAGCCCGGCGCGTATGCAGCTGGACAGCATGCGGCACAATTCCGGCAGCTGTTTATTCAGCTGCTGCGACAGCTTGTTCTGGCGCGATTGCAGGAAGCGCTTCGAGCCGAACGAAACGAGCAGCCAGGCTACGAGCAAATCGAACGGAAAGACAAGGCTGGCCAGTATGCGAAGCAGCAGCGCCGCCAGCGCGAATGCGCCGATTTGGATAAGCAGCCAGTCAGAGGCCGTAAGCTTCAGATCTGCGCCCTTCAGCGCAATATCGATTTCTTTGCCGTAGTCCGAGCGATTTATTCTCCTCTTAAGCCGGTTGATGTAAGAATCCGAAGCGCCGGACTTTTCCTTGTACATCGGCTTAACCCGTTCCTGAAGCCTGCTCCACTTGCTGCGGGCGTGGAACACTTCCACGATAGCCAGCGTCAAGCATACGACGGATACAAATACAAAAATAAGCACCAGATTGGAGGCCGAAATCATAGCCACGCCGTCTCCTCTCTGGAGAACGTATGCGCAGGAAGCTCCTGTCCGGCTATGCGCATCTTCTCATAGCAGTTCGGCACGATGCCGGTCGGCTCGAAATGCCCGATAATCGTTCCGTCCTTTTCGATGCCGATCCGCTTGAACCGGAATATCTCCTGCAGCTTGATGCCATGCTCGTCAAAGACCGCTTCGGCAATCGAGACGAGCTTGCGGCTGCCGTCCTGCAGCCTGAGCGTCTGAACGACGAGTTGGACTGCGGATGCGATAAAGGGCTTAATAACCTCGCCTGTCATTGACGGATTGCTAAGCAGTATCATCGCTTCCAATCTAGACATCGCATCCTGCGGACTGTTCGCGTGTATCGTCGTTAAGGAGCCCTCGTGGCCTGTATTCATCGCTTGCAGCATATCCATCGCCTCGCCGCCGCGCACCTCGCCGACAATTATGCGGTCCGGCCTCATGCGCAGCGCGTTGCGGACGAGCTGCCTTATTGAAATTTCGCCGGTGCCTTCCATATTCGCCGGTCTCGCTTCAAGCGAAATGACGTTTTTGCGGTTAAGCCGCAGCTCGGCGCTGTCCTCAATCGTAATGATGCGCTCGCCTCTCGGTATGCTGGCTGCGATCACGTTCAGCAAGGTCGTCTTGCCGCTGCCCGTTCCTCCCGATATGATGACATTGAGCTTAGAGGCCATCGCAGCCTCCAGGAACCGCGCCATCGGAATCGTCAAGGAATGGAAGCCGATAAGATCCTCGATCGCGTACGGCTCCTTCCTGAACTTTCGAATCGTCAGCACCGGGCCTTTAACGGAAATCGGCGGAATTGCGGCATTAATCCGGCTGCCGTCCTCCAGCCGCCCGTCAACAAGCGGCGAGCTTTCATCGATGCGACGGCCGATCGGCGCAACGATTCGCTCGATAATGTTGCGGATATGCTCGTTGTTTTTAAATGAGATTTGCGCCTGCGAGATCGTCCCGTTTTTCTCGATATAGATCTCCTGCGGGCCGTTGACCATAATTTCCGTAATGTCGTCGTTTTTGAGCAGCGGCTCGAGCGGTCCCAGGCCGACGGAATCGTTCAAAATCATCGTGATAAGCTTCGTTTTGTCCTGCTCCGTAATGACGACCTTCTCTTCGACGAGCATTTCATTGACGAGCTTTTCAATCGTTTTGCTCTTCTGATAGGTCGACAGCTGAATAAGCTGCTCCAGATTGCTTTCTTTCAGGAGGCGCTCCTTATAGTGCTCGAAGAGGGCGTCTATGTAATCCAGATGCTGTTCGGCAGCGCCGGTGTCATCCAGCCTTGTACTAAGCTTTTGAAAGATGGACATTTACATCCCTCCCCATTTGCTTGAGCAGCTCATTCGTAACATGCCAGATGTCTCTCGCGGGCCCTTTGGCCCCCTTATCCTTTCTATGCTTGAGCATCGGCTCGCCGAGATTGATATGGCTTTGAATCGCCTTAAAATGATCCGCGACCGTTCCGCTAATCGGGTGCGAGCACATTTTTTTAAGCTCATCCAGCCCGACGTCCCGCTTCCTGCTGTAACGGTTGACGAGCAGCGAGATGCGGTCCTCCTTCACCAAATGGTAACGGTCCAGCAGGGCGAGCACGCTCTGCATGCGGGCGATGGACGGGCGGTCCAGCTCCGTCACGTACAGCAAATAGCTCGTTTGATTCAAAGCTCCGACCGATATTTCATTCATTTCTTTCGGAATATCGAGAATAATGGCATCGTAGTGGTCTCTGCACGCTTTAATGATCGCTTCGATGTCATCGCCTTTAAAATGCTCCGCCTCCTGCGGATTGCTCGGCGAAAGCAAAATATGTAGCGCCGAATCCTCATGCTTAAAAAGCACATTATTGATTTGAGACAGCGTAAGCTCCTTAATGACCGATTTCAAATCGCCGATATCGCGCTCATGCTTAATGTCCAGCAGCGCTTGAATATCGCCGAACTGCAAATTCAAATCGATGAGCAGCACGCGATTCGGCAATCGAAGCGCCAGCGAGTGGGCGATATTGGCCGCGAGAAAGCTCGTACCCGAGCCGCCCTTGCCGCTGTAGACGGAGACAACGTTGCCGTTCTGCTGCTCAGCGCTCTGCCTCGTTTTTTCCTTCTGCCGCTCCTGCTGCTTCTGAATGTCGAGCGTTCGTTCAATAACGTTCTCGAATTCATCCATCTCTTCCGGGAAACGAAGCCATTCCGATATGCCGCTGCGGTATAACTGACGAAGCATTTGAAAGCTGTCCGACTTCGACACATAGATGACCGGAGCCGTATCGTTCATCCGCTTAATCTGGGCAAGCAGCGGCGCGACAGATTCCGTATCCGACGGCTCGACGAGCACGATGACCCTCGCTTCCTTCGCGTTAAGCTGATTGTAGGCTTCCTTGGGCTTATCGATAATTTCGCCGATCGGAATGTTCATGAAATGCAGGCGCTGGATCATTTGCTGCGCAATCCGCTGTTCTTCACACACTATGCTCACTTTAGCTGACATCATGACTCACCTTCTGTTCCCACTTTGGCATTGCCGCTCTTCAGCACGCGCAGCTCCTTGCCGTAATTCAGCATCCATATGACCTCGGTCGCCATATCAATAGGCAGAGCGACGCCAATCGAAATAATTTCATCGTCGCGCTTGGACACGCTATTCACGCTCACATCCCTCAGGAGCAGCTTCGTCGTCCTGGAATCTTCTTCGCCTTTCGATTCATCCTTATCTTCATACGAGGCGATTAAATCAACCTGATCCAGCACATCGATACGGTCGTCGAACACCGCGAGAGGCGCCCGCAAAATAACTTGGCGATATTCGCCGCTTATTAGGTTGTTGCTGCGCAGCATCGGCAGAGTAATGACTCCGCCTTTCGGGATCGGAACCATCGATACTTTGCCGCTTAGCTCAGACTCGCTTAACACATAGGTCGACGATAAATATTTTTTCGGGATTTCCGTCGTATCCAGCATATCCGGCGTAATGAGCATGCCTGCCGGTATTTCCTTGCTGGCGATTTGGATGGAGACCAGCTCTCCCAGGCTCGTCTCCTGCTCGTCCATATAGCTGGAAAAAATAATGACGGCAGCAAGCCCTAATGCGATTGAAAAAAGTAGAAAAAAGAACGCCCTTCTCCGCGTGTCAAACATCGTATGTAATCTCTCCTACTATCAAAAATGGAAAGCGGCTATCGCTGCCGTTCCTGCCGCAATAAACGGAGCCATAGGCAGCTCATTGTACTTCGCCGGCAAGCTCCGGAAACGTCTCATTAGGAGCAGCGGTATAGCGCCGAAAGCTGCAGCAATCGTAGCGATCGCCGCGATCCACAGCCCGGCCGTGAAGCCAAATGCAGCGCCAAGCGCCGCATACAGCTTAATGTCTCCTCCGCCAATGCCTCCTTTGGTCATCCAGGCCAGCCCATAAATGATCAGCCCTACGCCAAGCAAGCCGAGCAGGCTATCTACAAATGAGCCGGCAAAGAGATGGACCAGCAAAAAGTAAACCATCGCGGGAATAGTGCACCAGTCATAAATGAGACGGCGCTTCATATCCGTATAAACACATATTGTTAATAGGATTAAAAGCGGAACGAGTATCAACATCATATACGCTTCTGCCGACATGCGCTGCCTCCGAGTATATCCAAATGCTTACAATTTTTGATTTTGCTTATATTTTATTCGATGGATAAATTTAGCACAATAATTAAAAAAACCAATAACTTTAAAAAATATAGCGAATAGGAAAGGATACCCATTTCGTATGTATCCACGCTAATTTTGTCGAAACCGCATCGTTTCAACGCAAAAAAACGCCTCTCTCTCCTACAGAGAAAGAGGCGTAACACTTTTGTCTCATTAGATAGCCCAGTTGCCGCCGCGGAAGATCGGTACTATAGTCCCATCGGCTTTAATGCCGTCGATGTCCATATTTGCCGAGCCAATCATGAAATCGTTATGCGTAATGCTGTCATTGACGCCGTGAGCGTTAAGCTCGTCGCGCGACATCTGTTTGCCGCCTTCGATATTGAACGCATAGCCGCTGCCGATCGCCAAATGGTTCGAAGCGTTCTCATCAAACAGCGTATTGAAAAACAAAATATTCGACTCCGAAATCGGAGACTTATGCGGCACAAGCGCCGCCTCGCCCAAATAGTGCGAGCCTTCGTCCGTTGCGACCAGATGCTCCAAAAATTCCGCACCAGTCTCCGCTTCCGTCTTCACGATGCGGCCGTTCTCGAACGTAACTTTAAACCCGTCGATAATGTTGCCGCCGAAGCTGAGCGGCTTCGTGCTGGATACATAACCGTTCGTGCCGTCTCTATCCGGCACAGTGAACACTTCCTCCGTCGGCATATTGGCCATGAAGGAAACGCCGCTTTGGCTGACGCTGCCTGCTGCGACCCACAGATGCTTCTCATGAAGCCCGATCGTAAGATCGGTGCCTGGAGCCGTGTAGTGCAGCTTGCTAAAGCGATGCCCATTCAAAATATCCGCCTTCGTATGCAGAATACGGTTATGCTCCTGCCAGTCGGCAACCGGATCGGCGCTGTCCAGACGAACCGCGCGGAAGATCGCATCCCACAGCAGCTTCATCGCTTCTTCGCCCTTTGCCTCAGGGAACACCTTTTCCGCCCATTCCTTATTAGCTGCGGCAACGACAGTCCAGCTTACTTTATCCGCTTGGGTCGCGCGGCGGAATTCTCTCAGCGCCTCGCCAGCTGCGCGCTGGAATGCGGCAATTCGCTTCGAATCAATACCCTTCAGCAAATCCGGATTGGACGATACGATCGAGATAAAGCATGCGTCGCGTTCGACAAAGGAATCGCGCTTCAGCTTCTCCCATGCAGGGTATTCCTCAAACACCGCATAAGCGGCTTTTTCGTATTTCAGTCTGGACAAGCTGTCGTCAATCCAGTCAACATGAACGTTTTTCGCTCCCGCCTCATACGCTTTGGCAGCTACGAGCCTCACGAGCGGCGCAATATCTACAGCTCCTGTAACGAATACCTCTTGTTCCTTCTGTACATTAACGCCTACTTTTACAATCAGCTCCGCATATTTTTCCAGCTGTTTATTGAAATCAGCACTCATCTTGCTCATTCTCCTCTCGAGGTCTTATGTAAGGCTATCTCTACTATCTTACAGTCTTACCCCGACTTCCCGCAAATCATCCCTGCAAACCGCTAAAGCACCCCTTTGATAGCAAAAAGGCATCCGCCCGACTCATCGCCGGCAGATGCCCCTTGCAGCTAAAACTACAATGCATTGAACAAACGCTTCATCGTAATGAAAGCTTGCTGACGGGTATAGGTGCCCGCCGGACTAAATTTATTGTCGCCCGTTCCGCCCATGATGAACGCTTCATTCGTCTTGTCCTTCGCAGACGCCACGAATGCGACCGACTCCTTCGCCCAATCCGAAATTTTGGCATCGTCTGCAAACTTGCCTGCAGTTGTGCCGCTCTCCAGTCCAAGCAGCTTCGCCGCGCGGGTAAGCATAGCAGCCGCTTCCTGACGAGTGATGCTGCCGTTCGGATCGAACAGCCCCTTCCCTTTGCCCCCAACGATGCCAAGCGCGTTCGCTGCCAATATCGTTTCATCCTTCGTATCGGTAAACACAGAGGCGTCAATTGTTTTGCCGTAATGCGCGAGCAATGCATCTACCGTATTGCCATGCTTGACTGTAAGCAGGTTGACAACCAGCTTGCTGAAGTCAGCGCGCGTAATGTTATCTTCGAAGCCGTTCTGCATATTTGCCGAAACCAGCCCTAATGCGATCGAAGCCTCGACTTCTGCTTTGGCCCAAGCGGACGGCTCATCGACAGGCATCGAAATGACGCCCCATTTTTCATTTACGTTAACAGCAGCTAATCCGCCGTCAAAATACCAAGCATTGTCGTACTTAAACGGAATAATCTCTTTGCCGTTCACGTCGATATAGCCGAAATAGTCGCCCTTCAGCACAAAAGCCAAGCCTTCTTCAAACATGTATGCCGAGAAATACTGCAAATACCAGTCTTCATACTGCGGTTTAATCACTTCTTTGCCAGTTGCGTCTATAAAGCCCCACTTGCCGTCCTTCCGGACAGCTGCTCTTCCATTTACAAGGAAGCCGACATCTTCATACTGAGGCTTCACGATCTCTTTGCCGGTCTTGTCGATAAAGCCGAATTTACCGTCAAGATAGACAGGCGCCAAGCCTTCATTGAAGCTGTATACCCATTCATAATAAGGAGCGACGATCTCTTTGCCGGTTTTATCGATATAGCCCCATTTGTTATCGACAGAAATCGGCGCCAGCCCTTCGATGAACACGCCAGCGTAGAAGCTGGAGTTGCCGTCATATTTCGTCAATCTGGCGAGCTCCGCGCCTTTCGTATCGATAATAGACCGCTGCAGATTTTTGCCGACGATTGCGGCTCCTTCGCTGAATTCATAGGACATTGCGCCGTTTAATACGTCTCCGGCATATTCGTACTTCAGGTCAATAACCGTCCTGCCGGAACGATCGATCGCGCCTACTAAACCATCGCTATTGCTGACCCAGAACACGCCTTCGTTAAAAATGTTGCCTTCATACATTAAGCTTTCGCTGAAGTAATTCGTATCCGTTATTTTTTTGCCGAGTTTGTCGATTAGGCTGATTTTTCCCGTTTCGTAGTCGTCGATAACGACAGCGACGCCGTTATCAAACACGGTAACATCATCAAAGATAGGAGGAATAACTACATTGCCGGATTTATTAATAAAGCCCATTTTTTCATCAATAAGAACGGCAGCCAGCCCCTCCTTAAAGTTGCTGACCCAGTCATACCGAGTAGGTATAACTTCTTTGCCGGTATTGTCGATAAAGCCCCATGCCCAATCCTTGCTTACACGAGCCATTCCTTCATAGAACTCATAATACTCGCCGTACAGATCGTCATATTGCGGCTCTACGACTACATTGCCTTTATCGTCAATAAGGCCCCAAAGATCGTCCTTCAGCACAAAAGCCAAGCCGTCGTAAAAAAGCGTAATATCGTCGTATTCCGGCTGTACTACGAACTTGGGTTCCTTAGCGGCAAGCGCCGTCGGAATAAATGCGAATAACAACGCAACGGAGAGCAGAATACTTAAGCTTCTTTTCATCAGTGTCCCTCACAATTCTCTCTAATAGGTGTAAGCTGCGATAACAGCGTCAAGCGCTATTTATGCAGACCTGATGAATTTCGACACTCAGCTTCTAAATCCTGCCATCCTGCAGAGCGACTCCCATATTTAATTTCTTCGTGTGAATAAGGCTATTCCGCCGCTGTATCCGCCGGATAGACAAGCCCCAATTGCCGTCTTGCCTCATCGATAATTTCCATCACAGCCAGCGATGTATCGAAGGAATTAACCCGCGATTCCAGCTCGCCCCGTTCAATGAGTCCGATAAACTCTTGCAGCTCGTAGCTCATCGTCCGCTCGCTCGTCGGCCTCGACAAATTCTCGGTGCTTCCGCTGCGATGGCGAAGCATAATCTGTTTAGGCTCGCTAATTTTATCGATTGTAATCGTGCCGCTTTCGCCTTGAATTTCCGTCGGGAGCGACGAATCCGTTATTTTGGAATACATAACGACCGCCTCCATCCCTTTATATTTGAGCAAAATGCTGCCTTCGCCGTCGACGCCAGACTCCAGCATATATCCTGTCGCCTTGATTTCGTCGGGACGTCCAAACAGCACGACGGCCGGATAAATGCAATAAATGCCGATGTCCATCAGCGCGCCGTTCGAAAACGCCGGATCGAACGCATTCAATATTGATCCCTGCTTGTATGCGTCGTAACGCGAGGAATATTGGCAAAATGTCGAGCAGTAGCGCCTAACGGTTCCGACTTGCTCCAAATTGTCCCTAACAGCTGCAAAGCCCGGCATAAACGTCGATTTCAGCGCCTCCATAAGGAGAACGCCATTCGCCTTCGCTGCTTCAATCATCGCTTTTAGCTCTCTTGCATTGGATGCAATCGGCTTCTCGCACAGCACATGAATGCCGTGCTTCATGCAAAGTATCGCCTGCTCGGAGTGGAGGCTGTTCGGGCTCGCAATGTAGACGGCATCAATTTCCCCGCTTTTCACCATTGCTTCAATGCACGTATAGGTATGGGGAATGCCATGCTTCTCCGCGAACTCGAGCGCTCGTTCCTCTGTGCGCGAGTACACGGCTCTTAGCGCAAACTGCTCTACCTCCTCCGCTCCGCTTAGAAAGCGGTCAGTAATCCAGTTGGTTCCAATTAATCCGAATCGTATCATAGCTGCTCCTTCACTTTTTTGACATTTAATTTAAGTATAGCTTCAAATCGGATTTGATCAAGCGGTCCGTCTGCTGGGCAAATTTGACATTAAGTATTGTTTGTATTAATATTAATAATACTTAAAGGTTAGGAGGTTCAGCCCTGTGGTCATCACTGTAAATTTCGATAGCGATCAGCCCATATACGAGCAGCTGCGAAATCAGATTGTCATCGGAATCGGCACCGGCGAATTGGCGAGCGGAGACAAGCTGCCGACAGTCAGGCAGCTCGCAGACGATCTAGGTGTCAATGCAATGACAGTGAATAAAGCCTATATGCTTTTGAAGAATGAAGGCTATATTATTATTGACCGCCGGCACGGGGCAAAAATTCGCCCGCACTTAAACGGCGAGGGCAATTACCGGGCGGAGCTTGAGGAGGACCTGAAGCTTGTTATATCCGAAGCAAGCATACGGGGCATGAATCAGGACGAGTTTCTGGCCATTTGCAAGAAGCTGTTCGGCACCATTGCATTTAACAGAGACAGCAGCGCCTTGCAGGAATAGCTTGTTTTGTCGCAAACCATGAATATCTTTCGTATAGGAGTGAACGAATGCTTACGATCATTTTGCTCATCCCCTCTCTAATTATGTTTCTCACCCTTCTGTTGACCTATTTCGGGCAGCGGAAGCTGAACAACGGCATTTTATTCGGCGTTACTGTTCCAAAGACTGCGCTTGATCATCCGCAAATCAAGGCGTTGCAGGAGTCGTATAAAAAGTCCTATCTCATTTACAGCGCAATTATATGGGCACTCTTTATTCCCGTTATTTTTCTCGTAAAAATGGAAGCCTTTCAGATGATTTATTTCTTTGTATGGCTGGGCGCTATGATTTTTATGCTGACGAAGCCTTTTCGGGCAGCGTTCCGCGCGACGATGCGGCTGAAGCGCGAGCAGGATTGGTTTGTCGGCGAAAAGCGCGTTCTGCATGTCGATACAAAAGTAACCCAAATGAAAAAAGCGATGAGCATCTCTATTTACTGGTTTGCCATCCCGCTGATCATTTCCATTGTTCCTATTATCGCGTCTGTCTCGCTCGACGACAGCCTGCTTCGCTACGCAGGCTTGGCCGCTCTCATTATGACACTCGTCATGCTGGGCATATCCAAGGCGTTTCAGCATTCAAAAGCAAAGGTATACAGCAAAAACTCCGATATCAATCTTGCGCTTAACCGGACGAGCAGAAAATATTGGTCGATATTATGGCTGTGCCTGGCTATTTTTGAAAGCATCAATGCACTGATCGCTTATTTAATGCTGACAAGCGAATCCACAATTACATTAGCGGCATGGATCGGCGATATAACGATTGTCTCGCTTCTGCCGCTTGCCGGGATACTATATGTGCATAATAAAGTTAAATCGATTGAAACCATGCTGCTGGAGAGCGACGGCGAAGTTATTTATACGGACGACGACGAATATTGGGCGAACGGATTCACCTACCATAATCCAAATGACAAGTCGATTATGGTACCGAAGCGTGTAGGAATAGGCACTACGCTGAATACGGGCACGTCTGCCGGGAAATCGATGTTTTTCGGAACTATCGTTTTAACCGCGGTCCTCATTATAGGCGTATGCTTTATGCTGGTTCGTTCGGAATATACATCGCCTGAACTTACGTTAAACGATGAGGGCGTCATTGCGATAGATTACCCGAAGTACCGCTTCAGCTTTAATGTGGATGAAATCGAGGAGCTAACGCTAGTTGACAGCGTCCCTTCCGGCTTTAAATCGAATGGCGAAGCCACTTCGAAATATGCGCGGGGCAATTTCAAGCTAAGCGAAATGGGCAAGTCCAAGCTTTATATTTTTAAGAAGTCGCCTCCTTATATCGTCTTTAAGCTTCAAGACCTGTACGTCATATACAATGACAAAGAGCCGGGTCTAACCAAGCAGCTGTTCGACGAAATTAGCGCGTTGCGCGATTAAAAAAAAAAAGCCGCGAGTCGTGTTGAACGATTCGCGGCTTTTTGCTGACAGTCTCGTTAGTTAATTCATTTGCGCTGCAGCTCTTTCCATACCGTCTTATTGCTATATTGTCTCTGTGTGCTAATATCCTCACCGAACCAGGAAGGGGGAGCGAAAGCAAGCGCGGCCTTCTCCGATTCAAATTCCACCTCGACGACAATTAGCTGCAGTTGGTCATAGCTGTCTATTTCCACCGTTATCCCATTCCACTGCGCCGTCGTCCTAGTCTTCGTAAGCGGAACGAAGCCAAACACGGCTGTAAGCTGGGTATAGATGCTTTCCGTAATCGAATATTCGACCTCTTCCCTTGAAAGGCCGTTGCCCTGCTTAAACGTATGCGTATAAGACTTGTCTCCTGTCGCCGTGTCCGTTATCGCTCTTACGCGAATCTCTTGTGCGGCATCAAGCGCCAGATAGGTCTGCTCTATGTACTGCTCAGACAAAATATGCAGCTCTCCACCTTGAATCAGCTTCTGCGGCATTTCAGACAATAAAAATTTGCGTTCAATTTCCAGTGACATAAGAACCTCTCCTTCGGCAAATGCTTCATTGTATGGTTCGCTAATTCCTGCAATAGTGCAGGCTTTGGTGCTGCTTGTTTGTTAGGTTCGAGATTTCCTGCGATAGTGCAGGCTTTTGAGGTTGTTTCTTTGTATGGTAAGCCAATTCCTGCTATAGTGCAGGCTTTTTGGACGGTAATGTCATTTTGAGCTGAAAATCCGAAAAATAACTGTATCTACGCATTTTTTTCGCTTAGTGCGGTATACGGTCAAGAAAAGGATGTATTATTGCACTAATTTCTGTTAGCGCAACAAGGTTACTTCACTATACTTTATAACAACAATATACAATAGTCGCAAAAATAAAAAAACGAAGCTGCGCAAAGCACTTCGGTTTTTGTTGCAATATGGTCGGGATGACACGATTTGAACATGCGACCCCCTGGTCCCAAACCAGGTGCTCTACCAAGCTGAGCTACATCCCGTTAAGATGGAGCGGAAGACGGGAATCGAACCCGCGACCCTCGCCTTGGCAAGGCGATGCTCTACCGCTGAGCCACTTCCGCATATAAATGGCTGGGGATCAAGGATTCGAACCTTGGAATGACG